>Ga0184628_10001735_pt1 | contig 10691 bp, 9 predicted proteins | sample PLM4_5_b1_FD_133149 | JGI IMG/M metagenome (GOLD analysis project Ga0184628, IMG submission 133149) | Groundwater sediment microbial communities from an aquifer in East River, Colorado, USA - PLM4_5_b1 | ecosystem: Environmental > Terrestrial > Soil > Riparian zone | place: USA: East River...
CAGGAGATCCATTCATGGCGGGCCTCAGCGCCGCTCCGTTTCGCTCCGCAAAAACAATTCTGGTCGTTGCTTTAACTTTGAGCACGTTTGCGAATGAGACCGGCTCCTCCAGAACCGGCAGGTGATAGCGTTTCGACTGCTTCGCAGCCTCAATAATGATTCGCTGCCATCTCTCCCGCCGGCCCGCATCCTTCACGTTTGAACGCGAGGCGATGACCGGGAGAACTCGCGCGACTCCGGTCTCGATTGATTTCTCCAGCGCATACTCGAAAGCGGCGGACCGAATCAGGGATAGACCCAGAATCAGCTGATGTACATCCGGCGCCACCTTGCGGCTGACAGTCACGCGGGCAAGCGTTTCGCGGCGTTCGAGCGCGTAAATCTTCGCGTCCCAGACGTTGCCCTGCCCATCAAAGATTTCAATTTCTTCACCGACGGCGGCACGCGCCACCGAAAGATGACGATGCTCGTCATCGCGTATCCGGACGAGATCATCTTTGATGGCTGGCTCTGGAACATAGACCGACTTTATCGCCATAAGACTATTTGGGTTTTCGAGCTACGAGCGCTATCCACTCTCCGCGCGTGCGGTCATCTTCAATCCGCCAGCCACTGCGCGTGACGATGTCTCCGATCTGGATCCGCTGCTCGACAAGAATTCCAGAGAAGACAACCTTGCCGCCAGGCTTCAAGGTGCGCTGAATTTCGATAAACACCTGGGCAATGACGTCCGCTGTGAGGTTGCACAACAACAAATCCACGGACTTGGAACACACGGCGTCAATCGATCCACAGTATAGCGGGATGTAGTGCTCGGTATTCCTCTCGATATTCTCGGCAGCGACTCGTACGGAATCCGGATCGTTGTCGCAGCCGATCACCCGTTTGCAGCCCAGGAGCCGTGCAGCGATGGCAAGAATGCCGGAGCCGGTGCCAAGATCCAGAACAAGTCCTGAAGGGCTCACTTTACCGGCCTGGTCTTCGAGACATTCCAGCGTGAGTTGTGTGGTTTCGTGAGTTCCGGTTCCGAACGCCTGACCCGGATCAATTCGAATGGGCAGTCGATCCGGCGGGCACGCCGAATCGGACCAGCTGGGAATGATGTAAAAACCGCGGGCTATTGGGAAGCTGACGTAGGATTTCTTCCATTCACCAAGCCAGTCGCGATCCTCAACTATACCGAACGCGATATGCGGCAGTGAAAGGTTTGCCCGGACAAATACAGGCCGGATCCGGGATTTCACATCCTCCAGACGGATTGGAGTAGTGAAGTAAATCTCGAGACGGGTAACTGCGGGAAGGGGCTCACCATTTTCCCAGATGCCGTCTGCGCCAAGTTCGGAAAACTCTCCGATGACGGCATCCTTCAATTCTTCGGGGACGTCAATTGTGAGTTGCTGACAGCTGCCGCTCAACTAGCTGAAGATTTCCTTCATGCGATCGAGGAGTCTCTTTTCGGTCGGACGGTTATCGTCCTCCAGCGTGGCGGCGAGTTTCGCAATGAGTTCCTTCTGTTCCCTGCTCAGTTTTGCTGGTACGGCGACATCCACGGTCACATAAAGGTCACCGCGCGAACTGCCGCCGCGTTTGGAAACGCCGCGTCCCTTGATCCGAAACGTTGAACCCGTCTGCGTCCCCGCCGGTACCTTGAGAGAAACGTCCTCTCCTTCCAAAGTTGGCACCATGATTTCAGAGCCGAGGGCAGCCTGGGGAAACGACACAGGAATGTGGCAGTACAGCTGGTGTTCCCTTCGTTCGAAAACTTCGTGATCCTTGACGCTCAGTACGACGTAAAGATCGCCGTCGGGCGCGCCTTTGCCGCCGGCATCACCTTCGCCGGAAACGCGCATCTTGTCGCCGTTATCCACACCTGCCGGAACCTTCAGTTCGACGATCCGTTCCCGAACCATCCGCCCTTCGCCCTTGCAGGATTTGCAGGGATTCTTAATGATCTTTCCGGTTCCGCTGCACTGCGAACACGTTCGCGTAATGCTGAAGAAGCCCTGCTGGAAACGCACCTGTCCATGACCATTGCACATCGTGCAGGTCGAAGGTCCACTACCCTGCTGAGCTCCACTTCCGGCGCACTCCACGCACGCTTCGTGCCTGGAGTACTTGATCTGTTTTGTTGCGCCAAAAGCGGCGTCTTCAAATTTGAGTTCCAGATCGTAGCGAAGGTCCGATCCGCGCTGGACTCGGCCTCCCCCGCGGCGTCCGCCGCCGAACATATCTCCAAAACCGAAAATGTCCCCAAGCACGTCGCTGAAGTCGGCAAAGACGCTCGGATCGAATCCGCCGTTTCCGCCGGCAGAGCCGCCAAGGCCGGCATGACCGTATCGGTCGTAGGCCGCCCGCTTCTGGGCGTCGGTGAGAACCGAATAGGCCTCAGCAGCTTCCTTGAAGCGGTCTTCGGCCTGTTTGTCTCCTGGATTGCGATCCGGGTGGTACTGAAGCGCGAGCTTTCGATATGCGCTTTTCATTTCCTGGTCGGTCGCCACTTTGGCGACCCCAAGAATTTCGTAGTAATCTCGCTTTGAACTCAATAGTTTTCCCCGTCAGTTCCGGACCGACACGCTGACCATGACCGGGCGCAACAACTTCCCGTTCAGCATGTAGCCCTTTCGAAGTTCATCGACCACGGTGTTTTCTGCGACATCATCCGTAGGTACAGTGCTTACGGCCTGATGCAGGTTGGGATCGAATGTCTGCCCGCGGGCTTCGATGACCTTCAGCCCGAACCGTGCAAGAGTGTCCTGAAATTGTTTGTAGATCAGATCCAGCCCGCGAAGCATCGTCTCGCCTGCGGCGGTATCGGAACCGGCATTGTGTATGGCCAGATCAAACGAATCCATGGCGTTCAAAAGCTCGCGCATGAGTTCGGCGGAAGCAAACTGCACATATTCGCTCCGCTCACGTTCGACGCGTTTCTTGTAGTTGTCAAACTCGGCCTGCTTTCGCAGCAACCGGTCGTAAAGTTCGTCGCGTTCGGCTTTGAGTTGTGACTCCGGATCGGTGCCCGGAAGGACTTCTTCTAACTTCTCGTTGTCTTCCATAATTATGACTGCATTAAGACTGCATTAGGATTGCTGGAGAATCGCAATCAGGCGTTAATCTTCTCACCAACCAGACGGCCCAGATAGGCAACTACTGAAATTCCGCGTTCATATTCCATACGCGTGGGCCCGATAATTCCGAGGAACCCGGCCGTATTATCTCGCGACGGGTATGAGGAGGTGATAACCGTGAAGTCCCGCATCGACGGAATGCCGAGTTCGGACCCAATGGCAATCCGCACACCCGCGGCGGGATTGGACGCAATGCATTCGTTGAGAATCCGAACCAGACGTCCCTTCTCCTCAAACATCTGGAACAGGTTCTTCATGCGATCCACATCCGCAAATTCCGGCTTGTTGAGGATATTCGTAGTTCCCTGCACGAACACATTCTCAGGCGCCAGCTCATTCTCCGTTTCAAGCGCATCGTTCCAGGTTCGCAGCAGATTCAGCATACGATCGTAAACGGTGCGTTCGGTTTCCATCATCTGAATGAGTTCGTTTCGGATTTCGATGAGCGTCTTGCCAAAGAACTTCTCAACAAGAAATCGCCCCGCTCGATCCAGTTCATCCTGCGAATACTCGTCCTGAATACGAATCACTTTCCGCTGCAGCGATCCCAGGTTCGAAACGAAAATCACCAGAACCTTCCCATCACCGAGATCCAGAAACTCAATATGCTTTAATTGAGTTGCTGCAAGGGGCGGCGCAATCACAATTCCAACATTTCTGGAAATCGTCGACAGCAGATACGAAGCGCGCAACATCAGATCTTCCGGGGTGTCACTCTCTTCCAGCATTTGCGCAATCAGCCGTTCGGACGATTTGCTGACTTTGGCCGAGTCCTGAAGATTGTCCACATAGAACCGGTAGCCCTTCTCGGACGGCACGCGGCCAGCCGAGGTGTGAGGATGAGTCAGATACCCCGCGTCCTCCAATTCCGCCATGATGTTGCGAATCGTCGCCGGGCTGAGTTTACCTTCAATGTTACGAGACAGCGTCCCGGAACCTACAGGCTCACCGGATGTGATGTAGGTGCGAATCAACATTCGCAGGATTTGCTGTGTGCGATCACCCAAAGGACGGGCATCGTCTCGTTGCGTCATGCCGGAATTATAGCAAACTAGTCATTGTCCCGACGCCGGAACTCCATGCCAAATTGATCCTGGAAGCTTCCGATCAGAGCATTTGTCAGCAAGGCCACCGTGGGCCGCTCCGGCAGAAACTCTGCAATCCCAGCCATTTCACGATACAGGGAGTCTGTTTCGGCCATTCCCGTGGCCAGAGCGAGTGTCTCCCGATCACAGGTAATCGGCATGGAACCATGCTGCAGGAAACTGTTCTTCACACGACGCTGTGCGCTGCCGACGACCTTGCGTCCATCGACGGTCAGTTCGTAGCGAGCGGGAGAGAGAAAACAGGGTGGATCCGCTCCATTTCGGGGCGTCGGAGTCTTGCGGGTTTCGGGAGCAAGAATGGCAGACACGCCGACGCGCTGAAACCCACCACAAAGCGCTTCGGATACGCGTTTGTAATTCGCATAGATCGTATCGCCGAAACATGAAGCATCGTTGGAGACGACAGCATACGTCAGTTCGTCGTCGTGCAATACCGCACGCCCTCCAGTTGGCCGATGGACGACATCAATCCCATGCTGAGCGCAATATTCCCGGTCGACAGCACTCTCGATCTTCTGATTTCTCCCAAGAGAAATGGTCGGCCGGCGCCACTGATAAAACCGCACAATAGTCTTTGGAATCGCGGACTCCCCGACTTCATCCAGAAGGGCCGCGTCAATCGCCATGTTCGAAACACCGTCGAGTGGCCCGTCGATGATGAGGTCCCAGCGATTCATTCGATTCCCTGGGCTTTCTGGAGTTTTCCGCTGTAATCCACGTAGATGGACTTCCATTCCGAAAATACATCCAGCGCCGCCGTGCCCGCCTCCCGGTGACCATTGCCGGTGGATTTCGTTCCGCCGAATGGAAGGTGAACTTCGGCGCCAATGGTGGAGGAGTTCACATAGAAGATCCCGGTATGCATGTCGCGCATGGCCCGGAATGCGCGATTGACATCGCGGGTATAGATCGCGGCGGAAAGGCCATACTTCACTCCATTTCCAATCTCGATCGCATCATCCAGACTCTCGCAGGGAATGATCGAAACGACAGGTCCAAAAATCTCCTCCTGTGCGATGCGCATATTCGGCGCGACATCGCCAAAGATAGTGGGTTCGTGGAACCAGCCGTTCTTGTAAATGCCTGTATCCAGACGCCTGCCGCCACACAGCAGGATCGCTCCTTCCTTCTGTCCAATGCGCACGTACTCCTGAATGCGAGCGAGCTGAGTTTCGTTGATCACGGGGCCTACATCCACTTTCGGATCCAGACCGTCACCAACTCGGAGCTTCGCTGCGCGCTCCACAAACTTGCGAGTGAATTCCCCGATAACCTTCTTATGGACGACAACCCGGCTTGCCGCCGTGCATCGTTGACCGCTGGTGCCGAACCCTCCCCAGAGCGCGCCATCTACAGCAAGATCGATATCCCCATCGTCCATGACCATGAGTACGTTCTTGCCGCCCATTTCAAGATGCACGTGACGGAATGACGAAGCACACGCCGCCCCCACAAGTCCCCCGACTTCGCAGGAACCCGTGAATGAAATGACAGGGACTCCGGAATGCTGCGACAGCGGCGCACCAACCTCTGTACCGCTTCCCATCACGAGATTGACAACTCCCGGCGGCACGCCTGCGGCTTCAAGAGCTTCGACGAAATGGACCGCCGACAGCGGTGTGTCTTCGGCCGGTTTCAGAACGACGGTGTTGCCGCAGACCAAAGCAGGTATGACCTTCCATGACGGAATTGCCATTGGAAAGTTCCACGGCGTAATCATGCCGCAAACTCCCAGGGGATTCCGTGTCGACATGGCGAACTTGTCTGGCAACTCCGCCGGCGTGGTCTGACCGAAAAGCCTGCGGCCTTCGCCCGCCATGTAATAGGTCATATCGATGGCTTCCTGAACATCGCCCCGCGCTTCCTTCAGCACCTTGCCCATCTCCCGCGTCATATCGCGTGCGAACTCTTCCTTTCGAGCCGCAATCCATTCTGCGGCTCGAAACAGGATTTCGGCGCGCTTCGGTGCAGGCACCAGACGCCAGGATTTCCAGGCTGTCGCTGCGGCAGCAACGGCAGCATCGACGTCAGCCTTTGCGGAATGGGGAAAGACTCCGATCCGTTCCGAGTTATTTGCTGGATTTCGGTTGTCGATCGCCTCGCCGTTGGAGTGTGCGACCCATTGGCCGCCAATGAAGTTTCTGTAAGTGGAACTCATATGAAAAACCCCTCTCATCGTAAACGTTGAGAGGGGTTGATGAACGAACCTTCAATTTACGGCATCGTCAGCGGGACGAACGTATGATCGTACTTGTTGAGAAATCTGAGGGTCCTCAGGTCACGTTCGGGAACGTGCACTCCAAATGCGAACTTGGCTCCGCGTTTCAGCCCTGCGACCGCCCGATCGTAGTCGGCTGGAACCCGGACTTCCGTCACTCGACCATCGACGACGATCGAATCGATAATATACGGTGCATCCGCCGTCACAGAACCATCGAATACTTCTGCCGCAACGCTGCCCTTCTGAATCGAGCCGATTGCCACGCCAGACAGCCCAAATTGCTTCACAACCTTCTGCGGTGCAGTCTGAACCGAGATTCCGAGAACACGATCCGGAGGATTCGCTGGAACGGTAACGTCCGCTGGCGCCGTCCTTGACTCCACATTCAAGTCGTAGATCACTCTTTCGCGATCTCCGATCATGACGGGAATTGTCTGTTCCTTCCCGCTTCTCAGAATTTTGACCTGAACCGATCGCTCAACTGGACTGCTCGCAATAATGTCGAGAAGCATCGGTCCGTTGGTAATCTTCTGTCCATCAATAAAGGTAATGATATCGCCATCATGCAATCCGGCCTGAGCCGCCGGTTTACCGACAAGGACATCCTTTACAATGACTCCTTCATTCACGCCAAATGCTCGGAGCAGTTCCGGCTTGTCATCATAGGTAATTCCAATGGAACCGCGAGTGACTTTCCCGCTTTGTGCGAGCTGGTTATATACCTTGATCGCAATGTTGGATGGCAACGCAAATCCGAGCCCCGCAAACGAATTCGTCTCGGAGACTATCGCGGTATTGATCCCGATGACTTCGCCAACCATGTTCACCAGTGGACCACCGCTGTTTCCGGGATTGATTGCCGCATCGGTCTGAAGAAAACTCTGGAACTGGTTGCCTCTGGAGTTTTGACCGCCACCCGATAGTTCATCGGCGGATCGGCCTTTGGCACTGATGATTCCGGAAGTCACCGTGTGGTCGAATCCAAAGGGACTTCCAACCGCAAGGACCCAGTCGCCGGTCTTTACGGCGTCGGAGTTTCCAAATTTGCCGACCTGCAGATCCTTGCCTGCATCAATTTTGATAACAGCAAGATCGGTGTAGCTGTCGCTGCCAATGAGGCGAGCGGTGAATTCGGACTTGTCGGCAAGCTTTACGGTGATCTTGGTGGCATTTTCGACCACGTGATGGTTGGTCAGAATGAATCCAGCCTTATCGACTATGAAGCCCGTTCCGGTTGCTTCCATGGGTTCCGGTTCCTGCAGGGGGGCATCGCCAAACAGCCGGCCGTAGAGTTGGCCCAGGGGGCTATTGGGATCTGCGGGGGGCTCCCCCGGAATGGGCGTACCGCCGTTTCCGCCTCCGGGTCTTCGACCACCACCGCCACCACCCTGCCCCGGACGCCGGGCCTGCGGTGCAACCGGCTCCTGCGGAGTGATCACAACATGAATGTTGACGACTGCGGGTTCCAGCTGCTCTGCGATCTGCGAAAAGGAGTTGGACATGGAAACCGGATCGGGTATGGCAAGAATTGCGGGTTTCTGTTCGCTTGTCGCCTTGACTCCGCCCGACACAATGGTTCCGATGATGACCCCGATGCTGAGCGTCGCCACAATCAATGTGAGGTAGATCAATCGCTTGGTATTCATTTTTTACCTTCTTTGCGCGGGCTTTACTCGCGCTTTGCTCGACTTTATTCGTGAACCAGAATGGCTGCCTCGATTATATGCCAACGTGGGACCTCGACTCCGCCCCAGGTAATATGCTTGAGAGCCGGGCGAAACGTTCCTCGGCCGCCGCCAGAGTCGATTCCTTTTTGCAAAATGTAAAACGAATGATATCCCGTCCTGCCGCAAAGTCGCCAAAAAAGCTGCTTCCGGGCACCGCAGCTACTCCAACTTCCTTGACCAGGAATCGACAAAATTCAATGTCGTTGTTAAATTCGCCGGATTTCAAGCCGTATTCGAGAAAAGGGCCGATGTCACACATAATGTAGTACGCGCCTTTGGGAACGAAGGAAGCAAACCCTGCAGTGCGCAGCATTGCGAGAAGACGATCGCGCCGGACCTGGTAGTGACGGGCAAGCTCCTCATAATAGGAATCTGGCAGGCCCAACGCCACGGCCCCGGCGTCCTGCAGTGGAGCCGGAGCCCCCACGGTCATGAAATCGTGCATCTTTCGAATGGCACCGCTGATTCCCGGAGGCGCGATGATGTAGCCAACCCGCCATCCGGTAACACTGTACGTTTTCGACATCCCATTGACGACGATCGTGCGTTCACGCATTCCATCCAAAGTGATCGGCGATACGTGCGTGGCTCCGTCGTAAAGAATGTGTTCGTAGATTTCGTCGGTGATTGCAAGAACGTCCCACTTCTGACAAAGCCGCGCTATAACTTCGAGTTCGCTTCGGCTGAAAACCTTCCCTGTCGGGTTGTTCGGCGTATTAATAATGATGGCTTTGGTCTTGTTGTTGAATGCTGCGGCCAGTTCGGTCTCGTCGAAAGTCCAGTCCGGACGGCGAAGCTGCACGTATCGCGGAGTTGCACCGGAAATGATCGCGTCCGGGCCATAGTTCTCGTAAAACGGCTCGAATACGATGACTTCATCACCAGGATTGATCACGGCCAGCAGAACGTCGATCATGCCTTCGGTAGAGCCGCAGCAAACGGTGATCTCGCGCTCGGGATCGATGTCGATACCCAGAAAACGTTTGGTCTTGGCGGTCAGTGCATCCCGAAACTTCTTGGCACCCCAGGTGATGGCATACTGATTGATGTCGGCAAAAATTGCATCGGATGCAGCCTTCTTCAGTATCTCCGGTGCGGCAAAGTCTGGAAACCCCTGCGATAGATTGATAGCGCCGTGCTGGATTGCAAGTCGCGTCATTTCCCGGATGACGGACTCCGTGAAAAGCGCGGCTTTGTGTGAAATTGGCTTGCTAAACACGGTATGCAGTCTCGTCGGCGTTCAGAACCTTCTCCGGAACTGGCGGGCGCAGTCCGCGAGTGCTCAGTTTCATTCCGAAAGCCTCAATCGCCCACTCGAAGCACGACATCAGAAAATCCAGGGCCTCGGACTTGCATGGCCGGACTGCACAGACAGCGGCTACCATCTTGTCTCGTACCACTGCCGGCTTAAAGTAAAAGTCCGGGTCAATCGTATCCGGAGAAATCAAGTTCGGAAATGCCCTGTTGCCGCGCGACTTCCACAATGCGAGACCATCCGATTTCGAAACGTAAAAAGCAAACGACTCCGCAAATGGTTCGCTGAGCTTGAAAAGTCTGGCGACAATTTCCGATTGCGAGGTGCATTGAGACAATTGCCGTTGCGCGTCGGCATAGGCATGCCACCGGCTGAGTTGCTCCTGCAATGAAGTACGCTCGAGCGCCCAATTGGCAAATGCAGCCTTCATGTCCTGGTCGGCCTTCGCGGACATTTCTTCGCGCAGCTGTTGCATGGCCTGGTTGAATTGTTCTGTGAAGGCTTCTGTGAATTGAATTCGTACCGCTTCACGGGCTTCCATCACCGCTTCTTCGAGCCGGACTTCCGCCAGATGCAGCGTCGCAAGCTCTGCATCGCGAAGCGCAGTCTGCAACCGCACCTGAAACTCGTCTTCCAACTGCTGCCGGGACTCCTCCAGAATACGTTGCAGCTCTGCAGTCAACGATGGGGACACGGCTTCCAGCAACCGATCGACTGCCTGCGTGCGCAACTCCATGAAAGCGATACTCCTCCAGCAATCAGGTAAAGGAAAGGTCCGATTATACAGCGTTGACAGAATCGGCAACACCACCTATATAAGAGGAGCGTTTCAATTGTTGGGGGCGCACCGGTTTCGACGGAGACGTAGAAGAAGGAGATGCATGCCGAGGCCCATGTCCTCGTTAAAACGTGGAAACAATCAACTGCTGAATACACACCAGCATTAGCCGCTTAACCATAGCGACTCGTTCTTGATTAGTTCGCCTGTTGGCTGATTAAAGAACGTCACTTTAGGCAGGATAGCTTCAACTTGCTGGCCCGGCGATGCGAAGCGAAACCTAACGGGCTCGTGTTCCGGCTTTGCTTCGCAGATTCCTTAGGCCGGGACATAACAAATCGGAACCTGACAAGCATGTAGATTCTCTGACCGATCGTTTTCGGACGCGGGTTCGATTCCCGCCGCCTCCATCTAACCCTCAACAACTTAAGCCTATTTGTGACCGATTTTCGGTCACAAATAGGCACGGTTTGGTCACA
>Ga0184628_10001736_pt1 | contig 10677 bp, 9 predicted proteins | sample PLM4_5_b1_FD_133149 | JGI IMG/M metagenome (GOLD analysis project Ga0184628, IMG submission 133149) | Groundwater sediment microbial communities from an aquifer in East River, Colorado, USA - PLM4_5_b1 | ecosystem: Environmental > Terrestrial > Soil > Riparian zone | place: USA: East River...
CGCGAACGCCGCGCGCTCGCCCGCGCCGAGGTCGAGCACTTCGCGCGCATCATGGAGGATCAGCCGATCGGCGTGCAGATCGGCATCGTACCCGAGACGCTGCCGCATACGAGCTTCCAGATTTTCCGCCAGCCGGACCGCCAGATTCTCGCGCTCAGCCCGTTCCGTCTCGGCGAGGAACCCAACGTGCGCGTCGGCGTCGCCATGATCACGTCCGCCCCCGAGGCGCTCGCCCTGCACCAGAAACAGGCCGAAGGCATGTGGCACCGCGCGCTCAAGGGTGCCGCCGCCGCCCGCTTCCTGCGCGACCTCATCGCCCGCCACCGGGAGTAATCGTCCCGCTCCGAAGTAAAGAGCGGCTCAGGTTGTCAGCGGAACTTCGATCAGCCCCAGGTGACGGGCCATCGGGCGGAAGTCGCTGTCGTTGTGAAGCAGCGGCGCGCCATTCTCTATACACCACGTCCCGATCAAGAGATCGATCGTCTTGCGCACGGTGATGCCACGCCTTCGTAGTGTCCGGAAATTGCGGGCGGCGGCGACAGCGATCTCTTCCCCGGCCATTGGAGCGATATCGAATTGTCGCAAGAGCGCCTCGACCTGCCGGGCGGATCGTTCAGTGTCGAGGCCTTGCAGGACCTCGCACAGCATCAGGTCTCCGATGGTGATCTCATCGGTGCCCAGCGCCGCGCGAAGCCGCTGGACATGCGATGCGTTGCGGCCATTGAGAAAGTCGATCCAGACGCTGCTGTCGACTACGATCACGCGGCCCCGCGTCCTCTTCGGCCCCGGGCAAGGTTGCCCTGCCAGCGATGCTTGCCGAACGCGTTGTCGACCTCTTGCTGCCGCCTGAGCTTGATCATCAGGCGTAGCGCCTGTTCGACGGTCTGCTTCTTGGTCGGTTCACCGGATGCCTTTTGGGCCTCCGCCATGAGTGCGTCGTCGATCTCGATATTGGTACGCATGGATACCCGATCGCGGTGTGTATAAAAGAGACGTATTATACACATTAAGGGTTAGCATTGCAAACGTCCCGCCACCGCGAATAGCGCGCATTAACCTAGTCGTTGTGACGCAGTTTTGCGATCGCGGCGCATCGTCTACGTTCGACCGTGACAGGGGGCTGTCACGTCATGTTGCGCTTCATCCGATCACGCCGGATCTCGGCGTTGAGATCTGCGAGATCCCGCTCGACTCCATGCTCGCGGAGCACGCCGCGTTGCTCCGGCGCGCGCTGGTCAAGCATCATCTGCTGGTGATCCGCGCGAAAATTCTCGCGCCCGCCGAGCAGATCGCGCTCGCGCGCATCTTCGGCGTGCCGGAGCGCTGGCCCAAGGAGCCGTCGCAGCTCCCCGATTATCCCGAGATCTACCGCGTCGCCAACACGCCGGGTGAGGGCTATCAGGACATCGGCCGCTATTGGCATGCGGACGGCACCTTCCTCAAGGAACACGTGACCGCGATCTCGCTCTGGCACGTGGTCGAGCATCCCGCGCAAGGCGGCGACACGCTCTTCGCCAACATGCACCTCGCTTACGAGACCTTGCCGGAGGATCTCAAGACTCAGGTCGATCGTCTCCAGATGATCGGCTTGTCGGGCTCGGCCCATCCCGTCGTGCAGACCCATCCCGTCACCGGTCGCAAGGCGCTCTACACCAGCATCGCCATGACGAAGTCCTTCAGCGGACTCGACGACGCCGAGACCAAGCTGCTGCTCAAGCGCCTCGACGATCATCTCAACCGGCCCGGCGGGCACTACCGTCATCAATGGCGCCCCGGCGACGTGATCGTCGGCGACAATCTCTCGGTCGCGCATCAGGCAACGCCGCTCGACCGCAGCTACCCACGCGTCCTGCATCGCGTCACCATTCGCGGCGATGCCTCGATCTTCCGCCCGCCGCCGCAGCGAGTTGTGGCGAAGGCGTTCTGATACCGCCTGCGGGCAGGGGTTACAGCCGCCGAAAGTCGTGCGACAGTGTTCCGCTGGTCGGCGAAGAAGCCGGGCATAAGACCCGGCCGCGACCGTGGAGGAGCACATGAGCGACGACAAGGTCCTGCTCAAATGCGCATGGCGGCTCATTCCGTTCATGACGCTGCTCTACCTCGTCAACTTCCTCGACCGCGTGAATGTCGGATTCGCCGCGCTCACGATGAACCGCGATCTTCATCTCTCGCCCGCGGTCTTCGGCTTCGGCGCCGGCATCTTCTTCGTCGGCTACGCGGCGTTCCAGGTCCCCGCCAACGTCATCCTCCAGCGCATCGGCGCGCGCCGCTGGATTTGCCTGATCATGCTGTTGTGGGGCGCGATCTCGGCCTCGACCGCTTTCGTGCAGACCGCGACCGGGCTCTACGTCCTGCGCTTTCTTCTCGGCGCGGCCGAAGCGGGCTTCGTGCCGGGCATGTTCTTCTATCTCACGCTCTGGTTCCCGCCCGCCTATCGCGCGCGCTTCATCGCGACCTTCATGATGGCCGCACCGCTCTCGGGCGTCATCGGCAGCCCGCTCTCGGGCTACCTCCTGAATATGGAGGGCGTGCTCGGTCTGCACGGCTGGCAATGGCTGTTCCTGATCGAGGGCGTGCCTGCCTGCGTGCTCGGTCTGGTCGTCCTCTATTATCTTCCGGACAATCCCTTATCCGCCTCGTGGCTCAGCAGCGATGAGAGGCGGACGATCGCGGCGCGCCTCGCAACCGAAGACACCACGCACCATCATCACGATCTGTGGCGCGCGCTACTCGATCCGCGCGTGATCGCGCTCGGCCTCGTCAATTTCGGCGTGCTCGCCGGCGCCAACGGCGTCTCGTTGTGGCTTCCTCAGATCGTGCAGTCCACCTTCGGCCTCACCAACGTGCTCACCGGGTTCGTCGTGGCCTTGCCCAATCTCGTCAGCGCCGTCGTGATGGTGCTGTGGGGATTGTCGAGTGACTCCAAGGACGAACGCGTCTGGCACGTGGCGATCCCGGCGCTCGTCGCCTCGTCGAGCTTCATGCTCGCGAGCTTCACGCAGATCGACGTCGTCATGTTGATTGCACTCTCGCTCACGCAGGTCATGCTCTGGAGCGCCATCGCGCCGCTGATCGCGCTGCCCTCGACATTCCTCAGCGGTCAGGCGCGGGCGGGCGGCATCGCGCTCGTCGTTTCCATCGGACAGATCGGTAGCTTCTCGGGCTCATGGCTTATCGGGAGCTTGAAGGAACGGACGGGCGACTATGCCGCCAGCATGGCCGCGGTCGGCCTCATCCTGCTGGTCTCGGGACTCATCGTGCTCGCCTTCGGTCGTGCTTCGCGCCAATCAGAGAACCGTGACGCTCAGCCCTCGCGGGCGAGCTGATCGAGCAACCCTGCGACGTCGCCCTTGCGGAATCCGAAGCCCGCGCTCGCCGCCAATCTTTCCTGCTCGGCGAGAAGCCGAGCCCTGTCCTGGCGCTTCGCCCAGAACAGCGGTCCACCTTCGTAGTTCGGGAAGCCGTAGCCGTTCACCAGCACCAGATCGACATCCGACGGCCGTGCCGCGATGCCTTCTTCCAGCAGAAGCGCCGTCTCGTTGACCATCGTCATCAGCGCGCGCGCGCAGATTTCGTCTGTGCCCAAGGTACGGCGTTGGATTCCCTTCTCCGCGGACGCCTCGCGAATCAGCGCATGCACGGCCGGATCGGGCACGCGCCTGGCAGGCTCATAGCGATACCAGCCCGCTCCGGTTTTCCGGCCTAAGCGTCCCTGCTCGCACAGCCGGTCCGCGATCGCGACATAGCGCTCCCTCGGATCGCGCGTCGCCGCGAGCCGTTTGCGCATCTGCCAGGCGATGTCGAGACCCGACATGTCGGCCACCGCAAACGGCCCCATCGCGAAGCCGAACCCCTCGAGTGCCGCGTCGACCTCTTCCGGATAGGCGCCGTCCTCCAGCATGAACTCGCATTGACGCCGATAGGCCGCATAAATGCGGTTGCCGATGAACCCTTCGCCGACGCGCGCGACCACCGCGATTTTGCGCAGTCGTCTGCCCACGTCCAGCGCCGTCGCCAGCGTCTGCGCGCTGGTCTCCCCGCCGCGCACGACCTCGAGCAATTTCATCACGTTCGCCGGATTGAAGAAGTGCAACCCCACGACCTGCTCGGGCCTTTGCGTCGCCGCCGCCATCTGATCCAGATTCAAATAGGACGTGTTGCTCGCCAGCACCGCATCGCGCGGCAGGATGCGATCGAGTTCGCGAAACAGCGCGATCTTGACGTCCATATCCTCGAACGCGGCCTCGACGGCCAGATCGCAACCCGCGAGCGACTGAAGATCGGTCGCCGTTCTCACACGCCTCACGCGCTGCTGAACATCATCGGCCTTGATGCGCCCGGACGCAGCCATCCGCTCGTAGGTGCCGCGGATACGCTCGAGCCCGCGCCCAACGCTCTCGTCGTCCCGGTCGATCAGCGTGACTTGTATCCCCGCATCGGCGAAGCACATCGCGATCCCTGCGCCCATCGTGCCTGCGCCGACAACGCCCGCGCACGACACGCGTCGCGGCGTCACGTCCTCCAGCCCCGCAACCTTTCCGGCCTGCCGCTCGGCAAAGAACAGGTGGCGCAACGCGGCCGCCTCGCTTCCCATCCGCAGCCTCTGGAACACCGCCCGCTCGCGCGCGAGCGCTTCGTCGAACGGCAGCGTCGCCGCCGATTTCACCGCCTCGATCGCGGCCGCGACCTGCGGCCGGTTTTTCCCCGCGCGAAGTGCCGCGCTCGCCGCCTTCTCGGTCGCCTCTGAATCGCCCGGTGGGACGCGCTCCAATCCCAACCGCCGCTTGCCCTTCAGGCCGCGCGCAAATGCGACCGCGCCGTCGCGCAGATCGCCGTCGATCACCGCATCGATCAGCCCGCGCCGCAGTGCCTCATCCGCGCGTAGCCGCCGGCCCGAGCAGATCATCTCGATCGCCGCCACAATACCCGCGAGCCGCGGCGCATACTGCGTCCCGCCCGCGCCCGGGATCATCCCGAGCGTCACTTCCGGAAATCCCACCACCGCATCGGCGCTCGCGACGCGCGCATCGCATCCGAGCGACAGCTCGAAGCCCCCACCCAGCGCCGCGCCATGGAGCGCCGCCACGAACGGCTTCGCACACGCCTGAATCGCCGCGATCACTGTCGGCAATTGCGGATCTTCGAGCGGCTTGCCGAACTCCCGAATGTCCGATCCCGCAACGAACGTCTTGTCCGCCCCGATGATCACGGCCGCTTCGATCGCCGGATCGTCGCCGACATCGCGCACCGCCTGAAGCAGCGCGCGCCGCACCTCGATCGAGCTCGCGTTCACCGGCGGATTGTCGATTGCGAGAACCGCGATCGCGCCCTCGCGCTCGACGCGAACGGTGCCGCTCATCGCGGCGTCTCGCCCGCGAGCCGCACCACCGCATCCACCGCGACGACGCCCTTGCCGCGTTCCATCACCATGAGCGGATTGATCTCCGCTTCGACAACGATGGGATCGGCGATCACCGCGAACCGCGACAGCGCCACGATGGCGGCCGCCAGCGCATCGAGATCGCCCGCTGGCCGCCCCCGGTAACCCTGCAGCGCATGGATTGCCTTCACCTCGCCGATCATCTCGCGCGCCGTGTCCATGTCGACCGGCGCCAGCCGGATGCTGCGATCGCGGTAGAGTTCCGTCAGAACGCCGCCCGCCGCCAGCATCACGATCGGCCCCACCTGCGCGTCCACGCGGTATCCGACGAGGACCTCACCCAATCCCTTCACCATCTGCTGGACCAGCACACGCTCGGCTTTCATCCACGGCAGCTGCGTTTCGACAGCGCTCCGGATCTGTGCGATGGCTTGCGTCAGTTCACGTCCATCCTTGACGTTCAGCACCACGCCGCCGGAATCCGACTTGTGCCCGATCTCCGCCGACAGGACTTTTACCGCCACCGGATAGGAAATCGCGTGATCTGGCGCGCTCGAATTCACGTCGATCGCAACCGCCGGCGCATGCGCCACGCCGGCGCGCGTCAGCACCGCATAAGCCTCCAACTCGTCAAGCAACCGTCCCGGTCCCGCGGCGCGGTTCACGACGACCGCCGCCCTCGGCACCTCCCGCGCAAACGCAGCCGCGATCGCATCGGCGCACGATTCCGGCGTGCGGAAATTCGGCACGCCCGCCGCGGTCAACTGCGCCAGCGTGGCGGGTGCTTCGGGCACGACGAACGCCGCCAGGGGTTTCTCCGCATCCGCGCTTTCGATCAGCGGCCGCACCACCAGCTCCGGCTCGAACCGCGCCGAGGACCCAGGCACCGCGACGATGAGGTCGAACTCGGGCGCCGTCAGCAGAACATCCAGCGCCGCTCTCATGATCGGGTAGCGCGTGCCGGCGAGCGTCAGATCGACGATGCGATCGGGCGCAACCTCGACGCCCGCCGCCGCAAATCTCGCGAGCGTCTCGCGCGTCGGCCCTTCCACCGCGATGTCGCGGATGCCGAGCTGATCCACTACCATCGCAGCACCTCCGGCCGTCGTCGTCACCACGCCGACTCGTGGCTGCCGCCCCGCCGCAACGCCCACCGGCATCCGCCGCAGCAGCGGCAACCCTTCGAGCAGACCCTCCAGCGTCTCCACGCGCGCGATCCCGCAATCCTTGAAGAACGCGCTCGCCACATCGTCCTCGCCCGCGAGCGCGCCCGTGTGCGACACCGCAAGCGCCGCCGCCGCGGCCGAGCGCCCGAGCTTGTAGGCGATCACGGGCTTTCCCCGTTCCGTCGCACCGCGCGCAAACGCGCGCAGATCATCGGCCTTGCGGATGGTTTCGAGGAACAGCAGATAGCCGTTGATCGCGGGATCATCGAGCGTCGCCGCGCACAATTCGCCCACGCCGAGATCGACCTCGTTCCCCACCGACACCAGCCCCGCGAATCCGACGCCGCGCGCCTTGCCGCGCGAAACCAGCGCGCCGATCATGCTGCCGCTCTGCGAGGCGACGAACGTTCCGCCCATCGGCAGGTCGGGCTCCGCGAACGCCGCATTCGCCGTCAGCGTCAGCCGCGCGTGCACATTCACCACGCCGAGACTGCTCGGCCCGACGATGCGCACGCCCGTCCGCGCGACGACATCGCGCAATTGCCGCTCGCGCTTGGCGCCCTCTTCGCCCGCTTCGCCGAACCCGCTGGCGAGAATCGTGACGACGGAAACACCCGCGCGCCCGCACGCCTCGACGGCGGCAACCACCGTCTCCGTCGGGCTCAGGATATACGCATGATCCGGCACCTCGGGCAGCGCGTCGAGCGAAGCCCACGCGCGCTCGCCCAGCACCGTGTCGCGCCGCGGATTGATCGGATAGATGCGGCCAGAAAATCCCGCGCCGCGCAGAAACCGCAGCGGCCGTGACGCCGTCTTCGTCGCATCATCGGATGCGCCGACCAGAGCAACGCTCCGCGGATACAGCAACACCTCACGCAGCGACGGACGCGACACTCAGCCCTTCCTCTGATCGAAGCGGCGGTCGAACACGCTCTCAGCGATGCGGTTTTTGAGAATCTCGATCGAGCCGCCCGCGATCATCCAGCCGCGCGTCCGCCGCACGCAATATTCGACCAGCGATTCCTTGCTGAAGCCCGTGCCGCCCATCACCTGGAGCGCCTCGTTCGACACCTCGAACCCTGCGAGATTGCACGCGAGCTTCGCCACCGACGTGTCATACGCCGACGGCAATCCGTCCTTCGCATTCGCGATCGCGCGATAGAGCAGCAGCTGCGCCGCATCCAGCTTCACCGCCATCTCCGCGAATTTCCACTGCAGGCCCTGGAATTCGCACAGCGGCCGTCCGAACTGGTTGCGCACGAGCGCATAATCGCGCGCAACATTGAACGCGTGCCGCCCCAACGCGAGCGCGCGCGCCGCATTCCCGATGCGCTCGACATTGAATCCCGCGATCTGCTTCTTGAAGCCGCCTTCGCCGAGCAGCACGTTCTCCGCCGGTATCCGGCAATTGTCGAAGAACAGCGGGCACCATTGCTCGTCGCTCATGAAGCTCGACGGCTCGCCGATCGTGAACCCCGGCGTGCCGCGCTCGATCAGCACCGAGCCGATCCCGCCCACGCCCGGCGCGTAACGCACATACACCAGAAACAGCGCGGCCTCCGCACTGTGCGTCGTAAATATCTTGCCGCCGTTGATCACCACCTCGCGCCCCTCGCGCTGGGCCGACGTTTTCAAATCGGTGACCGCCGAACCCGCGTCCGGCTCGGTCATGCCGATGGCGATGATCTTCTTCCCCTTCAGCAGATCGGGCAGGAACCGCGCCTTCTGCTCCGCCGTCGCGTACTCCGCGAACGTGCGGATCGCGCCGAAATTCCCCGCCTGCACGATGTCGGCGCTCTTCGGGCACACGAGCGCGGTCTCCTGGATCGCGATAACCGCATCCATCAGTGTGCCGCCGACACCGCCGTCGGCCTCGGCAATCGTGATGCCCAGCAGCCCCTGCTCGGCCAGCATCCGCGCGACGTCCCACGGATAGGCGCGCGCGTGCGCACGCGCGAGCGCGCCGTCCGCCAGTTTCGCCTTCGCGAAACGCCGCACGGTCTCGCCGAACGCCACCTGCTCCTCAGTCAGCTCGAAATCCATCGTGTCCTCGCCCCTGCGGGCCCCTCAGCCGAGATCAATACGGGGCCTCGTGTCGAGTTGCCACAGGCGCTCGAGCAACGCCATGGCCTTAACCTTGCCGATCACGGGCACGGCCAGCTCGAGATACTTTTCCTCCAGCTCGGAATCCGTCAGCGGCAGGTCCGGATCGCCCCGCCGCGTCGGCTGCGTTATCCTCGCGCGCCGCCCGTCCTTCGTCTCCATCGTGACGAGCGCCGCGCGCGTATTCGGAAACGCCGCGTCGATTGTGGGATCGATCTTCAGCTCCACGCGCCGCATCAGCTCGCGCGTCTTGGGATCCGCAATGCGCTCGGGCTCGAACGCCGCCAGCCGCACGCTGCCATGAGTCAGCGCCGCCGCCACCACATAGACGAGGCTGAACCGCGCCTCGGCCGGCGTTTTCGGATCGGCATTCCCCGCCACATGCATCGCCTCGCCATAGGTCTCGACCCGCACCTTCGCGATGTCGTGCGCCTCGACGCCCATCCGGCGCTTGAGCTCAAGCGCCCCGTCGATCGCCGCGAACGTATGGCCGCAGCACGCGTGGTTCTTGAATGTCATGGCCGCGATGTGAAACTGCCGCCCCAGCGTCGACAGCGCCTTTTCCCAATCGGGAGCGCCGCTCATGGCGCGCCCGAACCCTGCATCGCCTTCGATGACATCCAGCGATCCGGTCACGCCTTCGCGCGCCGCCATCGCCGCCAGCAATCCGCTCTCGGCCGCGCGGCCCGCGTGCAGCGGCTTCGACATCGAATCCATCCGGAACGCCTGCTGCAGCCCCGCCGCGAACGTTGCCGCCGTCGCCAGCGCATGCGCGAACCGCCCCGCATCGAGCCCATAAACCGAAGCTGCCGCCGCCGCCGCGCCGAACGTGCCCGCCGTGCCCGTCACGTGCCAGAAGCGGTAATGCGCGCGCCCCATCGCCGCGCCGATCCGCGTCGAGATTTCGTACCCCGCGATCACCGCCTTGAGGAACGCGTCGCCGCTCACGCCCGCTGTTTGGCCCGCCGCGAGTGCCGCGGCGATCGTCGGTGCGCCCGGATGGTAGATCGCCTCGCGATAGATATCGTCCACTTCCATCGTGTGCGCCGCGGTCCCGTTGATCAGCGCCGCCGCGCGTGGGCTCGCGTGCCGCCCAAGCGCCAATCTCGACGGCCCGCGGTCGAGTTCGTCGCCGAGCGCCTTCTCCAGCAGCACCGCGGGCTCGGCTTTGGCCCCCGGCAGCACCGCCGCATACCAGTCGATCACCGCACGCTTGGTGTGATGAATCACGTCGGCCGGTATCGCCCGCGCCCCGAGCCCCGCGCCAAACTCCGCAAATCTCTCAACGACGGTCATCGGCATCCTCGTCATCGGGCCCGACCTTACCACTCGACGCTCCGGGTGGGAGGAGTCGTTCCAGCACCACCAAGGGAACATCAAGAGCACGAAGGCCTCTTGGTGCGCATCGCGCGCCTTTCGTTCCTTCGTGACCTTCGTGCCCCCTTTGTGCCCTTCGTGTTACGCCTTTTTGCCCCCGTTTATGGGGGAGGTGCCACTGCGTTCGATTGTTATTCGGGCTACCATCCGGCGGTCGCCAAAGGACCCGCGCCATGATCGAGATCGAGACGGTGGACCATCTGGGCATCCGCGTCGCCGACAAAGCGCGCGCGCTCGCCTTCTACAAGCAGCTCGGCTTCGAGCTCGTCCACGAGTCCAGCTTCGATGCCGTCGTCATCCTCAAGAACTCGGCGGGCGTCGAGCTCAACCTCATCATCAACGGCGTGGACAGGACCGGCGGCAAGAACATCCTGATGGACGTGCCCGAGAAACATCCGGGCTACACGCATGTCGCCTACCGCGTCGCCGACATCCGCGCCGTCATCGCCGCGCTGAAGCAGAACGGAACCGTCATCACCCAAGGGCCGGTCACCTTCGGCGACGGCCACGTCTCGGTGTTCTTCCGCGATCCGGACCGCAACGTGATCGAGCTCCGCGCGCGCCTCGATCCCGCGACCGCCGAAACCATCGAAGGCCTCACCTTCTACGACCCGAAAGGCTAATCGTCCTCTCAACGGTGGTTGTGCGACA
>Ga0184628_10001737_pt1 | contig 10674 bp, 12 predicted proteins | sample PLM4_5_b1_FD_133149 | JGI IMG/M metagenome (GOLD analysis project Ga0184628, IMG submission 133149) | Groundwater sediment microbial communities from an aquifer in East River, Colorado, USA - PLM4_5_b1 | ecosystem: Environmental > Terrestrial > Soil > Riparian zone | place: USA: East River...
CCCGCCGGTGTCAATCTAACCGTACCGCCGTTGGGTAGAAACGGCGACATCGAAGACTACGTCGGGCCGGTGCTTTTTCTCGCCTCTGCCTGGGCGGATTACATCACCGGCGCAGATATTCCCGTCGAGGGCGGCAGGATGGCAGCGCGATGACGATGGCGCCTCACCGGTGCGCTTCGAGAAACCGACACTCGCGCTATTGATCTAAAGTTAGTTGAGGGTGCGCGGCGCGATTTCGATGTCGCTGGCCGCTCCGGCGCCAAGCTTCAGCAGGTCGATGAGCATGTTTTCGCGGTCCTGGAGCGTCGCGGCTTCGAGCAGCGCTTGCTTTTCGGCGGGATGAAAAGGCAGCGACACGCCGAGGAGATTGACCAATTCCAGATCCGAAAACTTCGCCGCTTGATCGGCATTGACCTGCATGCCATGGGCGGTGCCAAAGACCGATAGCGCTTCGATGATCGCCGCACGCGCACAGTGCCAGTCTTGCTCCAGCTCGGCGTCGGCGAATTCACCATAGTGCGCTTTGACCCTGCGGTAACCGCGCTGCAACGGCAACTCTTCGGCAAAGCGAAACCGGTTAACCCCCTTCAGCTGCACAAAGAACCGTCCATCCGGCAACTTTTCACACTTTTCCATGAAACCGGCGCAGCCGACTTTGTACAGATCCGGCGCGCTGTTCTCGGCCTCAGGCTGGGGCCCGCGATTATCGTTCTGTGGCGCGTAGGGCTGGATCATGCCGAACATTTTGTCGCCTTGCTGGGCGTCTTCGACCATGGCGCGATAGCGCGGCTCGAAGATATGCAGCGGCAAAACCGTGCCTGGCAACATCATTACGCCAGTCAATGGAAAAACTGGAAGAATCTCCGGACACTTCATTTGTGGGATGGTCATGGTCACAAGCTCGCCCTCTGACTTGTTTATAGGTTATGCGGTGAAATCGGTCAAGACGAAGGCAGCGTCAGCGAGCCGCGCAAACCGATTGCGCCATCAGTCATGGGTTGTTGGGACGATGGTTCACGCGTGGCAAGTGAATACTACCCGCGCGCGCTTGCAATCGATCCGGCCGGTATTCTACTTTGTCGTTCATACGCTTGAACTAATTCACGAACAAGGGAATCGCACCATGGCCGAATTCATTCCGGTGGAAACCGGCAGGGCTGAAGAATTTCTCAAGAACAATCATCATGGCGTGCTCGCCACCCGGCGCAAGAACGGCGATCTCCAAATGTCCCCGGTGACCTGCGGCCTCGATAGCGCAGGCCGAGCGGTGATCAGCAGCCGCGAGACCGCGTACAAGGTCAACAACCTGCGCCGCGATCCGCGCGCCGCCCTGTGCACGTTCGGCAATACGTTTCACGGCGAAGGATGGGTCCAAGTCAACGGCAAAGCCGAGATCGTTTCGCTGCCTGAAGCTCTCGATACTCTGGTCTACTTGCAGCGCCAAGCCTACGGCGAGCACAAGAGCTGGCCGGAATTTCACCAACGCATGGCGCGCGAGCAGCGCGTGATCATTCGCATCACCATCGAAAGCGTCGGCCCTAAAGTGCGCGGCTAACCGCGCGTACAACGATGCAGTATCGCGCACCCACCTTAACAAAAGTGAAACCCCGAAGACTGCTTTGGCTGGCTGCGTTACTGCTCGTCATTGATGTCCCCGGCGCGGCGCCCGCTGACCTGACAGCGCCGGCGAACCGATTCTTAGCCGGCCAATTGCTCGTCGCCAGCAGCGAAATGAAAGACCCGCGTTTCGCCGAATCGATCATCTATATGGTGAAACACGATGACACAGGCGCATTGGGTCTGGTCGTCAACAAGCCGGTTGCCAAGGTAACCTTCGACGAACTGCTGAAAGGCTTTGGCATCGACGGCACAAGCGCCAAGGGCGAAATCGTTGTGCATTACGGCGGGCCGGTAAACCGCCATCAAGGTTTTGTCCTGCATAGCGATGAATGGGTTCTTGATAGCAGCACCAAAGTCAAAGATGGCGTCGCCATGACCGCCGACGCCAAGATGGTGCAAGCGCTCGCGTCGGGCAAAGGTCCGCGCCAAGCCTTGCTAATCTTGGGCTGCGCCGGTTGGGCCGCCGGCCAGTTGGAGATGGAACTCAAAGCCAATTCATGGTTCGCGATCGGCGCCGACAAGTCGTTGGTCTTCGGTAATGAGCCGGAGAAAAAATGGCGCCGGGCGATGGATAAACGACAGATACCACTGTGATATGAAAACATGCGGAGCTGCGAAACTGGCAACGGGCAAGCCAACATCATTTGGGAGGAATTATGAAAATCGTCAGACTCTACAGCGGCAGCGATCATAAATCGCACTTCGAAGAAATCGAACTGAAATTCGGCGGCAACCAACCGATGCTCAGCACCGACATGCGCGCCGCCACCGGCGCGGTGTTTCGCTCCGCTCCCATAGGACTTTTCTTGGAGCGCCATCCCGCGCCGCGACGGCAATATCTCGTCACCCTCTCCGGCTCCTGGGAGATCGAAGCGAGCAACGGCGTCAAGCGGGTATTTACCACCGGCGACGTCATGCTCGCCGACGACACCAGCGGCGAAGGCCACACCTCGCGCGTGCTCGGCAGCGAACCCCATGTGTTCATGACCGTGCCGCTGGCGGACTGAATCATGGCAAGAGCAGCGAGCTCATAATCCGACGTTGAACCTTTGAACCTTGAACATTTGAACGAAAAAAGCCGTCGTGGAGATCATATGCTGCGTATCGCCGTTCCCGATTTAGTATCCAATTCTTATTTTCCCATCATCGCGGCCGTCGAGATGGGATTTTTCAAGGAAGAAGGCTTCGACGCCACCGTCGATCTGTTGTTTCCCATTCCAAAAACTTTCGAAGCACTGCGCGACGGAGAACTCGACTTCGTCGTCGGCTCAGCCCACGCTACGCTGCTGGCCTTCCCCGAGTGGCAAGGCGCCAAGCTGCTGGCGGCCTGCGGCCAGCATACTTACTGGTTTCTGGTCATCCGTAGCGATCTGAAACCGCAGCGCGGCGACTTGAGCATCGTTAAAGGCTTGCGCATCGGCGCGGCGCCGGGCGTCAATTTGAGCTTGCAGCGCATGTTGGTCGAAGCCGGCATCGATCCCGACAAAAATAATGTTCAGATCATGCCCATTCCTGGCGCGGCAGGGCCAAACGTTTCCTTCGGCCTGTCGGCAGCCAAAGCACTGGAGGAAGGCACACTGGACGGTTTTTGGGCCAATGGCATGGGTTGCGAAGTGGCCGTGCGGCGCGGCGTCGGCACCATGGTCCTCGATGTCCGACGCGGCGACGGCCCGACGGCGGCACGCCATTACACGTTCTCTGCACTGGTGGCGACGGACAAGACGATCAAGAACAGCCCAGCGGCGACCCGGGCCGCGGTGCGCGCGCTGATGAAAGCCCACAAGGCATTAAAGCAAGATCCCACGCGCGCTACTGCGGTAGGCCAAAAGCGCTTTCCAGCCTCCGAAGCGGAACTCATTGCCGAACTGGTGCGCCGCGATCTGCCCTTTTACGACCCGACGATTCCACCGGAAAAGGTCGAGAGCATGAACCGCTTCGCCCAAGACATCGGCCTGCTCAGGGCCCCGGCATCCTATGACCAGGTGGTCGCCACCGAGTACAGCAGCCTGTGGCACGAGACTGTGTAGGCTGGCCGTGCTCATGAATCCATCCCGAGGGATCCGATTGACCCAATCGGATTGAGAGATAGGCGCGCCGTGGGATCCCTATGCGGCACCCTCAAAAACTTGCGCAGGAAATGATATTGAGGTGCTAAGTAGTCAAAATCCGGGAACTTTACATAGCCAATAAACACCGATAGACTTACACACAAGAGCGTCTTTTTTATTTTTTACCAACGGAACTTTTAGGTGCATCGCAAAGTCTAACCCCTTTGAACCAATGCAGTCAGACTCGATCAGCGACGCCGAGTATGTCCAAAAGCTTCAGCGCGGGCAGGCCGACGCTTTTGAGGCATTGATCCGGCGCCATGAGAAAACCATTTTCAATCTCGTCTACCGCATGTTAGGCGATTATGATGAAGCCGCGGAAACCGCCCAAGAGGTGTTTCTTTCGGCTTACCGGGCCATCGGCCAGTTTCGCGGCGACGCCAATTTTTCCACATGGCTCTATCGCATCGCGCTCAATCATGCGACGACGCGGCGCAAGACCATGAATACCCGCCATCAACGCCAAGTTCCCATCGAAAACACCGAACCCCTGAGCGATCCCCAACCCGGTCCAGCGGAATCCATGGAAAAAAAAGAAATTCGTGAAACCGTGCAAAGAGCTCTAAACAGCTTGTCCGACGATGACGCCACCGTGATCTTGCTGCGGGATCTCCAAGATGTGTCCTATGACGAGGTCGCCCGAGTGCTCGAAGTGCCGGTGGGAACCGTTAAGTCACGCTTGCATCGCGCCCGGCAAGCCCTCAAATCCGAATTAGCATCCTACTTCTACGCCGGAAGGAAGGCAGTATGAACTGCGAAGAGGTCGCCAAGCATCTGACCGAATATCTCGACAAAAACCTCGATCTGGCAATGACCACGCGGGTCGCGACCCATGTGATTTCCTGCGCTCATTGCCGCGCCGAATCCAACGAGTTAGCCGACTGCATCCAGCAAGTGGCAACCTTGCCGTTGCTGGAACCGCCGCTCGGCTTTGCGCAGCGGGTCATGGCCCATGTGCGCGACAGCGAGCCGAAAGCGAGCCTGTGGCAGCGGCTGATTGTGCCGCTGACAGGCGGCATTCCAGTCCGGGCAACCGCCATGGCGGTGATCGCGATCTTCGCAGTAGTGCTCTATCAAAATGAACCAGCGTTAAAGCAAAATCCTGATGTCAATCTGGCGTTAAAATCTGCCAGTCCAACGCCGATTAAAGAAAATGAACCACCAGCCCCAACCGCCGCGCGCCAAGCATCAGAGACGGGCCAAAAAACCGTTGCCCCGGTAAGGGCTCCAGCCGATCTCACCAAGCGCAGCATCGCAGAAACTTCGCCGCGTGCCTCGTCACCGGCTGAGTCGCCACAGCTGCAACCGGCAACGCCAGCGCCCTCACGAGGCGAATTAGAAACTACAGCGGAAGAAAAGAAAGAAGTTTTTAGACGGCCTCCGCTGCGCGTCCAAGAAGTGACCACGGCTCGGGATTCCGGTTTTATATTTGGCGATCGCCGCAGTTTTACTGGGCCGCCAGCCGCACCGATTGGGTTGGAGCGACCGATTTCGCTCGGCGATCGAGTTGCCGATTTTGAGTTCGTCGTCCGCCGGCGCTCGCCCCAGCGCCGCGATACTATCGAAAATCTGAGCAGCCCAGAGGCGGAAGAGTCGCCGGCTACGGCGCGCCGCCCATCAACCATGCCACAGGCAGGGAGAGCCAGGATAGAATCTATCGCGGAAATACGATTTTATGACGTCGCCCCCGAACACTTCGAAATCTTTAAAAAAGAACTAGCCACAGAAGCCAACATAGAGTCAGAACCGAAGGTCAGCGGCAAGGAAATCGAAGCCGCCAAACAAGCCGACCGCCAGTTATTGGTGAAAGTAACGATTTTACCGGTGGATCGTGCCACGCCAACCCGCTAACATTCCAGCCATCTTCTGAGAACTTCCAGTGCAAACTGCATCTAGCTTCTATTAAGATCGGGATATCCCGACCACGCGTTCAACCGACGAAGAGAGTAAACTTGGCGCCGTTCAGATTGCTGAGCGGCTTAGGATGCAGCAAACGGCGGTCCGGGGCGAGGACGCGTTGGGCGATCTCCCAATTCACCGGCGGCAATGGGCTGAGCTTGCCGATCTGTTCCAGCGAGAAAAATTCTGCATGGTCGGTCTCATGGCCGTCGGGACACGGCTCGCCGGCGATGGGGCGCAAAAGCAGGATCACGTAAACGCCATTGCCGCTGTCGGGATCGTAGCGGCTGCGCAAACCCAGGACAGCTTCGACTTCAGCCGTCACCCCGGCTTCTTCTTGAACTTCTCGGACCACGGCCTGTTCGATGGTCTCGTCGGGTTCAATAAAACCGCCCGGCAATTGCCAATTACCTCGCCCATGGCGCGACGACCGGCGCACGAACAGTAATTTATCGTCGCGCACCACCGCGCCACCGACGCCGATGTTGTAGCCAGTATTGTAGCGTTCAGGAATTGCCACCGGGATATAAGCCTTTCTACTGCAGTGATTCAACCAGGCAAATGAAACAGTCGCTGCGCGTTCTTGTAGCGGATCAACTCCTTCGCGTCCTCGGAGATGTGCTTGTGGTCGCGCAAGAGCCGGACATCTTCGAATTTCATCCTGCCGCCCGGATCGTCGTGAGGATAGTCGGTGGCGAAGAGAAACCGCTCGGCGCCGAGGAATTCTATCGCTTCCGATAACTCCGGCTCTTCGGTCTCGATGGTAAAAGAGATATTATTCCTGAAATAGTAACTCGCGGGATTGATATTCTTTTCGAGAAATAATTGCGCCGGATTGAGCGCGCGCGCGCGCCGCAGGCGCTCGCCGACCTTGGTCAAAGGACCTCGAGTGATGAGCGGATCTTCCTGGTCGTCATAATCCACCGGCGGGCTGTCCAAAACTTTATCGAGCCATTGCACTAAAGGTTTAATGAACGAAGTGCCGGCTTCGGTAAAAATAAACTGCAACTTGGGGAATTCATCGAGCAGGCCGCTGGTGATCAGCGACACCAAACTCATCTGCCCTTCTTGGGGCGCAAAGATATACAACCCGTCGCGCTGGAAGATCGGCAAATTACTCATGCGGTGCCCATGTTGCACGTTGTGCAAGTAAATCGGCATCGACAGTTCTTCGGCCCGTTTAAAAAACGGCCAAAGCTCGCGGTGGCTGCCGAGCGGCTCGCCGTAAGGATGATTCTTTACCGGATAAACTTTATCGAGGACCACCGAGCAAAAGCCGCGTTCCACGGCCCATTCCATCTCGACGATCGCGCCGGCCACGTCTTGCAGCGGCACCAACGCCACACCAAGAATCTTGCCGGAATATTCGGTCATCAAGCGCAGTAATGACTCGTTGTGCGAGCGCGCCATGCGGCAGGCGAGTTCCGGTTCGATCAAATAAGACCACCAGCCGGAAAACTGCGGTAGTACGATCTGCCGATCGATACCCAGCCGTCCGTCATAGTCTTTCATCCTGGCAACCGGATCCCAGAGGCTACGAAACATCGCCCCGGATCCCGGCGCCGGCAGCGGGCTCGTGCCGCTAACTTCCGACGGATAGCCGGGAAAGTCTACGTCAAAGTAAAGTTCTTGCTGGTCGAACTTTAGCGTCGGTTTCAAGGTTTCGAGAGTCCCGCCAACGCCGTTGAAGGCGTCCCGCGGCATGAGGTGGGTATCGCAATCGATGATCAATGTAGAGCCTCCGAAGAATAGTTATGCTTCGGTTATAAGGCTCTCCCGCGCACTATGTCAATTAGGCAGACGAGGGCGGACCGGCAAGTCCGCCCTCCAATGAGAAATTTCTGTCACCGGTTGCGATCGCCAAGCTGAAGCCATGCGATCAGTCTCGACCGAGGCCCCATCCCCACCAGTCGGCACCACGCTCGCGGCTGCGATCGTCCCGCCGCCCCCAGCCCCAAGCGTTGGTGTCATTACGGCCCCGGCGGTCGCGATCATCCCGACGGCCCCAGCCCCAATCATTGGTGTCATTACGGCGCACGCGGTCACGTTGCCAACCGCTGGGATCCCAGCCAGACCCGCGGTATGAATTACCGCTCAACGCCTCAAGACCTTCGCCGACTTCACGATGATCCTGAGCCAATTCTTTGAGATCGCGGCGAATCTCCTCACGCTTGCGCTCGATTTGCTGGCGGCTCGCGCCGCTGCGCTGGAGCCGCTCCAATTCGGCGCGATCGCGCTCAAGCTCGGCGTGATCCCGGCGCAATTCAGCGTGGTCTCGCTGCAACTCGGTTGCTCTATGGTCTCGCGGTAACTCGGTTGCTCTGGAGTTGCGAGATCGTGCCGCAGCTCGGTCCAAATCCCTTTGCCGGCTGCGCGCATCGGCGCTCGCTGACTCGGGCATTGCGAAAGCCAACAGGGATACGATCCCGGCGGCATATAGTGCTTTTGTGGTTATGGTCATTATAAGCACCTCCTAGGCCAATTAGACGGCGCAGCTGCGATAACGTTAACGAGCCCCCCTTTGAAAAGCCTTTGCCGCTATCATCACTGGAAAAGTTTTGGTACTTTTCAACCAGCGACGCGCCGATCAGAAGCTTGGTAGGCATGGACCAGTGAGCCGACAAGTAACACTGATTATTCCTTTTGCTGCCGCTCTAGGGTAAAGTCACTGGGCGAGCCAGTTCAGAATATGGAGCGACCCAATGGCCAACAATCCGGCATACGACCCCACCGATCCGCGATACTTCGATATCACCGATTTGCGCGGTGAAGTTGAACGGGTCTTCAGCCTCTGCGCTGACTGCCGCATGTGCGTAAAGTATTGCGGCAGCTTCCCGAAGCTGTTCGATGCCATCGATGACTATTGCGTCGAAGGCAAGTACGCCGACGTCAATACGAAAAATCTCAAAACCTCAGACGTCGACAAAGTCGTCGACCTCTGCTTCCAGTGCAAGCTCTGCTATATCAAATGCCCTTACACGCCCGGTGATCACGAATGGGCCATCGATTTTCCCCGCTTAATGACCCGGGCCAAGTCCCAAGGAGTCAAGAAAAACGGCGTACAGCTGGTTGACAAACTGCTTGGCAACCCGGATCTGGTTGGCAAACTTGGCACCATGACAGCGCCGCTGGCCAACTGGGGCAATGAGAACCCGCTCAATCGCCAGTTGATGGAAAGCGTCGTCGGCATCCACAAAGACAAGAAGCTGCCGCCTTTTGCGGCGCAAACCTTCGCCGCGCAATTCGCCAAAAATCGCCATGCCCTCACCGGCGAGCCGGCGGCGCGCGTCGCCTTTTTCTCAACCTGTTATGTGAACTACAACCAGCCCGAGATCGGCAATGACACTCTCGATGTCATGGCGCGCAACAATGTCGATGTCGCGCTGGCCTATGAAAGCTGTTGCGGTATGCCGCTATTGCACAACGGCGATATGGATGGCGCCATCGCTGCCGCCGAACGCAATGTCGCCTACCTGGTAAGCTTTGTCGAGGACGGCAGAACGGTGATCGCGACCAATCCGACCTGCTCGCAGATGCTGCGCGTCGAGTATCCGCGCCTGCTCGGCAGCGACGCGGCCAAGACGGTCGCCAAGGCGACCATGGATCCGATGGAATTTCTCGCCAAACTAGCGGCGGATGGCAAACTCAACAGGAAGTTTAAAACTAGCGCGGGAGCGATTAGCTATCATATCCCTTGCCATCTGCGCGCCCAAAACGTCGGCTATAAAACCCGCGATGTCTTGTCGCTCCTGCCCGATACCCAGGTAAAGGTCGTCGAAGAGTGCTCTGGTCATGACGGCACTTGGGCCATGAAGAAAGAGAACTTTGAGATGTCGCTTAAATATGGCGGCCGGGCGTTTAAGGAAATGGCTGAGGGCGATCCCAAAGTCACCTGCTCCGACTGCCCGCTGGCGGCAATTCAAATCGAACAGGCCAACGGCAAAAGGCCGCTCAATCCGATGCAGATTTTGGCAATGAGTTATCGCGGCGAAGCGATCGCTTAGAAATCCGCAAGGCTCACGGGGCGACGGCGATATTCCGGTTCAGCTAGCAACCGCGCTGGCACAGGACATGCCGCTCTCCTGAATCCCGCAAACCAACGCAACTTCGTCACGGTAGAGTTGCCAAATTCTGAGCGCATCCTCCATCACCCGCACCACGGCACCCCGGCGCAGCGGCACGACATGATCCAAGATCGCGTTCCAAGCGGCGGCGCGGTGGCCTCCTTCGACCTGGCGATGGGCTTCGGCCAGCGCTAGATGCTCCACCGAGAGCCCGTAATATTTCACCAGGGGATGCTCCTCCAGCGGCGGTGGCGGCTGATTTTTGCGGGCGTCGAGCGCGGCTCTTTCAGCGCTCGTTCCTTCGACAAAGATGGTCACGATTGCCGACGCGATATCCCAACCGAAAGATTCGGTCGCGGTGTCGAGAAATTCACGGTAACGCTGCGCCGCCGGCAATAACTGAATATTTTGAAATCGGCTCAGGTCCATACCGAGGCCGCGGGGATATTCGAGAAAAAGCTCGGGGTGAGGCCGGCCGGCGACCAGGCCGCCGGTTTCTTCTTCGTAGAGATTCTCCGCCAAGCTGCGGCGAATTTCGGCGATGGGACAGCGAATATACGATCGCCCGACTAATATCGGAAAGTCGCGCACGTAGGTGCCATACTCTTGCTCGAAATGAAAATGCAGCCGTTCTTTGGGCACTCGGCCTGAAGTAAACGCCGGCCAAGCCCAATGATCCTTACGTTCCATCACACCGAGAAGCTGCTCGCGAAAGGTTTCCCGATTCATCGAGACCTCCATTAGTTAACGGGCTGTTGTCTATCTTTACCCCGAGCAACCTGAGTGCCAGCAGCTAACTACCGGAAACACGTGTTTTTGCACCAAACATACCGGCATCGGCGCGAAGTAGTTGGAATGTATCGATGAATCGGGCTGCATTGCCGCAATACTCATGCTTTGGCGGTAGCCAAACTGAGCTGCAAGCCGGAAACGACACACAATGCAGCCGAGCAGCTCGCCCTGACTTAACAGTGACGACCTGA
>Ga0184628_10001738_pt1 | contig 10672 bp, 9 predicted proteins | sample PLM4_5_b1_FD_133149 | JGI IMG/M metagenome (GOLD analysis project Ga0184628, IMG submission 133149) | Groundwater sediment microbial communities from an aquifer in East River, Colorado, USA - PLM4_5_b1 | ecosystem: Environmental > Terrestrial > Soil > Riparian zone | place: USA: East River...
CCCCGGCCAGCAGGGTCTCGGCTGCGTGGTGGCGGCGAAGGTTGCGGGTGCCGACAACATCGTGGTCGTCGGACTCGCGCGCGACGCGAGCCGGTTCGAAACCGCACGCAAGCTCGGCGCTACGCATACGCTCGCCATCGACGAAGAAGATGTCTTGACCAGGATCAAAGACATCACCGGCGGCAGCATGGCTGACTTGGTCATCGAGGTGACGAGCGCGGGCCCCGAGATTATCAACGGTGGTTTGTCGCTCCTGAGGAAGCGCGGACAGATGCTCTGCACGGCATGGAAGAAATCGGCGGTGCCGCTCGATATCGACCGGCTGATCCGCTATCAGGCGAATTTGCGCGGCGTGCGCGGCCATTCCTATGAATCGGTCGAGCTTGCCATCAACACCATGAAGTCCGAAACATTCCCGCTGGACCTGATCTCCACGCACGTCGTCGGCCTCAACGATGTCGACCGGGCGTTGAAGATCGTCGGCGGCGAAGGACAAGAAAAATCCATTCACATCACAGTTGAGCCTTGGAAGTAGGAGAGTGACCGCATGCTGACGGTCGAGGAAAATGAACGCATCACCCGCATAGGCCCCGGGACGCCGATGGGGAAATATCTTCGTCGCTACTGGTGGCCCCTGTGTCTATCGACGGAATTGCCCGAGCGCGACGGCGCGCCTCTGCGCGTGCGGCTTCTGGGCGAAGACCTGATCGCGTTCCGCGATACCGACGGCAATGTCGGCCTCATCGATGCCTATTGCCCGCATCGCCGCGCGCCGTTGTTCTTCGCCCGCAACGAAGAATGCGGCCTGCGCTGCGTTTATCACGGCTGGAAATTCGACCGTCACGGCGACTGCGTCGACATGCCGTCGGAACCCGCGGGCACGACGCTTCAGGCCAAGGTGAAGATCCTGGCCTATCCGACAGTCGAAAAAGGCGGCGTGGTCTGGACCTATATGGGCCCGAAGGAGCTTCAGCCCGAGCCCGCCGATTTCGAATGGACGCGCGCGCCCGCGACGCACCGCTACGTGTCGAAGACATTCGAGAACTGCAACTGGCTGCAGGCCGTCGAAGGCGGACTGGACACCACGCACTCGTCCTTCGCGCACTACAACAAGCTCGGCGACCGCGCCAATCTGCGTCAGCACGACCGCGCGCCATCGCTCGAAGTCGAGCGCACCGACTACGGCTACTACTATGTCTCCACGCGCAACGTGGACACAGGCAAGTACTACCGCGTCTATCACTACGTGATGCCGGCGCAGCAATTGCGCGCGAGCATCATCGGCTACGAGGGCGTGCGTAACAAACCCGCGCGTCTCGACGGTCACATCTGGGTGCCGATCGACGACTTCACGACCCACGTCTACAACATCATGTGCGCGCCGCATCCCGAAGACGAGCTGACGCCCCAAGCAGTCGAAACGCGCGAGAAGGCGGCCGGGCGCGGCAAGGATGATTCCATCCCCGGCACGTTCCGCCTGAAGCGCAACCAGTCGAACGACTATTTCATCGACCGGCAGATGCAGAAGACGCAGAATTTCACCGGCATCGTGGGCGTGAACACGCAGGACTTCGCGCTGCAGGAAGGCATGGGCCCGATCTGCGACCGCTCGAAGGAATTCCTCGGCACATCCGACAAGGCGATCGTCGCGCTCCGCCGGCTTCTGCTGGATGCGGTCGCGACGAACGAGAAAGGCGGCACGCTGCGCGCGCTCGATCCCAAGACCTATCGAGCCGTCCGCGCCTATGATCGTGTGGTGACCTCCGGCGAGCCCTGGAAGACGGCCATGGCGAAGGATCTCGTGTCGATCTGGTGAGATGCTGACCCCCGCGGAAAACGAACGCGTCACGCGGGTGGGACCTGGAACACCGGCAGGAAATTTTCTGCGCCGCTATTGGCAACCGGCCTGTCTCTCGAGCGAGCTCGCGGAGAACGACGGCGCACCCTTGCGGCTGCGGCTCCTGGGTGAAGACCTGATCGCCTTCCGCGACACAGAGGGCAAGGTCGGTCTCGTCGATGCCTATTGCCCGCATCGCCGCGCGCCTTTGTTCTTCGGGCGCAACGAGGAGTGCGGTCTGCGCTGCGTCTATCACGGCTGGAAATTCGACCGTCACGGCGATTGCGTCGACATTCCGTCCGAGCCCGCAGGCACCACGCTCCAGTCGAAGGTGAAGCTGCTCGCCTATCCGACGATCGAGAAAGGCGGCCTTGTGTGGACCTATATGGGTCCGAAGGACCGTGTGCCGCCCGAACCCGACTACGAGTGGACGCGCGTACCAGACACGCACTGCCATGTGTCGAAGACCTTCGAGAATTGCAATTGGCTGCAGGGGCTCGAAGGCGGGCTCGACACCGCGCATTCCTCATTCGCCCACAACAACCATCTTGGCGACAACTCCGCGCTGAGGCAGCGCGATCGCCGGCCGAAGATCGAAGTCGAACGAACCGACTACGGCTACTACTACGTGTCGACGCGCGACATGGGCCAGGACGGCAGCTATGTCCGCGTCTACCAATACATGATGCCTGCCCAGCAGATGCGTGCGGCGACGATGGGTTGGTTCGGCGGGAAGGACGACGTCCCGCGCATGGACGGACACATCTGGGTCCCGATCGATGACGCGGCCACGCACGTCTACAACTGGGTCTGCTCGTATAGCGACGCCGTTTCGCTGACGCCCGAGCGCGTCCGTGAGCACGAAACCCGGTTCGGTCGCGGACCCGACGACCTGATCCCTGGCACCTTCAAACTCAAACGCAATCAGTCGAACGACTATCTGCTCGACCGCCAGATGCAGAAGGCGCAGAACTTCACCGGCATCGTCGGCATCAACACCCAGGACTTCGCATTGCAGGAAGGCATGGGACCGATCTGCGACCGCTCGCAGGAGTTCCTCGGCACCTCCGACAAGGCAATCGTCGCTATGCGACGGCTGTTGCTCGACGCCATCAATGTGGTGGAGAAAGGCGGCGAGCCGCGTGGGCTCAACCCCGAGAGTTACAGACGCGTGAGGCCGCACGACAACATGGTGCCACCGGGCACCGATTGGCGCACGCAATTCAAAGAGGAGCTGATTGCCAAATGGTGAACTTCGCACCCGATGCCGCTCATCCGGGACGCTCGGTGCTCGAGCTGTCGATCGCGTTGTCGGACAATCCACGCACGCGCCCGATCATCGAGGGACGCGTGTCGCCCGAAGCGATCCGCCTCGTGCCGACGGCGATCCACCCTTCCGAAATGTTCTGGCGTCAGCTCCGCTACGGCGATTTCGACGTGTCCGAAATGTCGCTGTCGACGCTCACCATCCTGACCTCGCAGGGTAACCGTGATTGGGTGGGTCTTCCCATCTATACGATGCGGAAATTCTTCCACACCGAGATCGTCTACCACAAAGAGTCCGGCATCAAAGTGCCGGCCGACCTCAAGGGCAAGCGCGTCGGCGTGCCGGAATACCAGCAGACCGCTGCGATCTGGACCCGCGGCGTGCTCCAGCACGAATTCGGCGTGAAGGCGTCCGATATGACGTGGTTCATGGAGCGCAACGACGACCGCAGCCACGGGCATTCGACGGGATTCAAGTCGCCGCCCGGCGTCAGCGTTTCGCCCGTGCCCCTCAATTCCAATCTCGGCGAGATGCTGCTGAAGCGCGAGATCGACGCGATCGTGCATTACATCGCACACAACAATCTGGTGGACCGGAGCCGCGTCGATGTGACGGCCGATCCGAACGTGCGCTTCCTGTTCGAGGATCGCGAGGCGGAATCGGCGCGCTATTTCAAGAAGACGGGCATCTATCCCATCAACCACATCATGGTCGTGAAGCGCAGCGTCTACGAGCAGCATCCCTGGATCGCGCTCAATCTCTACGCCGCGTTCCTGAATGGGATGGATCAGGTGCGGAAAGACGCCCTGCCCTGGCTCGCGCCGTATTACGACACCGGCCTCGTGGATCGCGACGTCAAGCGGGTGATCGCCAAGACGCCGATGCCGTACGGGCTGAAGGCCGCGCGCCACGTGCTCGAAACCGTCACGCAATATGTCCACGAACAGGGCCTCTGCGAACGCCGCGTGGGGTTGGAAGAAATCTTCGCGCCCAATACGTTGGACCTTTAGGGGACCAGACCGACACGAAGAATTGACTGCCCGCTGGCCCCCTGCCCCAGCGGAGTTCCATCAAGACGGTGCTTCTTGGGAGCAGTCCCTGCTGCTAGACTTCTCCCCGACGAATCCCGGGAGGAAAAAATGAAAAATCGCCATCTTCTGCTAGCCGCTGCCGTAAGCGTCCTGATGTCGTCGGGCGCTGTGATGCTACACGCTGCTCAGGCTGTTCCGCCTGCCATCGCCGCTGCGGTTGCCGACACGAACCGGCCGGCCGCCGACACGGAGCGCGACGCGATGCGCCGTCCGGCGGAAATGATGGCGGCATCCGGCATCAAGGCCGGCGACAAGGTCGTCGAGCTGGTTCCCGGCGGCGGTTATGTTACGCGGCTCATCAGCAAAATCGTCGGCCCGACGGGGCATGTCTATGCCGCCAACCTCCCGAGCTTCAACGAGCGCTTCAAGACCGGCGTGCTCGCAGTTACCGGCAATCCGGCCTACGGGAATGTTTCGGTGATTGAGATGCCGTTCGCCGAGCTGAAGGCACCCGAACCGGTCGATGTCGTGTGGACGTCTGAGAATTATCACGACTTCCAGAACATGGGCATGTTCAGCACCGACACCAACGCGATGAACAAGGCGGTGTTCGCGGCGCTGAAACCCGGCGGGCGCTACATCGTCACCGATTACGTGGCGGTTGCAGGATCAGGCAAGCGCGACACACAGATGCTGCACCGGATCGACCCGGAAGTGATCAAGTCGGAAGCACAGGCGGCGGGGTTTAGGCTCGAATCGCAGAGCAACGCGCTCGCGCATCACGACGATCCGCACACCGCGCGCTCGGTACAGGCATCGGATCAGTTCTATTTGGTCTTCCGCAAACCCTGACGCTCACTCGTCCGATTGGAAGCCGGCATGGCGGAGCCAATACTGCCACGCCCGGTCATACCCTTCGCCGGGCCGTCCTCGGTTCTGCCGAGTCCTGATCTTGTCGATTTCGCCGGGCGTCAGGAAGGTGACGGGACCGAAGGCCTGCGCCTTGAGCTGCAGGTTGGCGTTGATCTCGAGATGCACGGCGGCATACACCGCCTCGCGTAGCGACGCGCCCACGACTGTCGAGCCGTGTCCCCGCATGAGAACCGACGTGCGCGGCCCCAGCACGCGTGCAAGGTCTCGCCCCTGCGCCATGTCAGCCACCAAGAGATCAGTATCGCCGAAATTGGTCTGCGGATCCCACACGGGAACGTCGGCCCCGATGGTGGCCGCGACATGCACGATCGGGCGCAGCTTCTCCCCGATGACGCTGAAGGGAACCACGCTGTAGCTGTGGCTGTGCACCACGGCGTGCACATCGGGACGCGCTTCGTAGATCGCGCCATGGATGAAGCGTTCGAGATAGGGCTTGCCGCCGCCCGCCGCGGTCGAGCCATCGAGGTTGAACTGCATGATGTCGGGCACCTCGATCAGTTCGGGCGCACGGCCGCGCGACAGCAGGAATTTCGAGTGATCGTCGGGATGCCGCACGCTGACATGTCCGAAGGCATCCACGACCTTCTCTGTCGAAAGAATGCGGTTCGCGACGACCAGTTCCTCGACGAGCGTTTTCAAATCTGCCATGTCCCCACCATAGAAATGCGTTTTCGTGGCGGCGACCATACTGGATCGCCCTTCTCTCTCAAATCGCGTTCGCATGGCCTTTTGCCTGACCCGACAGTAGGATTTCTGGTGGACCAAACGGACACCGTCGAAGCGCAATTGCACGCAGCGCGTGCTCTCGAAGCCGCAGGCCGGACCGCCGAGGCGACGGAGCTGCTGCGTGGAGCGGCGGCGAGCGGCGCCGTCGCCGCCTTAGCGACCTTGGGAAAACATCTCCTGATCCATCGCCCCGATTGCGCGCGCGAGGGTCTGAATGCGCTCAGCGCAGCGGCGCAAGCGGGCGATGGCGAATCCGCGCATCTGTTGGCTCTGTTCATTGCCGAAGGCGTGGGCTTCCCCCAGAACTGGCACGCCGCCTTTGCCGCGTTGCAACACTCGGCTGAACTCGGGTGGCAGCCCGCACAGCGCGAGATCGAATTCCTCGCCAGGGAATTCGGAGGAACGCGGTCGCCCGGTGACACGACTCTTAAGGGGCTCGACCTTTCGGATTGGTTGCAAGCGCCTCCGGCACATCTGGTGTCGCCCGCGCCGCGCATTCTCGTCATCAGGAATTTTGCGTCGCCGGCGATGTGCGACTGGCTGATCGAGCTTGCGCGTCCTCGATTGAAAGGTGCCCAAACCTACAATCCCGAGTCGGGAGGGACACATTACGAAAGCGGCCGCACCAACAGCGACTGTCACCTGATACTGCCGCACAGCGATCTTGTTCTGGCCTTGGTGCGCGCGCGGATCGCCACGCTCATTCGCATGCCCGTTCCATTTTTCGAAACGCCAACGATGCTTCACTACAGGCCGGGCGAGACATTCTCGCCGCATCACGATTACCTGGACGACACCAAGCCCGGTCTTTCAAAGGAGATCGCCCAGAACGGCCAGCGGGTCCTGACGTTTCTGCTCTATCTCAACGAGGGTTTCCAAGGCGGCGAGACGGAATTTCCGCTCATCGGCATCCGCTGCAAAGGGAACAAGGGCGACGCGGTCTGCTTCTGGAACGTGAAGCCCGATGGCTCACCGGATCGCCAGACGCTGCATGCGGGCCTGCCGCCGACCAGCGGCGAGAAGTGGCTCCTCTCGCAATGGGTCCGCAATATCCCGATGTGATGCGGGCTAGAGGATGAAGCTGACCGAGCCCAGAGATCCCAGCTCGTGCGCATCGATGATCACGCGGCGCTCCTTGATGAGGAGGCCGGCGCCTTCGCGCTTCAGCACGTAGCGGTACGAGCCGACATATTCGCGGATGCGCTCATAGCGGCGATAACGGTAGCAGATGAAATTCGCTGCAACATTCACCAGATCGCCGTCGGTGCCGACGATGCGTACGTTGCTGATCAGCCGCCGTGTGCGCGAGTGCGGATACTCGGCATGGCACTCCGGACTCATCAGGCGCTTGATGCGCTCGCGGATGCGCACGATGTCATCGGCCAGGATGAACAGCGTCGTCTTCGGATCGCCCTCGGGATGATCGTTGGGCGGCACGTGGTAGCTGGCGTCCGGCGTCAGCATCGTGAGCCATTCCTCGAGCTTCCATTCATCCAGGAGCGCGGCTTCGCGATAGAGGAGATCCTCGACCTCGGCGCGGGTCACGGGGGCTGACATCACGCCACCTCCATCATCTGGCTCCACTTCCGCCAGAAGATGCGCAGATGGTGCTCGTCGCTGTTGAGCTGCTCGCCTTCGCGTCCCATCCCGCGCGACATCTCCGTCCAGCGGTCGTCCTGCCAATTGGCGAGCCCCTGCTGCACCAACTCGAGCGCTTCGACGTCATCGGGCGTCGCGAAGCCGCCGGGTCCATAGAACGTGAGGAATGCATCCAGCCTGCGCGCACGGGCCGCTTGCGATTCCTCGACGGGACCCAATGCCCACGCGGTCACATGCATCTTGCCGGCGCCATCGGGAAAGAACGTGCGCACCGTGACAGATGACCCATCGTTGAGCACAAGGTTGGGGAAGATGACGAGGTTGCGGTTGGTGTCGCAGACGCGCTTGGCGCGCTCGGGGCCGAGACGCGCCACCAGTTCGCTGCGGATCGCTTCCATCTCGGGTTTCGCCTCTTCGCCGTAGATCGGAATCCACGCCGCAACAGGACGGCCGCGGAAATTGACATTGTCGGTGGTGAAATGGCCGTTGCCGAGATCGACGGCGAGACCGTGCGTGGGAAGGACCATGCCTTCCTTGGGTCGTTCGATCTTCACGCCCGAATTGGCCATGTAGTTGAGCCAAGTCGAGTGCGTGCTCGGCAGGTGATAGTCGTCGACGCTGTTCTCGACCATCAGCTTCCAGTTGGCGCCGACGTCGTATTCCTGCGCGCCGGCCACGATCTCCATCGTCGCCGACGGCGACTGGTCGATGATCAGATCGATGTAATCCGTCGCGCGGCCGAGATAGTCGCGCAGCGACGGCGCGTCAGCCGAGAGGTTGAGGAACCAGAAGTCGCGATACTGCTCGAACCGCGCCGGGCTCCTCAGACCGAGATCCTTCTTGTCGAACTCGCCGCGATAGGCTTCGGAGCCCGGAACACCCGCGAGCACGCCGTCGTTGCGGTAGGTCCAGCCGTGATACACGCACTTGAAGCTGCGCCGCGTGCCGGCAGGCTCGGTGCAGACCATCGCGCCGCGATGGCGACAGGTGTTGAAGAAGCAGCGGATGTCTCCCCGGCCGTCCCGGACGAAGATCACGGGGCGGCCTGCCACTTTGCGGGTCACGAACTCGTTCGACTTTTTCAGCTCCGAGGAATGCCCGACATAGATCCAGCACTTGGAGAATATCCGCGTCATCTCCTCGGCGAGCACCAACTGCGAGACCAGCGCCTCGCGGTCGAGCAGGAAGCGCTGCTTGACCGGATCATCGACGATGTAGCTTCGAGCCATGGGCTCCCTCCCGCAGGGCACGCGAGTCCAAATAGACCCGGCCGCGTTTTGGTGTCAAATCCCATTATATGGGATTATTCTTCTGGCGAGACTTGCGGTTGCGACGTACTGACGATGCGGGCGCAGAACGTGACCCGTTCGGCGATCCGTGCCGCCTCGTTTGCGGGGATCCTCGTCCGGCCGATGGTCAGGCTGAGACTGCCGAGAATACGGCCGCGGCTGTCGAAGACCGGTGCGGCGATCCCGGTGACGCCGCGCGTGACCTGGCTCTCGGTGAGGTCCCAGCCGCGCCGGCGCATCTCTTTCAATTCCGGCCGCAACGCCGCCAACGAAACACCATTGGCCTTGTCCTGCTGATGCAATCGCTCGATCACGCGCGGCGGCAGATAAGCGAGAATGATGCGCGACGCCGCGCCCCGGAACAGCGGACGCGCAAGCCCGCGTTCGTAAGTGCTCACGAACGATGTGGCGCCGCGCTCCTGGTGAACGCACAGGACCGTGTCGCGATAGCGCCGGCAGAGCAGCGCGATGCCGGGGATGGCAGAAACCAGTTCGCTCATCACCGGCCGGCTGGCGATGATCAGCGGATCGCCAGTGCGCATCTTGAAGTCGAGCTCGGCGATGCGTGGTCCAAGCGCGAACCCGACGCCGGGGAACGAGGTGATCAGCCCCGCCTCCGACAGGATCTTGAGGTAGCGATAGAGGGTCGAACGGGTGAGGCCGAGCTGCGCCATCAAGTCGTCCGGCTGCACGGGGCTGTCCCTCGCCTCGATCACGTCGACGACATGAAGCATCCGTTCGAGACTGTTGGTGCTGTCCATAGTCCCATATTATAGGACTTTTCCCTCAAAACGGTCCAGGATCGGCCGCGGCCCCGCCGTAGCGCGCGCCCCATGCCGGTGCTATGGCCGTCTCACAAACACATTTCCGGAGAGCAATCATGCACGACACCGTGACCGGCTCGCATTGGCACGAACCCAAGGCGGGCGAGAACGCCGGCACCGGCACCTTCAAGCGGCCGAAGCTGCCCTACGACAAGTTCATGGATGAAGAGGGCATCCCCTGTTACCGGGACATTGGCGTGAGGCGGGTGCAGGACCTCCCACTAGCCGACTGGAAGCGCCTGGGCGGACGCGGCTCCTTTGTCCAGCTCTTTGGCACCGAGGGTCTGTGGGGCATGTATGTGGTCGAGTTGCCCGGCGCGGGCGCGCTCAACACCGAGCGGCACCTGTACGAGAAGGTCTGCTTTGTCGTCGAAGGCCGCGGCTCGACCGAAGTCTGGCAGGAAGGCCAGACGAAGCGACACGTGTTCGAATGGCAGAAGGGTTCGATCTTCTCGATCCCGCTCAACTGCTATCACCGCATCATCAATGCCTCGTCGGCGCGCGCGCTCATCATCTGCGGCACGACCGCGCCCAACATGATGAACCTGCTCGACAGCCGCGAGTTTATCTTCAATTGTCCGCACAAATTCGCCGAGCGTTTTTCGGGCGCTGCGGACTACTTCAAGCCGAACGACGATCTCGAGCCCGATCCGGTGCGCGGCCTCGCCATGCGGCGGACGAACTTCATCCCCGACATCATCAACGCGGACCTGCCGCTCGATAACCGGCGTTCGCCGGGCTATCGCCGCATGGAGCCATCGATGGCCGGCAATCGCTTCTATTTCTGGATCGGCCATCACGAGACCGGGCGCTACTCGAAGGCGCACAAGCACGCCTCGGCGGCTGTGCTGATCTGCATCAAGGGCGCAGGCTACACCTACACCTGGCCCGCGACGCTTGGCACGCAGCCGTGGAAAGACGGCCACCAGGACAAGATCAAGCGCCAGGATTACGAGTTCGGCGGGATGGTGTCGGCCGCGCCGATGAGCGGCGACTGGTTCCATCAGCATTTCGGCATCAGCAAGGGCGGGCTTCGCGTCTCAGCGTGGCACGGCCCGAACAATCAGCGCTCGCGCAAGCCCGGCGTGCCCGGTGAGGTGCAGCTCGACTTCGGTGCGATCGACCTCAAGAAGGGCGGCAGCGCGATCCCGTACAACGAAGAGGAC
>Ga0184628_10001739_pt1 | contig 10664 bp, 11 predicted proteins | sample PLM4_5_b1_FD_133149 | JGI IMG/M metagenome (GOLD analysis project Ga0184628, IMG submission 133149) | Groundwater sediment microbial communities from an aquifer in East River, Colorado, USA - PLM4_5_b1 | ecosystem: Environmental > Terrestrial > Soil > Riparian zone | place: USA: East River...
AAGCTGCCCAACCCGGTGTTCATCCAGCCAGCTGACTGCAACACATGGTGGTCGATCCCGATCCCCGGCAAGTGGCGCACCAACCCGCAGGCGGAGAACTGGTTCTACCAAGGCAAGTCGATCAGCGGGAACAGCTACGGCACGCTGTTCTTCCAGAACCGTGTGCCCGACTACTTCGACGTCGACCGTGTCGGCTACTCGGTGGCGGTCACCTCGTGGGACGTGTACACCAAGCGCACCAACACGGGCGGGCTGGTCGCTGCGGTGGCGCTCAACGTGTGGACGCACGCCCGTGACAACGACATCTACGACGCCGCACCGGGACTGGTCAACGGTCCCTCGGCCGGGCCGTCGTTGGCTCGTGACCAGAAGGCGTGGGTGCCGCTGTCGACCAGCTGGTGGGCCAACATGCTCTCCGGCAAGGCCAAAGGCGTCACCTACTACGTCGACCCCAGCGCCGCCGACAACCAGCTCCGCTCGGAGATCGGCAACGTCTCCAACCGCTACATGATCCTCGACAAGCCGACGTACGGCTCGACGTTGGACGGTCAGATACCAGGGACACTGAGGATCTACCACGATGGCTAAGGCTCTCCTCGTCCCCCTGCAGCTGCGACCGGACGGCACGTTCGCCGTCACCGAAGACCCGTCGCAGATCATCCGCCAACGGGTTCTCGATCTGCTCGTCTCCAGCAACTTCGACCGGGTGATGCGCCCGACCTACGGCTGTGATCTCGAAGGGTTCCTCTTCACCACCGTGATCGACCACCTGCTGGCGGCCAAGGCGTCGGAGATCCTCAACACGATCAACGCTGCGCTCAGCTTCGGCGAGGTGGTCGACGTGCGGCTCACTCCGTTGATGGTGGGGGTGGAGTCAGGCGTCCAGGTCGAAGCGGTCTACCGGGTGTTCGAGGGTGGCGGCGTCGAGATGATCAGCGAGCAGATCTTCACCTCGTCCACCGAAGGAACGTGACCATGTCCGACATCTCCATCACCGAACCGCTGACCGATCTGGCGGCACTGCCCTTCGACTACACCAGCCGTGACTACGAGTCGTTGTTGCGTGACATCACACGGCGCATGGCCATTGGCATCCCGGGGTGGGAGGCGACGCCGACCGCCTTCGAGATGATCATCCTCGATCAGATGGCGTACGTCGGTGACATCCTCAACTTCTACATCGACCGGCTGTCGGCCGAGGCGTACATCCAGACCGCAGTGATGCGTGAGTCGGTGCTCAACCTCGCCTACGCCTTCGGCTACGTGCCCACGCCACAGTCCGCAGCCAGCGCCAGCGTGACGTTCACCTGCACTGCTGCCGCCCTCCCCGAGGTCGTCATCGTGCCTAAGGGCACGCAGCTCTACGCCAACTCGGCAGGGACGCAGGTGATCTTCGAGACCACCGCCGACCTCACGATCGCAGCGGGCATCGGTACTGGCTCGGTCACGGCCAAGGAGGGCGTGACGGTCACCGAGGAGCCGCTCGGTGTCTCGGGTGGCGCCGAGCGGATGCAGTTCTCACTGCGCAACCTCAACGTGATCAAGGACTCGGTGACGTTCTTCGTACGTGACGGCGGTGTCGACTCGACCACCGGGCTGCCTGCGATGGTGCCGTGGACGCAGATCTACCGGATGATCGACGCCGACGCCGTCGACCGTGTGTTCACGATCTACGTCAACGAGAACGGCACCTCGATCATCCGCACTGGTGACGGTGTGATGGGGCGCATCCCGACCGTCGGTGCTCCTGTGTTCGCCACCTACCGCTACGGCAAGGGCGCTGCTGGCAACGTCGGCGCCAACACGATCACCTCGATGGTGACCGGTGGTGACATCGCCACCAAGTTCGACTCGGTGACCAATCCGTCCGCTGCTGTCGGTGGCTCGAACGCCGAGACGCTGGAGTCGATGCGCACCAACATCCCCCGCTCGCTGCGCTCGCTCGACCGTGCGGTGACGCTGCAGGACTACGCCGACCTCGCCATCCAGGTGCCCGGCGTCAGCAAGGCGGCGGCTGGTGCGGTGCTCAACACCAACGTCTCGCTGGCCGTGCTCGGGCCCAACTACACGACGCCCGACACGACACAGGTGCAGCAGTTCATCGACGCCCGCAAGATGATCGGTACCACGGTGACGATCGTCGGCCCGACCTACAAACTGTTCAACGTCACTGCTGCGATCGTGGTCAACCCGCTGTACCTACGCTCGGGCGTCAAGGCCGCCGTCGAGGCGGCCATCGCCGGGTACTACGGCTTCTCCAACGTCGACTTCGGGTTCACCTCCCGGCTGTCGGACATCTTCCAGTTGATCGCCAACACGCCCGGCGTGGCCACCTGTTCGGTCAGCCAGCACTACATCCAGGGCGCCTCGGCGGCGCTCGATCAGAACGACACGATCCTCTACAACGAGTTCCCCAAGGTCGGCACCGTGACGATCACCGCCACCGGAGGCATCGTCCCGACATGACCCGCCGCTCCCTCGCCACTCGCCGGGCCGACGGTTCGTCTGGCCTGCGCCCCAACGTCGCCGGGTACGTCGACTTCAACGGCAACGCTGGCGAGTACCTCCAGGTCAATCGCAACCCTGTGGCGTCGTGCCTCACGTTCGAGATCGCCATGCGGGTCAAGCTCGATGCTCTCGGTGTGCAGCACCGGTTCGGTGGTTGGGCTACTTACGGGGGCTTCCTCAGCACAGCCACCAACAACCTCCAGATAACGATCGGCAGCATCGGTACCGCCAACTCGACGTCGACCGTCCCGGCGGCCGCAACCACACAGCCGGTGTGGTTGCGTGGCAAGGTCACCGCCATCAACGCCCTGTGCGAGTACTGGTACAGCCTGAGCGACACCGACGACTACGACCAAGTCGCATGGACGAGCCTCGGCTCGGCGACTGGTGCCAACGCTGGTGCTGCCATCAACCTGAACAACTCGGTGTTCCTGTTGGTCGGCAACACGTTGCCCTCTGTCGTCCCCTCGATGAGCGGCAACGTCTACGCCTTCTACGAGATCATCAACGGCGTCAAGACGGCGTGGTTCCTCAACAGTGACGTGCCCGACCCCCCCGCCAACACCTTCGTGGCGGCCGGTGGCGGCTCGCTGTTCACGATGGTGGGGATGACGCCGAACCAGTTCGTGCCATCGCAGAGCTTCCAGGGCGGGTTGCGCAACGACTTCGCCTTCGACCTGCGCACCACGGGGATCCTCGCCGACCAGCTGTTCGGCGTGATCGACGTCGACTACACCACGGTGCGTGTCTCCTACCAACCGTCGCTGATCCCCAACCATGTAACGCTCGGGCCGTTCAAGGAAGCGATGGTCGTGCGCTCGACGGCAGGCTTCCCGGCTACCAATCTCGACGGCACGACGCTCATGCGCCACCTCAGCGTCGACCCGGTGCTCAACCGTGGCTTTGCCTCGGTGCTGGACAAGGAGCTGAGCCCGCAGCAGTGGTACTACTACGGGCTGTTCGCCCGCTACGACAACACCAGCGGCTGGTTCAAGGTCGGCGAGCAGTCGTGGCTCAACCCCGGCGAGTACGGCAACGCCGAGCGACTGTGGCAGGGCTTCCCCGACTACTACCAACGTGTCGACTCCGGCGGCTGGATCTACCCCGGCGTGCTCCGTCGGCTGTGCGATGTGTTCGGCTACGAGTTCGATCTGCATCGCACCTGGGCGGGCACGGTCGGCGATGTGTGGGACTTCGAGAAGCTCTCGGCCAAGCTGCTGCCCGAGGCTGGTGGTGCGCTCGGGATGCCGCCGGAGTCGGCCAACGGCGACCGGCGACTGCGCACACTCGTCGGCAACCTCATGGCGCTGCGCAAGCAGAAGGGGACCAGGGACGGTGTCGAGGGGTACGTCGGTGCGCTCACCGGCTACCCGACCCGTGCCTACGAAGGGCTCAACCTGTTCCTCCGGCGCCAGCACGTCGAGTGGACGAACAGCTTCACCGCTCAGGACGGCTCGGCCGACCCGACCACCGACAACCACCCCGGGTGGACGTCGAAGTACGGCGTCACCGTCTATGGCCAGCTCTCCCGTCAGACGGCGGCGTCGGGCGAGGGTACGTCGGTCGGTCTCCCTGACGGATCGTTCTACCTCCGGCTCACCAACAACACCGGGGCTGGATCACAGATGGCTTTGGCGTACGGCCACGGTGGCTACGCACCGCACGTCTTCATCCCGGTCATTCCCGGCCACCAGTACAAGTTCTCGACACTGATCAAGGCATCGGTGTCGACCAACTTCAACGTCCAGGTCGATTGGTTCGACGGCAACGCCGTACAGATCGGATCGTCGGTGGTGGTGGCGTTGGCGACGAGCGTGAGTACGACCTGGGTGCGAGCGATCACCGCTCTGATGAACGCTCCGGGGAGCCCGTCGAACCAGGCGAAGTACGTCAAGGTGTGGGTCGTCCCCTCGACCACGATGGTGATCAACGCCACGTTCAGCATCGCCAAACCGATGTTCGTGGACTTGGCCTGGCGGCCCGAGGGGATCCCCTCACTGGCCAGCAACGTGCCGCTGTCCTCGACCAACGCTGGCGATCTCGGCACGTTCGTGCACCGGGACTACTACGAGGAGCCGAGGGAGGTGAAGGTCAACGTCTACCCGATGCGCACCAACCTCGCCCTCAACTCCGACTTCTCGTTGAACGATCAGCCTCCCGGTGCGTGGTCGACGTTCGACGCCCCGACCTACGGACAGCTACCGATCGCCTACACCGACTACGCCGACATCATCGACGCACCACCGGACTGGGAGGTCGATTACGCCGACATGGCGAGCGGTCTCTATCCGTTGACCGGCGTGCCGCCGACGCTGATATGGGACACCGCTGGCGGTCGCCTGCACATCAACCGCACGGTGGCACCGTTCGGTTGGACGCTGATCCACACGTACTTCCCGGCGACCGACCTCGGCGGCATGTCGGCGGCGATGGGCGCCTACAGCTCGGTCGCCGGTACCAAGATGACATTGGCGTTCGAGTGGTACACGGCGATCGGCACGAGCATCAAGGTCGACGGCCTGCCGTTGCACCACAGCTCGCCGGAGTACACGCTCACCACCTCCGAGGCTCGCTACGAGCTGGTCAACGCTCAGCCACCGGCCAACGCTCTGTACGGGCGGCTGCTGGTGATGGTCTCCAACACCGTCGCCAACGACACCTCGCTGACGTGGGCGCTGATCGAGGACGCTCCCTACCCGGAGTACTACTTCAACGGCACGTACAACGACGGCGAGGACGGCGACTTCTTCTTCGCCACCGGCAAGGGCTACGTCGGCGACGCCTCGCCGCATCAGTCGCCGTCGGTGTACTACATGCGCTTCCGTCGCTTCGCTTCCGGCGTAGCCGGGGCCGACGCCCTGACCACGCTGATGCCACAGCTGCTACCGTTCCGGCGCTCCTTCAAGGTGATCACCGCCGCAACGGGGTTGTACAACGTCGCTACCTAGACCTGCTAACGTCCACGGCTCATGGTTGCAGCGGCGGTGTCTTGTGGCGTGCTCGCCATCGTCGCCCTGATCACGCTCCGCACCATGCGCTTCCTCGGCGACAAGGTGTTCGACTTCCAGCTCTACATCGCCATGGCGGCGGCGGCCGGTTACCTCGTGGTGGCGGGCGGTAGCTTCGAGGACTACGTGATCTCGCTCGCCCTGCTCCGCTTCGTACTGCTCGGGTGGGACGTCATCGACCTGTTGAAGATCAGGCTCACCGAGCGGAGGTTCTCGTGACGCTCGAAGAGCTGGCTCGCATCGCCAATGAGTTAGGTAAGCGCAGGCTGGCGACCGAGCTGCGTGTGCACGACAAGGGGCAGGTGGTTGCGTTGAAGGAGCACCTGGAGACGACGCCGGGGCCAGCCGGATGGTGCGACTTCCTCCTCGGTGTCTCGATCTACTTGGACGAGGAGATCCCGCTCGGGATCATCCGCATCTACTTCAACGACGGTACGACGCAAGACCTGAGGCTCACATGACGGTGGTCGGGATCTTCGGCGACGCTGCGGCGAGCGACAAGCTGATCAAGGCGGCGCTCAACGACACGCTCGAAGCGCACATGGTCGACCACGCCAACGAAGAGTTCTGGTTGTGCATCGGCGTGCGTAGACCGACGCCGACCTACGAGACGATCATCGGCTGGGCGTTACGTAACGGCATCTGGACCTCGGTGTACACGATGTTCGACTCGCCAGCGTGGGAGGCAGCGTTCGACGGCGGCGAGTTCGAGGTAGCGGAGTGGCACCACTCCTCACGCTTCATGATCGACGTGGTGGAGCGCCTGCTCGCCGAGCCACGAGCACGAGTCTTCGCCCTGATGGGCGACCAAGATCCTCCGGTAGACGTCCGCCGTGCGCTAGTACGTGCGCTGGACAACGGACTGGAGGTACGGGATCTGGCAGAAGCCGGTCTCACGTACGTCGGAGTCTCCGACAACCCTTTGACAACGAGGAGCATCATCATCATGGCGAACGATCTGACCCTGGCCGAGGCCGGGGAAGCAGCCGACAACGAGGACGAGGAGTCGATGCTGGCGTTGACCACGCTGGCCGCCGACTACGGGCTCGACCCCGACGACTACGCAACGTGGTCGCTGCTCGCCGACGCACTCGATCCGCTGATGGCCGAGGCGCCCGATGCGGGCGGCGACGACCCCGACCCCGAGCCCGAGGAGGCACCACGCCGTCGGGGCAAGAAGGAGTCGTTGACCCGTGAGGAGCTGGAGGAGCTGTCGGTGCCCGAGCTGCGCCAGCTGGCCAAGCAGATGGGCGTCGAGGGCTGGGACAAGAACCGCTCGGCCAAGCTGATCGACGGCATCATCGAGGCGCAGGACGGTGCTGTGCCGCTCGCCGGGGAAGACGAGACCGGAGAGGGCGAGGTCTTCGCCACCCTGGAGGGGTTCAACTTCCTGCCGCTGTTGGCAGCGGGCCTGCGGGCCTTCGCCGACGCCATCGATCGGTGAGCCGAGAGGAGGACGTCCCTCCTCCGATCACTAACGCACTGCGTGGTGGCTCCCAGCCGGGGGCCACCCGCAGCCTGCCCATGCCCCGGTACTGGCGCCAGACCGTGGACGATGCCGTCGAGGCCCGGGGCGGCATCCCACGGGTGGCGCCGTCGTTGTTCAACAAGCACCTCGCCATCCTGCGTGACAAGTACACCGACGACGAGATCCGCCGTGGCTTCCGGCTGTTCGCCAAGGACGTGCGTGACGGCACGGTCGACGTCAACGGCAAGACGGCGTGGTTCGTCTTCTTCGGGCGCCGTGAGCGCTGGTGCTACACGGCCGAGCCTCGTAAGATCCAGTTCAACGACCATCCGCAACGACGTATGCGGCTTGGTGCTACAAAGGATGAGCCCCCCAGCTGACCGGGGGGCTCATCGTGACCAACACCACCACACGGGATCACCAATCCCATGCGGTGTACCGACCGGTGCACCGCCAACTGGAGGGGCACCAACCAAGTGCCTCTCACTATAACAAGTTGAGAGAGATATGAAACAAAGTTCCGCACATCTGCGGGTGGTGGCAGATGACGACGCTGTGGCGCCGCTGTTCTACGCCAGCCGGGTCGGCGCCAAGCTGGCGGCCGAGCGCAGCGACCTCGACCGGCGGGTCGCCATGAAGAGGTTCGACCTCTACCGCCTCTGGCGGCCGCAGTCTCGGCTGTGGGCGCTCGGCATGCCCAAGCTGACGACGTACGAGGCGGGGATCATCGACGTGATCCTCTACTCGGGGCGGCCTGACGAGGACGAGAAGTACCTGACGTGGACGGCGATGCGGCCGGGCCAGCTCTCGATCATCAGCTCGCTGGTACATGAGACCAGGGTGAGGCGACCCAACATCAGCACCGCTCTCAACCACCTGTTCAAGATCGAGCTGGTGGAGCGATCGATGGTGGCCATGCGGCAGTCCGTGCGGCTCACCGACCTGTTCCACTGGATGATGTTCGAGGCGCAGTGGCGCTTCGAGCTGTACAACGCTGCACCGAAGGCGGTGGAGGAGATCGTCGCCGGGAAGGGCTGGCGGTGGTTGCTCTACCGTGCCGACGACATCTTCCAGAGCAGGAAGCTGAGCTACCGCAGGGTCGAGGGGAGGCGTGCGGTGATGGAGGAGTTAGCTCGGCAGGTACGTGAGTCTTAACAACGTCGTTGTCCAGTGGTGTATGGATTTCATACGCTAGGCGTATGGATCTCATACACCGGGCGTATGGAATCTGTACGCCAAAAGGCCCATTCGTGCCCATCTACCAGGGGCGATGGCGCTCCATAGTGAGAGGAAGAGGTACTCACAGTGAGTACTTCGTACTCACTGTGGTACCAACAGTTCGGGAATGACCCCTACGGCCGGGCAGGAGCCCGGGCCGTGGGGAAGAACGAGGAACGGTGTTGAATGACGTGATGGCCACCGATGTAGTTACCACCCGCCGTAGGACGTTGCTGTTCTCGGCCAAGCAGTCGATCGGCTTGATGCCGAGCATGCACGATCCCAACCGCACGACACTGCGCCGGGACGAGATCCCTCGCTGGTTGCATGCGCACGGCTGCCCCGTGCTCTTCGAGCGTGGGCTCAACCTGTTGGACGTGAAGGACCAGACGCTCCGCTCGCTGATCGACCTCGCCGCACAGCGTGGTCACTTCGAGCGCTACGACGGGTTGGTCGTGCCGACCCACGACCGCTTCGAGCGCATGGCCGCCTACCGCATCGCCGCACTCACCTGCTCGGAGTTCCTCCGCCGCAACCGCACCGTCGCCTGGCACACCGCCGAGGAGTTGGTGGAGCTGGCGCCCCGCCGTGTGGAGGAGACCGACGAGGACGCCGAGACCAACGACGACTTCTTCGAGCTGACTCAGGTGGTCGAGCTGCTCGTGGTCACCGGGGTACAGGTCGACGGCTACACGCCGCACGAGCAGCGGGCGGTGGTGCGTGTGCTCATCGAGCGCCAGGCGCACCTGCTGCCGTCGATCGTCATCGCCCTGCCCGGTGCTGGCAACCGTGAAGGAGAGGAGACCTCGATGACCCTGTTCCTGTCGAGCTACTACGGCGTCAACGAGTTGTGATGCAGGGCGGGTCGATCGAACAGACCGTGTCCGCACGCTCGGCCGTGACACTGATGCCCACGATCGTGCCCGGGCTACCGGACAACAAGCGCCACCGCTTCCGCTCCACCGAGCGCCAGGCCGACGACGCCGTGCTCGGCGTTCGCTACAACGTGCTGATGCTGCGGTGGATGGAGTCGATGGCCTACCGCAACAGCGTTGCGTTCGAGGTATGGCACATCTCTCCCCGCACCGAGCTGCACGACGCCATCTACGACCGGCTCGTGGAACGGCTCGCCGACTACACACAGCGTGGTGTCGTGGCGTGGGAGCACTACGACGAGGAGACGGCGCAGCAGATCCTCCTCGGCTCGCCGCACATCGACGTGCTCTACGACGGCAACCACGATCGTGTCGACCGCCGCTGGAAGTACCGGGGCTACCGTGTCCCGACCGGAGGCACGCCATGACTGAGCGTCTGTGGGGGCACGACGCCATCCGCATCGAGATCCCCTACGCCGTGGCCAAGGTCATCGCCAGCCCCGGCAATCCCGATCGCCGAGCACTGCTCCGCACGATCACCGAGACGTTGGCCAAGATGATCGCCGAGTCGTCACTGATCGAGCCGTCGCCGATCGCCGTGGTACTCGACGGCATCCTCACCGACGGCAGCGACATGTCGATGGGGCCGTGCGTGTACGTCCGCAAGGTGTTCATGGACGACGTCATGCGTAACTTCGCCACGCTACGAGCGGAGCTGGACCTGTGAGCGTCGAGTCGGCGGTCGTCTCCCACATCGTGCTCAACGGTGAGGAGTCACTGCTCGCCGTCATCAACAGTGGCGTGACGTCGGCGTACTTCACCGAGGAGCGCACGCACGCCGCCTTCGTGTGGCTGACCACGCAGTGGGGCACGCACGGTCGGCTGCCGGGACAGGAGACGTTCGAGCGCCGCTTCCGCAACTTCAAGTACGTCTACGGCGACGACAAGATCGAAGCACTGGTCGATGAGCTGCGTGACCACTACGCCCAGTCGAAGGCCGTCGAGCTGCTCCCGCCCATCGTCACCGAGTGGGCCAAGCACCGTGACGGGCCCGACCGGTTCAGCCTGCCGAAGGTGCTCGGGATGATGGCCGAGCTGTTCGAGGTGACCAACCTCATCCGCTCGGCCAACGAGACCGCCTTGCTCACCGAGAAGACGTCGAGCTACCTTGAACAACTCTTCTCCATGGACGGCACCGAGGTACCCGGCATCCCCACCGGCTTCGACACTCTCGACATCGCCAGCGGTGGGTGGCAGCCCGAGAACTTCGGCGTCATCGGCGCCGGGCCGAAGCGGTTCAAGACAGCGATCCTCGTGTGGATGGCGCTCGCCGCCGCCCGAGCTGGCTACCGGTGCAAGGTGGTCACGTTCGAGATGTCGATCAAGGAGCTGATGGACCGCACGCTGGTCGAGCAGCGCGCCGGGGCGATGCTCGGGCAGTCGGTGCTGGCCAAGCTCGACCGCCTGTCGATGCCGTCGATCGCGCTGATCAACGGCTACGCCTTCGGCGGCGGGCTCGAACTGGCGCTGGCCTGCACCTTCCGGCTGGCGGCGCCCTCGGCGAAACTCGGTTTTCCCGAGATCAAG
>Ga0184628_10001740_pt1 | contig 10663 bp, 7 predicted proteins | sample PLM4_5_b1_FD_133149 | JGI IMG/M metagenome (GOLD analysis project Ga0184628, IMG submission 133149) | Groundwater sediment microbial communities from an aquifer in East River, Colorado, USA - PLM4_5_b1 | ecosystem: Environmental > Terrestrial > Soil > Riparian zone | place: USA: East River...
TCTTCTCTACGAACGCGTGAATCACCGCCCACACCTCATCATCCAAAATTTGAGCGTCATCGGGTCCAACTACGAGCTCGTCTACCTTCTCCGCTAGAGAAGAGTAGGTTAGAGACTGTTTGGGTTTGGAAGACATACTGAAAGTATAGATTCGAGATTTCTGGGGCGTGTTCGGGAAATTAGTCTCTCTGGAGAGACGAGCACATGGGTGGTCTAGCTTTGGGATGGTAGTGTATCAGTTTTTGGAGGGTGCTTGAGTTGGTATTCATCTCTTCGGAGAGATGAATACGATAGTGGATCAGGAGTCGAGTCGCTTCGAGATGAAGTTGAGTCGGGTCTCGTACGTGACCTCGATGATATGGTGACCCTCGAGTCCGGGCCACAGGGCGTCGCCAGATATGAGAGTAAGAGTTGGCGATGGGGGTGCCGAGAGTAGGTCGAGGAGTATGGTCTGCCACTGGTCAAATTGGGGGACATCGTCTTCGAAGAGTATAATCTGAGATTGAAGTGTAGTCAGGACCTCCTGCTGGAGAAGTCTGACGATAGAATAATCTCTATGAAGAGCTATGCGTTCCTTATGTGTATCACTCATCTGAGTGAGCTCTGGAGATTGCCAATTAGATACCTGCTTAAAATGTTGCGGCCCGTCGAGCTCTATGATAACGTTACCGACTAGAAAATCAAATGGGAGTTGTCTCCTGGTCTCGGGATTTCTACACCAGTCGAATCTAACTTGGCGCTTAGGAGAGAATCCGTTATCCATTAACCATTGATAAAGGAGATTCTCCGTCTTATTCTTGCAGTACGGGCACCATCTTGGATCTTTTAGATTTGTTATACTATATATCACAGATTCGAACTCGTATCCACATTCTTTCTTATCACAAATAAACCACCCTTTTTGAGCAGAGCGTATAGTTATTTCTCTCGGAGTTAATTTATTTCGCTTCACATGCCAGAATTTAGATTTAGGATGAGAAGCAAATGATCGATTAAAACAATGATTACACTCTTCGGAAGAACATAATTTTCTGGTTTGATTAGAACAATATGGACACCATCTTGGAGTTTTTAAATTAGTTATATTGTATATCACAGATTCAAACTCGTGACCGCAATCGCCAGCAGAACAAATAAACCAAAATTTCTTATTACAACTTATGGCTACCTCTCTTGGAGTTAATTTGTTCTTGGTTGAATGCCAGAATTTTGATTTAGGATGAGAAGCGAACGACCGTTCAAAACAGCTATCGCACTCAATGGAGAAACATAATTTCTGTGGTGGATTAGAACAGTATGGACACCATTTTGCTTTACCGTCAGATCTAGTTACATCGCCTATTACAGATTCAAACGTGTGGCCACAATCCTCTACAGAGCATATAAACCATCCCTTCTTATTAGAACTTATAGTAACTTCTCGAGGTGTTAAATTATTATATTTCTTATGCCAGAATACAGCTTTGAGATGAGAAGCGAATGAACGATTAAAACAATAATTACATTCTTCTGAACATAATTTATGTAGATTACCACCAAAATCACACATTCCGTCTAAGTATGAAGATTAGACTGTGCAGTCACTATACTCATAGTATGATATTCCGCATCTCATCATTTTTTCGTTGGAGATACTCCTCCAAAGCAAGTGTGAATCACACTTGCAATACAAACGTCATCGATCCAATGTCCAGGAAAAATGATGCCTGACGGATCTCATGAAGTCATATTCGGGTCCGCGGCGACCTTGATTCTTCTTCGCTAAATCGATATTATGAGTGTATATAAGTTATTCCCTCAGGACAGAGCAACGCCGATGCAGAAACTACAGTGGCTCCCCAAAGAGACCAGAGATGGGCTGCTGGAAGTGTGTATGCACTGTAATCGTCTCTCTATGTTCGTCATTAGCGATGTATGGAATGTCATACTCGAGATGCTGATACAACCCAGAGAGCTGGCCCGGTGTATCGTCCGGGAGGACGAATCGACGGCCCCAGATGGGAGCTACGTTCCGAACGACCTATGGGAGTCGGCGGTTCGGAGAACCGTTCCGAACGTATTAGAGTGGCTCGACGAGAATATGCTGAGAAATCCCATTCGAAACCCGATGATAGTTGCTAACAATCGCGATGAGGCCCTGATGTGTCTGTGTTGCCATACAGATATTGTATATTATATTACCGAGATAGAGAATAACACCATCATACGATCTTATGGAGATATCGTAATAGGAACTATAGATCCAGTTAGTTCGATGAGTTTTAATGATCTTCGTTTGGCTAAAAAGTTCGATACGTACTCGAGCTCGTGCAGGAAATTCAGAATTATAGACGATGCTCCGGATATCCAGGAATCCGGAACCTTAACGTGGTACGCCGACGCGAACATCTTCCCCATTGGAGCGGCTCACTTAAATTATGTGGAGGGTAGCTTTGATACGCATCTTTCGCCTAAGGGCGAAAGAGGGTACGTCGACCCCCTATCGGGGGATAGTGATAAACCACTCGAAGAGCGGCCTCGAGTGACTCACTCTCAGCGAGGAGCGCAACCATTACGGAGGGGACCAACCTCTCTTCGACTGCTGGTCGCCATGGTCAACACCCGTCTCCATGAAGAGCTGATACAAGGGTCATTTGCATACAAGAACATAAGATATGGCGGCGGCATGTGCTCGTCGAGGTATAGCGACGCACAGATGAGCAGGGTACAAGACCCCTCTCTACCGGGCGTCGTGGGTACGAGGAGGACGGCGGCCGACAGAAGAGCGCTGGTGCACTCGTGGATAGAACAGTGGAATAATCACGAATACATCGGAGAGGGACTCGTACCTCGGCCGCCGGATGAACTGGTTATCGAAGAAGAGACTATCGCTCTCTCGGACGAGGAGCAGTCGTAAAGACGGACATTCGTCTCCTTTGGGGGAGACGAATAGGGGAGGGACTAGGAATCAAGAGGTACAAACTTGAGCCGGGTCTCGTATGTGATCTCGATAATATGGTGACCCTCGAGACCGGGCCATAGGGCGTCACTGGATATGAGAGTTAGGGTAGGTATTGCTGCTGGTTGGGGAGTTGAGAGTAGGTCGAGAAGTATGGTCTGCCACTTGTCGAGTTGGGGTATGTCTCCCTCGAACATTATGATCTGAGACTGAAGCGTGTCCCATACCTCCTGCTGGAGTAGACGAATGACGGGGTGGCCTCTATGTAGGGCCATGCGCTCCTTATGAGTGTCACTTAGTTGAGTGAGCTCTGGAGATTGCCAATTAGATGTTTGTTCAAAATGTTGCGGACCATCGAGTTCGATGATAGTGTTATCGACGAGAAAATCAAAAGGAAGATGTCTCTTAGTTTCAGGATTTCTACACCAATCAAACTTGATCTGGCGATCGGAAGAGAATCCATTATCTGTTAACCATTGGAAGAGAAGATTTTCCGTCTTATTCTTACAATACGGACACCATGTTGGAGTTTTTGATGTTATACTACCTAGTACAGATTCGAATTCGTGGTTACATTCGGCCTTAAACCAAAATTTCTTGCCGCTATGTATAACCACTTCTCTGGGTGTTAGATTATTCCACTCTGGATGCCAGAATTGAGCTCTAGGATGAGAAGCAAAGGAACGATTAAAGCAACTATCGCACTCGTCCGAGCATAATTTCTTTGATGGGACGGCACAATATGGACACCAGGTTGGTTTATTTAATTTAGTTACGCTAGCTAGACAAGATTCAAACACGTGTCCACACTTTTCCGACGGACAGATAAACCAGAATTTCTTACCATTACTTATAGATACATCTCTAGGAGTTAGAATATTCCACTCTGGATGCCAAAATTCAGATTTAGGATGAGAAGCGAAAGAACGATCAAAGCAGCTATCACATTCATCAGTGCATATCTTTGGAGCTGTTGTACAACAATATGGACACCACGTTGGTTTATATAATTTAGTTATACAATGGATCGCAGATTCGAATTCATGACCGCACTTCTCGGAGGGACAGATAAACCATCCTTTTTCATTACAGCTTATGGAAATTTCTCTAGGCGTTAAAATATTCCACTCCCTATCGGGGTGCCAGAATTCGGATCTGGGATGCGAAGCAAACGACCGTTTAAAGCAGCTATCGCATTCCCCGAAGGAACATAATTTCTTACCTGCACAATATGGGCACCATGTCGGATCGTCAGCCCTGGTAACATCAGCTATTCTAGATTCAAATGTATGGTTACACTCTTCCAATGGGCAAATAAACCAACTCTTATTACCATTACTTATAGATACATCTCTAGGAGTTAGAATATTCCACTCTGGATGCCAGAACTCGGCTTTAGGATGAGAAGCAAAAGAACGATCAAAGCAGCTATCACACTCCTCAGAGGAACATAATTTCTTTGGAGCTATCGTGCAGCAATATGGACACCACGTTGGTTTCTTTATTTTGGTTACATTATTTATTATAGATTCGAATGTGTGACCACATTCCTCGGAGGGACAGATAAACCATCCCTTCTTATTTGCACTTATGGCTACTTCTCTAGGAGATAATTTATTCCACTCGGAATGCCAGAATTTAGCTTTAGGATGAGAAGCGAAAGATCTATTGAAACAATGATCGCACTCATTAGTGCATAACTTATGTAAATTACCGCCAAATTCGCACATTTCATTCTGGTCTGATCTTTCAGACCAAATAACCACGATAAGTTGTGTGGGTATACGCCACCATTCATCACTTTTTTGGTTAGCCTAACTCATCCTTGGGCATACCAGTACCAGATCACACATGCGAAAGGTCGACCTATACCCTCTCCAGAGTGTTGGGGTATAGTGGCTACCACCTCAATATCAGGTGGTCACGTGATACCTACGTATCACCGTATCGCGCATATCTAGGATGGCGAACACCAGCGATGATATTCTCTTCTTCGTTCCAACATATCCGGAGGTCGATACCGACCCGAACTATACCTATTCAATCACTAAAAAGAAGGAATTCTACGACCACAAATTAGAGCGCTCCGAGGAGGTTCCTAAAACTCCTGGAGTCTTATTACAATCTCAGAAGCTGATGCAACGACTATTCTCACCAGACACCCCCTATCGAATCGCGCTAATCGGTCACGGTATCGGTACGGGCAAAAGTTGCACGGCTGCTGGCATCGTGGAACGTTTTAAAAGTTTGACCGTAAATGGACGAGCGCGCAAGCCCGCCCTGGTCTTCGTGGTCAGTGAGGAGATAGGCCGAAATATTAGTAACGAGATCGCATTTATATGTACCAAGGACACCTATCTCGCGAGATTGACCGAGGCGGAGATCCGCAGGGGCATACCGATGACAGAGGAGACCAGGATCGCCAGGTTAAATCGCGCCATAGCGAGAACATATGAGATCGTGCCGATGGAGGCGACCCTGAAGAATCTGCCGTCCGACGATATCATCCGCAGTCAGTACTCCGACCGTGACATCATCGTCGACGAGGCGCACAAGTTTCGTCTACAACCCCGTCGAGGCAAGAAGAAGAGCGGACTACCCTCCTCCGCCCCCGTCAGCGCTATAGGAGTCGTCGTAGAGGAGCAGATAGAGGAGGAGTACGCCGCCGAGTTCAAGGGCGGCTACGATGAGGGCATTATGATGTATAATCAGATGCATCATTTTCTACATACCGTTCAGAGGTGCCGTAAGTTTCTGCTGACGGGAACTCCGATCTGGGACAGGAGCGCGGAGATCGCCTCCCTATTAAATCTCATACTCGATGAGGATAACCAGCTCCCCACGGGCTCGGAGTTCGACGATAAGTTCTTCGACCATGAGGGGAACCTCAACGAGGAGACCGTGGAGGAGCTGAAGGATAAGATGCGCGGTATCGTCTCCTTCCTCCGACCCATGGTCACCACCGCCAGACGGTTGGAGGAGGGCACTAAGCAGCCATGGCTCAACTATGTGACCGTGTTCCCCGACGCGATGAGCGAGACCCAGTCGGTCTATGCCAAAAAAGCCCGAGAGGAGGTGGAGACCAAGACGATAAGGATAAAGGGCAAGCCGGTGGAGCGCGAGGTGAAGGGCGGTACCGTGCTAAAGATTGCCCGAGACGCGATGAACATGGTGCTACCGGTCTTTGATATCAAAGGAGCCGTTACCGACGTCGAGTACGGTCCGGCGGCATTCAAGAAGCACATCGTCAAACAGAAACCAAAGAGAACCCCCAAGGGTAAGATCATCACAGTACAGGTCTACTCCATAGACGACCGATTTTTAAAGGCGGTTATCCTCAACAATCTGCGAGAGTACTCAGCCAAGTTCTCGTCCATCATCGAGGACATCAAGGCTCATCCGAAGGAGATCACCTTCATCTATAACGAGGAGGTCACCGGTCTCGGCGGTGCCATCATGCTGGGATTGTGCATGCAGATTCACGGATTTAAGTGGATCCATAACAGCTCAGATATCGCTCAACCTTCGACGGTGAGGCGCATAGCCGTGATCACGTCCGATCCTCAGACCACCAACCAGCCGAAGCAGATTCAAGATTTATTGCTAAGCTCCAACCGACCGGACAACAAGTACGCGGACCGACTCCAGGTAATCATAGGTAGCGAGAAGATCGCCCTCGGACTCTCGATCAAGAACGTCAGACGTATCCACGTGGTCATGCCTCATTGGAACCTCGCCGCCGGAGACCAGGGAGAGGGTCGCGGTCTTCGAGTCGGCGGTCACGATGCCCTACCCCCGGCGGAGAGGGTGGTCCATATATTTCGTCACGTTGCTGTGGACGAATCCACAGCGACGACGGTCGACGAGTCCCTAGCATACGGCAAGGGGTACCCCGTCAATGTGGGATTCACCGATACTCAGACCACGGACATCTACATCTATCGCATCGCGGAGTCCAAGGAGCACAAGAACGCGCAGATCTACCGTTTGTTGAAGGAGTTGGATCCCCTGTGTGCGCTCTTCTATAATAGGAACGTCCTACCGGAGGACGTTGACGGAATGAGGGTATGCGTCTATAAGGAGTGCAACTACCAGTGCGACAGCTTCCCGGAGACAGAAGTGGGCAAACCCGCTGCTCCCGCCCACGGGACGGCGGTGTGGGACTACTCGATCGAGGACGAGAACATAGACTACTCAACGTATAATCTTCTCTATGGCGGAGAGCGAATCAAGGAGATCATTGATCGAATAGTCGAGTTGTTCAGTATTAATTTTTCGATATACATCGATGTCGCGCAGAAAACTCTGGGTATACTGGATGTTGAGAAATCCCTCATGCTGCAGGCTGTTGATACCATTATAAATAGCAGAATAGCAATACGAAATGCATACGGATTCATATCCTATCTGAAAGAGAAGAATAACATGCTCTTTCTGGATAACAACATCTCGGACGTGCACGAATATTCACAATCAATCTATCTAGAGAATCCGCTAGTGGTTGAAATCACGTCTCTGGATGCCCTAGTGGAGATCATAGAATTAGAGAATGACAGAGAACAAGTCCAGAATTTCTGTACCAGCCCCACAACCGAGATATGGGACTCCGTGGCATACAAGACCAAGATTATTCTGCTTGAGGCCGCATACATCAAAAGTATGGCCAACGAGCACTCTGACGCCACTAATCTCATCGTGGACGATATGGGAGATCGCATATTTATTATGAATGACGGTGTGCCGGTCCACATCCTATACTCGGACGAGTTCAAAGGTTTGGCGTACGACGTCGCCGCCAAGGACATACGTGCCACCGGAGTGATGCGAATGTTCGACTCGGAGTATGGCATGTGGAGGTATGTTGATTCGGCGGAGACGGAGAATGCATATGTCACCGAGATCAAAGCATACCTCTCCGAGCGAGTGGGCGGCGGCTTCGAGGATAACCCGTATGGCTCCTTCGGGTGGATATCGAAGAAGGATAAGTCCTTCCGCATCCATCTGAAACCGGACGAGAAGAAAGGTCAGAAATTCCGAGGTCGCAAGTGTGTTAACTACACGGTCCCGGAGTTAGTGGATATATTTATGGAGCGATTAGACCACCTCCCCACACCAAAACCCACATATTTATCTTATACCAAACTGGATCTGATTAAAGCTATAAAGGGTGTCACCGGATTCTCCAAGTACAAGGTTAATCTCGAAGCTCGCGACCTGAAATATCTGCGAGGCCTATTGACTCTATTGACCACGAAGACGGAGGAGCTATGCATTGAACTTCAGAAATTCTACACCAATAAGGAATTGATGTATGAGATGTAAGTCTCTCAATTAGGGGACGGTGTCCGCGGCAACTAAAAATGTTATCCTTCTTCTCTCCGGAGAGAAGAAGGTGGTCTCCTAATTAATATATTAGAGGTAAAGATGGATTTCTCTACGGAGCCCAGCCCCGCCGACGCCCGTAGGTCGTTCGGAAGTTCATATTCAGATTCCTGGACCTCAGGCTCTCAGGGACGGTCATTGCCCCTATTACTGTATCGGCGAATCCCATAAACCTGGTGCGAAGTATCTGGACGTGGCGACCCTGAAACCGGTATCGCAGAAGACATTGGGAATAGCCGGATACGGAATGAAGATCAAGACGCAGTACGATGAGCAACCTATCCTAATTGCTACTGGAGCCGGCGGATATCTGGTGATGAGTAGTGGAATAATTCTGGTTGCTCCGCTAGCAGCCATTCGATCGTCTATTATGGGCGTCTACCCTCTGCATGGAATGGTCGGCTATAAAACACCGGCCAATCAGGATGTGATCCACGAACTGAGGAAGCTCCAGGACGCTAACGAGACTATCACGAAGTATAAATTCTAACTAATCGTTTAGGATATTATTCATGACCCAAGTCATGAATAGATCGGCTCCACGTGGTGGTTCCTTATCATTTAATCGATGGAGCGGATAGACTATAATCGCCTCTCAGCATCTCCTCCGCTCTCTTTTGCTTCTGGGTCGCGAACATGTCCTCTTCAACTAGCGCACACCGCCCGCCAAAAAATGCAAAATCGTCTATGGGGTCCACCCCGGTGTAGCCGAGAATACCGAGATCGATGGCGGCGAAGCGACGTCGCTGGAGAAGCTCATACTGCTTCAGACATTCCCGTCTAGGAAGATCATGGGCGATGAGATGCTGCATCAGCTTCTTATCCTGCTCCCTATCGTCCTTGGGGAGATCGGTACTTATTTTCGCGATGCGAGCCGTGAGCTTCTTCGTCGCGTCGAGATATATACTCTTAGTCACGTCGGTTAAGGTGTCGCGATTGAAGGACGCGAGCTCGGCGATGTCTGTTTTCACCATAGCGAATTGGCCTATATAGTCCAACGGCGAGACCACAGGTCGCTCGAAGATGGATCGTTCGCCGGGTGAGGCATACTTCTCGAGGACGGCCTCTATCATTTTGACAAAGTAGATGTTGGTGAATTTCTTGAAGAGTTGATTATACTCATTCTGATAAGGGGGCTCCAGAGGACGCTCCTCGAACTCTCTGAATCGATCGAACCATTCCTGAATAAGCGAAAAAGATAGTTTCTCGACCGCCACCAGATTAAAACGCAACGTCGTTCCTGGAATTGGCGCTAGTTCGGACGCCGAAAGTGGATATCTAGTTTGCAACTCTTTCACAATTCGATTAAACTCCTTGGTGGCGTGAACCGCTTCTTCTTTCTGACGCGTGTACGTCTCCTGATCCGGGACGTAAGCTCTCCGACTCTGATTACGAGAGGGAACGGGAGGGGCACGAAACTTGATGGGAGACGACATACGAGCTGAGCGAGTACGAAGGGAGACTGAGCGAGTACGAAGGGAGACTGAGCGAGTACGAAGGGAGACGAATGTAAACGAAACGAAGGGAGTGGGAGGGAGGCAGCGAAACTAAAGAAATACAAATATTAGAAATACCAATTTTTGACTCGTCTCGTCTTCGCTCCGGGAGGGTCACCGCACCCTCCGCTCCACTGTCAGGCGGATGTCACCGCACTATACAGTCGAATCGGAGCTGCTTCTCATACACGGGGTTAGGTCGGACCACCGGTCTTATTCTTTGGAGGACCCCGAGAGCGATATCGTAGACCTCTCCACCCTCTTGGGTAGTCTTCCCGGTTCGCAGTCCTTCGTTTACAAGATAGGCGATAACCATCGACGCCGACCGAGATATCCCCATGTGGCAGTGCACTAGAACTCTGGCTCGAGGAGACGAGGAGAGTGCGGAGCGTATGAATCTAACCGATTTTGCTATACTGTCCTTAAGAGAGTCATCAGAGTCCATCAACCCAAGATTCAGATATGTAAACTCGGAGGGGAAATAGTTCTTGACTTCTGCAGCACAGTTGATTATGTGAGTTATGCCATTATTTCGTAGTATTCTCCGCGAGAACGCGGCATTATGATCTCCGATGTACAGACCATCCTCGACCTTGTTTATCGGAGAGACGCACATGCTTGTGTGGTCCGGTGACCCTGACGGGTGATGCTCGAAATGAAATCTCTCGGGTTGCATATTGACACCAACACGGGTAGTACTATACTGGAGGTCACTACTCTAAGGTGCCGAAGTTCACCACCCATCTGGGCCACCAAGCCGGCGCTCCAGACCGAATTTTTGGCGACTCGAACCTAACTTTTTCGGTCGAAGTACTCATTTCTACTTTCACTCGAGTGAAAGTAGAAA
>Ga0184628_10001742_pt1 | contig 10653 bp, 10 predicted proteins | sample PLM4_5_b1_FD_133149 | JGI IMG/M metagenome (GOLD analysis project Ga0184628, IMG submission 133149) | Groundwater sediment microbial communities from an aquifer in East River, Colorado, USA - PLM4_5_b1 | ecosystem: Environmental > Terrestrial > Soil > Riparian zone | place: USA: East River...
GCCCCGAACGCTGCAGCGAATTTATGGGCGAGGCTATCCTTGAATGAGGGTCTTAAAGCCACCGTACGCCATTCGCTTCATGTCGAAGGGCATGGATTCCGGCATTGGCTGCTTCATCATTTCTGCCATGACTTTCTTGTTGACCGCGTTGCGGTGCGCCTTGTTCTTGTAAACGATGAAGGAAAAGAACGCCGTTTCGGATGGCTTAAGCGCGGCCATCGTTTTGAAGTTTGCGCATTCCGGCATTCCGGCAAGGTCATCGCCCACACATTCGAAGTACTGTAATGCCCCGTGCTTCATCCACACCTTCTTACCGAGTGCCGCCATCTTCTTATATGCGGCTACTTTGCTCCTGGGTACCGGGATGACGAATCCGTCAACGTAAGTCATGGTGGTCTCCTTGGTTGAGGTGCAGAGAAATAAGTTTACCGTGCAAGTTGAAGCAGCGGCGCCGTGACCAGCGTTGCTCTTTCAGCGAGCCGCGTATTGGCGGTACACCGTCGTCTTGCCCGCGGCATCGAAGAGGAGAACCGCGTAGGCATCTCTCCGGTCGCCCATTGCCATACCTGGTGAGCCGATCGGCATTCCGGGAACGGCGAGGCCCTTCGCGGATTTCGGCCGCTCCTTCAACAGTCGTTGGATCTCACTCGCCGGAACATGGCCTTCGATCGTGTATCCCGCGACGATCGCCGTATGGCAGGATCGCAGGGCGTTCGGAACGCCGTGCTTCTTCTGGTAGTCGGCCGTGCTTTCCACGTCCTGAACCTTCACTTTGAAGCCGTTTTCCCGCAGATGTGCAACCCAACCGCCGCAGCAACCGCACGAAGGAGTCTTGAATACGATGATTTCATCCGTTTGGGCGTGAACGGCGCCGAAGGCGCCCAAAAGAAGAATACCGGTCATGAGAAAAGTCCGTCGCCTGGTCATAAAAGCCTCCCCGCCCACTATAGCGAAACTTTCAGGCCACCAGTGTTTGTATTCGAGGCGAGTTTCCGGTCGTCCGGGACCGTACTGCACCTCTTTCCGATGCTTCCGCCGAGCCAGGTTTGTAGAAGGTTCTATCCGCCACAACCGCCACAACCACCACAACCACCACAACCGCCCCCGCATCCGCCCCCGCAGGCCGCCCAACCGGAGTCCGCTCCACTGTTGCCGACCCAGGCTCCGGAGCGGTTCGTGCGTGAGAACATCTCGTTCAGCGGATTCATTTCTGTGCCGGCGAGCACCGGGAATCCGAAGAGAGCGGCTGCCTGGGAAGGGCTCCAGTTGCCGCTGTACTTGGAGTCTTTCAGCGATCTCCACTTTTCCTGGGTGGCGTCGAGATAGGACTTCCCTCTTCGGCTCAGGCGTCCTGGACGTCCGATTGCAAAAATCACACCGCAGCCAACGAGAGCCATCAAAAAAAAGTATCCGACCGACATGTCGCTCGAGTTTCCGATCAAAAGGCGGACGAGGCCGATGGCCGCGACGATCGCGATTCCGGCCAAGGAATTCCTGCGCGCTTCGTCTTTCAGTTCATCGGAGGTCAGAAGCCGCTCCGCCCGCAGCTTCTGTTCGTACTTCAGCGTGTTGGGTTGAAAGACCCACGGCAACATCAGGAAAATGGTCTCTGCCGTTCGTGGAGAACCAAACCATTCGAAAGCTGCCAGTTCGACCGGTGTGAGGTCTGCGGTCGCGGGATGATCGGAAGCTCGCTCAATACAGCACTCCTGACTCTTCCACCATTTCGACGGGAGCGCCGCGATCTTCAGATACTTTCGTTCGATCAATCCCACGATAACAACGCGGGCGAGTTCGTTTTCGCCGGCTCTGAAGTACGCCACCTCGTAGGGATCGATTTTCTCAGGAGCAGCCAGCGGCTTTAACTCCGCCGAATTGTCACGGGACCATTTTCGCCACCAACAGAACGCTGCGACTATTGTGATCAGCATCGCAAACCATTCGGTGCCGGTTGGGTTACTCATCGTTACCTCCATCAATCGCCATTAAACGTTGGGCGATCCTAAGACAGGCGGGATGAACGCGCAGAGGGGAAACTTGTTGCAGGTTGTTGCGGGTCTATCCTCTCAACCACAGCAGAAGTGTAGAGACCGCAATTGCCAGGCCGGCCACACCGAATGCCCACAGCCACGAACGGGAAATCACAACGTTGTCTTTCGTATTTACGCGCTTGAAGTAAAGGTCTCGTCCGAAGCGCAGGTCGGAGCCTGGCCAGATATCGTCGGGAGGTTCTCCGAAAAACCGGCGGTAGCTTTGCAGCGTTTGCTCATAGCCGGAACTAAACCGACTCTGCTCGTCGGCGCCTCCTTTTGTGGGCTCGTGGTGGAGAGGCTGGCGCAGCGCGTTCTTGCAGAAGTCGAACCACGACCGTGTATAGAGCAGATGCTGATGCCACGCCTGATCGACCTGATCCGACGGTACTGCCATATGGCCCGAGGCAACCATCAGGAAGGCGAACCGGCGATATTCCTCAATCACGCGTGCGGCATAGAGCATTCCCCAGCCGTTGTCTTTCGCCAGCCGTCGAGCAAACGACAACTCGGTGTCACCGTCGTCGAACGTGAAGTTTTCTATTCTTGAGAGAAGTTCACTCTCTGCCGGAGTCATACCGTGTCGCGTTCGTGCGAATGGAACAGAGCTTCGCGTTCCCACAACTTCAGTGCTGTTGCGGTATCGAGGTCAGAGACGCCGAAGATGATACTGGCGAGAATGTTTCGGACTTCCGAGGGCTCGAGGTTATAGCGTTTCCCAATCTCCGAATGGAACGCGGCGACAGACTTGCGGCCGTTCGTGTAGTTCACCGATTCCTGCAGTCCGGCCAGATAGGCTCGAATGGCGCCGGGATGGGCCGTCTTGAGGTTCACGGCAACGTGCATTTCGAACCAGCCCAGTGCTCCGTGGGGAATGGTGTGCGCCGGCCGGTTTCGTTCGATCGCGCGTCTGGCATAAGTAACGAATGGCTCCCACCCCGCAATGCACTGTGCTTTGCCGTCGAGAACGGACTGCACGCATTCCTGCAGGGAAGGCAGGACCAGTGGTGGAATCAGCTCAAATCCCCAGTTGCGGCTTTCATACGTCAGCCTGGCTACAAAGGAAGAGCCGGCAAGCACGGCGAAGCGCTTGTTTTTCAGGTCGAACGCCGACGGCACAGGTTGTGTGGAAATGCCGGCGACGTAGACCTTCGAGAGCAGACACAGCCGAGCGCAGGAATCCGGAAGCTGCGAAACGAGGTCGCCGGGAACAATGGCGATATCGGCGCGGCCATTGGTGAGGCATTCGAAACTTTCGCTGCCGTGCGAAGTCGCGTGCGATTCCGGCTTCATTTCGTACCGACTCGAGAGCAGTCCGTGGGGCGTCCCTTCCTCAATCTCCCACTGAAGCATGGAGGATGGAATTACCGAGAGCGTCTTGCTTTCCGCGATTCGGATGACGGCCGGCGGCCGGCGTGATTTGAGAATTTCCAGCGCGGCACGTGTGCGCTTCGATGGCTGCGTGAGCCAGCGCGAAAGCGTCGCCCGGTTCAAGTCTTCGAAGCCTTCGTGAGTGCGCAGCGCCTCAGCCATTGTTTCCAGCGATGTGAACCGCTGCCGGATCCGATGGAAGTCCTGTAGAAGTTGTTCGTCAGAGTCCGAAGGTTTCGTCATCGCATGAGCCTTGAATTGCGGCGAGCCTAAACGAGTCCTGCAACAGGCTGCAACAACATTCGCGTTGCAGAACGTTGCGCGTCGCTCTTAGGATCGCATCCGTTATGAAGGCAGGATCGAATGGAATCTCTTTCACGTGGCAGCTTGTCGGCGCGATGGTGCTGGGCGTTGCTATCGGACTGATATTCGGTCCCAGGGCTGCGCCTCTGGGCGAAGTCGGCAGGCTGATCATCGTGGCGGTCAAGGCGTTTGCAACTCCGCTGCTGTTCTTCTCCATTCTCTACGCGGTGATGACGACGAAGATCGAGGGAAGCCATGCGGGCCGGATGTTTCTCGTTGCCTTCGTCAATGCGTCGATTGCGCTGGCGATCGGCCTGGCCCTCTCGAATGTCTTTCGTGTGGGAGACCGGCTCGCTCCGCTTTTCGCGGCAGCTTCCGGAACTACCGCGCAGGCAGTGGCACCTGCGCCGAAGATCGAGTTCGGGCGATTTCTTTCAACCTTTGTGCCAACGAGCGTTCTGCAGCCGTTTGTGGAGAACATTGCACTCACGGTTATTCTCCTCGCGCTGCTCCTTGGATTTGCTTTGCGATCGCTGAAGGGCGATGCATCGTTGACGGCCCTCGTCGCCAGTGCGGAGGGAGCCGCGAAGGTCAGCCTCCGCGTTACTGAAGTGATTCTTACATGGATCGTGAAGCTCATTCCGATCGCGGTCTTCTCTGTCGTTGCCCAGACTGTCGGGAGGGCAGGAGTCGAAGGGCTTCACAATCTTGGCTACTACATCGGAATAGGGCTTCTCGGACTCGGTCTTCACGTGTTGTTCACCCATCACGCCTGGCTCTTGTATCTCCGGCGCCCGCTGGGTGAATTCTGGAGAGCGGCCCGCGAGCCGGTCGTCTACGCCATGGGTACCAACAGTAGTCTCGCGACTTTGCCGTTGACGTTGATGGCCCTGGACCGCCTGAAGGTTTCCCGAGCATCGTCAACTTTGGGCGCCTGCGTCGGCACGAACTTCAATAACGACGGTATCCTGCTCTACGAAGCCATGGCGGCCCTGATGGTTGCCCAGGCCCTCGGCTATGACCTGGGTTTTTCGAGCCAGATCACGGTGGCGTTCTTAAGCATGGTGGCTGCAATGGGGATTGCTGGCGTTCCTGAAGCGGGCTTCATTTCCCTGGCCGTCGTACTGTCCACTATCGGTCTTTCCGTGGAAGCACTGCCGTTGCTCCTGACCGTGGATTGGATCATTGCCCGCGGCCGGTCCGTCGTCAACGTCCTTAGCGATATGGTGGTCTCGCTTGCGATCGAAGGGCGGCAGCCGGGCCGAACTCCATGAAGTTAGCGTCCGGTACCCGGTCGCAGATCGTCGCCGGTAAACAAGAGACTGGCGCCGCGAGATGTACGTTCAGCGGTCCGGACGGTTTCGCCTCGACGCAAACGCAGAGTGTTGCCCAGCAGCGAGCGAACGCTCACTCTTTCGAGAGATCCGTTCTTCCACGACAAGTCGATTTCGAAACCGCCGCGCGCCCGGAGTCCCGTCACCCGTCCCGTCTTCCACGCAGACGGCAATGCCGGCAGCAGCCGGATTTCGCCGTCATCGCACTGCAGCAGCATCTCAGCGATAGCGGATGCGCCGCCGAAGTTGCCGTCGATCTGAAACGGAGGATGGGCGTCGAACATGTTCGGATACGTCCGCTCGGGGCTGAGCAGAAATTTAAAGATCTCATACGCATGATTTCCATCGCCCAGCCGCGCCCACAGGTTGATACGCCACGCGGTCGCCCATCCTGTAGCCTGATCGCCGCGAATTTCGAGAGATCGTTTGACGGCCGCCGCGAGGTCAGGCGTTCGCCGCACATCAATGTCATGCCCGGGGAAGAGACCGTAGAGGTGCGAGACGTGCCGGTGATGAATCTCCGGGGCCTTCATGTCCCAGTCCTCCAGCCACTCCTGCAGCTGCCCCGCACTGCCAATCGTCATCGGCGCCAGGCGCGCCCGAACGGCTGTCCATTTTTCCTGCAGGTCCCGATCCACTCCAAGATCGCGGGCTCCTTTAATCACGCTCGTGAAAAGATCACGCAGAATCTGCTGGTCCATCGTCGGTCCCATGGCGAGCGAAGCACCGAAGGGATGCAGGTTCTCGGGTGAGAGCGAAGGCGATGTAACGAGCCACTTGTGCGTGGGCTCTTCGACAAGCGTATCCACAAAAAACTGGGCCGAGCCTTTGAGCAGCGGATAGATGGTGCGAAGGTACTCGCGATCTCCGTTGTATTCGTAACGATCCCAAAGAGCAACTGCGAGCCATGCACCGCCGGTGGGCCACAGCCCCCATTGCGGTCCATCGATCGGAGCGGTCGCGCGCCAGATGTCCGTGTTGTGATGAGTCACCCATCCGCCGGCGCCGTACATCTCGCGCGCGGTTTGTGCGCCGGTAACCGAGAGATCCTTGACGAGCGCGGTCAGCGGCGTCATCGTCTCCTCGAGATTCGTGGAGAGTGCGGGCCAGTAGTTCATCTCGGTATTGATGTTGACGGTGTACTTGCTGCCCCACGGCGGCGACATGCTGTCATTCCAGATGCCCTGCAAGTTGGCCGGTTGAGAACCCGGACGAGAACTGGCAATCAGAAGGTATCGCGCATATTGAAAGTAGAGCGCCGCCAACGCTTCGTCGCCGCCGGCTGCAAAATTCCGGATGCGCTGATCCGTTGGCGTCGCAGAAGCGGGCGAAGAACCAAGGTCGAGTGTCACGCGGTCGAAAAGCTGTCGATAATCGCGGACATGGGCGGTGCGCAGTGCGTCGCTCGATTTTCCAGACGCACGCCGTAGCGACGTTGCCACACTGGCTGCAGGATCGGCGCTGACGTCGGCATAATTTCGGTAACTGGTTGCAGCCGCGATGAGCAGCGTCACGGCATTCGCGCCACGGACGATCACGGCATCGCCTGAAATTGTCCGGCTGCCGCCTGTCGCCAGCACGCGCACACGAGATTCAAAACGCAACGCACCTTTGATCGGCTTGCCATCGGCGGTGGCGCCGCGGCCATCGCCATTCACGCCGGACATCACGAGATCGCCATCGGAGGTTGCTTCCACCGTGGCACGTTGCGGCGTCTGCAAGCGGGCTTCGAACGATATATGTCCCGGAACGCTGGCCGTGAGCCGCACGACAATCAGCTGGTCTGGCGCACTGGCGAAGACTTCGCGTGTGAACGTCACGCCATCGGCTGTGTACGACACGTGAGCCGTCGCGGTGGTGAGATCGAGGTCGCGTCTGTAGTTTTCGACCCGCTTGACGTTGGGGAAAGTCAGTCTCAGGTTACCAATGGTTTGATACGGCATCTGCGCGAGCGGCTTCGCCATGACTTTTTCACCGGCGAGCCGCGCTGCCGCAGCGTACTGCCCGGCGAGAAGCAGACGCCGGACTTCGGGAAGCGCGTCCTTCGCATCGGGATTGACGGGGTTGTATGGGCCGCCCGCCCATAGCGTGTCCTCGTTGAGTTGCAGCCGTTCGTTCACGACGCCGCCGAACACCATCGCACCCAGGCGGCCGTTGCCGACCGGCAGCGCGCTGACCCACTCGTTATCGGATGCGGGACGCCGGTACCAGAGGCTGAGAGATGGACTGGGCGGCGATGCTTCGCCGGTGAACTGAAGCGCCTGCGGCGTCTGCATGCCAAGGATTACGGCCGATCCAATCAGAGCGCTCGCCGCAACAAGCAGTACCGCCAGATAATGTCGTTTCATAATTACCGTCCGCGTCGGATTGTAGAACATAAAAGCAGGAACGATAAGAGCGATCAACCGACCACGCAGGGCCAATTTGCCTGCACGCCGCGTCTGTGACAATATGCGCGAGGAATGCGCTTCATGAGATCCACTCTATTGGTCCTTATGGTATCCGCCGCATTGACTGCTGGCGCAGCCCAGGGCCCTGCCCCAGCAACGCCGGCGTTTCAAGTTGAGCCAACGGAATCGGGGACTGTCCAGGGACGCGTCCTGCTGTCGGACACTACCGACCCCGTTGCCGGTGCAACGATCCGCCTTGTACGAAAGGCTTCCACGGAGCAGACGAAGATGTTCTTCGATGCCACAGCAGGACGCGGGAGACTCCCCAATGCGCACCTGCGTCTTGCACACGACGGGGTTACCGCCCTTCTCGAGGAACTCGAAGCTTTTCCCGGCTCACCGCTTGCCGCTCCCATTGTCACCGACAACCTGGGAAGATTTCGGATCGATCATGTACCCTCCGGCTCATACGCCGTGGTCGCCGAAAAGGAAGGGTTCTTTGGACGCGGCACGGATCCGGAGTCGCCCGCGATCTATGACGGAGCTGCCAGGGGCGACATGGTCTACGCGCCCGTGACGGACAAAACGCCAGCGACCGTTGAAATGCGGTTGATACCTGCTGCGGCAATCAGCGGGCGAGTGACCGATTCGCTGGGAATCCCTCGGGTCAATCAAGACGTTCGGGCTCTGCGGATGCATCGCGAGGGAAATGTAACAGTCTTGCGAGGCGTCAGCACAACCACAACGGATGACCGCGGCAAATACCGTCTCCATACCTTGCCGCCAGGGGAATATTTCGTCGGCGCCGGCCTGGGCTCGCCCGAGTACTCCGAATCGGAGGCGCGGTGCCGGGACGGACAAACGGAATGCTCCCAGGTGAAAATTCTTCAAACAGAGAAGACTCTGTTCGCGTTCCATCCTTCGGCAACCGATCCCCGTACGGTGTCTCCGATTATTCTTCGCGGTGGTGAAGATCTCGACAATAGAGACATTCGGGTCCTCCACGCACCCGTCATCAAGATCTCGGGCCAGATCCTGAATGATTCCGACCTCCCCAACATTTCGTCGGCCTCAGTCCATCTCATGCCGGAAGCCGGGAGTTGGATCATCGACTTCGGAGGCGTTCTGGGCGGAACTCGGATTTCCGCTGGCGCAGGCGCAATCTCATTGGGGTCAAATCGGTGGAAATTTGAGATTAGCGGCGCCTTCGCAACAGGCTCGTACGAGTTGCATGCGACACTCCGGTCCGAGAGGCGTGGAAACAGTCCCATGGAAGCCCAAGGGATGACAATGATTCAAATCGGCTCCCAGAATATTCAGGAGGCGATCATTGTCGTTAAGAGTCCGAGCGGCGAACAACCACGATGACTCCTGCAGCGTATTGACGTATCGCGACAATGCAAGGGGATACTTCCCTTGCGGATCGTTCGGACTTACCGCGATGGCCCGATTTCGGAGGTGTCGCTTATTCCGCCTATGCGTTTCCGTTCAAACTGCGTAACGCCTGCGGCAGTAGCATGGAACGTGTGAACATGGCCCTAACGCATGCGCGAGAGCGGTCTTCTGATTCCATCTGGCAAACACTTCCGTGCTGCTCTTCCCGATCCAGCTGTCCTTCAAATTGACTCCGGAATGTCCCCAGCTTAGATTACTGAGCCTGATGATTATTCTTTCAAAACTCCTGCTTGTTGTATCGGTGGCTGGTTTGTTGCAATGCTCCGCGAAATTTCGGAAGGCGAGCCGCGCCTTCGATCAAGAAGCGCTTGCCACGTTGAAGCAGGTCATGTCCGTTACCGAAAGTATGGGATACCCTTCTCAATTGGCGCCGGTGTTGATCCTTCTGGGGGCGCTTTTCTACATGCTTGCGGGCGCCCGCTAATCAGCCACTTCCCCTTCCAGTTGAGACAGATTGTCCGCGGCGTCAAGCCGACCGTATCGAGGTTGCCGTGATGACCCAACTCTCACCCTCTTTTCGTAGAGTCACGATTTGCGAACTGGAGAAATCAAGGCGCGTCCATACTGTAACTGATTCAGCTGTCTCCCGAACTAACGTGTGAATTGGCCCGGCACGAATAGGCAAACGTGCAGTGGGCATTAGCGGAATCGATCGGATAAACGAGACGATACTGATAAGCTCGGCGTCTTCAAAACGTCCTTCGACCACGAAGGGCCGATTGATGTCCTGATCTCCCTGCATGTCATCAAAGTTTCTTCCGGCGACCGCCACTTGAGCGTAGCTGCCGATTCTTCCTCGTGGGTAATTGGCGGCCGAGATTGTCCATGGCTCTGGCTTCGCTTGATCCGAAATACTTCGGCTCAACGGGATCCTCATGCCACGGCGTACTTCGCGCGTCGTGGTTTCGGGTGGCAGAAAAGCTTCTACGCTCAGAATGGGAAGGCTCATGGCACTCAACTTTTCTCCGATTAGTAGCCACGGTTTTCCACCTGTAGGCATCGCCTGTGCAATGGCTGCAATTTCTTGATCCGGCAATTGGCGTGCTACATCGCCCAGTCGAATCGGCGTAGCTGCAATGGCTTGGCCGAGGGCTGCCGCTTCGGCCAACTGCGAAATGGGTAGTGGTTCCCAGGTCCAGAGCAGTCCGGTGGTCAGAGAAAGTCCCATAAACATCGCCGCTCCTCTTTTCATGTGTCTCTCCATGGTTGCTTTCTATTCTCTTTTTAAAGGGAATAACGCCCCCGACATTTAATTCTTAGAAAATAGATTGTGCTCATTCGCTGAGCCCCCAACGGGGTCCCTCCCCCTTCAGACGCCATTCGGCTCTCAGAACATTCAGGAGGCGATCATTGTCGTTAAGAGTCCGAGCGGCGAACAACCACGATGACTCCTGCAGCGTATTGACGGATCACGACAATGCAAGGGGATACTTCCCTTGCGGATCGTTCGGACTTACCGCGATGGCCAGATTTCGGAGGTGCCGCTTATTCCGCCTATGCGTCGATTCTCGGTGGCGTTGATCAATTTACGAAGACGATCTCTCCGAACCGCGACGGCACATGCGGCCACGATGTCGTGTTCTGGGGATCGGACCAGATGCTCATACGGCGATTGGGCTGAACTCCATCCCATCGGTTGAAGTTCACCTTCCAGACAGCGCCGGCGGGGGGCCGCCGCGACAGTTCCTCGAAGTTTGCCCAGGGGATGGAGGCTTCGAGACTCCAACCGTCGTCCTTGTCCGTGCGAACGTTCATCGTCCCGCGGACCGA
>Ga0184628_10001743_pt1 | contig 10651 bp, 11 predicted proteins | sample PLM4_5_b1_FD_133149 | JGI IMG/M metagenome (GOLD analysis project Ga0184628, IMG submission 133149) | Groundwater sediment microbial communities from an aquifer in East River, Colorado, USA - PLM4_5_b1 | ecosystem: Environmental > Terrestrial > Soil > Riparian zone | place: USA: East River...
CGTGGCGCAAGTGCTGGCGATGAGCGTGGAGGCGGCACAAGCCTGATCAAAATGCGACGATCGCGTATCTAGCCTATTGGCGGCTTGAACTTACGCTCAATACCCGCACAATGGGGCCAACAACAAGGACAGCACGGCCCATCGCTGATGGAAGTCGGTGCGAACAACAACGGGAGGATGAGGATGAATAAGTTCATTTATACCAGCACGGCAGTCGCTGCTCTTATGTTGGCAAACGCGCCGGCCATGGCGGCCTGGGAGCCCACCAAGCCAGTGGAAATTGTGGTTGCCGCCGGCGCCGGCGGTGCCTCCGACCAGATGGCGCGCATGATCCAGGCCGCGGTCCAGAAGAACAATCTGATGAAGCAGCCGCTGATCGTGACGCTCAAGGGCGGTGCGTCGGGCGCTGAAGCGTTGATGTACATGAAGTCGAGCGACGGCGACGCCAACAAGCTGCTGCTCGCCTATTCGCTGATCTACATGTTGCCGCTGTCGGCCAAGATTCCGTTCAACTGGCGTGAGCTTTCGCCGGTCGCGGTCACGGCGTTCGATGAATTTGTGCTATGGGACAACACCACGATGAAGGAAGCGACCGTCAAGGACTTCATCGCCGCAGCCAAGAGCGCCGATCCGCCCTTCAAGATGGGCGGCACCGGCTCGAAGCGCGAGGATCACATCCTCACCGTTTTCATGGAGAAGAAGACCGGCGCCAAGTTTGCCTATCTGCCTTACAAGTCGGGCGGTGAGGCGGCGACCCAGTTGGTCGGCAATCACACGCAGTCCAACGTCAACAATCCGTCGGAAAATCTCGAAGTCTGGCGCGCCGGCCAGGTGAGGGCGCTGTGCGTCTTCAGCCCCGAGCGCATCGCCTATAAGAGCAAGGTGACCGACAAGCAGTCGTGGAACGACATCCCGACCTGCAGGGAGGAAGGGCTCGACGTGCAATACCAGATGCTGCGCGCCTTCTTCCTGCCCGGCAAAGTACAGCCGGATCAGGTCGCCTTCTTCGAGGATTTGCTCAAGAAGGTTGGGCAGACTGCGGAATACAAGGACTACATGGAGAAGCAGGCGCTCAAGCCCGCCTTCATCACCGGCAAGGACATGGTCAAATTCCTCGAGGAAGACGACAAGCTCAATGCCAGCCTGATGAACGAAGCCGGCTTCGTCGCGAAATAATCAGGATGCCCTTGCGACTCCCGGCCTTTCCCACAATCGGGAACGGCCGGGAGAGCAAAGAGCGAATTTGATTTTGCCCCTGGTCCAGGCCTTCCTGCACCGGTAAAGGTGAGCCGGGCCGCATTCGCGCCCCGCCAAAGAGCCAATTCATGTCCGCTACCGAAGACGAAATCGTCGTTGAAGATCCGGACGCGCCGGCCGCCGAATCGCCGCCGGTTACCAGCACGCGCACCGTCGAAATTGGTCTCTATCTGCTGCTGATCGCCTTGTCGCTGCTTTTGGCCTTCGACAACTGGCGGACCGGCATGGGCTGGGCGTCGGATGGTCCGCAGGCCGGTTATTTTCCGTTCTACCTGTCCGTCATCCTCGCCGGTGCCAGCATTTTCGGCCTCGTCACCATCTTCATCGCCAAGACGAAAGACACCGACAGCTTCGTCACCCGCGACCAGCTTCGCCGCGTGATGCAAGTGTTTGTGCCGACGTTTCTGTTCTGCCTGTTCATGCAGTGGCTTGGACTTTACGTCGCGAGCTTTCTGCTGATCGCCGGCTTCATGTGGAAGATTGGGCGCATCGCGCCGTGGAAATCGCTGGTCACCAGCCTTGTCTTTACGATGTCCATGTTCGTCACGTTCGAGATCGCGTTCGACGTCATCATGCCGAAAGGGCCGCTCGAAGCCCTGTTTGGGTACTAGGACCAAACGCGATGGAAGCTTTCACGCTCCTGCTTCACGGCTTCACGGTCCTGCTGACCTGGAAGACGATCGCCTTGATGATGGTCGGGCTGATACTCGGCATCTTCGTCGGCGTGCTGCCGGGCCTCGGCGGGCCGAACGGAGTGGCGATCCTGCTGCCGCTCACGTTCACTATGGATCCGACCTCGGCCATTGTGATGTTGTCCTGCATCTATTGGGGCGCGCTGTTCGGCGGTGCGATCACCTCGATCCTGTTCAATATTCCGGGCGAAGCCTGGTCGGTGGCCACGACCTTCGACGGCTATCCGATGGCGCAGCAAGGCAAAGCGGCCGAAGCGCTCACCGCGGCGTTCACCTCGTCCTTCATCGGCTCGCTATTCGCGGTCTTGCTCATCACTTTTCTCGCGCCCGGGATCGCCTCGTTTGCTCTGCAATTCGGCCCGCCGGAATTCTTCGCGGTCTATCTGCTCACCTTCTGTTCGTTCGTCGGCCTCGGCCGTGAAGCCAAGCACAAGACCATCATTTCCATGGCACTCGGCCTTTTGCTGGCCGGAGTCGGCATGGACACCGTGTCCGGCACGTTGCGCATGACCTTCGGCCTGAGCGAATTGCTGCGCGGCATCAACTTCCTGGTCGCCGTGATCGGCCTGTTCGGCATCAGCGAAATTCTGCTCACCATGGAGGAGCGGCTGGCGCTGCGCGGCCATGCCGCGCGCATCAGCCTGCGCGTATTGTGGGCGGTGTGGAAGGACATGCCGCGCTACTGGGTGACGCTGCTGCGTTCCTCGGTGATCGGCGCCTGGCTCGGCATCACGCCGGGCGGGGCGATTGCCGCCTCTTTCATGGGCTACAACCTCGCCAAGCGCTTCTCCAAGGATCCCGAAAGCTTCGGCAAGGGCCGCATCGAAGGCGTGTTCGCGCCGGAAACGGCGGCGCATGCGTCCGGCACGGCGGCACTGCTGCCGATGCTGGCGCTGGGAATTCCCGGTTCCGGCACGGCGGCAATTCTGCTCGGCGGCCTGATGGTGTGGGGGCTCAATCCCGGTCCGTTGCTGTTCGTCGAGCACAAAGACTTCGTCTGGGGTCTGATCGCCTCCATGTATCTCGGCAATGTCGTCGGGCTGGTGATGGTGCTCAGCACCGTGCCGGTGTTCGCCGCGGTGCTGCGTGTGCCGTTCGCGGCGATCGCGCCGATGATTGTGGTGTCCTGCGCGATCGGCGCCTACGCCATCCAGAACGCCATGTTCGACATCTGGCTGATGCTGCTGTTCGGCGTGGTCGGCTATGTCTTCAAGAAAATTGGCATTCCACTGGCGCCGTTCACGCTCGCGCTGGTGCTCGGCAGCCGCGCGGAAGACGCCTTCCGGCTGGCGATGATCGGCTCGGCCGGCGACCTGCGCGTATTGTGGTCGAATTGGCTGGTCGGCTCGATCACCACGCTGGCCTTCATCTTGCTGTTCTGGCCGCTGATCGGCAAAGTCTTCGACCAGGTTCGCCAGCGCCTGCGGCCACAGCAGGCCTGAGCGCGCTTAGAAGCGCACGTTGAGCCCGACCGTAAGCCAATTGGCATTCTCGCCGAAGACGTTGCGGCCGTAGATAACATCGATGTCGAGATTATCCACGGGATTGAATCGCAGCCCGAGCTGTCCACGCAAGTCGGTTCGAGTAGACGGCTCGGCGCTATGACCCGCAAGCCCGAATACCTCGCCGATCACCGTTACCGGCTTGACAAGGTTCCACTCGAATCCGGCGCCATACGTGAGCCAATGCAGGTCCTCACGCCGCCCGTAGAGCCATCCGGCGTTCAAGTTGATCTTGAATTGCTCGATGATCTGGAAAGTGACCGGAATATTGATAAAGCTTGCCGAATTTTCCCCGGTGAGGAGATCAAACGCCGTACCGCCGCTGATAGCGAGCCCGAACTTGCCCAGTTCGGCGGGAAGGATATTTGTCTTGCCCTTGAGTACAAGTTCAGTTCCCCACTCACCGTCGGACCTGAATCGCGCCAGTGAAAAGCCGAGTTCCACCGGACGGCCGACATTGACGACGCAGGCGGGCGACGTGACGGCAATGAAATCGCTGTTGCTGCCGAACGAGGCCCAGGATTCGACTTTGCAATCGCCTGGCTTGCCGATCTCGACGTCGTCGATCGCGAATGCACCGCCAGCGGCAAACGCATGCGTCGGCAGCAGCAGAACGACCGCGGTAACCATAACGAGTGCGAGCTCACGCCCGCGAAAATAGACACTCATGGTATCGCCGCCGCCCGCGTCTCACCAATTCCGGCTCAGCTTTTGTCTTTAAGCCATTGCAGCATTATCGCTGCAGTTCTTCAAGTTAGAATGACTAGGTAGAGGACCGACGCAAATGCCGCAAAAAAGTGACCCGCCCGGACGGGGACATGCCGGGCGGGTCTTTCGGATCGGCGCAAGGATGGACGGGGGGCTGGCGCCGATCGCAGCTTGGAGGAACTTGAGATCAGTACGGGGCGACGTCGCAGACCTTGATGACGCGCAGGTTGCCCCAGCGGTCGACGCGCTCGACGTAGCGGCATTCGCGGTAGCTGGGCGCGACGTAATAGGAGTTGGACGCTGCCGCGGCGCCGATCAGTGTGCCGGCGGCAAAGCCGGCGCCGATGGCCCAGCCGTTGTGGCCCCAGTGCGAGTGAGCCTGGGCCTGGCTGCCGAAAGCGGTGAGAGTGGCGGCAAGCGTAAGCGCGGCGAGAGCGGCGGTGAGGGTCTTGGACTTGGTCATGGCTAGCTCCATACGGTTGAACTGGGGCGGCCGTCATGGCCGCGTACCAGTCAGTCGCGGGTGGAGCGGAAAAGGTTCAAAGCCCGCGCATGATCCCAAAAACCGGGGTCCGTTTTCTGGAAAAATCATGCGCAAACAAAGACTTCGTGGGTCAGGTCCCGAGCAGTTGCGCTAGCCATTCGGGCCTAAAATTGAGCCCGGCAAAGCCGGCAAATCCGAAAGCCATGCCGAGGGCGCCCGAACCCCAGGCGACATAGAGCAGCCAAAAACTGTCCGCCAGGGCCGCCACGGCGGCCAGCGCGATGGCAATCGACGAAAACGCGTCCGACATGTCGAATTGGTCGTCGCGAAAGTTGAGCCGGTCATATTCCTTTTCCAGGCCCTCCGCCTTGGCGCGGGTCTCCTTCGAGCGCGCTTCGTATTTCTTGATGTCGGCCTCGAACTCCGCGGCCTGCTTGGCGGCCAGCGCCCGGTCGAAGTTTCCGGCGGTTTCCAAAAGGCGAAGCTGCGCCAGCCCGTTCTCGTCCACGTGCAGCTTGACGCGCGCGGCCTGATATTCCGACCAGGCATCCACCGATTCCGCCTTGGCCTTCTGCATGGCCTGATTGATATTATCGTCCTTGATCTTCGACACCGCCATGAATACCGACAAGATCACCACGGTGACGGCGACGAGATTGTTGAACCGCTTGTCCGAGCTTTCGGTCTTGACGTCCGCGTCCATGTTCGTGCCCCCGTTTGCAATTGCCGCAGTGTAGCGGAAAAGAATGTTTTTTGCTGCTGTCCCGGCGACCCGCTTCGGCTATCGTCGCCGGCGAGGGGTCAATATGCAATTCGCCAGGATATTTAGATTCGCAGCGGCTGCGGTCTTCGTCTGCGCGCCGGCAGCGTCGGCGCAACAACTCGACAAAGTCCGTTTCGGCACCAATTGGGTGGCGGAGGCCGAGCACGGCGGCTTCTACCAGGCGCTCGCCGACGGCACCTATCGGAAATACGGCCTCGACGTGACCATCGTGCCGGGCGGGCCGAATGTGAACAACCGCATCCTGTTGCCGGTCGGCAAGCTCGATTTCTTCATGAGCGCCAACACATTGCAATCCTTCGACGCCGTCGAGAACAACATCCCGACCGTGGCGGTGGCGGCGAGCTTCCAGAAGGAGCCGCAGGTGTTCATCACGCATCCGGACGTCGAGAAGTTCGAAGACTTGAAGAAACTCACACTGTTTGTCTCCAAAGAAGGCATGCCCACTTATTTCCAATGGCTTAAGTCTGAATACGGCTTCAATGAATCAAAGGTGAAACCTTACACCTTCAACGCGCAACCGTTTCTCGCCGACAAGAATTCGGCCATGCAGGGCTACGTCACGTCCGAACCGTTCGCGATTGAAAAGCAGGCTGGTTTCAAGCCGAAAGTGTTTCTGCTCGCCGACTACGGCTTCAGCGCCTATTCGACCCTGATCGAGACAAGACGCGATCTGGTCGAGAAGCGTCCCGATCTGGTGCAGCGCTTCGTCGATGCCTCGGCGATCGGATGGTACAATTATATTTACGGCGATAGCCGGCCTGGAAACGAGTTGATCAAAAAGCAGAATCCGGAAATGACCGACGCGCTGCTGGCCTATTCCATCGGCAAGATGAAGGAGTACGGCATCGTCGATTCCGGCGACTCGGTAAGACTCGGCATCGGTGCCATGACCGACGCGCACATGAAGAGCTTCTTCGACAAAATGGTGCATGCCGGTGTAGTGAAAGCCGGCCTCGACTACAAGCGCGCCTATACGCTGCAATTCGTCAACAAAGGTGTCGGCGTCGAGTTACGACCCAAATGACTCTGTCAGGCCAGGCCATCGTTTCGCTACGCAACGTGGGCAAGACGTTCGACAACGGCACCGCGGCGCTCGATCGATTCAATCTCGATATCCGCGACGGCGAATTTGTCTCACTGCTGGGGCCGTCCGGCTGCGGCAAGTCGACCGCGCTGCGCATCATTGCCGGTTTGAGCACGGCGTCTCAAGGCACGGTCAATTGGCCTGGCGGGGGCAAAATCGGCTTCGTGTTTCAGGAGCCGACCTTGATGCCTTGGGCGAGCGTCACCGCCAATGTGCGGTTGCCGCTCAAGCTTGCTCATGCGGGCGAGGAGAGTTCGCACGAGGCGGCGACGCGCGCTCTCGTCCACGTCGGGCTCGCCGAGTTCGCCAACGTTTATCCACGCGAGTTGTCAGGCGGCATGAAGATGCGCGTCTCGATTGCCCGCGCGCTGGTGACCGAGCCGGAATTGTTGCTGATGGACGAACCGTTCGCCGCGCTCGACGAGATCACTCGCTTCAAGCTCAACAACGATCTGCTGAAGGTGTGGCAGGAGCTGCACCGCACCGTGATTTTCGTCACCCACTCGGTGTTCGAGTCGGTGTATCTGTCGCAGCGCATCGTGGTGATGACGCCACGGCCCGGGCGCGTATTTACCGAAATCGAGATCCCGGCGCCATACCCGCGGGACGAACGCTTCCGCACCTCGGCCGATTACGCCGGCTACTGCCGGCAGGTCGCCGAGGCGCTCGGCCAGGCGATGGCAGGAGGCGCGTCATGAACGAACGCGCGCTACGTTTGGCCTTGCCGGTCTTGATGCTGGCCCTGGTCGTGCTGGTTTGGGATCTGGCCGTGCGCGTATTCGCTATTCCGCCTTTCGTGCTGCCGGGGCCGAGCCTCGTGCTGGCAACGCTGATCTCCGACGCCGGCCTGCTGTGGCGGTCGCTGTTGGTGACGCTCACTATCACTTTCGAAGGCTTCGCTCTCGCCGCGCTTGGCGGCATCGCGCTGGCGATCGCATTCAACCAATGGCGGCTGATCGAACACACGCTCTATCCCTATGCGGTGATCCTGCAGGTGACCCCGATTGTCGCTGTCGCCCCGCTGCTGCTGATCTACCTGCCGCAGCCGCTAGCTGTGCTGGTCTGCGCCTGGATCGTGGCGTTCTTCCCGGTGCTGGCCAATACCACGCTTGGCTTGCAATCCGTCGACCATAATCTGATCGCCCTGTTCGAACTCTACAAAGCCTCACGCTGGCAGGTGCTGTGGAATCTGAAATTGCCGGCGGCGCTGCCGCAGATGCTCACAGGACTTCGCATCGCCGGCGGACTGTCGCTGATCGGCGCGGTGGTGGCCGAGATCGCGGCAGGCTCCGCCGGCGCCGGGTCGGGGCTGGCCTATCGCATCGCCGAATCCGGCTACCGGCTCAACATCCCGCGCATGTTCGCGGCGTTGTTGCTGCTGTCGCTTGCTGGCGTCGCGATCTTTTTTGCGCTGTCGGCTCTCTCGCATCTCGCACTGCGGCGTTGGCACGAAAGCGCCATGACGCGCGAACACTAGCCCAATACGTAATGCATGGTCGCGCCGAGCGCCGCCATCGCCACCACGACTTCAATCAAGCTGCGGTGCAGTTGGAACGCCAGCAGGCCGGCAATGACCGCTAGCGCAGTCGCGCGGATATCAAGCGCCAGCGGATCGAAGGTGTACCAGCGCAAGGGACCTGCATGCATTTCGGTGACATGTCCGAACAGCACATGCAACGCAAACCAAACCGACAGATTGAGAATAACGCCGACTACCGCCGCGGTAATGGCGGCAAGCGCGCCGGACAGCTGGCGGTTGGCGCGCAGCCGCTCGACGAAAGGCGCGCCGGCAAAGATCCACAGCATCGACGGCACGAACGTCACCCACGTCGTCATCGCCGCGCCCAGCACGCCGGCGGTCACAGCTGAGAACGGCGCGGCCTCGCGGAACGCCGCCAGGAAACCGACGAACTGCGTGACTAAAATGAGCGGGCCCGGCGTGGTCTCGGCGAGGCCGAGGCCGTCCACCATTTCCGGCGCCGTCATCCAGCCGTAGGTTTCTACCGCCTGTTGCGCCATGTAGGCGAGCAGGGCATAGGCGCCGCCGAAGCTCACGACCGCGAGTTTCGAGAAGAACATGCCGATGCTGACGAGAACATGCTGCGGCCCGAAAATCAGTGCCGCCAGCACGACTGGCGCCCACCACGCCAGCAATCCGACAATTGACGCGATAGCGAAATGCCGCCAGCGGCCTTCCGTAGGTGGCGGCACGACTTCGGCCTTCGCGGCAATGCCAAGTTGCTCAGGTGCTTGGCGCGCGATCAGATAACCGATTAGCGCGGCCACCGCGATAATCAGCGGAAACGGCAACGCCAGAAAAAAGATGCCAACAAACGCCGCCGCCGCCAGCCCGAGCAGCACTGAGGTTTTGAGCGCGCGCTTGCCGATGCGGGTCAGTGCCTCGATCACGATCACCAGCACGGCAGCCTTGATGCCGAATAGTGCGCCGTCGATGAGCGGCACGCCGCGCCCGACCGCATAGAGCAAGCTCAAGCCCAGCATCACGATGGCGCCGGGCACGATGAACAAGATGCCGGCCGCCAATCCGCCGCGCACGCCATGCAGCAGCCAGCCGAGATAGGTGGCGAGCTTCTGCGCTTCCGGGCCGGGCAGCAGCATGCAGAAGTTCAGCGCGTGCAGGAAACGGGCTTCCTCGACCCACCTTTTCTCGTCGACCACGACGCGATGCATCAAGGCGATCTGCGCCGCCGGCCCGCCGAAATTGACGCAGCCGATGGTCAGCCAGACCTTGAAGGCCTCGCCGAAAGTCGGTTGCGCGCTTTGCTCGGTCATGGTCATGCGGTTTTGGCCGGCCAGTTGTGCCGTTCCTCGGCGGCGAATCGCAGCCAGGCGAATAAGGCATCGTAGACCATGAAACCGCGTTCGAGCAGGGCGTGATCGTCGTCGCCGGCCAATTCCGACAGGCCGAGCGAAATTGCATGCAGGCCGGCCGCTTCCGGTGCCAGATCGGGGCGCGCGGTGTCGGCACCGCGCACAATCAGAGCAAGGCGCGCGAGCGACGGTTCGCGTTCCAGGCCGAATAGTTTGAGCATGGTGTCGAACGTGCAACGTTCGTCCTCGTGGCTCAATTCGATGTCCTTGATGTCGAAAGGCGCCGCCCCGCTTTCGCGTGCGACGCCGACGACCTGATCCGGATCGACGAACAGGATGCGCGCCTGTGGATCAAGGAATCGCCGGATCAGCCAGGGGCAGGCGATACGGTCGATCTTCGGCCGTCGCCGTGTCACCCATAGGCTCGGGCGCTTGGGTGCAAGGCGATCGAGTTCGGGTTTCGTGACGAAAGGCAATCCGGCTTTCGCCCAGGCTTCGTAGCCGCCCTCCAGCACGCGCGCGTCGAAACCGTCGGCGCGCAATTGCGCCACTGTGGTCTGGCTCATTTCATGTCCGGCCTTGCAGGCGGCGACGATGGGCCGCGTAGGATTGAGTTCGGCCGACCATTGCGAGGCTTGGCCGGCGTCGCGCCAGAGCGCGCCCGGCAGCAGCTGCGGAGACTTGGCGTAAAATTCTTGTCGCCGCACATCGATCAGCTGCGGCGCATCCGCCGTACCGATCAAGAGCCAGAGGTCTTTCGGTGAGATCGAATAGCTTGGAGACAGCATAGGTCCCCTCCGTACACGAAGGAGACGGTGCTTGGGCTCGCAAGCCTTTCAAACGCAGGGCGACCGTCGCTGGCCCCACTGGAAAAATCTAACTCAGCGGTTCATCGCGGGCAAGCCGTCAACGAAACAATGCCGGCAAAACCAGTGAGAATCCAGAAATCAGCAGCAAGACGAGAATGGCCTTGCGAAACGCCGCATCGTCGAGTTTTCCATAAAGCGTGACGCCGACCCATAAACCCAGCAGCAGCGCCGGCAGGCCCAGCAGGAAAAGTTTGAGGATGTCGACGTTGAAAAGATGGCCCGACGCAGCAAATGTCAGTGTGGTCATCGTCATGGTGATGAACAGCACAGGTTGGAATATCGCGCGCTGTGCATCTTTTGGTCCGCCGCCGAGCTGGACCCAGATCGTGCTGATGACTCCACCAAGGCCGGTGAGACCGCCAAGCAGTCCGTTCAAGACGCCGATGCCCGCATCGGCCGCTGGATTGGACTTGATGGGCGTGAATGTCGGCCGTGCGAG
>Ga0184628_10001747_pt1 | contig 10639 bp, 11 predicted proteins | sample PLM4_5_b1_FD_133149 | JGI IMG/M metagenome (GOLD analysis project Ga0184628, IMG submission 133149) | Groundwater sediment microbial communities from an aquifer in East River, Colorado, USA - PLM4_5_b1 | ecosystem: Environmental > Terrestrial > Soil > Riparian zone | place: USA: East River...
ACCCCATCGTCACCTTACCCGTGAGCGTGACGACGCCCTGGTCGACGCTGACCGACACGTTGTCAAAGATGGTGAAGTGCGGGCAGGCGTTGACGGTCGCGGTGACGTCGTCCAGTATCCGCACGTCCTTGAGATCTGCCGGGGCGGCTGGCGAAACGGTCGCTAACGAGAGGAGAAGAACGAACACCCTGAAGGGCATGATCGGCCGCAATTTCCGCAGGCGAGGCGTCGATCCAAAACAGCTTCAAATCGGGTGCCAAGGAAATGCGGCAACCGGGGCCGATTTTCGTCCGCGGGTGTCGTCCGCGGGTGTCACTCGTTGAGCAGCCGACCAGATACGGCGACGGTCAGCACGCCGGCCACAATCAGGACGACCTGCCGGAGCCCGTTTCGATCGATCTGGCCGCGGTGAAGATCCGGGATCAGATCCGACATCGCGATGTACAGAAGGCTCGCCGACGACAGCGCCAGAATGACCGGACGAACGCCGGGCAGGAAGCCGACGGTGACGTACGCGACGAGCGCGCCGGCGATTCCCGACGTGCCCGACAGGATGTTGAGGATGAGGGCGCGGCGCCGCGAATACCCCGCCGCGAGCAGGATCGCGATATCCCCCACTTCCTGCGGTATCTCATGCGCGGCGACCGCGATCGCGGTGTTGACGCCGAGCGGCACCGAGGTCAGGACCGCCGCGCACACCGTTGCGCCATCGATGAAGTTGTGGAACGCGTCGCCGAGCAGCACGAGCGGCACCGCCGCGCCGTGGACGTGGCATTCGTCGGTGTGGCAGTGCCGCAGCAGCACCAGCTTCTCGAGCACGAAGAACAGCAGGATGCCGGCGAGCAGCGTCCCCAGCGCGTTGGCCGGCGCCATCGTCTCCAGCGCCTCCGGCAGCAGCGCGAGCAGGGCGACGCCGAGCAGCGCGCCGACGGCGTAGCTGACCAGCCACGGCACCATCCGCGTGCGGACCTTGTCGGTGAACAGCAGCAGTGACGATGCGAGAAGGAGTCCGCCGAAGCTACCGAGCAGGCTGAGACCGAGCGCCGTCGCGAGGAGAGGCACGCTGCATTCTAGCTTGCCACGTACCCTCGCCGCGCCCGCACGCGGTAGCTGCCTTTGTTCACTTCGACGCGGATCGAATGCCAGCGGCCGTCGCTTTTCCCGGGCGCCGGATAACCCAGATAGTACTGCTGGCTCAATTCGCTGGCGATGCCCTCGGTGGCCGGATTCAGATCGCGCGGCTCCCTGATGATCTCGGTCCGGCCGCCGCTGTCGTCGGTCAGATCGCGCAGCGCGACGGAGTTGACGCGATCGCGGCTGGCGCCTCCCGGAGGTGAGGGTCGAGGCGGCCACTGGACCGCAGGGCGGCCGCCTGGCCGCCGCGGCGCGCCGGGGAACGGAATCGGCATCGGCATGCGCACGGGCGGCCGCGGCGGACCCGTCGACAGGCCCGCGTGGCCTTCGCCGTCGATGCCGATCGCGTACACCATGACCTCGCTCTCGCGTACCTGCTGCTTCAAGGCGACGAGCGGCGTGTGGCTCGAGGTGTCGTTGCCGTCGGAAATCAGCACGATGGCCTTCTTCTGATGACGACCGCGGGCCGCGAGCGGAATGGCTTCGGCGATCGCGTCGTACATCGCCGTGCCGCCGTCGGCGCGAATCCGGCCGATCGAGCGCGACATGGCCTGCCGATCGGTCGTCCAGTCTTGCAGGAGTCGCGGATCGTCGTCGAACGTATAGAGAAAGATCTCGTCCTGCGGATCCAGCAAGTCGAACAGGAACCGGTTCAGCGCGGCCTTGGCCGCCTGGAGTTTCTCGCCGTTCATGCTGCCGCTGGTGTCGAGCACGATGCCGAGGCTCACCGGCGTGCGTTCGGAGCTGAAGTGGGTGATCTCCTGGCGCTGCCCGTCCTCGTAGAGGGTGAAATCGCCTTTGTCGAGGCCTTGAACGAACCGCCCGCTCGCGTCGGACACGCTGGCGGTCACGTTGATCAGATCGACGCCGGTCTTGAACTTGAAGGATCCGCCCTCCTGCTCCTTCTGCTGACCCTGCACGGTGACGGCAGCGAGGACGACGACGGCTGCTGCGGCGTTGACTAATGAACGCGAGCGCATGACATCACCCTCACAGTTGAGACTTCGCAACATTTAACACACCCGACGCGGCCGTTCCAGGCTGCGTGCGCCTGTCGACGTGCGGGACGACATGGTCGTCGCTCCTGAAGCTTATCCGGTAGCGCCCGACGTCGCCGGCCGATGGCACGGTCACGACGAAAGTGCGCTCGCTCGCCGGATCCGGACCGGCCGGCGGCACCTCGGTGCGGCCGCTGCCGATTTCATTGCCTTGGCGATTGAACAGCAGGACGACCGCCGTCAGCGGCCCCTTCCCGGCGGATGGCGTTCCGCGGACGACGCCGCGGACGGTCAGGCGATCCGCTTCGCGTTCGTGGCCGAGTGCGATCAACTCGAGCGGCACCTCGGCGGGCGTCGCAGGCGTCGTCGTCGATGCGGCAGGAGTGGCGGCCCGTGGAAAGCGCGCCGCCGTTTTTCTGGCGCTCGTCATGACGAGGCTGCCGATGACGAGGGCGACGATCGTCGCGGCGACGCTGACGCCGGCCAGCACCCGAGATGCCGAGCGTCCGCGCTGCCTGACGGCGAACATCCCCTGCGGCGTTGCGGGGACTTCGTCGACGATCGGCACCCCTCTGTCGACGATCGGCACGACGTTCGCCGGTTGCTCGGTGCGAATCGGACGCTCGTCGTCGGCGCCGAGGTCGGCGGCGAGGGCGGCAATCCGCGCTTCGGAGCGGAGGCGTTCGGCGCGCATGACCCGGAACGCCAGAACACTCGCACCGACCGCAATCGCGAGCGACATGAGCGTGACGGCGAGGAGGACAGCTTCCATGGCAGACCCCTATCGGAGCTTGAATTCGACGGCGACTTCCACGACCACGTCGACAGGCGATCCGAGGCGCCGCGCCGGCGCGAACCGCCACTGCCGCACGGCCTGCACGGCGCGTTCGTCGAGGCCGGCGCCAAGCCGCTTCATGATTTTCACGTCGCCGACCGATCCATCTTGCTTCACGACGATCTCGAGCACGACCTCGCCTTCGATCGCTTTGCGGCGTCCCTCGTCTGTGTAGTCGGCCCGCACCTCGCGCAGCAGGCGCGGCGGTTCGACGCCCGATCCCGGACGGTACGGTCCGCCACCGGTGCCGCCGCCCGAACCAGGACCGACGCCGTTGCCGTTGCCCTCGCCGATACCGGTGCCCGTTCCGCTGCCCACGCCGCCGCCGACGCCGGGCCCGCGGCTCTGGGCTTCGGCACGCGCCTGCTGCAACACGCCGGCGCGATCGCGGTCCTCGGCGGGCGCCTGGACGATCGGCGCCGAGACGATCGGCATCGGTTCCGATTTGAGCGTCGGCGGAGGTTCGGGTGCCGGACGGGGCGGCGGCGGTTCCACCGGCGTCGGCCGCGGCCGCGGCGGCATCGGGCTGCTTACCGCGCTGCGTCCCTTGCGCTCGGCCTTGGGCGGCGCCGGCTTCTGCAGCGCGCCGCCACCTCCGCCGCCACCACCGGGACCCGGGATGTTGAGGAACACCAGGTGCATGTCGGCGGGCCGCTCCTCGTCGACGGGAAGCGTTTTCGCCGTGGGCGCCAGCCCAAGGCTCGTCACGAGCAACACGAGGGCGACGATTCCCGCGTGAATCGTGCCGGACACCGCCAGCGGGACGCTCTTTGGCCGCGCCCGGCGGGCGGCCGGACCAAATACCGAGAAAAGCGCGGGCCGCGTGACAGGCCCGGCGTGAACCGCGAAGTCCTCCGGTCTTGAAAAGGCCGGCCCGACCAAACCCGCCCGCAGCTCGCGTGCGAGACGCAGCGCGTCGGCGTAGGGGACAAACCCATCCGCGGTCCCGAGGATCTCGCGGACGCGTTCCTCGGCCACTCCGGCGGCCCGGGCAATCTCCCGCGGCGAATAGACGTCTGTGCGCGACGACATGGTCGGGTATCCCGGAGAAGGCAAAAGGCTTGCCGCAGATTTCCGCCGGAACCTGGCGCTGTTCGAGGGTTTTCAGGCCATTCCCGCGAGATCAGGCTCCGGCCGGCGGTCGTAGCCTCCGGCCGGGGTGTGCTCCCCGCCTGACAGGTGTCACCTCGTGCGGACCGGCCACTGTAGGCCGGGCCTCTCAGGCCCGGCGTCGGCGGACCTAAGAGGTCCGCCCTACGGCTTGGTTATTTCGTGGTTTGCGAGCTTCTCCAGGGCGCGCACCATCGCCGAATGGTCCCACTTCGCACCGCCCTGGGCCACACAAGCGTTGAACAGCTCCTGGGCCGTCGATGTGTTCGGCAGGCTGACGCCGAGCGAGCGGGCGCCGGACAGCGCGAGATTCAGATCTTTCTGATGCAGCTCGATCCGGAAGCCGGGGTCGAAGGTCCGCTTGATCATCCGCTCGCCGTGGACTTCGAGGATGCGCGACGACGCGAAGCCGCCCATCAAGGCCTGTCGTACCTTGCCCGGATCGGCGCCGGCCTTCGAGGCGAAGAGCAGCGCTTCGCCGACCGCTTCGATCGTGAGCGCCACGACGATCTGATTGGCGACCTTGCACGTCTGCCCGTCGCCATTCCCGCCAACGAGCGTGATGTTCTTGCCCATCAGCTCGAAGATCGGCCGGACCCGCCCGAACGCCTGCTCGGTGCCGCCGACCATGATGCTGAGCGCCGCGTTGCGCGCGCCGACCTCGCCGCCTGACACGGGCGCATCGAGGTAGTCGCATCCCAGCTCGCCGATCCGCTTCGCAAACTGCTTGGTGGCGATCGGCGAGATCGAGCTCATGTCGACGACGGTCTTGCCGGCGCTCAGGCCCTGCGCCACACCATCGGGTCCGAAGAGCACCGCCTCGACGTCCGGCGTGTCGGGGACCATCGTGATGACGATCTCCGATTGACTGGCGACGTCCCGCGCAGATCGGCAGGCGACTCCGCCGGCGGCGGTGAGGTCCTCGGGCACGCCGCTGCGCGAGTGAAGAGAGAGCGTGTGCCCGCCTTTGATCAGGTTCAGGGCCATTGGCCGGCCCATGATCCCGAGCCCGATGAATCCAATCGCTGCCATCGTCAGCCTCGTGCGAGCGCCGCGCGCCGCGTCATCCAGCCCAATCCGGCCTCCGTGGCCGCGGTCGGCTTGTACTCGCAGCCGATCCAGCCCGGGTAACCGATCCGGTCGAGGAAATCGAACAGGAAGTCGTAGTTGATCTCGCCGGTGCCCGGCTCGTGCCGTCCAGGGTTGTCGGCAATCTGCACGTGCGCGATCCGCGCGAGGTTCTTCTGCAGCGTGGTCGCGAGATCGCCTTCCATGATCTGCATGTGATAGACGTCGTACTGCAGGAACAGATTGTCCGATCCGACCTCGTCGATGATCTCGAGCGCCTGCGCGGTGGTCCGCAAGAAGAAGCCGGGGATGTCGCGCGTGTTGATCGGTTCGATCAACAACCGGATGCCCGCATCCTGCAGACGGCGCGCGGCGCCGCGAAGGTTGCCGACCAACACCGCCCGACCGCGGCCGGGGTCGAGGCCGGCCGGCGCGATGCCCGCGAGGCAGTTCAGCTGGGTGCAGCCAAGAGCCGCCGCGTACTGAACGGCGCGCGCGACGCCGTCGTCGAACTCCGCCACGCGATCGGGATGACAGGCGATGCCGCGCTCGCCGGCGCCCCAGTTGCCGGCCGGGAGGTTGTGCAGGACCTGCGTCAAGCCGTGCTCGTCGAGCCGCGCCCGGATCTCCGCTGCGTCGTGGTCGTACGGAAAGAGATATTCGACGCCGGCAAAGCCCGCGCGCCGCGCGGCCGCGAACCGGTCGAGGAATCCGACCTCGTTGAAGAGCATCGTCAGATTGGCGGCAAATTTCGGCATGGCTACGCCTTGGGCTTGACGCCCTCCACGAACGCGAGGCCGTCGCGCTCGGCGAGGGTTCTCACCAGCTTGAAGCCGTCGGCTTCGAGCGACGGCACGGGGTTGAAGCGCGGTGAAGCAGAGGATCCTCTTCCGAGCAGCGCGCCGAGTCCGCCGCGCGGCGCGCCGCCGATGACGATGACGCGGCCGCCAGGCCGCAGGACGCGGAGCAACTCGCGCACCGTGGCCACGCGGTCCTCGGCGCGCATCGTGCCGAACAGTCCGCCGGTGTCGTCGACGACGACCAGGTCGAACGCCTCCTGGTCCGCGGGGAGCCGGGTCGTCGGCGCCACCTCGATGTCGACGAGCACGCCGGCATCCTCGACCGCTTTGCGCGCCCGCGCCGCCGAGGCATCGTCGGGAACGTATGCGACGGCGCGTCCGGAGATGCCGACCTTCGAGGCTATGGCGGCGAGGCGGCCGCCGTGCGCGCAACCGACCTGCGCCACGCGATCGCCCATCCGCACGCCGGTCATGCCGACGACCAGCAGGTGCGGATCGTCGCGCCGGCGCCGCAGGGGAATCATCGGCAGAGATGATATAGTTTTTCTTCGTGTCTATACCCGTTGAAATCGCTCCGGCGCGCGGGAAGCTCGGCATCCTGCTGGTCGGACTCGGCGCTGTCAGCACGACGACGATCGCCGGCGTGCTCGCCATCCGCAAGGGATTCTCCAAGCCAATCGGTTCGTTGACGCAGATGGGCACCATCCGCCTCGGCCGGCGCACCGAAGGGCGCTCGCCGAAGATCAGCGAGGTGGTGTCGCTGTCAGCGCTGGACGATCTGGTGTTCGGCGGCTGGGATATTTTCGAAGACGACTGCTACGCCGCGGCGCGGACCGCCGGCGTGATCGAACCGGCGTTGCTCGAGAAGGTCCGGCCCGAGCTCGAGAAGATCCGGCCCTGGCCGGCGGTGTTCGATCAGCGCTACGTCAAGCGGCTCGATGGCCCGAACGTCAAGAAGGGGAAGAACAAGCGCGACCTCGCGGAACAACTGATCGCCGACATCCGTAAGTTCAAGGCCGACAACGGTCTCGATCGCATGGTCATGGTGTGGTGCGGCAGCACCGAAGTGTACATGACCGAATCGCCGGCGCATGCGACGATCGAGAGCTTCGAGAAAGCGCTCGAGCAGAACGACCCGTCGATCCCGTCGAGCATGGTCTACGCCTATGCGGCGATCCGCGAAGGCATTCCCTACGCGAACGCGGCGCCGAACCTGACCGCCGACATTCCCGCGCTGGTCGGCCTGGCGGCGACGACGAAGTCGCCGCTGGCGGGGAAGGATCTCAAGACCGGCCAGACGCTGATCAAGACGATCATCGCGCCCGGCCTCAAGGCGCGGCTGCTCGGCGTCGAAGGCTGGTACTCGACCAACATCCTCGGCAACCGCGACGGCGAAGTGCTCGACGACCCCGAGTCGTTCAAGACCAAGGAAGAGAGCAAGAAGTCGGTTCTCGACTACATCCTGCAGCCGCAGCTCTATCCCGACCTCTACGAGGATCTCTGCCATGTCGTGCGGATCAACTATTACCCGCCGCGCGGCGACAACAAGGAAGGCTGGGACAACATCGATCTCGTCGGCTGGCTCGGCTACAAGATGCAGCTGAAGATCAATTTCCTCTGCCGCGACAGCATCCTCGCGGCGCCGATCGTCCTCGATGTGGCGCTGTTCCTCGATCTGGCGAAGCGTGCGGGGATGTTCGGCATCCAGGAGTGGCTGTCGTTCTATTTCAAGAGCCCCGTGCACGCGCCCGGGCTCTACCCCGAGCACGATCTGTTCATCCAGCTGATGAAGCTGAAGAACACGCTCCGCTACCTGAAAGGTGAGGAGCTGATCACCCACCTCGGACGTGAGTACTACGACTAGCAAGCTCCAGCCGGCGCTCATTGGCGGGCTCGCCTCAGGAGTGCTGTCGGCGCTGCCGTTCATAGGCGCGTTCAATCTGTGCTGCTGCCTGTGGGTCGTCGCTGGCGGCGTAGTCGCGGCCTATCTGCTGCAGGACCGCGACCCCACTCCGATTCAGGTCGGCGACGGCGCGCTCGTCGGTCTGATGGCCGGTGTGATCGGCGCGATCGTCTATCTGGTACTTTCGGTTCCAATCACCTTGCTGATGGCGCCGATGATGAGCGCCGTCACCGATCGCATTGTCAACGACGGCAACTTCCCGCCCGAGGTGCGGGAGATGCTGTCGTCCGGCATCGGAACCGCCCTCGGCATAGTCATGGGCTTCTTCGCGTATCTGGCGGCCGGACTGGTCTTTTCGACGCTCGGCGGCATTCTCGGCACCGTGATCTTCCGCAAGAAGCTGGCGGTGCCCCCGGTCATCGACATCCCGTCGCAAGGTAGTGCGGACCTTTAGGTCCGCCCTGAAGCGGGCCTGAAGGCCCGCATTACGCCCAGGCAAAGGTCCGCACTACCGCACGGGAGATCACCGTCCGAAACATGAGACGTGCGGTATCTCTCCCCCGCCGCGGTGTGGCTCGCCATCGCCGTCGCAACCCTGTCAGGCCAGGCGCAGACAGGGCAGGGGCAACTGCAGCCCTTGCCATTGACGCAGCTCGACGAGCGCGCGCTGGCCGCCGACCTCGATAACCGCACCTTCAGCCTGACGTTCGCGCAGCCGGCGCCGGTGCGCGACCTGCTGCTCCTGCTGGTGCGGGGGACGTCGCTGAGCATCGTGGCCGATCCGGCGATTGAAGGCACCTTCATGGGGGAGCTGAAGAACGTGACGGTGCGGCAGGCGCTTGGGCTGATCCTGCCGCCGGTGGGCCTCGATTACCGCGTCGACGGCGCCTTCATCAGGGTCGGCCGGCGCGAGCTGGAGACGCGCCTTTTCGACATCAACTACCTGTCCATGGCGCGGACCGGCAGCACGATGGTCGGCGGCGCGTCGTCGGGAGGGAGCGCGGCCACGGTGTCTGCCAACACCGCGACCGATGTGTTCGGGGAGATTGCCGGCGGCGTCAGGATGCTGCTGTCGCCGGGCGGGGCGTTCAACGTCGATCGGAAGCCGGGTCTCGTCCAGGTAACAGATTTTCCGGAACGCCTCGATCGCGTGGCGCTCTACCTCGATACCGTCCACGATCGCGTGCACCGTCAAGTCCAGATCGATCTGCGGATCGTCGAGGTGGAGTTGAACGACGAGGACGCCGAGATGCTGGATTGGGCGGCGATCGCCGCCGGCGCCGGAGCTGAAGGCGCCGCGCCGGCGCGTCCGAACATCGTCGGCCTGCGGGTCAGCGACGTGAACCAGCTGCTCGCCGGCCTCGCCGCGCAGGGACGCGTAGCCACGGTTGCCGCGCCGCGAGTGCTGGCCATGAACAACGAGCCGGCGCTCGTCCGGGCTGTCGCGGAAGCGCCTGGCGCCCGCTCCGGCCAGCGGCCGGCGGTTGGCGGCGTCAGCCTGGAAGTGACGCCGCAGATTGCCGCCAACAACGTCATCACGCTGAGCCTCAGCCCGATCGTGACGCTGCAGGAGGCCGACAGCGGCGACGGCGTGCCGGCAGTGACGACGGTCCGCTAAACCGACACGCTTGCGCGTGTCGCCGACGGCGAGACGCTCGTGCTCGGCGGCTTCACCCGCCTGCGCGAGACGCGCGAGCGCCAGAACGCCGGCAGCCGCGGCGGCTGGTTCGGACGGTCGACCGTCGTCACGCGGAAGCGGATCGAGCTCGTCATCATGCTGACGCCGCGCATCCTGCGGCCGGTGGGAGCCCCGTAATGTACGAGCAGTACTACGGGTTCACCGAGAAGCCGTTCAGCCTGACGCCGGATCCGAAGTACCTCTATCGGAGCCAGTCGCACGCCAACGCCTTCGAGCTGCTGCAGTACGCGATCGAACGCCGCGAAGGCTTCGTCGTCGTGACCGGCGACATCGGCACCGGCAAGACGACGCTGTGCCGGGCGCTGCTCGAGCAGATCGATCAAACGACGGTCACCGCGCTGATCCTGAACCCGTTCCTGTCCGAGGAAGACCTGCTGCGGCGCATCCTGCAGGACTTCGGCGTCGTGACGAGAGCCGAGGTGAAGGCCGGCCGCCTGTCTGGGGTCAGCAAGCAGGAGCTAATCGACACGCTCTACGATTTCCTGCTCGGCCTGATTCCATTGAAGGCGAGCGCCGTCGTGATCATCGACGAGGCGCAGAACCTGCCGCTGCACGTGCTGGAGCAGCTCCGCATCCTGTCGAATCTCGAAACCGACAAAGAGAAGCTGCTGCAGATCATCCTGGTCGGCCAGTTGAACCTGCATGGGCTGCTGCGCAGCGCGGAGCTGCGGCAGCTCGATCAGCGGATCTCGATCCGCTACGAGCTGAAGCCGCTCGATCGGGACGCCGCCGACGCCTACGTCCGTCACCGGCTGACGATTGCCGGCGGATCCGGATCGGTGGGGTTCATGTCGCAGGCGCTGGCGCTCGGGCCGCGCGGCGGCGGCGGCGAAGGCCACCGCCGCGGTTTCGGTGATGCCTCGCGCCTGAACCGTGTTGACGGCGAACCGTTGATAGAGAAACGCCGTCAAGCCGACGGCGGAGGCCGCCGCCAGCAGGACGACGGCCGCGCCCGCCGCCACTGATGCGCGGCGACGGAACCACTCGAAGCGGGTCGCCGGCAGCGGCGCGATGTCCAGGCTCCTGGAAGCGTGCCGCACCATGTCGGGGGTGATGCGGGTGGCCTGCACCGAGAAGCCGGCCAGGCGCGCG
>Ga0184628_10001748_pt1 | contig 10627 bp, 8 predicted proteins | sample PLM4_5_b1_FD_133149 | JGI IMG/M metagenome (GOLD analysis project Ga0184628, IMG submission 133149) | Groundwater sediment microbial communities from an aquifer in East River, Colorado, USA - PLM4_5_b1 | ecosystem: Environmental > Terrestrial > Soil > Riparian zone | place: USA: East River...
TACAACTATGTGATGGGGATTCTGCCGTGGATATTCCGGGTGACCTTTGGACTGGTGGGTATGGGAGGCGATGGCAAGGATCTCGGTATTTCCCAGATTGAAAGTGCAGCGCGTCTGGGGAATCAGGGTGTCACCGACGCGAAGATGATGCTGTTGATTGTCTATAACCGGGAAGGCCGGCACGACGATGCGCTGAAGCTGGTCGATGAACTTCACGCGAAGTATCCCCGGAACTTTCTGTTCGAGATGTCGCGGGCGCAGGTCTTGCGGAAGATGGGGAAGTTCGATCGCGCCAATGAGACGTACCTGACGATACTTCGGAAGGTCAATGCCAAATCCGACGGCTACGAACGCCTGCGCGCCGCAAAGGTGTATTACGACATGGCCAAGGGCCAGACCGAGCAGGGCAATTTCGACGCGGTTTTCGCGACGTACTCCAGGATCGTCGATCCGAAAAGCGATGCGACGCCGAACGAACGTGCAGACTCGCACATATGGATGGGAATGATCCTGGATTCACAGCTAAAGCGCTCTGCTGCACTGGTCCACTACAACGCCGTGTCCGGACTGAAATGCGATCCCGAGTACAAAGACAAGGCAAACGACTACAAGCGGCGGCCGTTTAAATAGAAAACATCGTAGAGCGGCCGAACTCTCCGTCATCCAACCTTCCGCGTATGTTATTCTTTCTCGTTCCTTCGGGCCGTTAGCTCAGTTGGTAGAGCATCTGACTTTTAATCAGAGGGTCGCCGGTTCAAGTCCAGCACGGCTCATAGGAATTCGGGTGACGTAGAGTTAATTGCCATCGATATCATTGGCTAAGCTTTGCAGCCAGGATGAATTATCTCTACGTCACCGGAATTCTCCCCTTCTCGAGGTGCACGATGAATCGATTTCGAATTGTGGCGTTTCTTGCGCTGTGCGTACTGGTTGTCGGTTGCTGGTCTACAAAGCACATCAAGGGATCCGGGAATGTCGTCAGCGAGAACCGGCCTGTTTCGGAGTTTGATTCGATCGCGCTGAATGGAAGTGGACAGCTCGAGGTGGATCAAAACGGCAGCGAGTCCCTGACGATCACCGCGGATGACAATCTTCTCCAACTTCTGACATCCGAAGTGAAGGGCGGTCAACTCGTGCTCGCGGTCAAAAGCGGTTACAGCCTGGGGCCTTCGAAGCCCATCGTCTTCAAGGTGAGCGCCAAGAACCTGAAGGGCGTCGCTTTTGCCGGTGACACCACCGCGAACCTCAAGGGCATACACACCGATGAATTGAAACTGGAAGTCGCCGGTTCCGGTGATATTTCCGCCGAAGGAATGACAGATCGCCAGGAGATCCGTATTGCGGGCTCAGGCAAATATCTTGGAGGCGGTTTGAAATCGAAGGAAGCGAAGATCGACATTGAGGGAAGCGGTGAGGCTGTCATGACCGTGAGCGACAGTCTCAACGTGTCCATTGCGGGTTCCGGCAATATCAAATACTACGGTGATCCCAAGATTAAGCAGAACATCGTGGGATCCGGCTCCGTTACGAAGGAGTAGCAGGGTTCAAAAGAAGTACGACATTCGAAAGTCGACGGCCGATTTTGTAATTGGCCCCCACGAACGGCTGGCAGCATAAATTCTCATTCGACCAAGTCGAACTTCCGCTGCCGCAATCCAATCCGTTTGGTACTGCTTGTACGTGATGGAATCGGTAACGACTCCCGTTCCAAACATGAATTTTGTCGTGGCATCGATCGGATACGTCAGCATCGCGTCTGTTGTGAGATAGCCTTTGCCGTCGGTGTTTACGATGCCGTCGGCCTCGAACATCAGGTCCGGCAGGAACTTGTATCCGTTCTGAAAGGAATATCGCCCTCCAAGAAAGAAGCCAGCCTTCGGCATCAGGTTGGTGATGCCGGCCAGAAAGCCGCGCTCTGTCCCTGAAAATTTCCCGGTATCGAAGGTCTTTCGCTTAAGGTCCGCTTTCGGCGGAGTCACCAACCTGTCGGCGTTGCCATTGGAGCGGCCCATGAGTCGCGTGAACCAGGAAACATTCGTTTGGAATGCAGTCTTCCTCTCATCCTCGGTGAGCTTCAGATTCTTCACGTCCAGGCTGATCTTGTTCTCGGGCTCAAGCTGATAGGAGTAGGTACCCGGAGCGGCTTCCGTGGAATCGGCAGGTGAAAACACCAATGCTTCCTCTGCGCGAGGAGTCATGTACGAGGTGCTGTATCGAATCCAGCTGATCCCCTTGTCCCGAAGGCCCCAGATCATCTTGTATCCGGAATCTCCGTCAACATGCGGTGTAAACAAACCATCCTGATTGATGTCGGCCGCATTGGCGTGGGAACCGTGCTCCACAAGAATGCGTGTCCGGTCTGGCGCGCCTTCGTCTGTGAAGCGATACCGATTGGACGGAGCACGCCCTTCATGGGCGCTGGCGGTAACCTCAGTGACAGTGTTGTCTGAAGCGCGCAACACCACCCGGATGTGTTCCATGTCGTTGGGGTGACTTCCATCAAACCAGAAGGGAAGCAGGTTGCCGCGGACGCGATACCTGTCCTGCACGTAGTAGAACCAGTATTCCAGAACGATGGCTTCGTAGGGCGTGCGAGTGAGTCGATACGCACGATAGTAGACCGTGGCCAGCTTTGCTTTTTCGGAGATCGTCAGCGCCTCGTAGCGAGCCGTGCGCGACTCCGGTGTTCCCAGCAGAGTGGCTGCGGATTCCGAGGTGTTTTGTGTCAGTGAGAAGAGTGGACTGCAAGGGAAATACTTTTCATCCGGATGAAACACCAGCACTGGAGCAAATCGTTTGGCCAGTCGAGCCTGTTCTGCCAGTGTCAGTTCCGGCGGGAGTTTCGATGGATCGGATTGTGCGAAAGAAGGTGAAGCGTACACGCCGAGCAGAATCAGCACTCCGAAAAGTACTGCGGTTCTGCAGGAAGTCTGCGGTGATCTCTTACTGCTTACCAAGTGTATCGAATGCCCGGTTGGATACTGCGTGGAGTCTGGAACTGTATCGGCACACGCCAGAATGCCGTGTGTGATGTGACTTCGTGTTGAACCAGGGACAGTGCCAGGTTGGAGATATTGAAAATGTCCAGACTGGCAATCAGCCGTCCACCGGCAATCGAAAACTGTTTCGCGAAGCGCACGTCGATCGTCTGATAGTGCGTTGTCCGGATCCCACCAATGGTCCCGCTCTCTCCCGGTCCGCGTTGAGTCAACAGCACACCGATCGTTCCCTGGTTCAACGTGACAGGAAGCACGCGCGCGTAAGGCAGGCCATCCTGATAATTGCCGACGGCGGATGCGCGGATTCCCCATGGGAATCGCGTCGTGGCCCACATGCGGAGCAGAGTGCCACGATCGAAATACGTGCTTCCCTGCGCATTGATGGCCTTGTTTGGATCATCGTAAACACCAAGCAGGTTGCCGATGTCGTTGCCCGTGGAGTTGAGGCCGGGCCCGGAATCGGCTACCTCTCGATAGCGCGTAACGGTGACCTTTGCCTCGACGAGCGGACTGTTCACACCGATGGAGAATTCAAAACCTTCGGAATGGCTGGTGAATCCCGAGGGATTGGACAGTACATAACGGTCCTTGCCGAGTGTCGCAGGATTCTGATTGAACACCGTAATTTGACTGTCGTCGCCGGTTCCGAGTATGGCATCCCAACCCGGGTCGGTCGCCTGTACCGGCGTATACGAAGAGAACGGGACGCCTTCATTGACGAGCGTCATCATCCGCTTCACGGTCCGGCGGAATCCATAAAACTCCGTGAAGAACCCATGGAGTCCGTTCTGCGCAACCCCCATCACCAGTTCAGAAGTTCTGGGATTCTTCAGATTGGGATCCAGTCGTGTGTACGGTCCGCCGGTCACCTTCAGCAGTCGGGTGTTTTCGCCTGTTTGAAACTGGCGATCGGCAATGAAGTCGTTCCAGTGAAAGAGCTGCGTACCCGTACCTTCCGGATGGTAGGTTGCGGCGGTCGCCAGGTTGGGTTGATCGTAGACTTCAGCCCTGCTGACGCGAAATACCAGGCGGCGAATCAGCTGAAACGATGCCCCAAATCGTCCTCCGACATTCTGCCAGCGCATGTTGTTGACCGATTGCCCGGATTGCAGAACATTGGCAGTATCGGAAATATTTGCCGAAAGTTCAGCCAGGAAGCTCAGGCGGGAAACGGTGAAATTATCGGACGCATAGAGTTCCAGATTGTTCATCCGATCCCGCGTTTTCGTGGGAGTACTCAGTAATCGCACGGAGTTCGGCTGATCCATGAATTCCAGGAGATTGAGGTTGTCGACGGTCGTGCTGTCTTGATCGAGCGTTGACCGGTAGTACGATCCTCCGAACGCGATTCGATGAATGGAGTTTTTCAGTCCGTTTCGGATCATGGAGTACGACGCTGTGGTTCCTATAATCGCGGCTTCGGCGTTCGTCGCTCGAGCAGCAGGACCTCGAACGACATTGGTGAGCATTTGGAAGAACTCTTCCGGCGGTGGCGTCCTTGGTAAAAGTTTGTCGACGACATAGCCTGCAAATAAGTCCTGGACGCTCTGGCCTGGAACTCCAGGCTGGATTTTCTGATCGACATGGCTGCGCGATACTCCAAATCGCACATCGAGAATGCCTCGACTGGAAGTCTCTCGAGACCAGTTGACTTGAAAGTTCCGATACTTCTGGCGCTGATCCAGAGAGGATTCCTGCGAGACCAGCGTGCTCGTTCCATAGTGAGGCTGGTTCCGATGTTGAAAGGACAGGTAGATCCCCAGTCGGTCCTTAGGGGACAGCGTTCCCGCGAAGTTGTAGGTTTGCTGACCCACCGAGCTGTCAACCGGCATCGGATTGGAACGAACCCACTTCTTGAGATCACGTCCGGATATTGCCGCAAAATAGGTCCATGGCAGCCGGCCGATCGGGCCTGCAATTTGAAAGCCTCCACTGAAGAAATGCTTCCAGCGTTCGTCGGATTCCGTTATGTCAAAAGTGCGGTTTCTCGGAGTGAGGTTGGTATTCTGCATCGCCCCGGTCTGGAAAAACATCCGGGCTTCACCGTGTATTTCGCGGCCACCCGTTTTGGGAATCATGTCGACGTGAGCGCCGGGCCCTGTATGGAGAGTCGCAGACTGACCGACGCCGTAAACGACAGCCTCCATGGCGGCCATATCCGGGAAGGTCAGCATGGCGTCACCGGCGGGGTGACTGACGGACATGCCATTGATCAATCCCTGATCCTGGGTCCACGAACTTCCGCGCACTCCAATCCGGAACGGGCTGTCGCTGTGCATACCGGAAATGTCGAAGTGATCGGTGACCACGGATGGCTCAAATTGGTTCAGGAACGACCAGAGATGCTCCGCATTGGGAAGGAGGTTCATCTGTTCTTTGGTCAGCACCAAATCTGGAACCCAGACATTGGGCGGGCCGGGAAGCTCCTCTCGAATCTGCCATCGCATCTGGTTTTTGGGGTCGAGATGTTTCCCAACGGCCAGAGTTACCGTCAGTTCCAGCGACGAACCCGGTGGTACGGTTCCCGTGTAGGACCCCTCATTATGAGTCGACTTATGTCTGAAGGTGAATGTGTGCCTGCCGGGTTCGACAAAGTATGAAATGAACTTTCCGGATGCATCGGTCTCCAGGGTACGGCGCTGTCCGCTCTGTATCCATTCGATTTGTGCGGAGGTAATGGGTTCGCCAGTTTCTGAACGCACGACTCCCAACAATTTGGATCGTGCGTATTGCGCCTCGGCTGGAACGGCAGAAAAGAATGCTAAAAGAAGGAGCAACACTATCGCCGGGGCCGTGGGCGCAGCCCACCTCACAGACAAATGGTAATCTCCATACGGGAATACTGTAGCGAACTGATGAGGATGAACCTACTGATAATAGTTACAGGGACGGATCTTATTTATCATTGAGTCGAAGGGGGACGAAGGCGACGAATCCAGATATTCCGATATCGCACCGGCTGCTGATGATCCTGAAGCACCAGGGCTCCCTCTGCCTGCTGCTCGGCGTATTTCGCCAGTGCGCGATGAACGGTCGGACCCATCATTTCCTTCCTGTTGTGCATCAGTACACCATTGAGAAACACCGTGACGAAAGCCGGTGATATCACCGTAGCGCCATTCATCCTGGGGCCCTCAAAGACGATGTCGTAGCTCTGCCATTGCCCGGGTTGTCTTGTGGGATTTGCAAGTGGCGGCCATTGTCCGTAGATTGCGCCGGTCTGACCATCGGCGTAGGTGGGGTTTTCGAATCCATCCAGGATCTGAATCTCATAGAGGCCTTGCAGGAAGATTCCACTGTTTCCACGATTCTGGCTGTTTCCGCGAATCGGTGTCGGCGATGCGAATTCGAGATGGAGTTGCACATCGCCAAACGTCTCCCTTGTTCTCAGATCGCCGGAGTTGGGAACGACTTCCATGTAGCCGTTCTCGACTTTCCAGTGTGGATTCTGCCAGCGTGAAACATCGGTTCCATCGAAAAGCACGATCGCGTCGGACGGAGCCCCGCCCGGCTGTGTCGCCGGGGTGACGACCGGAGGATGCGGACGCGCAGGGTCGTGCACACGCCAGGGAAGGCCGGGAAGCATCGGGGTATCGGTGTACCCCAGGTCATTGTTGGGTCTTGCGGGTACCTGCGAAAACGTCAGCAGTGCGCCGAAAACCATCGGGACCGCAGCCACAATAAGTGTCGTTCCAAGACTCCTCATGATTTGCCTCCGCACCGGATACTATACTGAAACCGATGAGCAATCGAGTCGCAGTCGTTACGGGAGCAGGATCCGGAATTGGTCGAAGCACCGCGCTGGCATTTTTCCGGAGCGGCTACTCCGTAGTTCTCGCCGGACGCCGGATGGAGCGCCTGAACGAGACTCTCAGTGAAGCGGGTGCAGCAGGCTCTGCGCTGGTCGTCCCAACCGATGTCAGTAATCCCGCTGCTGTTCGTGCGCTCTTCCAGGAGACGAAGGAAGTCTTTGGTCGGGTCGATGTGCTTTTCAATAACGCAGGAATCAGCGGACCGGGAATTCCGTTTGAAGAGCTGACATTCGAGCAGTGGCAATCCGTCGTCAGCGTGAATCTGAACGGTGTTTTTCTTTGCGCCCAGGAAGCATTCCGGATGATGAAGGAGCAGACTCCGCAGGGAGGACGGATCATCAACAATGGATCCATTTCCGCCCACGTTCCCCGGCCGAACTCCGCGCCATACACGGCGACCAAGCATGCGGTGACAGGGCTCACGAAATCGCTGGCTCTGGACGGGCGCCGATACGGCATCGCGTGCAGTCAGATCGACATCGGAAACGCCGCGACACCGCTGACCGAGAGAATGAAACAGGGGATCGTTCAGGCCAACGGCGAAATCGCCGCAGAGCCTCGCATGGATGTTGAACATGCCGCCAATGCCGTGGTGCACATGGCGGGCCTGCCGCTGGAAGCCAATATTCAGTTCATGACCATCATGGCCACTACCATGCCTTACATCGGGAGGGGATAGTAGGGGGGAGGGGGACAGTGGATTTGTCATTAATCATCAATCAATAATCATTTGCCATTTGTGGAAGGAGACATCTTTTCAGTCGAGCGGAAAGGAAAAGAAGCCTCCTTCCGCAAATGACAAATGATTATTGATTGATGATTAATGCCAAGTCCCCGGGCTCCCGTCTTGAAACTCTTCCGTCTGTGATAGAACACAGAGCGAATGTCTAAGTGGCAACAGTGGGTCCAAAAGCCTCAATCCGTCTGGCTGCGGAAAGCGCTGTTTCAGATTCATCTCTGGCTGGGAATCGGAATAGGCATATACGTCCTGCTCCTCAGTATTAGCGGAAGCCTCCTGGTCTACCGCAACGAACTCTACAACTACTTCACGGCAACTCCCGTCATCGTCGAAGCCGCAGGTTCGCGAAAATCTGAGGACGAATTGCGTGCGATAGCCGCAAAGACCTATCCGGGATTTGGCATTTCCCAGTACTTTGAATCCCAGAAAAATCCTCGAGAGGCAGTCGAGATCTGGATGGAGCAGACTGTCGGCGACGGAAGAGTCCAGCGGTTGTTCAATCCGTATACCGGCGAGGATCTCGGCAATTCGATTCCTGCCGGGATACGGCTGATGTCGTGGATGACCGAGCTTCATGTGAATCTGCTGTCGAGCGATTTTGGGCGCCGCGTCAACGCGGTCGGCGGAGTGCTTTGGACAGTGCTGGGGTTGACCGGCTGCATCATCTGGTGGCCGGGAATTCAGAACTGGCGCAGAAGTTTCCTGTTCTCGTTCCGCACCGGATGGAAGCGCTTCAACTGGGATCTGCACAGCAGCATGGGAATCTGGAGTTCCCTGTTCATTCTCATGTGGGGGATCACCGGGATATACGCCGCACTACCCATGCCGTTCCGTGCCGTGGTCGACTACTTCGATCCGCCGACGGATGACTTTCTGGGACTCCGTGCCGGTGATCGATTGCTCCGGCTCATTTCGCGCATCCATTTCGGCACTTTTGCCGGACGCAGCGCCGCCACCGTACCGATAAAAATCATCTGGTGTGTGGTGGGTCTTGCTCCGGTGTGCTTGTTGACTACAGGACTGATCATGTGGTGGAGCCGCGTACTTCGAAGTAAAAAAACTGGGATCTGATCAATGTTCAATTCCCAATTCTCAATTCTCATCCGAGGGGAAGGAACCGCATTCCCCTCGGATGAGAATTGAGAATTGGGAATTGAACATTGATCAGATCCTGATGGTCTCCTCACGCTCCGGACCGGTAGAAACCATACTGACCGGGACTTCCAGGTAATCCGAAAGGAACTTCAGATAGTCCTGCGCCGCCGCCGGGAGCTTTACAAAATCGCGTGTGCCTGCAATAGAAGTCTGCCAGCCTTTCAGATTTTTGTAGACCGGTTCGACCTTCGCCAGGATATCGATATCGGCGGGGTACTCGCGCAGTACAGTGCCCTTGTACTTGTATCCGGTACAGAAGGGAACTTCCACCAGCGGATCGAGCACGTCGATCTTGGTGACAACGACGGAATCCAGGCCGTTGATCATGGCGGAGTACCGTACGCCTGGCCCGTCAAACCATCCGCAGCGTCGAGGCCGGCCGGTGGTTGCACCGAATTCATTGCCGCGGCTGCGGAGATCTTCTTCCTGCTGGCCGACGGCCTCGGATGGAAACGGCCCCGTACCGACCCGAGTCGTATAGGCCTTCGTGATTCCGATGATCTTATGCACCTGTTTCGGTGAGATTCCCAATCCCGTCGCAGCACCGCCGGCGGATGCGCTGGAAGAAGTCACAAAGGGATAGGTTCCGTGATCGATGTCGAGAAGCGTGGCCTGCGCCCCTTCAATCAGTATCGATTTGCCGTTTCGAATCAAACCATTCAGATATGCGGCCGAATCGATCACGAACGGTCGGAGGCGCTCGCCGAGAAGGAGATAATCGTCGCATATGGGCTTCGGGTCTATCGCTTGAGAAATGCCCAGAGCCTTCAGTCCGCGATTCTTTTGTTCGACCTGAGCACAGATCTTTTCCGCGAGCGTATCCGTCGCGATCAGGTCGCACACGCGTAGCCCGCGTCGTCCGGCTTTGTCTTCGTACGCCGGGCCAATACCGCGCAGCGTCGTTCCAATCTTTCGTTCACCGAGATGCTGTTCGTTGGCCGCCTCCAGGGCGCGATGGTAGGGAAGAATTACATGAGACCGGTTGGATACGAAAAGCCGGTCGGAGAAATGAACCCCGAGAGCGGCGATGGCATCGGTTTCGTCAAAAAATGCCGTAGGATCGAGGACCACGCCTCCGCCCACAACGCACTTCACGCCGTCGTGAAATATACCGCATGGCACCAGGTGCAATACATGGCGCGTCTTTCCAAATGTGACCGTGTGGCCGGCGTTATGTCCGCCCTGGTACCGGGCGACGCAGTCGAATTCCCGGGCGAGGATGTCGACGATTTTGCCTTTGCCTTCATCTCCCCATTGGAGACCTACGATTGCAAGATTCATGGAACCACTATCAGGAGAGGTGCTTGTCGAGCGCCTTCGTGATGACTTCCTTTCCGACGGCACCTACGATTTGTTCCTTTACCTGACCGTCCTTGAAGAGAAGCAGGGTCGGAATCCCACGGATGCTGAACTTGGCCGATGTGGCCCCGTTGGCGTCCACATCGAGTTTGCCGACCTTGACCCGGCCCTTGTACTGCTCTGCAACGGCTTCAACGGTTGGCGCCAATGCCCGGCACGGCCCGCACCACGCTGCCCAGAAATCGATCAGGACGGGTACCGTGGATTTGGCAACTTCGGCTTCAAAATTCGCGTCGGTGATTTCAACTGTGTTGGCGCTCATTGTTTCCTCCAGCTTTAGTAAACGAATCTCCTAAATTAGCGGAGGGTGCGGGGATTGTCAATCAGTGCAAATTGGACTAGAGAAGGTTTCCGATTCCGACAGCCAGCCCGATGGCAAGGATTGTCGTCGCGAAGATCCGGCGCAATATGCCCTCTGCCATGCGATTCGAAAGGTTGCATCCGATCCACATCCCTGCGATCGCGAAAATCAGAAAACCCGCAAGCAGGCTCCAGTCGATTCCAACGAAGCGGAGCTGGCCGAGCAATCCGGAGCTGGAATTCAGTGCAATGATCAGGAGCGA
>Ga0184628_10001749_pt1 | contig 10622 bp, 8 predicted proteins | sample PLM4_5_b1_FD_133149 | JGI IMG/M metagenome (GOLD analysis project Ga0184628, IMG submission 133149) | Groundwater sediment microbial communities from an aquifer in East River, Colorado, USA - PLM4_5_b1 | ecosystem: Environmental > Terrestrial > Soil > Riparian zone | place: USA: East River...
AAAGCGGGAGAGAACGAGTGTTTACGAGCACCAAAGACAAGGCGCTTCTCACCACCACCACCGGGGCGCTGCCCCGGCCCAACTGGTACACCGAAAACCTGCGGCATTCCACTGTCGCAGGGCTTTTCCCGCCTGGCCTACCGCGAGCAGCACTTCGACTGCCTGGCTTGCCACGTGGCGGCCCAGCACCGCGCCGGCATCGACATATTCGTGGACGGCGACACCAGGCTCGACGACGACGTCGCCGGGCGCGGCTGGGTGAGCTACGTCACCGAACGCGTCGAGGGCATCGGCGAGCCGCGGGTGGAAGTGCCACCGGCCGGCTTCATGACCGACAAAGGTCCCGGCGACCTGATGTGGGAAGTGATCGAGACCCGCATGACGCCGCCGGTCACCGGTAAGATCGGCGCGACGTCATTGCAGCTCGATCGTGCCTACAAGGCGATCGCGCCGATGACCGACAGGCCGGTCAAGATCGGTTCAATTTCGGCGCAGATCCTGGCGCTGATGCTCACCAACGAGCACTACAAGGATCGACTTGATCTGCTGATGGATTTATCGGCCGCGCTGAACAAGGAATATCATTTGCTCGCCGATGCCGGTGCGCCGCTGGTGCAGATCGAGGAGCCGGCGATCCATCAGGTGATCGCCGACCCCAACCAGAAGATCAAACCGCAGCAATGGGTCGAGGCCTTCAACATCGAGGTGAAAGGCTTGCGCGACAAATGCGAGGTGTGGTGCCACACATGCTGGGGCAGTCCTGCGGCGCAACGCGTCGCCAGCAAGGATCAATCCTATAAAGCGGCGCTGCCTTATCTCGATCAGATCGACTGCGACGTGATCACGGTCGAGGGCGCGTTCAACAAGGGCATGGACCTCGAACATTTTGGTACGATGATTTCCAAGAACAAAAAGATCGCGCTTGGCGTCATCAGCCACCGCACGCTGCAGGTCGAGCGCCCGGAGGAGATCGCCGAGCTCATTCGCCGCGCCCTGAAACATATCGAGCCCGAGCGGCTGATCCTCACCAGCGACTGCGGCTTCGGTCGCCAGTCGATGAGCCGCATGCACGCGTTCTATAAGATGGTGGCACTGACGCGCGGCACTAATATCGTGCGCAAGGAGCTGGGTCTGCCGGAGGCGCATATTCCGGCGACCGATAGGCAGCTGTCGATGGTGCCGCTTTCATGAGCGAAACGGTGATGAACCTGCGCGGACTGAAATGCCCGCTGCCGGCATTGCGGGTACGCAAAATGCTGTCCGGCCTGAAATCCGGCGATTTGATTGTGGCGGAATGCACCGACCCGCTGACCGCGATCGACATTCCGAACCTGCTGCGGCAGACCGGCGACACGCTGGAGGCCAAAGCCGAGGCTGAAGGCGTGCTGACCTTCCGCATCCGCAAACGTTAGCTTTTCAGGTTTACGCTGCGCCCGCACTGCGCGTTAAGGCAAAAATCGCGGGCTTCTCAAGCAAAAATCAAGGCGCTCTCAAAGCCCGGCCCGGCACAGGCCGGTAGTTTGTTCCCATCACGAGCCCGAACGCAGGAATTCGGGCCAACCGAAGGGAACTTGCCATGAACATATCAGTTCAAGCCACCGCCGCGGCGCAGCCCGATCTGGCCGCGCTGAAGACCAAGCAGCAAGCCGCCTGGTCGTCGGGCGACTATGCCGTGATAGGGACCACGCTGCAGATCGTGGGCGAAGACCTGTGCGAGGCGCTCGATCTGCGCTCTGGCCAGAAGGTGCTCGATGTCGCGGCCGGCAACGGCAATGTCACGCTCGCCGCGGCGCGCCGCTGGTGCGAGGTCGTTTCCACCGACTATGTGCCGAGCCTGCTTGAGCGCGGTTGGCTGCGGGCCAAGGCCGACGGCTTGTCCGTCACCTTCAAGGAAGCCGATGCCGAGGCCCTGCCCTTCGCCGACCAAAGCTTCGATGCGGTGGTCTCAACCTTTGGCGTCATGTTCACACCCAACCAGGACAAGGCCGCGGCCGAATTGCTGCGCGTTTGCAAATCCGGCGGCAAGATCGGTTTGGCGAGCTGGACGCCGGATGGCTTTATCGGCCAGCTGTTTAAAACGCTCGGCAAGTACCTGCCGCCGCCGGTCGGCGTCAAATCGCCGGCGCTATGGGGCACGCGCGCAAGGTTGACCGAAATGTTGGGCTCCGCTGCGGCCTCGATCGCCGCCGAGCCGCGCAACTTCGTCTTTCGCTATCTTTCGCCGGAGCATTTCCTGGACCTGTTCAAGACCTACTATGGTCCGGTGCTCAAGGCCTTCGCGGCGCTCGATGCGGCCAAGCAGAAAGGCCTCAGGGACGACGTGCTCGCCCTTATCCGCCGTATGAACAAAGCCGACGACGGCACCATGGTGGTCCCGAGCGAGTATCTCGAAGTGGTCATTACGAAGCGGTGAACCAAATAGTCCGCCGGAGCATTTGCGGTCGCACTTTAGTGCGGCCGCCCGAGCTCCGGCGGATTCCGCTCCAGCCGTTCAATCGAGACAAAATCCCTTGTCGCGGACGAAGGCGCCGAAATCGGCGCGCAGCGGTGTCGCGTACTGCCGGGCTTTGTCCTCCGACCAGCCGTAGAATTCCGCGCGCCCAAAACGTTCGACGTCGCGCTGGTTGCGGTACGGCCGCAACGCGGCGCGGCGGCGGTCGTAGGCATCGATTTGCTGGCCAAGATCGCCCTCGTCGAAACGCTCCTCGTGCAACGTAGTGGCGAGCGACAGCCGCGCGCTGATGCCGCTCTCCTCGGCCGGCCAGCCGACGCACATGCCGGCAATCGGAATGACCTTCTCGGGCAGTTCCAGCATCGCACTTATGACTTTTGCCTGATCGCGGATGACGCTGATCGGGCAGCAACCGAGCCCGACCGCCTCGGCCGCGCGCACGAAGGTCGCGAGCACGATGCCAGCGTCCACCGTTGCATTGAAAAACAGATCGAGATGGTCATTGGGAAACGGCTTGCCGCGCATTTGCGAGACCCTAGGCACGCGGCGTCCATTGGCGAGAAACACCAGGAACACCGGCGCCTGGATCACCCACGGCATCTCGGGCAGCAACTTGGCGATGGCCTCGCGCCTGCTCATCTCCCGCACGATGAGAATGTCGGCCTGCTGCAGATCGCTTTTCGACGGCGCCGACAGGGCGCAGGCGCACAGCAGCCGCAACAAGTCCGGCGTCACGTCGCGCGGCTGATAGCGCCGGATGACACGATGCGCGGCAATGCGCGCGAGATCATCCAGCCCGGGCAGCGACGGATCGACTTCGAGCCGTTCCCCGAAACGCTGCGACAGCGCGGCCTGAATAGTTTGGACGGGGTCCGGCATAAGACGACTCCTTACTGGAAAGGCTGACGGCCACGCTTGCGTACCGCCGGAGGCAATGCGCTGCGCGGTGGCAGGGTGCCGTAAAATGACGACGTCGGGAACAAGTTCAGATGCAGGCTTGGCGGAGGGAGTGTAAATGCAAACAAAATTCTCTGCTCGTAGTGCAGAGTAGTCCCGCGCAAGTCCGCGTATCTGGGTGTATGGCGACGCAGGTCTGCGATGTCCGCTTTACCCCCGAAAGCCGACATTTGGCGACACCGCTTCAATGTCCGTTAAGTGCCAGAAGCAGACATCCGGGCTTTTCCATCGGAGGGTCAGCGTGCTAGAATTTACAGGGCAAGGCTGGAATCGGCCGGATTGATTGACCGCGACGCGTTTTGTCTTGGGGGCTGGCTAACTGCATGTCATGGATCGGCGCAAGGGAATGCCCCGGGCGTTGCGCGACAAGATCGTGCATACAGTTTACGCTTTTGGTAGCCGCCGCATCGACGTTTCTTGCGATCCTGAACCCGACCAACGCCAGCGCTCTGTGCTTCAACCCGCCTTGCCCGGATGCCGGCAACGCCAATCTGGCCGCGTCCAGCGCTTTGTTCGATGTGAACGACCGCTTCCTTAACAGTCTCATTCAGCATGCCGGTAGCCGATCCGCAGTGTGGTCCGATGCCGCGGGCAATTCATCCTTAGCAGATCGGTTTTCTCCGCTGGCCTACGGCGCGAACGAACCATCGCGAGGCAAGGCTTCGGACAATCCGCTCGCCGCTTATGCCGCAGCGCCGGCGCCACCCGACCCGCGCTACCGAACCTGGTTCGAAGGCTATGGCTCGCGCTCGCATACCGACGCACAGGGCACGTTCAATGGTGACACGCGAAGGGTTTTCGGGGGGGTCGCGGGGATTGGGTATACGCTTGCGCCCGGCGTGAGCGTGGGCGCCTCGGTCGATCAGGGGCATACAAAAACCGACGTGAATGGAGGTACCCAGTCTTCGCGTATGGATATGACTCAAATCGGCGTGAACGCCGCATTCTATAGCGGCCCTTGGACGCTTAGTGTTGCCGGTGTTTACGGCTTTGGACGGATCCATTCAGCCCGTCTTGAATCCCTGGGCGAGGCCGCAGCCGGCTATGGCACGCATATGTGGGGCGCGATCGCCGAGCTCAGCTATTACTGGTCAAGCGGACACTGGCGGGTCGTACCCAAAGCCGGGTTCGACGGCTCGCTGGGTACGACCGACGCTTATGTCGAGTCAGGCGGGACCACGCCTGTATCGGGTTCCGCACAAACGACCAAGCGCGCACGCGCCTACGCTGCGCTCGAGGTCGGATATACAAATAACCTCAACAATAAAATGAATTATGACATCAGCGTGTATGGCAAGGTAATCGATATTTTTTCACAGGACGTCCCGGCACTGCTAGTGACGCCGCTTAGCGGGGCGACAGCTTTCCTGGTGCCAGGCCTGAACGACGCACGGGTTGAATTCGCGACTGGCGCCTCGCTCGGAGTGCGGCTCGCGTCGAATATGCGCGTCTACGTCAATTATGACGGCCGCTTTCGGTCCGATTTTGACTCTCATGCCGGCATGGCCGGCGTGGAATTTCGCTGGTAGGGACGATGTCGCTTTGACCGCATAGCAAAGTTTTGCACATGAACGTGAGATCCGGTCAGAGAGATCGTTCGTGGCCGGACGCGGGGGAAGAAAAGGTGCACTTCCCCGCGGGCTCGGCATCGCTGCGTAACCGGCGCCGCGTTCAGCGCGGCGAGCCGCCCGCGCCGCCCGCAATCGGCGATGGCGCGCCGCCTTCCGTGCCAAGGCTGCCGCCCTGGGGGCCTCCCGCGCTTTCGTCCTGCGGGCGATAGCCGACGCGACCGCCACTATTGCCGCCGACGCGACCGGAGTCGCAATCGGGGCAGGGATCGGTGGCGGGGCCGGGGCCGGGCGACGTCGTTGTCGTTGTGCTCGTTCCCGCTCCGTCGTCCGGCCGGTCCGGGTCGATGGTGCGGCCCTGGACGACGCTCGCGACGCAGCCGCCGATGTTGCATGTGATCAACCGGCCGCCGAACCGCGCTACGACCTGCGCCAAACTGCCGCCGCGCGGGCGACCTGGGTCGCCGTCCGGCGCGGGGTCCTTGCTGGGGTCATTGCCCGATCCAACGGGCGTCGGCACGACAGGAGTAACTACGATGTCCTCCGAGTCGCCAGACGTCGTGCTCGTTGAAACATCGGCGTCCTTAGTGACTTTGATATCGATGATGCCATAATTACCACGGTGATTTCCGTCGCCATCGAGCGTAGCCCCCATGCGAAAACGGTAGTTGCCGTGCTCGTCATGCTCGACAGCAACCGTCAAATCGACAAAGGGAATGATCCCGGTTGAGCCGCCAGCATCCCTTGTCCAGCCATCCGCAACCTGGCTCGACTTATCCGTAAATCCCGAGTTGGGTGTATGCATCTCGCCGCCGCCCAAAAGCCACTGCCTCTTATTTTCCCTTTCCCTTCTTGCACGTCCCTCCGGCGAGTTTGCATATGCGGGAAGATCTTGGAGGTTCGCTTCCCATGGGGCGCCCGGCTTGCCGGAACCGTCTTGCGGCGTCACTGGTCCCAGGCCGCCGGGCGTCGGGTTGGGCAGGTCATCGCCGGGCTTCCACATACTGCCTGCCGCAAAGCCGCGGCCGCGGTTCGGGGCTCCCGCGACAATCGGCGGAACGACTATAGGACCGCCGCCTGCGAGGATGGCGTCGATCAGATCCTTCATGGCCTGGAACTCACTCGCACTGGCGAGCCCGTCAATATAGCGCCGCAAATTTTCGAGCGCGGCACGCGCGCTGGGCGTCAGTTTGGGATTGCCCTGTGCGCCGAGCGCTGGCGTGTTGCCGGCGACGTTGGCACCGGCGCCGACGGGCGCGCCAGCTCCCGGTACATCGCGCGAAGCGGCGTCAATGTGTTTCTTTGTGTGCTTTTTGGTGTGCTTTTTCTTGCGCGGCGATTCGACGTTGCGCGGAGTGTCGGTATCGCGGTCGCGCAAGGCATGCGGTGCGCGCATGGAAAAATCGGGCCGCATCGGGGAAATGCTCGGTGGGCTTGCAATGTTCGGCGAGTTCGGGCCGGCGCTCGCTGGCTCCAGGCCGGACAAGCACGCACCCGCAAGCATTGTCGTCGTGAACATAAGACTGCACAGTCTGGCCATGTCGCCCTCCATCGGTAGGGGCCAACCGCATTCGCGCGCGCACTTTCACCCATTGGTCGCTGGGCAAGCGGATAAGGTTCATTTTCCCACTTGTCCGCTACTGGTCGATAGAGACTCTGCCCCTTTGACGTTTTCTGTTCGGATACCGGCCTGGGATCGATACCGGCGTTGTCATCTTTGATGCTGTGTTTCTATTTCCGATCTCGGCCGCGCGCGCCTGACGGCATTCGGCTTTGAATACCAGCGGCCTTCTCCGCGTCGCTGCCGCCTTGCACACGAGCCGGTGGGAGGATGCCAATTGGTGGGCCTGATGCCGTGCCGCCGGTGCTTTCACGGATCGGCGCTGCGGGCGGCTCGGCCTTGAGAGCCGAGGGGACCGAGCATCCGCCTTGGAAATCGCAGAGCGCCGACGCCGGGAGTTCGGCCTTGAGCGGAACTGCGGGCGGTTCAGCTTTCAGCTGCAGAGATTCCGCGGCATTAGCTTTTGCGGGTAACGGACCCGGGCCCACTCGGTTTAGCGGCGCGTTTTCCAGCGGGGTTAGCAGAGACTTTGCCGCTTTCACATTTGTCTGTTTGGATAGCGGACCTGGGTCCATGAGGAGTGGGTTGTGCAAAGGACCTGAGTAACTGTCACGTACCTTCTGAACGGATGGCAGCAGCCAAGGCCTGCCAAGTATCCCCAGAATCGATACCTCCACCGGGCGCTCGATAAGCCCGAAGATCGGGACGGCTTTCTCGTTAGCGGCCGGCACCACCGTTCCCGCCGGCTGCTGGCCGGGGATCGGAATCGTGACCGTGCCAGGTGCGGCTTGCGCGTCAATCGGATTGCTTGGCGTGTCCGCCGGTCCGGGCTGGTTGGTCTGGAACTCGCCGCTGTGGTCCGCGGGCACAAAGAACAGTATGCCGAGCCAGGCGGGAAAATGCTTTTCCGAACCGCCCGGAAGCGGATGGTAACCAGAGGTGTCGGGCGACAGCGCCCCGAAAAGACTTCCGAATGGCTGATCGTTGCTGCTGTCGCCGCCACTGCTGCTGTCGCTGCCGGTGTCTGGATTTGTTTGCGGACGCCAACCGAATATGGGACCCCACGACGACGCGTTGATGCCCCACGACAACGCGTTGGCGGCCCACGCCCCGTTGGGTGGATAATGAACAGTCGTGTCGGGCGCCAGCGCCCCGAAAAGACTTCCGAATGGCTGATCGCTGCTGCTGTCGCCGCCGCTGCTACTGTCGCTGCCGGTGTCTGGATTTGTTTGCGGGCGCCAACCGAATATGGGGCCCCACGACGACGCGTTGACGCCCCACGCCCCACCGGGCTGCTCATCGGAATTGCCCGGTTCGCTCGGCCTATGCATCTTGTGCCCGCGACGCCACGGGAAGGGTCCGGCTTGCTGCTCGATGTTAGTGGCAGGCGTCAGTTCCGGGCCCGTGGCGGGGAATTCGGGTATTTGCTGTACGATTGGCGCGGCCTTGATCGTATTTTTCTTCCTGATCGCCTTCTTTGTTCTTGTCCGCGAGACATTTTCATCGCTCTGCTCACGGTCGCGCAAGACGTCTGGCGCGCGCATGTTGAAATTCGGCCGCGCCGAGGAGATGCTTGGTGCGCTGATGCTGGGCATGTTGGGCGAATTCGGGCCGGCGTCAGCCGCACCAGTCCACATTGCGATCCCCGCGAGCATCGTGGTCGCAAACAGAGCGTTGCGAAAATTCTCAGCCATTAAAACCTCCATCAGCGCTCTTAACGGCTCGGAAGATGTTCGCCGGTCGCGCACCCAACCGCACCGCCACGATGCACGCCGGCGGCGCACCCGTGCGATCCGGCGCTGCTTTTTTTGCGCGCGTTCCTTTTCTTTTTGTGGTTTGGGTTCGCCGCGGGCGATTCGGCGCTATCTCCTTCGCGCAACGCGGTCGGCGTGCGCAGATTGATATCCGGCCGCGTCGGGGAAATGCGCGGTGGGCTTGCAATGTTCGGCGAATTCGGCCCGGCGCTCGCCGGCTCCAGGGCGCACAAGGTCAATCCCGCAAGCATCGTCGTCGTGCAGAAAAGGATGCGAAGCTTGGTCATGGTCGCCCTCCATCGGTAGAGGCCAACCGCATTCGCGCGGGCGCTCTCGCCCATTGGTCGCTGGGCAAGCGGCTGAGGTTCACTGCCTTTCAAGATACAATGGTGTGAGCCGACCGATTGCGGCCAGCCCGCTAATTAAAATAATGTGCGCCGGAGATCGCGGTTTTGCAAATTCGTAGTTGCCCCGTTTGTTTGCTGCTATTTGAATAAAACACCAGGGGGCCTCGGAGACCCGCAACGATGATAGCGGTAGCCCACTACCACCCGGCACGTTGCCGACGCGCATACGTCGTGGCGGCCGTGCTTGTAGCAGCCGTCACGATCGCGGCGCCCGCCACCGCGCAAATGCCGCTTCCCGACACGCCGGAGGCCTTCGGCATGGTGCTGAAGTCCTGGGCGGCGCGGCACCAAGTGAACCAGACTTTCATTGTCGTGCGCCACAACGGCAGAGTCGTTTATCGCTCCGCCGTTGGCGGAGCGGACCCAACGGCAGCGGTCCATCTCGCGAGCCTCTCCAAGGCGATCACCGGCGCCTGTATCGCGACCTTGATCCGCGACGGCAAGCTTTCCTTCGATACGCCGATGTCGCTCGCGCTGGCGAAATTCATTGCCAATCATGGCAGGCCCGGCGATCAGCGTTTCGCGCGCGTGACCGTGGCACAGCTGCTGACGCATCGCGCAGGATTCGGCACCAAGAAAATGGATCCTGGCTCCGGTCCTGAACTGGTCGCTTATCTCAAGACCAATAGCGCACGCGCGCGGCCAAACCCGGCTTTTCTTGCCTGGGCGTTAAATCAAAATCTCGTCAGCGAACCGGGTACAAAATTCATTTATAGCAACACAGGCTATCTTGCCCTTGGCGCAGTCATCGAAGAAGCGACTGGAAAGCGTTACGCGCCTTATTGCCGGGAAGCAGTTCTCGCTCCGCTCGGTGTGGCAGGGGAACTGGATCCGAATTGGCGAGTGATGTGGTCATACGGCGGATGGCGCATGACGGCGGACGACTATTTGACATTCCTCGATCTGTTCGATGCCGAGGATCGCAAACTTGGAGCAAACGTCAAAAGCTGGATGCTGGAGCCCCCGTACAAGACGGCCGAGGTCGAAAACGAGTCTTGGTATGGCCTCGGCACATTTGTAAGAAAGTCCGGAAACGGCGTGAGCGTCCGGCACTTCGGGTCCTGGGCCTACAACACAATGGGAAAGGACGGACCTCTCAAGACCAGCCTTCTCACGTTGGCGGTGCGCCAAAGCGACGGTACCGCGTGGTTCGTCTACGTTTCGCCGCGCCCACCCGCGGTCGGGCGACCCGGCATGGAACTCGAACGTGAGTTGCTGGCTGCCTATCGCGGCGTGATGAAATGGAACTAGACTGTATTGGCGGACTTGCTTTCGGCAATTCGGTTATGTCCAAGGGCTAGTGCAGCCCTTGAACTTGTCATTTCGCTGTTAGCTGAAGTTGCCCAAGCGAGATGATTTTGAACTCGACGCCACGCGACGCTGATAAAGCGCCTGCTATCAGCGGACATTTCGGACCCGTATCTCGATGCAAAAGTACAGAGCTACAGAGAAAGCGGCGCTTTAGAGAACGGATTTAGTTGGCGGGCCGTGTTTGGCGGTGCAGAGTTCCGCCTAAGGATGCCGTAATACCCAACGCGGTCTTCAGCGGCACAAATCGCAACTAACAGCCTTTAGCTACGAGTAGTGGCGGAGAGGGAGGGATTCGAACGCAAAGCGCTCGCAAAGCGAGCGCGTTCTTGCCGCTCCTCGCTTTGTCAAAGACAAATGCGAGGAGCGGGGAAAATCGGGGGTTCGATATCCCCCGCCTCTCAACGCAAAACAGCCCTATGCGCCAGCGGCACATAGGGCTGTTTTGGCGGAGAGGGAGGGATTCGAACCCCCGATACGGTTGCCCGTATGCCGCATTTCGAGTGCGGTGCATTCAACCGCTCTGCCACCTCTCCGGAGCCCGAAAAGGGGCGAAAACACCCCTTCGAACGGCGCTATGTAACCAAGCGGGTCAAGACAGACAAGGGTTGAGCC
>Ga0184628_10001750_pt1 | contig 10622 bp, 5 predicted proteins | sample PLM4_5_b1_FD_133149 | JGI IMG/M metagenome (GOLD analysis project Ga0184628, IMG submission 133149) | Groundwater sediment microbial communities from an aquifer in East River, Colorado, USA - PLM4_5_b1 | ecosystem: Environmental > Terrestrial > Soil > Riparian zone | place: USA: East River...
AAGGATTTGAGGACGGACATGCGTTGCGGGACGCATCGAGGGGGAAGCAATCGCCGGCGTCACTCACGGAATCGCCGTCGGTGTCGGCGGCAAATGGATCGGTACCGAGTTCGCGTTCCCGCGCATTCAGTATGCCGTCACCATCGGCATCCGAGTTTGTGGTCGTCATGCCGCTGCTAAAAGCGACGCCATCGCCGATACCATCGGCATTCGTGTCTGCATTTCCGGGATCCGTGCCGATCTCTATCTCCAGCCATGCGGCAAGGCCATCGCCGTCACTATCGGTAACGAGCCAGCTGTTATCCGCGAGAGTAAAACCGCTGATCGCTGTCGGCGTCGGTTGATGCGTTGTCGTCCCCAGTCCAAGCGCCCCGGAAGTGTTCTCCCCCCACATCCAAAGGCTCCCGTCCAGAGCCAGGGCCGCCGTGAAGTTGCTTTCACCCAGCGCAATTCCATATGCGTTAAGCATCAGGCTTCGAACCGGTGATGGATACCCATTCCCAGAACTTGAACCAAGTCCAAGGCTGCCAGTCCCGTCATAGCCCCATGTCCATACGATCGTTTCGCCGGTCGAGATTTTCCGCTGCAGAAGTGCAGAGGCAAGCGATGCACCACCAAACGAAATGATGGGATCCACTGGATTGATCAGAGTTGCGATTGGAACTGCCACACTCTTTCCAATTACGCTTCCGTCCCCAACCTGACCATAGTTGTTATTTCCCCAACCCCAGGCTGTTCCATCGCGTTTTCGAGCGAAGGCAGTTGCGCCGCCGCCTGTAAAATCGGCGACGTCCGTCAACCCGGCCACCCGGACTGGAGTCGCCTGATTGGAAACGGTCCCGTCGCCTAAGGAACTTGCTGAGGTTAATTCGTTCGTGCCCCATACCCATAGGGCGCCGGATGCTTCTCCGTCGGTTTGCAACGCAAAACTGTGCTTATGCTTGGCAGCAATTGCGGTGATTCCCTTCAAGCCAGCAACCTGAACCGGATTGTTTCCAAAGTTTGTCGTGCTGTCAGATCCCCATGCCCAAACCGTGCCGTCGCTCTTGAGCGCGATGCTGTGAAATTGGGCAGCGGCTATAGCAACAATGTTCGTCAGGGTGTTGACCTGCACCGGAGAGGTACGCGTCGTCGTCGTTCCGTCTCCAAGTTGCCCGTTGGAGTTACTGCCCCAGGACCAGACTGTGCCATTCGTCTTGATCGCCAACGCATGATTGCTGCCTGCCGAGACTGCGATGAAACCACTGGTGCTGGTGATCTGACTCGGCGTGGTGTGCGTTCCGCCAGTCGCGCCGAGTCCCAACTGTCCGCTTCCGTTCGCGCCCCAACTCCAGAGCGTTCCATCCGCTTTGAGTGCAATTGTGAAATAGGCTCCCCCCACTGCCGCCCCGGTTATGTGATAGTCACCGCGGCCAACGCCACTTTCAGGCACGCCGCTCTTCCAGGCCTTCACCTTTAGGGGCTTTGATTTCTCAACTGTAATGGTCCCGCCCGATGTGACCGTGGGGTCACTCTCGGTCGGATCGGTACCATTGGTTGTGTAATGGATCGTGGCACCACTCGTCTCGGTGGTGACTGTTACGGTCTGAGATGTCGGGTACGTACCGGAGCCTGGGCTCAACCGCGGAGTATCGACTGTTCCCAGGTCGACCACATACAGGCCTGAAGTGGCACTGCTGCTCGTATGGTCTCCCTTGAACGCCCTGGCCTTGATAAGCGTCGTCTTTTCGACCCAAATCGGAGACGAATAGATAAGGGACCTCACCGAAGGATCGGTTCCATCCGTCGTATATCGGATGGTCGCTCCGGAAGTCGTCGTAGAAATCGAGACGGACTGACTCGCCGTATATGTGGCGGCTGACGGACTGAAAGTTGGCGCCGCGGCCGTCCCGAGCGTGACCATGTAGGTGGCCTTCCCCAGATCGCTGTCGGTCCATCCGGTGCGGAATCCCACGACTTTCATCGTATTGGATCGGTCCACTGTGATCGCGCCCGATATAGCCGGGCTTGCGCTCGTTGGAGTCGTTCCGTCCAGCGTGTAGCGAAACGTTGTCGAAGGTGTGGTTGACGAAACGGACACGGATTGTGCACTCGAGTACGAACCGCCACCCGGACTGAAGCTGGGCGTCCCCACCTTCATGTTGTACACCGCAGTCGCGACGGCGCTGTCGGTCCAACCGGATTTCGAAACAACGGCCTTCAATGTCACCGACTGGTCTACGGTAATGGCGGAGCTGTACACCGTCGAGGAAGAGTTCGGAGTCGAACCGTCGCTCGTGTAACGAATCGTCGTTCCGGAGAGCGTTGAGGAAATGGTGACAGACTGCGACGTATAGTACGTTCCGCCAGCCGGTGTGATCGAAGGAGTGGGAACCTGAAGCGTGTAGACGCCGGAAGCAGTGTTGCTTGGATTGAAAGTATTCTTCCAGGCTTTCGCTTTCAACGTCGTCGAAACGTTTATCGCAACCGGTGAACTATAGACTGCAGAACTGACGGTTGGATCTGTCCCATCGGTCGTGTATCGAATGGTTGCGCCGGTAAATGGATGCGACAGAGTCACCGATTGCGCCGCGGTATAGTTGCCCGGAACTGGCGACACGGATGGTGGCGCGAGTTGATCCGTTACAGCGGCGCCGACAAACGTGACATTGAAAAGCATGCCCCCAGGAGAGTTGAGGCTCGTATCAATGCGCAGTGGCAAAACTGGAGTAGAGGCGCTGCTATAAATCAGCGTTCCATTCTTGTAGTACTTGACGGCACCGGACACCAATTCAATTCGCAAGCGGTCCCCGTTGGCGTAGGTGTTGTACGACTTGTACACTCCAGCCTCCGTTATGATGAGGGTCCCCCAATTTAGAAACATCGCAAAATCCGGATCATAGAACCCCGGATAGGTGTCCCCATTGTTCAGACCAATCAGCGTGCTGATGCTCGCAGGAGTGACGATGAACTCCATGTATCCCGAATTGATCGCTCTCGTCGAGATCGCACCCTGGACCCACCCGGAATAAGTATTGGTACCGATCAAACTGTTCCCATTGGAACGCGTCAGGTACTGATTACCCCACACCAGATCTCCAAGCTCCGTGTCGAAGAGGCTCGCTCCGTTGGAGTAGAGGGCAGCCTCTGCATGCAGCGGATAGGTGGGTGTTACGGTACTGGTATAAAGAACGGTTCCATTCTTCCGGTACACAACGATCCCATCCTGAATTTCCACACGCAGTCGATCGGAATGGGCATAACTGCCAAACTGGCCTCGTAACGTTCCCAGTTCATAGACCTGAATGATTCCGGTGTCTGTGAGATCGATGGCGAAATCGATATCCTGGTAAGTCGTAGCCGCTCCGGAAGTCTTCAGACCCAGCATCCGGCGCTTATTTGTTTCAATCGAATTAAACTCGATCCACCCATCCCCGGAGGCCAGGGAGTTGTAGGAGGAAGCAAAAGCGTCCCACGCATCGGCGCTGCTCTTGCTGACCATCCCACCCTGAATGGACAGCCCGGTGGATACGTCCCAGACGAAAGTCTCCAGAACGGCGTTGGTTAGAGTCGCTCCAACCGTGTTAAACGAGGCGTCCGCACGCAACGGATAGGACGGCGATACCATGCTGGTGTAGAACGACGATCCATTTCGATAGTAGGTGACGGTTCCAGATCGGACATCCACGCGAAATCGATCGTCGGCAGAGTATGTTCCGAATTGTCCACGCGAAGTCCCGGACTCATAGACGTCAAATGTCGTGTCGGCGTTGAGTCGAATACCGAATTCAACATCCTCATAACTCTGGCTGGAATTTCCATTTGCGAGGCCCGCAATTCGCTGCTTGTCGGTCTCAGTCGCCGTGAATTCGAAATATCCGCCACCGGTATCGATGGTGTTCGACGAAATGACGCCGGCATTCCATCCGGCACTTCCCGTTTTTGTAACGCTGTCACCACTTATGGAAACACCAGATCCATCCATCCAAACCATGTTTCCTACACGAGCATCCGTGATTGTTGCATTTGGAGAGTTCAGGGATGCGTCGATACGCAGAACGCCGAAGATGTAACTCCCGCTGGTCCACAAAAGCGTCCCATTGCGAAAGTAACGGACCACGTCGTCCCTTATTTCCACGCGGAATCGGTCTCCGGCACTATAGGAACCGAACGCACCTCGATAATAGCCGCTCTCATAGATCTGAACCCCGCCGCCGCCGGTGAGGTAGACGCCGAAGTCCACGTCACCTAAGTCTTGATTCGTGTTGCCGACCGATAAACCCGCAATGCGGTCGGTGTTGGTTTCCGTCGCCGTAAACTCGACAAACCCGTAGCCATGCCGAACCAAATTCGTGCTGGCGGCTCCCGCATTCCAGCCACTGCCCCCCGCCGACTTGCTGATACTGTTGCCGTTCACGGAGGTGTTGACTGCGCTCGTCCAAACAACTGGATCGGACGCAATTGCAAAGTGTGGCGCACAGATTAAGAGGCAGAGGCATTGAAGAATTCGGATCGACAATCGGTGAGGCACCGAACGAATCCAACTGGACATCTCGATAGGATTGCGAACAGCTTGAACTCTTTTCATACTTTCATCCTCAACTCTCTTGCCACTCCATTGATGACTTCAACAGGAGACAAATCGGGTAATAGAGTTTTAAAAAGCGTTGAATCCTTCAGAGGCAAGCACGTCGAGCCGAGTCGGGTTGGAGATAGAGTTGTGCCAACGTTCCCTCGTGTGCAGGTGCATCAACTCCAATCGTGGAGGCTATAAGACAATAATCAGAACGGGTGACACAATCCCAAATCCGTTGGCAAAGCCTGCTATTTTGTGGCTTTATCTGCTGCCAGTTGGCAAAGCCTGCTACTTTCCATGTCGTCGACATGCTGCAGGGGTCAATGAGAAGAGATTCTTGAAGTCCCTGATGAAATTGGATTCGTAGGTATATCCCGCACGCTCTCGGATATCGAGAATGGTGTCGGTTGTTTCCAACAATTGACGATGAGCCTCATGCAGCCGCTCGACCTTGAGCTTGCTCTTTAACTCCCGTATCGTCGTTCCGGTGTGCTCTGCGATCAGATGTTCCAGGCGAGACTCGCTCAGACCCACACTCTTCGCCAGCTGCTTGGCATTCAATTTCGGATTCGTCAGTAGAATCTGCCATGCACGGGACACGCGGCGATCCCCGAATGACATGACAGTATGCAGATCTCTCATCTTCTTCTCCTCGAAGGACCAAATGACGCAGAACGGACACACGTCACCTGATAGAGTTTGAAAAGTCGATGAATCCTTCAGTAACGGATACGCTGGGCGGCGTACATCAGCGGCGGGGCTCCCATCTCGATCCTTCGTCTTCGTGTGCATCACCCCGAACTACGATTGCCGCAGTCCGCTGGAAATATACAAGATCGTTTTGCCGATTCAACACAATTTGTTTTCGATGAGATCCTTCGTGCCCAAGCAATTCGCGCTACTCGTCATACTTGCAGATCGAAAAACATTAATGGCGGGAGAAGTCAGAGGCACCTCCAGCCAGGTAGTTGCATGGAAATGCACGCGTTGTCTTGAAGGGAATGCCCACGCATATCACACCGCAGGGCAATTAACTCTACGTCACCGGAATTCACTGGAGAACTAGATGGCTCTTTTTCGAACGACTGGCTCACGGCCGATTTACTTACACTCCCTGGTCGTTTGCCTTGCAGCTGTACTCTTACTGATTCAATCCGAAAGCATGCCCGTTCTAGAGTTGATCATTGCAGGACTCTTCATTCCTGGCACCCTGGTGGCACTGATGCTTGTTCCGTTCCATACCTATCCCGACTTTGCGTTCAATTTGCGCGCCGTGGTGAACATCCTGTTTTGGAGCGTTGTCATGCATTGGTGTCGCAAGTGGAGAATGGCTAGAAAGCTCAGATCATCGAAGTGACGAAATCCTGCCTGCAAAGAAATTCGCAGATTCTCGGACTACTTCCTGGATGCGGCGTTCTCCAGCATGTCACGAATCTCGGCAGCGCTGGCGCCGGGAACTTGAGGTGCGCCGCGGCCTCTGCCGGCGGCCGCAGGGGGATTGCCGGCCCTCGCACCACCGGCAGCGCCGACAAGGTCGATTGGTTTGCGGCCGTTGCTATCGAGGATACTCGGGTTGGCGCCTTTCTCGAGCAGGTAGCGAACGAGATTCGCATTGCCCGACTGCGCCGCCACGTGAAGAGCCGTCATTCCTTCGTTCGTGGAGGGCGAGCGGGCGATACGCATGGAGTATGTCGTCGTACCGGTGACCTGGGTATTCACGTCCGCGCCTTGCTGAAGAAACAAGTCCAGGAGCGCAGTCCCCTGTCCCCCACGCTGCCCGCCACCTCCGACGCCCGCCGCCATCAGGAATGGAGTAACACCCATCGCATTAATGTTGGGTGAAGCGCCCGCGGCCAGCAGGGCTCGTATCACTTCCATGTCGTTGGCCATGGTTGCTCGAACCAAAGGTGTGGCTCCCGTGTCCAGCAAGGGTTCGCTGAAGCGTCCGGTATAGCCTCCCCGCGTGGGACGATGCATTCGGAGTTCGAGATTGGTGTCGACGCCAGCGGCCAGCAGGGCCTTGATGACGTCCATCACGGAAGCGCGCGCGGAATGACTCGCATCGATTGAGACCCTGATGCCGCCACCGCTGCTGCCGCCACCTTTCCTATCCACGGCGATGTAGAGAGCCGTGCGTCCATACCAATCCCACACACCGGGATTGGCTCCATGATCGAGCAGGAATTTGGCGATATCGTTGTTGTCGTTGTCGAGCGCGTTCATCAGGGGTGTAACCCCTTCCGGTGTCGGCACATTCACGTCGGCGCCGCGCGCAACGAGAGCCTCGACGCAGTCATAACAGCCGTCGCGTGCGGCATACTGCAAGGCGGTTAATCCCCCGAAGGGATGGTATTGCACGCGAGGGTCGTCCGAAAAATGGCTTGGCCAATCGTAGGACAACGTCCGGGGCTTGACGTCTGCTCCTTTGGAAAGCAGCAGCCTCACCATTTCGCCCGCATTTTTATCGGCCGCCGCCGCGTACATCAACGGCGTTTGCAAGTGTTCCTTCTCCACCGTGTTCACGTTGGCGCCGGTGTTGATCAACATTTGCACGATGGGCAATTCACCGGACTTGATCGCCAGCATCAACGCGGTCTCGCCGTCCAGATTGGGGCTCTCCACTCCCGCACCGGCATCGAGCAGCTTTTTCACCATCCGGATATCGGCGACCTTGACGGCTTCGGCGAGCGGTGTGGCGCCAAACTCATTAGTGACGTCGGCTTTCGCCTTCTTCGCGATCAATGCGTCGAGCAGTTCGTAGTCGACCTTGAACACCGCCCAGTGAATCGGGCGGGTGCCGTCGGGTTGCGCCTCATTAACGTCCGCGCCCGCTCGAATCCTTTCGAGCGCGGCCTTTCGATCGCCCTTTTGAATGAGAGTGGCAAGCGCGCCCGGCTTCGTCTGTGCCAGCACCAGAAGGGAGACAGTGATCAAGGAGCATGCAGCGATAACAAGACGTTTCACATGTCCCTCCCTAAATGACCGCCGGGTCGAGTTTGTTGTGATGAGCAAACATACCCTTGGCCGTGTCATACAGGAACTTGTACGGATCTTTCCACGTGCGAGACAAGCCGTTCATGACGCCGGCTTCCAACATCTCTTTGGGACTGTCGCCCTGTATCGTTCGTTTCCACACGCGGCTTCGAACCTCTTCCATCATGTCGCGCTCCGCTTTGAATTCGGTTCGTGTCATGACCGGACCATACGACGGCACGATCCGGGTCTGCTCATTGCTGAGCTTGAGGATCACATCCATCGCGTCCACGCGGCCGCCAATCCAGGCACCGGTTAAATAATCCAGAGCGGGATCGCGAAGCGGAGAGGCAACATCTCCTACCGCCAGAACATTCGAAGTTTTGAAATAGACGTAGATGTCGCCATCGGTGTGGGCCAGAGTCAGGTGTCCGTAGTCGATCTGTTCCGCACCTGCTTTCAAAGTGCCGGTGGTACGGAAGGTTTCGGTTGGACGAGCGGCTTTGGGCCGTGCCTTTTCATAGCGATCCTCGTCCGGAAGCCAGTAGTCGGTCGACATCCACTGACGCGTGTGTTCGTGCGCGATGATCTTCGCGCCCGTAGCGGCGAACATTTCATTGTTGGCTGTCTGATCGAGGTGATAGTGCGTGTTGAAGAGAGTTTGCACCCTGGCGTTCGAACCAAGAGCCGCCATGACCTTGTCGCCGGATTTCGGAGCACCGCTATCGACGAGGATCACACCGTCCGTTGACGCGAACGCGACAACGTTCGTTCCGCCGCCATCAATGATGGCTACCTTGTCCGATTGTCCGCGAAGCAGCGACGGAAATCCCAATGCCACCGTTCCCGCCAGAGCTGACTTCAGTAGTTCTCTGCGATCCAAGCTGTAGCCTCCGTTTGTGGGAGCGAAGAATTAATCATCAATCATCAATCAATAATCATTTGCCATTTGCGGTCGCCTTCGGCGCGACATCATTAAGAACAAATGCGCGAAGCGCCACCGCAAATGACAAATGATTATTGATTGATGATTAATGATTATTTCTCCCCTCCCTAGATCTCCGAAATGGTCCCTTTGCTGTCCCCAAACTTCTCCCGCTCAACTCCAACCTTCTGCAACAGCGTCAGGTGAAGATTTGCAATAGGCGTTCTCTCCGGCAGCACGAGGTGCTGGCCACCGAGTTTCATTTTTCCGTTTCCGCCGCCAACCAAAATGTTCGGCTCCGGGTAGTTGTTGTGCTGGTCGCTGTTGCTCATGTTCGAACCGAACAGGAAGATGGAATGATCGAGCAGTGTTCCCTGCCCGTCCGGCGTTGCCGCCATCTTCGCGAGAAACTCCGCGAATTTTTCCACGTGCCAGGCCTGGATTTTTGCCAGCTTGTTGAGCTTCTCCACATTATTCGCATGGTGCGACATGGCGTGGAACGCATCCGAGATCCCGATATGGTTGAAAGTCCGGTCCGATCCCTCCGAAGAAATCACGTAAGCAACGACGCGGGTGGCATCAATCTGGTACGCGAGTGCGATGAGGTCGAACATCAGCTTGACCTGCTCGGCGAAGTCTTCCTGTTCACCGATGGGAGCCTCGGGAATTTTGATCGCCGACTGATCCTTTGCCGCCGCAATCTGTGCGCGCCGCTCGATCTCGCGAACGCTTTCGAGATAGCCGTCCAGAACCGCGCGGTCACCGCTTCCGAGGCGACCCTGCATCTGCTTCGTGTCGTCCAGGATCAGGTCGAGGATGCTGTTGGTCTGATTGCTGATGGCTGCGCGCTCCTGCGGCGAATCGCCTTCCCCGAACAACTGCAAAAACACCTTGCGCGGATTGGTTTCCATCGGCAGCGGCGAGTCGGCATCGCGGAAAGACAGAGTCGTATAGATGCTGTTATTGCCCGCAGAGTTTTGAACGATCGTTTCCGACGCCACTTCCAGCGAGGGCAGCGGAGTGTCCTGACTGATGACTTTCGAGATCACCTGATCGAGAGTCACGGCCATGTGTGCCCGGGTACGACTGCCCGTGTCCGGACGCGTGCAACTCAGCCACGTCGATGGAGTGAAGCTGTGAACCGATCCGGCGGTTGCCGCGTTTTCCAGATTTCCGAACGAAGAAACGTACTTCTTGTACGGCTCGAGGGACGCGAGGATCGGGCTGAGTTTGAAATTCGCGCCGGAGCCGCTGGGCGTCCACTTGTCCATGGCCGGACCGTGCAACGTGTTGTGCATGATCGCGCCGTGGGGCATGTAGAAGAAGCCCATTCGCATTTTGGGAACTGCGGCGGTTTGGGCAAGAGCAGTCGCAGCCGGCACCATCGCATCGAGAAACGGCAGGCCCATAGCGACTCCGGCGCCCTTCAGCACCGCTCGACGCGAAATAAATTTCTTCGTGATGAACATCTATTTTGTCTCTGTTCCTTCAGGGGCCTGCTTGCGGAACGCATCGCTGTTGACGATTCCTAAAACGATTGCGGACAACTTGTAATTATCTTTCGCGGCCGTGCGAACAATCGAACGAACCTGGGGCATGTCGAAGTACTCCAGTTCGCGATTGATGGCGTACATCATCATTCTCTCCGTCACCGCATTGACGAACATCTCCGGGTGAGAGACGAGTTGCGCCCGTAATTCCACTACGCCGTTGATCGCGACTCCATTCGGCAGCACGGTGCTCGCATCGATTTCCGCCTTCGCCTGGCCGTCGACTGTCCGCCATACCCCGATCGCGTCGAAATTCTCCAGAGCCAGACCCGTTGGATCGATCACGCCATGACACATCTTGCAGCTCAACTTATCGCGATGCAGTTCGAGCCGCGCCCTTACGGTCTTTGGCGCCTCGCCTGCCTTTTGAGAAAGATCGGTGGCGGTGTCCGGCGGAGGCGGCGTCGGTGGCGTGCCCATCAGCCTGCCGAGTACCCATGCTCCACGCAGCACCGGAGACGTACGGTCGGCGTATGAAGTCCTCGTCAATACCGCGGCCTTGCCCAGCAAGCCGAATCGTTGTTTCTCGGTGAGTGTGACCCTCCGGAACTGCGGTCCCACAATTCCCGGGATTCCGTAGTGGCGAGCCAGACGTTCGTTTAAGAACGTGTGGTCGGCG
>Ga0184628_10001751_pt1 | contig 10621 bp, 11 predicted proteins | sample PLM4_5_b1_FD_133149 | JGI IMG/M metagenome (GOLD analysis project Ga0184628, IMG submission 133149) | Groundwater sediment microbial communities from an aquifer in East River, Colorado, USA - PLM4_5_b1 | ecosystem: Environmental > Terrestrial > Soil > Riparian zone | place: USA: East River...
ACGCCGGCCACCGCGACCAGCGAGCGCACGACCACCTGCACGCCCGGCGCGGGCGCCCGCGCCGGCGGCCTCCGACGACCGCCCCGGCCAGCGACGACGCAGGCGAACACACCGAAGGCAGGCGCCCCGACCGCCGGCGGAATCGGCAGCAGGTGCGCGCTGACCGCGCCGACGATGCGCGCCTCCACCGCGACGAGCGCCAGCACCAGCGCGACGTAGGGCAACATCAGCAGGAGGGCCCAGCGCCGCCCGAGGCCGCGCGACAGGAACGCGAGCAGCCCGGCCCCGCTCGGAACCACCGTCGCCAGGCGCCCGAGCGCGCGCGCCAGCGCCGCGCACAGCAGCGCCGCGCAGACGACCGCCAGCACCGACCAGATTCCGCCCAGGCGCCGTTCGATCTCGCCCAGGCCCAGCGCGCAGACGCAGGCGATCGCGGTGCCGCAGCCGGTGGCGACGAGCGAGACCGGCCCGGGGCCGCGCGGCGCGACTAGCGCGGGCATAGCCGGCTCGCGATGTAGTCGAGGCGGACGAAATCCGCCTCCGCGCCCACGACCAGCAGCTCCCCGAACAGGTACGGCTCGTTCGGATCGCGCTTCAACATCAGGACGTCGCACAGCGTGTCGAGGCCCCCGGTGATCTGGAGCGTCGCGGGCACCGGGGCGCCGTCGAGGCGCGCGACGCGCCCATCTTCGAGCGACACCACCACCCGCGCCGCTGCGTCGCTGGCGGCGAGCGCGATCACCGGGCTCCACCCGCGCTGCTCCGCGACCAGCTCGGGCCGCGCCTTGTACGCCGCGAGGAAGTGCTCGAGCGCGCGTCCCAGCCGGTGCTGAACATCGACGTCGGCGTTCATCCGGCCCCTCCGTACGCCCGATCGGCCCGTTCGGGGATGAAGTGTCCCGCGCTCCGCGCCGTCACCCGGAAGCCGTGACGCCGGCAGAGCGCCAGCGCGAGGTCCGCCTGGTCGATCGGAACCTCGTCGCCCACGCCGCAGTCGACGCGCGTGCCTTCCAGCGCGTGGAGGATCGTCTCCGATAGACAGGCGAGCGCGATCCCGGGCGGCAGCCCCTGCAGGTTCCCGGGACCGAACGTGAGCGCGGGATCGGGCAGCGCGATGAGACCGCCGTCGATGACGGTGACGTCGGCGCGCCCGCGCACGGCCGGCCCCGCGTCGGGAGGACGCGCGACGTCGCAGATGATCGTCCCGGGCGAGATCGGCAACCCGTCGAGGACGGGGCGCGCCGCGCCGGTGGCGGACAGCACCAGATCGCAGCCGGCGAGGAACGTCCCGTCGGTGGTGGCGCGCACGCCGGGGCCGAGCTGCCGGGCCAGCGCGGCGAGCGGCGCCGGATCGCCCTGCGGATTGCCGATCAGCAAGAGCGCGGCCGGCCGCTCCCGCGCGGCGAGGCGGGCCATCAAGGCGCCCACCGATCCCCGCGCGCCCAGCACTGCGATGCGCGCGTCGGCGATCGCGAGGCCGCGCGCCGCCGCTTCCGCGCGCGCCGCCTTGAAGGCCGCGGCGGCGGTGAGCGCGTTGCCGGTCGTGATCGGCACGCCGCGTCCGGTGACCGCCGCGCCGCGATCGGACAGCGGGCTCGTGAACCCGCCCAGGCCCACCACGTCGGCCCCGAGCCGCACGGCGAGATCGACGGCGCGGCCGATCGCCGGGCCCATCGCCCGGCGCCCGCGGCGCAACATCTCCTCGGCGAGCAACGGCAAAGCGATGATCAGCCCGTCCACTTCGGCACCCGTCGCCGCCGATCGCACGACCGGCGTCCGCAGGCAGAGGCCGGCCGGAAGCTCGCCGACGTGTCCGCAATACGCGGCGAGCTCCGCCTCCGAGAGACGAGCGAGGCCGGGCTCCGTCACGCGCACGTCTTCGGGACGGGTGTAGTGCACGAGGAACGCCCAGCGTCTGCGGCCGTCGCGCGCGCCCGCTTGCGGCAGCGGCATCGGCGCCGCCGTCGCCGGCGGCCGGGGCGCCCGCCCTCCCGGGACAGCGCCATCCTGATCCGAACGCAGCCAGCCCAGGTTCCTGACGACGGTCTCGCAGGGATTGCGCGCGAGCTTGCCGCACATCGACTCGATGCCGTCGACGATGAGATCGATCTGCTCGTCCGACACGACCAGCGGCGGCGCGACGCGCAACACGTTGGACGTCCCCAGCGTCGGAAGCGCCAGCACCGAGCTCTGCTGCGCGAGCACCATCGCCGCGGCGTAGGCGTAGAGGCCCTGGTGCTGGAGGTACCCGAGCAGCAGGCCCTGCGCCTCGTCGGCCGGCTGGAGCTCGAGCGCCCAGAGCAGGCCGCGACCGCGCGCCGCCGCCACCACGCGCGGGTAACGGGCGGCGAGGCGGCGCAGCCCGGCGCCGAGGCGCTCGCCGCGCGCCGCCGCCCGCGCGACGAGACCGGGGCGGTCGCGATCGCCCGCCAGCTCACGCAGCACCGCCATCCCGACCGCGCAGGCGACGTTGTTGTTGGCGAACGTCGACGAATGGCCCAGCGCGAAGCGTTCGTCCCACCAGTCGTCGGCGACGAGGCAGGCGGCGAGCGGAAACAACCCGCCGCCGAGGCCCTTGCCCACGAGCAGCAGGTCGGGCACCACCCCTTCCTCCTCGCAGGCGAACATCCGCCCCGTCCGCCCGAGGCCGGTCTGGATCTCGTCGAGGACCAGCGCGACGCCGTGGCGGCTGCACAGCTCGCGCGCCCGCGCGAGGTAGCCGGGCGGCGGCACGATCACGCCGCCTTCGCCCTGGATCGGCTCGAGGAACAACGCCGCGAACGGCCCGGGCGCGCGCGCGAGCCGCGCCTCCAGCGCCTCCGCGTCGCCAAACGGAACCTGATCGAAGCCGGGCGCGAGAGGGCCGAAGCCCTCGGCGTGCTCGACGCGCGCGGTGAGCGACAGCGCGCCAAGCGTCTTGCCGTGGTACGCGCCGGTCGCCGCCAGCACGAGCGAACGGCCCGTGCGCGCGCGAACCAGCTTCAGCGCGGCCTCGACAGCCTCGGCCCCCGAGCTCGCGAACACGCAGCGGCGCGGGTGCCCGGGCGCCACCGCCGCCAGCATCTCGCCCAGCGCCTCGGCCTGCACCGCGAGATACGGCTGCACCATCGCAGGCGTGCGCGCGTCCAGCGCGGCGCGCACCGCGGCGGCGACTTCGGGCGCCGCGTGGCCGAGCGCGACCGCTCCGTATTGGGCGCACGCGTCGAGATAGCGACGGCCGTCCGCGTCCGTCAGCCAGACGCCTTCGCCTTGCACAAACGTGTGATCCAGTCTGCACAGCTTCATCAGCCTGCGCAGCTCCGGGTTGTTGAAAGCGCCGAGCGCGTCGGACATGCGATGCGCATCGGTGCAAGGCGAACGCCAGCGGGTGAGGTCGTGACATCAACCGATCACTGTCGCCGCGCGGCGGTGATTTCTCGACATGAGGACGGAGAGCTGACAGCGCGCCCCGCCACGAATCTTGGGAAACGCGCGGCACACGGTTTGCGACGGCTGCGCACGCGAGAGCTCACCGCATGAACACCGATCCAAAGCACCGTGACCGAAGTCGCAAGTCACATGACCAGCTGCTGGCGGACTTTCTCGCCTCGTCATTCTTCGCCGAAGACGAAGCGATGCCGGTCGTCGAGAAGCTGCTGCGCCATCCCGCGGACCGCGAGGAGCAGGCGCTGCTGCGCTCGTACGCGCGCGAGGAGGACGGGCACGCGCGCGCGCTGGACGCCGAGCTGGCGCGGCGCGGGCTGCCGAAGGGAGAGCCGTTCTGGATTCAGAAGGCGTTCCGGCGGATGAGCGCGCGCACCACGCTGCTGATCCAGTTCTATCACGTGGAAATTTTGGCCGGCTGCTTCTACGGGGCGGTGGCGGCGCGCGTGCGCGACGGCGCCGCGCGCGAGCTTCTCCGGCGGCTGCTCCGCGACGAGGCGCGCCACATCCGGCTGCACCGCGAGCTGCTGGCGCGGCAGATCGCGCGCCTCGGCGTGCTGGGGCGCTTCAGGGCGCGCGTCTTCGCTTTCCTGTTTCGCTGGGCGTTTTTCGTGACCGCCTGGTTCCAGGCGCGGCAGCTCGCCCCGATCGTGGGCGAGACCGGATCGGCGCTGCGCGGGAAGATCCTCCACAAGTTCCGCGCCGACCTGCCGTTCCTGTTCGGCCCGCGCGACCGCGTCCCGGTCTCGCTCGACTGGTGGTGGGCGACGCCGACGCCGGCGCGCCGGTCGACGCCGCCCCAAACCGACGCGGCCGCAGCATGATCCGCTCGGGTGGCAACCGGCGCCGCATCCGGATCGTCGTCAACCCGAGCGCGCGTTCGGGGCGCGGCCCGCGCCTGCTGCGCGATCTCGCCGCGACGATGACCGGTCCCGCGCCGCTCGAGTGGGTGGTCAGCCGCTCGGCGGCGCACCTGCGCGATCTTGTCGCCGAGGCGGAGGACGCCGGACCGGGTGAATACGAGGCGGTCGCGGTGGCGGGCGGCGACGGCAGCGTGCGCAACGCGCTCGCGGCGCTGGGCAGCCCGAACCGGATCCCGTTCGGCGTCGTCCCGATCGGATCGGGCAACGACTTCGCCTTCGATCTCGGCATCCCGCGAAACCCGGTCGACGCGCTGGCGCTGCTCGCCGACGGCATCCCGCGCCGCGTGGACGTGGGACGGACCGGCATCGGAACACGCTACTGTTGCGTCGCGTCCGTCGGACTCGATGAAGTCGCGCTGGACGTCGTCCACCACTCCGGCCTCCCGCGCTGCAAGGCGCTGAACATCGTGGCGGCGCTGTGGGCGCTGTTCACGTATCGCCCGCGCCCGCTGCGCATCCGCTGGGAGGGCGGGATGCTGGAGGACGAGGTGATGTTCGCCGCGGTCACGAACACGCGCGGCTACGGTGGCGGCTTCGTCATCAGCCCCGGCGCCAGCGTGACCGACGGCGCGCTGGATCTCTGCATCGTCGCGCGCAGCGGACGGATCGCGCTGCTGTCGAAGTTCGTCCACATCCTGCGCGGCACACACGCCGGGCTACCAAAGGTCACGCTGGCGCAGAGCCCGTGGGTGACGATCGAAGATCTCGCCGGCGGCGCGCAGGCCGCGCTGGACGGCGAGCTGCCCGACAGCGCGACGCCGCTCCGTCTCGAATGCGAGGCGGGTGGGCTCGAGGTGATCCTGCCGAGACCTGCCGAACAGCTCGATGAGATCCCGGACCAGCGCGTCCCGCGGCTGCGCGCCGCCCCACCCGCGGAAGAAGCGGCATGAACGATCCGGCTGCGCCCGCCGACCAGCTGACGCGCGTCGTCCCCGGCCTGCGCGCTGTGCTGCTGTTCGGAAGCACGCTGGCCCGCGAAACCCGAAGCGCGACCAGCATCCCTGACCTCGTCGCGATCGTCGACGATGTCGACGCGGCGCTGGCCGCCTTCGACGTCACGCCCCTCGCCCGCCCGCTCGCCGGCCCCTTGCCCCCGATCACCGTCGCGCTGCGCGCGCCCGACTCAGCCGAGACACTCGCCAAGGTGAACCTGATCTCGTTCGCCGGCGCCCGCGCCGCGTTCGCCCGCCCCGACGATCTCTCGCTCGCGGGCCGCCTCGCCAAGAAGACGCGCCTGCTGCACGCGCGCGACGATCGCGCCCGCGACGACACGGCGGCGCTGCTCGCGGACGCCACGGACGTGATGGCGCGCGCGACGACGCTGGCCCTCCCCCGCGTCGTCTCGCTCGAGGACGCGATCCGGCACTGCTTCGCTCTCTCCTACCGCGCCGAGCCCCGCCCCGAAAAGCCCGCCCAGATCGCGTCCCGCTACCGGTCGTTCGCCGCCGACTACCGCGCGCGCTACGGCCCCCGCCTGGTCGCCGCCGCCCTCGCGCGCGGCATCGAGCTCGTCGGCGACAGCCTCGTCGACCGCCGCCCCGCCGCCCACCGCCGCCGCGACGCCCGCACCCTCACCCGCCTCCTGTTCCGCAGCCGCGCCCGCACCCTGCTCCGCTGGTCCCGCCAGCTCCTCGTCTACCGCGGCTGGCTCCCGTACCTGACCGGCAAGCTGCGCCGCGCCTGGGCCAGCGGCTAGGGTTAGGGCCGGGCGATCCGGATCGCGACGTTCCCGGTGCTGGCCGTTGTGGTCTCGAGCAGGCCGTACAGCTCGACGCCCTCGCCCCGGTCGTCCATCCAGCACGCCTTCGCGTCATCCCAGTTGAAGTGCCACGCCCGATCGCGGAACGCGACCCACAGCTGCCGGGGCGACGGCTGCGGGGTCAGCATCAGGCGCTGCTTCTCGAAGAAAGTGATGGTGAGCGTGCCCTGCCCGATCGACACCTCGGCGATGTCGGGGTCGACGTCTTCGAAGGCGCGGTCGACGCGGGCGTAGGCGTCGTCCAGGAGGTCTCGGTAGCGTTTTTCGTCGAGGGGCATGGTGGGGTGAATCTAGCGCCAGTTTGTCAGAACGAAAATGCGAGCAGCGGAAGGGAGAGGCGCGCGGCCCGCGGGGCCGGGCCCGGAGGGCGGCGGTGGAGCTCGGGCCATTCCTGGCCCAGCGTCGGCACCGCGGGCGCCGGGGCTGCGGGCACCCGTCCGTCGGGCGCCGCGCGGGGCTTCTTGCCCAGGTGCCAGCCGATCGTCGCACCGAGCGCGGTCCCCAGCGTGTACCCGATCGCGAAGCCGGCCAGCGCGGGACCGAGGCACTCGAAGGCTCGTCCCTCGTAGCCCGCGTAGGCGGGATCGGGCTGGCAATTGTCCGCGATGATCAGGGCCAGCGGGATAGCGGTCAGCGCGCCGATGTAGGCTCCCGCGAGCGTGGATCCACAGCCCCAGCCCCCTTCGTAATAGGCGCTGGTCCGGCCGATGCCGCAAACGATGAGACCGCCCGTGAGCGGTCCCGCCAAGAGGAAGACGACCGCGGCACCAGCTCCGGCTCCTTCGCCGGCCCCGACGGCCGCCGCCCCCATGAGCGCCATGCCGACGGTGCCGACCGCGATCTGCCCGGCCCCCCGCCCCACTTCTCCCGCGGATGCTTCCGGCGGTGGCGGAGGCGGCTGGTGCACGATCACCGGCGGCGGCGCGACCAACCGCGGCCGAACCGGCACCGGCGCTGGCGCGCGCACCAGCGGCGGCCCCACGATCACGTGTTTGCCCGGGACCTCGACGTCCGGCGCCCGCGGTCCCACCGGATCGGGCGGCGGCGTCGGCGGCGGCGGCGCCTCCGGCGGCACCACGGCGGGCACGCCGGGCACCGCTTGCCACGCGGCCGCTGAACGCGCGCCGCTGACCAGAAGCACCGCCACCAATACGAAGACCTTGCGGCTCAGGGCGCCAGCATCCATGAGCCCGGCAGGATGCGCAAGCACGCGCCCGGCCAGACGCGCAAAGCGCGGTCAGCGCCGCGAAAACGCCATCCAGAAGTCGAAACCGCTGCGGCGAACGAGCATCGGCAGGATGTCGCCCGGCTTGTAGGTGCCGAGGGCGGTGGCGACGTCGGCGGGTGTGCGGACCGACGCCTTGCCGATGCGCAGCACGATGTCGCCCACCTTCAGGCCCGCCTGATCGGCGGCGCCGTGGTCGGTGATGCGCGTGACCGAGACGCCGCGCCCGCCGGGCAGGCCGCCCGCGCGCGCCGGCGCCAGCTCCTGCACGTCGAAGTCCTCGACGGCGGCCATCGTCGGCTCGCGCCGCTGGGCGCAGCTCGCGGGGTGTGGCGCCGACACGCCCTTGACGGTCGCCGCCCGCAGCACGACGTCGCGCTCGATCCGCTTGCCGTCGCGGATGATCGCCAGCTTCGCGTGCGATCCCGGGATCGCGAGCTGTGCGTTGATCTTCAAGTCCTCGCTCGTCACGACCGCGGCGCCGTTCCAGCTCAGCACCACGTCGCCCGGTTCCAGGCCGGCCGCCTCCGCCGGCGATCCCTTCTCGACGCTGGCGATCAGCGCGCCCCGCCCCGACGTCAGCTTCAGCGCACCCTCCAGCGCCGGGTCGAGCGGCTGCGCGTCCACGCCCAGGAACGACCGCCGCGCGCTGCCGTCCTTCGCCAGCCGCGGCAGCAGCGCCTTCGCCATGTTGATCGGGATCGCGAAGCCGATGCCCTGCGCCGGCTGCAGCGGGTGCCCCGCCCAGAACGCCGCGCTGACGCCGATCACCGCGCCGCCCGCATCGATCAGCGGACCACCCGAGTTGCCGAGGTTGATCGACGCGTCGGTCTGGATGAAGAACGAATACATGTCCTGCTGCTTCGGCTCGCGCAGCGTGGACCGATCGACGACGCGCTCCTTCGCCGACACGATGCCGGCGGTGACGCTGTGGTTGAAGCCGAACGGGTTGCCGATCGCGATCACCGGCTCGCCGACGCGCACGGCGTCCGAATCGCCCAGCGGCAGCACCGGCAGCATCCCCTTCGGCTTGATCTTGATCAGCGCGATGTCGGTCGCCGGATCGGCGCCCGCGACGCACGCGGCCAGCTCGCGCCCGTCGTAGAGGCGGATGCGCAGGTCGCCCACGCCGCGGATGACGTGCTCGTTGGTCACCACATAGCCTTCGCGGTTGATGATGAAGCCGGTGCCGATCGACGTCCGGCTGCTGTCCGCGTCCGCGTCGGTGGCGCCGCCCTCGGTCACCTCGCCGCGGACGTGCACGACCGCGGCGCGCGCCCGCTCCGCCAGATCCGCGAACGCCGACGGCGAGATCGCGGGTTTGTGGCGGGGCGCGCTGGTCCAGAGCGCCGCCTCGCGCTCCGCGGCGGCGGGCGGCGCGAACCCGGCGCGCACGAGACCGACGGCAGCGACGACGACCACGGCGACGGCGACCCTGCGGCGCATCGACGAAGCTTACGTCATCGTCCGGGGCGCCGAGACTAGTGCGTCGCCTTATCCAGCAGATACCTAAGCTGCCGCTGCTCGGACGACGACAGCCGCTCCTGCGGCGCGCCCGCGTCGCGCGCCATCGGCGGCGGGCGCCTGCCTTCCGGGTCGTCCTTGCCACCGATGCGATGGCGAACGTCGTCCACCAGCGGCCCCGCCGCCCGGCGCGTCCCGTCCATCAGCTCCTGCGACTCCCTGGTCTGCCCGATCGCGTGCATGTGTTCGAACAGCGTGCGCGAGCCGAGCTTCTGGGTCATGCCGAACCAGGCAAACGCCAGCAGGGCGACGAGGGAGACGCCCAGCTTGAGGAGGGTGAACATGCGCCCTCAGCGCAGGATTTGGCTTGTCGTCGCCCGGAGGACGATCTGGCCCCAGGCCGGGATCTCGTCGCGCGTGCGCAGCCGACGCTGCAACCCCGCGACGATGGCCCGCCTGGAGATCGCGCCGCGCGATCGCCCTCGGTTGACTTTGGAAAATTCGCCCAGCATGGAGGTTTCCCATGGTTGGGCGACTTGCCGATCCCGTCAAATTATTTTCTGACGGGCGACGGACGTTCAGTCCGACGGGATCAGGTCGGCGCCGGTCTCTTTGGCCAGCGCCTCCAGCTTCTTGCGCCGCGCCCGCTCGATCAGCCAGACCAGCACGATCGACAGGTTGAACAGGCCGAACAGCGGGCCCGCCATCATGAGCTGCGACAGGATGTCGGGACCGGGGGTCAGCACCCCGCCGACGACGGCCGACAGGATCAGCGCGAACTTGTTGAACCGCCACAGCCCGCGCGCGTTGACCAGCCCCAGCCAGCCGAGCACGCCCAGCACCACCGGCAGCTCGAACGCCGCCCCGCTGCCCAGCAGCATGGACAGCATGAAGCCGACCATCTCCTCCATCCTCACGACGGGCTCGATCTTGAACGGCAGCGGCCCCGCAAACGTCTCGGACAGCCCGAACAGGAAGGTCAGCGCCGGCTTGCTGATCAGCGCGTAGCCGAACAGCGCGCCGCCGATGAAGCAAAACGCTGTCGCGATCGTGACCAGCAGCGCCAGCCGCTTCTCCTTGCGGTAAAGGCCGGGGGCGATGAACTTCCACAGTTCCCAGATGATGAACGGGCTGGACACCATCAGCGCGCCGTACATCGCCAGCTTCGTGTAGACCCAGAACGGTTCGGTCGGGCCCGTGAACACGAACGTCGGCTCGCGTCCGAGCGCCGCGGTGTAAGCGACGCGCGCCGGACGGGTCAGCCAGTCGAAGTAGGTCTTGAAGAAGAAGAACGACCCGATCGTCGCGGCCAGGAAGATGAGGGCCGCGTTGCGCAGGCGCAAGCGCAGGTCGGACAGGTGCTCCATGAACGTCATGCGCGCCTCGTCGACCGCCTTGTGGTCGGAATCTTGCTGCGGCTCGGTGCCGGGAACGTCGGTCGTGGACAACCGTTAGCCCTTCTTCGGCGGGGGGGGAGGCGGGGCCACGCCCGGCAGCGGGGGCGGTAGCGGCGGCGGTGCGCCCTTCCGCGCCGGCAGCAAGTCTTCCTCGGTCAGCGTCTGCGTCACATTCGCGTTCTTGCCGTCCAGGCTGGAGAACGGCGGGGTGACGCGCCCCGGGCCGCCCAGCCGCCCGGGCTGAAGCGGAAACGGCGTCGGCGAGCGCGGGAACGTCCCGACCGGAGCCGCGACCGGCGGCGGCGGCGTGAACAGCGGCGATGGGGGCGGCGGCGCCACCGCGGCCCCGGGCGGCGGCGGCCAGGGGCCCGACGACTCCGGGGGGATCACTTCGGGCGGCGGCGTCACGGAGGCGGCGGCGTCGTCGCCC
>Ga0184628_10001754_pt1 | contig 10614 bp, 13 predicted proteins | sample PLM4_5_b1_FD_133149 | JGI IMG/M metagenome (GOLD analysis project Ga0184628, IMG submission 133149) | Groundwater sediment microbial communities from an aquifer in East River, Colorado, USA - PLM4_5_b1 | ecosystem: Environmental > Terrestrial > Soil > Riparian zone | place: USA: East River...
CAAATACGCCGGGGCTTGTGCCTTCGCCGCCACCGCCAGAAAGAACACCACCACCACCACCGCCGCTGCCGCCGCTGCCAAGCCCGCCGCCACCGCGCATCACAGCGTCATTGAACCTGCGCAACTCTTCGGTGACATCGTTCAACGCCCTGGTGTTATCTTCCTCGCGGCGATCCTCAAGATTGGACGACATCGGCGAGTCGCCCAAGAAAGCATTTTTCGCAGCGTTAGGACCACCAGAACTCGCACCACGAGTCATTGACCCACGTAACGATGAACGACCCCACGATGACCGCGCCGCAGCCGATGTCCATGATCCATACGGGTTAGTGACAGCTATCCCTGCTGCCAACTGCTCATCGGTCGGCACCGGATTGACACGGTCATCACCAGGAAATTGAGAACCGGGACGACGCGCTTGCGACGAAAACTCAGTATCACCGCCACCCATGAACCGCTGCGGAATATCGCCCATCCAACGTTCATCGAACGTTGACGTAACGCCGGGATCACGAGTCGCTCTCGCGCTGAACCGCCCGGTCGGAACACCCATAGTAGGAGGTGTCGGAACACCCATAGTAGGAGGTGTCGGAACACCCATAGTAGGAGGTGTCGGAACACCCATAGTAGGAAGTTTGGGAACACCCATAGTAGGAAGTTTGGGAAAAGCCCTTTTGAGATGCTCTGATTCTTCACGACGAGCAGCTTCCAACTCTTCAGGCTTGCCGACTCCGGTAGCAGCCTGCAACTCGCGAAACTTCACAATCAAGCGTAATCGCACCGACTCAATGCGATTAGCAAGATCGTTCAACGTCTCAACGCCGAGCACCTTTGACCACTCAACTGGATTGCCTTCCATCGCGTTCTTGAGCTGAGTATGGATAGCAACGATATCATCCCGCCAACGCGGCCAGTCCTCATGCGCAAACTTAGCCAAATCGACAACAGCTAGCTCGATCTCAACCTTCAACTTGGGCCAAACTGTATCAAGCCAATCCTGCTTGATCGCTTCCAACCCTGCGTCAAAGTCAGCTTTAACGTCGGCCCAAATCGGCTTGAGCGCCAGCGCAGCCTCGGACAACTTCGTGACTAGCCAGAACTCACCCGGCTTATCCTCGAATAACTTGTTTGACCACTCCAACAAATCATTAAGAGCATTCAAAACTGGGCCGCCAATAGTAACCGAAAGATTGTGAAGCTTGATCCGCATGTCCAACATTGCAGCAGTGTATCGCTTCACTGCGTCAGAATCGAACTCCTGAACCGCCGCCGCCAAAGCGTGGGCCTTGTCGAGAAAGTCTTTCGGATTGAGCCTCGCCCAAGACAGCCAGACCTCTTCCGGCAATCCGAGCGCCTTTATAATAAGCTTCGTATCAACAGCACCCCACTGCTGATAATAGTCATGCAAGAACGACTGTAAACGCCTCAGCGCCTCATCATTCTTTTGCTGATTCGTGAGATGAACATTGGTCATGATCTCGACGAGTTCAGCACCGACCGCTTGCGCGCCGGGAATATTAAGCAAGTTGCGGTAAAATTCCTTGCCAAGGAACTTCATCGACGCAAACTGCTCGCTTGTCTTATCGAGCGCCGCCTTTACCTGCTCGGGTAACAGATCGAGATATTTACCCTGCTCGACGAGACCTCGGACCGTGTTGCGATAGATCTCTGAGTTCTGCGCGAACTTCGTGACGCCACGAGTCTCAGCGATGTTATCCTGAAACGACTTGATCGATATGACCGCCGCAGTAAGCGAAGACACCATCAAGGTGATGGCGGGAATCATCGATTGAACAACCGAACTAGCCCCAGCTTGCAGGGCTGTCGTCATACCGCGAGACTGAGCCGTAACCTCTTTGATACGAGTACCGGTGACGCGCAGCCCCTCGCTACCGCCAATCAATCCATTGAGATTGCGACGCAGATTAGAGTATGTTCGCTCGCTCTCCTTATCGAGTTGAGCACCACTGTCCCTGAGATCGTTGAGCGACGCACGGATATCCTGCAGGGCAGGAGTTGCCCTGTCTAATGCGGTCGCTACAAGCTCAAGGACAGTTTCTTGCGCCATGCAGTTTTAGGGTCACACCGCGCTAAGCGTATAGAGCACCGCGTAGTCGGGCTCCTGCCGATCAGCCTTTTCTCGGTCTGTCTGCGACACCTGCAGCACGCCCATGGTCTGACCAACTTCGAGATTGTTGAGCAGCACCTGTTTGCCATCGGGAAACTCGATGCCGTCTCGATGTTGGTATAACCACATATGCTCCGGCCCCTTCGGCTCAAGCTTGCGGAACGTCGCCGTCGCGTGCCGGTGCAGACGCTTAGCCTTGAACACCGGAAACCATGATGGCCAAGCATATAGCTCGACCACAGGATCAGTGAGACTAAGCTCGGTCCCCGGCTTCAGGCACACTGCACAGGTGTCGCACGTGCCGTGAACCGGGCGCGCTTTCATCGCGTCGAGCATGCCCTTGGTCATATGATTGAAGAGATAGACTTCAAGGACATCGCCCTTCTCTGCGTCACGTGACGCGATCGCATGCAAACTATAGTCACAGATGGCCGTACACATCCGCGTTAAACGGACGCCTCCTGTTGCGGCGATTGTCAGATATTCTTTGATACGCTTGTGCCATCTCGCGCGTGAGCACGACATGACCTTGTGGTTTACCAGAGAAAGGCTCGCGGTAATCGAGTTGACGACGAACCTCTTTGAGTGTTTCGGAAATCGTAACCATCGTGTCCTCACATTCTCTACAGAAACAGCCGCCTCTACTCATCGTGTTCTTCCCGCGCGCGCCGCCGTTCCTCAGCCTGCATCTTCAGCAGCTGTATCGTCTGCTCTTGTAGCCATAGGATCTTAGAGATCGGCTTGCCCAACATCACATCTGGGTCGATGTGATAGTGCGAAGCCAGCTCGATAGCTATGAGGTTGATCCTGGCAGAGCCGGCTCGCCCTGCGGCACGAAAAAAGGCGTAATTCTCCACTGGCAACTCAGCCAATCTTTAGCAGACATTTGATTGGTGATCGTGCCAACAGGAACGTTCGCCAAGCGTGCCATCATATCGGCTCCGATCACAGGGTCGAACTTCATGGCACCGGTTCTCGGCTCGACATCCACCGGATTGCCGACCTCATAGATGTCACGAGCGGTAGGCTCGCGGAACGTCAACGAGTCATGCATCTTGCCAAACGCATTTACAGGTTTGTGCAAGCGCACCGTCACGCTGCCATCCGAGGGAGGGGGAACAGCAGCGGCAGGTTCTTCCTGCTCCTGCAAATTCTCACTGCCCGAGACGCCGCGCTCAACAACTTTAACATTAGCCATTCGGTAGCTCCTTTATTGCTAACCACTCAGACATTGTCTTCGCGTGCTTCTGATTGTTGCAGGGCTGACAAAGCAGCTGCAGGTTCTCAGGATCACCACTGCCGCCACGCCGTTGGTGGTTAGGGACTGAGTCGCGCAGCAGCGCAACTCGGTCCCGCTAACTTATACCGATTCCATAGGCATTTCTAGTGACCATACTAAGATACCATCTGCTAAGTCATTGATTATCCAAGGATTTCATCGCAATAAATACCCTGCCAACGTATCTCCAACTGGCCTCTGACAGTGTCGATCTCCTTCGCACTCTCCGTCCAAGCCTGCGACAGAATGTACGATGAGCCATTCGCGAGATCAGCTTGAACCGTCACGTTGGTCATCGCGTCGATATCATTGACGCTCAGTCCAGGGATGGTCGAGAAGTTACCAACGATCTCCGGCACAACCGGAAGCTCGGTGAAGCCATGCACGTAGTCCTGGCCGGCCTGCCCTTCACGACGTGTCGGCGAGGGCTGCACCCTCATGTCTCCACGCAGTGCGTATTGAGTGCCGTCCACAAGCAGTGTGGCGATTCCGCCGATTCTAACACCTCCAGTTGCAAGAGGAATAGTGCTCAACCAGGCGTGCGCGGCAGCATAAGCTGCTCTATTCATTGCATTTTCACGCATTTTCGAGAGTAAGTCCATCACGTCAACCTCCTGTTGATTGCCACTTCCTTAGCCACGCGCTAAACCTCCAAAGGTCTAACTACCTGGAGGAATTGAGAATGTTTGATACACTCGAAATGCCGCTCAAATCGCACCCAACCCACGATCTCGCGAGCCAACGGTTTGGTCGACTTCAAGTTCTCGGCTTTGCCGGGATCACCCGCGACGCTGCGCATTCGCCGTCGGCGAGTTGCGAAACGAACGCTTCGGCTGCTCGCCGCGCGTAGCTGCATTGGCATTCGCGCCTCGATAACGACTCCCAACATACTTCTTCTCAGTCTGGATCTGCTGGTCGAGACGATTACGCGAGCGAATGTACTGCCCGCCAGGGCTGGAATTGCCAGTGCCCATAGTGATGCTCCTTTGTGGTGGTGAATAGAAAAACGCCCGCGGCCAAGTTTGGGGAGGAGTGGGAACAGAGTAGGGCCGCGAGCGCCCCCTCATGATCAGGCTACCGAACCGACCGAGGGGAAGTTTCAGTTACGCGAGCCGATCGGACCATTGTATTGGTCAAGCACAATCGGCCCTCGATAGATTGGATGAATGTAAGCGCTGTTGCAGTGCGGGCATAAAAACGAATTCACTGCAAGGTCGCCCGCCTCAAATTTTCCGTAGCAAACAAAACAGCACCACGCCTCCGAAAGCTGAGTGATAAGCTCAGCCATACGGTCGGACTCGGAAGCGTGGTGTGTCAGGTGAGTCATTAGGCAGTAAAACCTCTACGTTTCATTTCAGCGAGAAAAGCAACTTCACTAAAATCCTCAATCCGCTTGCGACGGGTATTGCCCGCCTGAACCTCATCTGTTGCCCATCTCACGTTGCCGGGGGCGTATGGCCCATCATTATCGATTCTGTCTAAGGATAATTCAGGCGATGGCCGCCGCCCAACATCCTCAATGAAAACCGCGAAATCCTTCCACGGTTCGTAAAGCGTAATCCCACGCCCGCCGTAGTTTGCATACGCCGGATCATCAGGGTTAAGACATCGAGACTTCATCTTCGTCCAGATGCTGTACTCAGGCCAATAAGAGCCGCGATGTCGTGTTCGACTGGCTCGCCCTTCTACTTTCATTCTCTCTTGAAGCTTTCGCATGTTCTCAGCCGATGTCTCATTGCGGTGACATCCACAAGAGATTGAAAGGCCGATCTTCAAACTTGATGCATGTACTTCACGCTCTGTCTTTTTCTCACAACTACAACGACAGAGCCAATGTCTTCGCTTCTCTCCACGACCCAATACGAGCCATTTACCAAATTGCTGACCAGTCAGCTCGACAAGCCCGCCACCGCGTCCGCAGCCGCACGACTTAGTCTGCCCCTCCTTTAAATGATTGGCTCGCGCAGTAATAATCTTCAGCGGATGATTAGGAGACACACACTCACAGTACCAGTGAGCCTGATAAGGCCGCCTCTCTCCAAGCATCCCAGCAAAACCTAACACCTTGAGACGACCGAAGACTTGCCCGGTTAGATCTTCAAAACGCCCGTATTTCGGATGTTCCGCGAACTCCATGTTTCCCTCCTGTTAAGTTCAGGAGGGAAACAATAAGGAGTCATCCAGAAGATGTCAACATGCTTAACTGTGCTAATACAGCAAACATGCTAAGCTAACCTCGCGTGTAGTATACCCCTACGGGGTAATTCCGCTATCTTGCGGAAGTAACAGGCGAAATTGGGCCAAGACAGCGAAGATGCGAAGTTGCCCAATCAGGCGGGGAGGATAAAGTACGTTCACCCTGTCGGCGTTGTGATCGTCGATCTCCACAACCAAGTTTTGAATCATCCACGGAACGTCCGCGATCAATCCATCAAACTCGTCGATGCGGGCTTCAGCGATAAGCTCAGCCTTGATCGACTTCGGAGTGACAATCGCTTGGCCAGGGCCGAAACGCGTACCATCCGGCGCCAGTTTATGACGCGGGAATTTCGAGGTGATAGCGGCGCGCTGGCGATAGAGAATGGTCTTAAGCGTCGCCAGCGTGGTCAGCTTCGCGAAAGCGTTGTCGCCTTGCCCGTAGCTGTTCTTCTGGTAGGTCGTGGCCTCGCGCAAGAGCATCATCAGGCCGGCACTGTTGACACGCTGGATAGCGAGTCCGTTGCCGGTCAGGTTGTTGAGCAGCGTATTGGTGTAGCGATCCTGCCGCTTGGCAGGAACGACGCCCATAAGCTCAAGCGTTTGTAGCGGTCGCGCTGGATCGTCAAGCAGAGCAGCGGCGCCGCGTCCGCAATAAGCAGAAGCGACTTCCCACACCGGTGAAGGAGTGTTCTGCTCGATCTCCAACACCGAGATCACCGGATCGTTGCGCGACTGCCCCCATAGAATGGCAGCCGAGTAATCAGCAGAACGATGCGCAGTATAGATCCAACCATACTGCGAGCGCACGTAACTCCAACGCCCGGTCGGGCCGAAGCCGTACTCCGTGGCCCAGGTCGTAAGCGAAGCCGAGTCAGTGAACGGCAGAGCAACGTTGACGTAATCACCATCAGACGTGTAAGCGATGGCGGCGGTGAAGTCAGGCTCACCGGTGCCGCCCGACATCGGAGTAACAACAGTCTGCATGCCAGTCGGCATCACCTCGCCGGCATAGCTGCCGCCGTAGTTCTCCTGAATCTTGATGTCGTTGCCGGTATCACCTTTCCAACGACAAGTAATGAACACGGTCGCGGCACCAGTAGTGCCCCCGGTCGTTCCAACAGTCGCGGTGACCGGCAGCTCGGCCGTCGCATTGATCGCAGCAGCGATAGCCGTTGCAACGTCAGTCGGAGCATCAGTCGAGTGCACGACCACCTGCAAACGCTGACCGGCGATGTAAACAAAGTAAGTGCCAGAGACCGCGGCCTTGGCCGCAATCTGAATCGAACCTGTCGCTTGAATGCCAGCCGCCGGCTCGGGAATGCCGAGAGCATAGACAAGTTGCGTGAGGTTGTTTTGAAAGAACGAGTGCACCATTCGCGTGAGCATCGACCCGGCACCGCCGAATTGATCTTGCGCGTAAGCAACAGTCGGAATCGGGATCGGCTGGTTCATCGGTGCCTTCGAGTTGGCAGGCATGATGCCGATAAGCAGCGCCGGATCGTTCTGGACGATATTGCCGGCCATCGATCCGTCAACCGTGCCTAATGTTCGCAACGAGACGTTAACTCGTTACCGTCCTTTCGGACTGCTGCATATTCCTATGCAGAGCAGGCTAGCTCATCACCCTCTTACGAGGGGCCGGGGGTTTCGGAACCACTTGGTTCCTACGATCTTGCGATCTAGCCGTCACACCTTCCGCTTTCGCGGCTCGGCTCGGTGTTGTCCGTTCTGGATGTCCACCGATTTCACCCGGTTCTTACGATACCGATTACTCGGTAAAGGGGCCATTAGTAATTCGTGTTGACCCAATAAAGTGGAACGAGTTGGTTTGCGGGAATACCAGTGGAAATAGCCATAGCTCAGGGCCTCCTTCTAACACGGGAAGGGCGCGTCATCACGACGGACCAGGGCCGCTTGCCCAAGGCGGTTTTCTAGGGCACAGTAAGCGATAGGAATTAGCAACCTACCGCTTGCATCGTCTACAGTATTTTATCGCACAGTCGGCGGATTATGTATCCGCATGCGGGGCCGCGGCTTGGACACGCGGCGCTGCTGAACAAAAGCCTCCGGGCCAACGCTTCTCTCCGGCGTAGTGTCGACCTCACCAGTGGCACGGATCACGCCGTCCATGATCATTCTGCAAGTGAAAGCGTCATAGCTCCAGAACGACCCCCACGCGCGAAGAGGACCATCGATCGGGTGCACCAGCACGTCGATCATCTCCGAGCGCGCTTCGACCGGCTCAACGAAAATTCGCTTGGTCATTTTTATTCCTGTTCTTCCCAGTCGGGGTAAATGATGTCCCAATCCAGACCGGTCTCGGTCTGCGTTGTCGTCAGCCGGCGCTCGAACATCATCTCGCGCAGCTTGTGCGGAATAATCGGCTCCCACTCACTACGGGTCGTGATGTCCATCGAGATATTCAGTGACGCCAGGATCGTCTCGCCATCGCGCGGGATACGCAAGCTCATCGACATTCGCTCGATGCCCTCCACGTATTCACGCGGGAAATCCTGATTACGAAGCAACTGGATCAAGACGGTCTCGGCCAACGCCCAGACCGTCCCGTCGACCAGCAAGTTGGAGCCGTCAGCGCACAAGATCGATAACGTCAGCGTGCTGCGATGGTCAAAACTGATCGCACCCTGATTGCCCTGTCCGCCGGCCGACGCGGTATCCTGCAGATCCATCACCAGACACGGCAGATCACTCGGCGCCACATCGCCCGGCGTGGCCTTGAACACTTTCTTAAGGTCAGGGATTTGCTGCAACAACGCAAATGCTGCGTCGCGCATCGCCCAAGGAGCAACAGGAAACCAAGTTGTCTGCGTTGACCCTGTTCGCGGCGCAGTCGCCATCTCACGCCACCGCTAACTGCGGAGCCTTATCCAGCCACACCAGCCCATCTTCGATCGTGCCACGGCCAAACACCTTGATCATCGATTTTGGCGAAGCGTTGAACACGTCAACACCAGCCGCTTGAAGTTGCGGAACTGTCGAGTCATAAAACTTAGCCCAAAAACCCCAGCAATCGGCGCGCTTCGGTGGCTTGTGCCACGGATAATCTGCATGATGATGCGAACCGTCTGCGGAGTAATCATAGCCGAGCAGCAAGACATGCTTAGCCCTCTTCAGGTACGCGACGTTGAGCGCGCCATAGCCGCTCGTTCCGCACGTCACCACCTTGCTCGGGTCGTCCGATAACTTGTTGGTCAGCACCCGTGTCACGATGGTTGCATCAATCGGCTGCGATACCTTGCTGCCGGTGCCAATGATCAATTCCATGCCGCCGGCAATTTTCTCCCGCAAGCGGTCAAAACGCTGCTCGACGAATACGCGGTCAACGCTCACGCCAGCATCACAACGCGGCAAGCAGAAAATAGACTCGTTAACACCAACCAGCCAAGCATCGAACTCCAACAGTCGATTGAAATCGAAACCCCGCAACGAAGGCCCGCCACCGACAAGAATGACAGGCTTGTCCGACCAATACGGGGCCGCAATGATTTGCTTCATGTCTCCTCCGAAATGGCGCGGTCAGGATTAGGCTGTTAGGCGACCTGACCGCGTCCAACGCGCTTGAGCTACGCGCCCTGCAGCTGTCAAAATCATGGTAACTTCTTGAGCATGAGGATCATCTTGCCGCTAGCATGCTGATTAACATCCTGAACGACAAAGGTGCCCTCGGCTGGTGCATTAAGAAATGAACCGATCTCGATCTGATCGTCTCGCATCGGAAGAATTGGGTACTCCGACAAACGAATCCAGATCGACGTATGTTGATCACTGAATGCCGTGCTAAGCTCCGGCACAATATCAGTCGGGGCAGTAGAGAAAACGCCACGACCACTGTAAGCCCCTTCGCCCGGCTGCGAAGCGTACGGATACACCAAGATCGGCCGCGAGAACGTGCCCTGCAACGCCGACAGCACAATCCCGGAAAAGTCCAGCATGGCTTACGCCATTCCGGGACGTCGATAAGGAGCCACAAGCGCCGTTGCCGTTGACGACAGCGGAGACCCTTTTGACCCCGACGATGCGCTGCCACCGCTGCGACCTGAGCTGATACCGGGCGGCGGGAAAAAACGAATTGATCCAGCAGTGTTGTCGCTCATCGATTGGATCATCGGGTCACGCGAGCCGTAGTAATACGACTGTCTAACCATATCGATCACGGCCAGCGACAAAGGGCCGGGAGCGTCTTCCGGCAAATTATAGCCGGCCTCGTAGGTCACTGTGAGCGCATTTCCAATCAACGCACCGCGCAAAATCCCGGCGTCAGCGTCGAGTTGGTAATCATCGGTCGCCATCATAACTACGTCATCACGCACCAGATTTACGAGACCAACAACAGGCCAGCGGTTAAGCTGTACAGTTGTTACGGCATCACTGATGCTAACACCGGAAAGCGTCGGAGTATCGCCGGTGTAAATCGTCTCGCTCACAGTCTCGCGCGCGAACACGCGGTCACAATAGTCCGCGATAACTTTCGACTGCATCGTGATCAACAACTGTAAGCGAGCATCATTGGGATCATCAGTCACGATCGGGATGGCAAAGTACGCCTTAACTGCCTCCAACGTCGTGAGATCGTAGGAGACAGCCGGCTCCAGAACTGTAACCGCCGAACGCAACGTCATGATTAGGCTGCCTGCCTTTGTCCCAGAAACTCTGCCACCACTTCGACGATATTCTCACACGTGTCGTCCTTCCAGATAAGCTTCTGGTACGACGGCGCGTTCGGCAAACCATCTCTAAGCTTGTACTTGTCAGCAACGACCCGAGCACTGCTAAGCCTACCAGCACCCTCGGTCGCAGGCCGCAGGATAATCGTAGGGGCATCCAGCGCCAGACAAAACCAAGCAGGGCCGTTGCTCACGAATAAGTTGACGGCCGCTCCCCGGTAGAGCGACGCGCGATCTTCCAAGTTGTGCGAAGCAGGCGGAGAAACCTCCAATGCGCCCAAAGGCTCGTCAGCTTTACACGTGTCGCGGACAATGACCACGCG
>Ga0184628_10001757_pt1 | contig 10599 bp, 8 predicted proteins | sample PLM4_5_b1_FD_133149 | JGI IMG/M metagenome (GOLD analysis project Ga0184628, IMG submission 133149) | Groundwater sediment microbial communities from an aquifer in East River, Colorado, USA - PLM4_5_b1 | ecosystem: Environmental > Terrestrial > Soil > Riparian zone | place: USA: East River...
CACCGCGGGCAGTCAGTCCGATTCCGCGCCGAGCCAGTCGGTGCGGACGTCGGGCCCTAGCTTCGCCACGATCTCGCCGCGGAAGCGCTTCTTGAGCTGGTCGGCGATCTGGCCCATGCGCTGCTTGGAGACGCCGAAGCGCGCCCCCAGCACGCCCAGCGCCACCGGATCCTCGGCGGCCAGGTGCTCGAGCCAGACCGCGCGCTCGCGGTCGTCCTTCAGCCCGTCGCGGAAGCCGGCCACCAGCTTCTGCATGGTGCTGACCAGCTCGGCGCGCTCCGCCTCGACCTCGGGCGACTGGCCGCCGCCCGAAATGCGTTCGGACAGCGCGTAACCCTCTTCGCCGGCGGCGTCCCCCGGGCGCGGGTCGAACGGCACCTCGCGCGACTCCAGGTGCGCGCGGACCTCGTTCAGATCTTTCTCGTCCACGTCCAGCTTCGCGGCCAGCAGCTTGGGTGTCACGTCGATGCCCGCCGCGATCAGCTTCTGCCGCTCCTTCTCGAGGCGGAAGAACAGCTTGCGCCCCGCGCGCGTGTTGGCGACGTGGATCAGGCGCGAGTTCGTCATCAGGAAGCGCAACACGTAGGCGCGGATCCAGTAGGCGGCGTACGTTCCGAAGCGCGGCCCGAGCTTGGGCTCCCAGCGCTTGACCGCCTCCATCAGCCCGACGCTCCCCTCCTGGAACAGGTCGAGGATGTTCGCCCAGGCGCGGCGGTACTGGTACGCGATCGAGATGACCAGCCGCAGGTTGTGCACGACCAGCGTGCGGGCGGCGTTCAGGTCGCCGCGCTCGCGCGCCGCGACGCCCAGCGCGCGCTCTTCCTGCTCGGTCAGGCGCTTGTAGCGCTTCGCCTCCGCCAGAAAGCGGCCGACGCCGTCGCGGACCGTCGACAGGCCGGCGCGGCGGCCGGCGCCAATCCGCGCCGCGGCCTCGTCGGGATCGAGCAGCGCGATGGCGCCCTCCCCGTCCTGCTCGCCGCCGTCCGCGCCCGCCGTCTTGCCAGTCCCGTCGCCCTCGGCTTCCCGGGGCAGATCGGCGATCTCATCGTCGCCGACCTCGGCGGGCTCGTCGTCCGCGCGCTTCTGCTCGGGCTCAACCACGGGCGCGTCACGCTTGGGCATGGCGGGGCGTCTCGGCACGGAGCATATGATGACACGACCGGCGCGGCCGTTTCGCCCCGGCCCCTCAAGCCCAGGCGGCGGTGGACAGGACCGGTGGTTTCGGCGAGTGTCGGCAGGGGCCTGAAATGAAAAACGCCAGGACGCCAGGACGCCAAGATCGGATCTCTCAGGGGTCCGGATCCGGATTCCTGACAGGTCCGTCCATGGCGTCCTGGCGTCCTGGCGTTTTGATCTCTTTGCTGGCGTGTGCGCAGATCGCGGCGGCGTCGTGCCGGCGGGGGCCGGCGGGCAAGCGCGCGCCGGCGGCGGCGCCGCCAACCGCGGCCGCCGCACCCGTTCCCCCGCCCCCGCGCGGCAAGGCGATCACGCTGCTGTATTCGTCGAACCTGTCGGGCGACTACGAGCAGTGCGGCTGCCCGGTGCATCCGCTGGGCGGCATCGCGCGCCGGGCGACCGAGCTGGATCGCGCGCGCGCCGGGACGGACGCGGCGCTGGTCCTCGACGGTGGCGACCTCTTCCTCCCGCGGGCGTACCCCGGCGGCAAGCTGCCCGACCCGGGCGAGATCGAGCGGCGCGGCCGGCTGCTCGCGTCGGCGTTCGGGCGGATGGGAACGACCGCGCTAGTGCCGGGCGAGCGCGATCTGGCGATCGGCCTGCCGCTGCTGCGAAAGCTGGCCAAGCAGGGCGGCATCCCATTGCTGGCGGCGAACCTCTACGGCCGGGACGGCAAGCGGCTGTTCGACGCCGACAAGATCGTCGACGCCGCCGGCACCAAGATCGGCCTGTTCGGCGTCAGCGCGCCGCCGACGCCCGACGACGCCGCGGCGTTCAAGGCCGCCGGCATCGACGCGCGCGATCCGGCCGTGGCGGCGCGCGAGGCGGTCGCCGGCTTGCGCGCGCGCGGCGCGAAGATCGTGGTGGCGCTGGTGCACGTCGGCGACACGAACGAGAACAAGCAGCTGCTCGCCGCGGTGCCCGGCATCGACTGGGCGGTGCTGGGGCACAGCGGGATGAACCTGCAGATGCCCGAGAAGGCCGGGGGCGCGCGCATGCTCGAGGCGATGATCCAGGGCAAACACGTCGGTCGGCTGGACCTGCACGTCGTCGGCGACAAGCTGTCGTTCACCGACCGCGGCGAGCGCGCCGAGATCGAGACCATCCTCGCCGACCATCGCCGCCAGCTGACCGAATACGACAAGCGTCTCGGCGACACCGATCCGGCCACGATGCGCGACTACTACGAGCAGCGCCGCAAGGAGATCGAGAAGGCGATCGAGCGCGAGAGCGCGCTCCTGCAACAAATTCCCGTCGCGATCGCGGGGAGCTGGTTCGAGAACCGGATCATCCCGCTCGACGCGACCACGCCCGATCAGCCCGGCGTCGCCATGCTGGTCGACGCCTACAACAAGGAGAACGTCCGGCGCGCGGCGGCCGGCAAGCCCGTCGGCCTGGGCACGGAGGTGCCCCACCCGCCCAAGCCCGCCGACGCCCCGGCCGGAGCCGCCGGCTCGGCGTACATCGGCACGGCGGCGTGCGCCGCCTGCCACGCGCCCGCGCTGGCGCAGTGGAAGACGACCAAACACGCGCGCGCGCTGTCCGCGCTGGCGCGCGTCGGCCGCGACAAGGACCCGTCGTGCGTCGGCTGCCACGTGACCGGCTACCTGCAGACGGGCGGCCCCAAGGACATTGCGGACGCGCGCGCGCACTTCGCCAATGTCGGGTGCGAGTCATGCCACGGGCCGGGCAGCAAACACGGCGCCGCGGCCGACAAGCGCGGCACCCTCGCCCGCGCCGTCCCCGAGGCCACCTGCCGCGGCTGCCACACCGCCGACGTCACCAACGGCGAGTTCGACTACAAGAAGTTCGTCCAGGCCATCGTCGGGCCGGGGCACATGGCCCGACCGCTGGCGGCGGGTGGAAGCGCCGGAGAGCTGTGACGGCGAAGGTGACGTGGGGAGATACGGTACGGGTCAAGGCAGAGGCGCCGCCTACCGCCCGCCCCAACGCGATAGCCGCAGTGGTCGGCATGCGCGAGATCGAGAACCCGACGCAGGCTCGCGAGTTTTCGGCGACGATCGGGAGCAGGCTCTATCTGATCGAGTTCGGCGACGGGGAGGCGATCGAGATCCCAGAGGGGTGGATCGATTCTCTCGGCTCGCCCGCTTGAACTGGATCCCTTCCGGCCACTGCGAGCGCCGTGCCATATTGAATCCGCGATAGTCGAAATCGACGGGCTGTGAGCCGATGTTTGATGAGCGCCGGAGGCGACTGGCGCACCGGGCGCGACGTCCACTATAGTGGGCGCGTTCATGGCTACTTCCGCCGCCCTCGCGCTCGCGCTCGCACTGTTCGGGCCGGCCCCTGCGTCCGGTGGAGGAGCGGCGGCGCCCGCACCAGCCGCAGCGCCGGCCCCGGCGGCGGCGCCCGCGCCGGCCCCCGGCAAGCCAGCCGCTCCCGCCAGGACGCCCGCTCGCGCCAAAACGCCCGCTCCCGCGAAGACACCCGCGCCGGAGGCCGCGCCGGCGCCCGCGGCCGCGGCTCCGGCACCGGCCCCCGCCGAGCCGCCGGCAGGCGCCAGCTTCGAGACGCTCGGGACCGGCGCGGTGAGGACGCGCGACATCGGGACGCTGCTGTCGTCGTTCGTCGACCGCTGCGATGACGAGAAGCGCGACATCGATCGCGCCCGCTGCCGGGCGACGACGGCGTATCTCCGCCGGACGCTGCCGCAACGGACGTTCGCGTTCACGACCGACGAGCCGGGCGTCGTCGCCGTCTCGGACTACGACGCCGCGGTGAAGGGTTACCACGTCGCGCTCGCGGGCTGCGTCGCTTGCGGTAAGCCCGTGACGATCGGGGCGGGCAGCGAGCCCCGCCTGGTCACGCTGAAGGTCCCGGACAAGGACGCGGACTCGCTGATGAAGGCGGTCTCGATCTCGCGCAACACCTTCGGCTTCGACAGCCTCGCGGACGCGAAGCGCTGGCTGGACGCCGAGCGGCCGTTCCTGCGCGCCGAGTTCCTGTTCCAGCCGCAGACGGTGGGCGAGGTGTGGAAGTTCGGCGCCAGCCGCGGCGTCGCGCTGAAGCTGGTGGGCGCGCGCGTCTACAACCGCTGCACGGGCGACGTCCTGGTGTCGAGGCCGCCGTCGACGGCGACCGCCGAACGCCCCGGCCCCGGACACGAGGATCCGACCTGCGCCGCCAAGACACCCACCGCGACCGAAGCCGCGACGCCGCCGCCGGCCGGCGACGATCTGCCGCTGCAGCTCACCAAGACGCTCATCGCCGATTCGATGGCGAAGATCCGGCCCCAGATCTTCGCCTGCTACCAGCAGCACAAGTCGCCCGGCACGCTGGAGCTGATCTACGTCGTCGCCAGCAACGGCACCGTGCAATCGGTCGCCGTCGGCCCCGCCTTCGCCGGGACGCCCACCGGCCTGTGCGTCCTGCAGGCGGCGAAGGACGCGCGCTTCCCGTCATTCAAGCTCGACCAGCAGAAGTTCACCTACCCGTTCTTCCTGCGCGAGTAGCGCGCGCTCTCTCTACGCCACCCAGCAGTGAGCAGCCTCTGCAGGCAGTCGAGCGCCTGACCGGCTCAGTTTGCGGGCGAGCGCGGCTGGAGGGGCGGGAGGTGCGGAATCTCGCGGGGCGGCGGCTCGTCGGCGGCGGGCAGCTCGAACCAGAACAGCGCGCCCTCCCCCGGCCGCGATGACACGCCGTAGCGGCCGTCGTGCCCCTCGGCGAGCCGGCGCACGGTCGCCAGGCCCAGGCCGAGACCCGGCTCCGAGGTCCCGGCCCCGCGGACGTACGGGTCGAACGCCTGCGGCACCAGCTCCGGGGGCAGTCCCGGCCCCGTGTCCTGCACCTCGAAGCGGACGCGGTCGTGGCGCGCCGTGACGCGGATGTCGATCTGCCGGCGCTTGCTGCTGCCCATGTGCTTGATGGCGTTGCGCAGCAGATTGGACAGCAGGCTCGTCAGCACGCCGCTGGCGCAGCGCACGCCGAGCGGCGCCGGCGGGAGCTCGACCGAGATGGCGATGCCACGCTCGACCGCGGGCGGGCGGAGCTCCTCGACGACGCCCTCGACGGTATCGGCGACCGCGGTGCAGACGCCCGGGAGCGGGTGGGCACCCGCCTGCGCGAAGGCGAACAGATCGTCGACCAGGCTGCGCGCCCGCATCAGGCTGCGCCGCCCGCGCGCCGCCAGCGCCGTCATCCGATCGTTGCCGGCGGCGCCGCGCTCCGCCGCCGCCAGCGACATCTCGGCCGCCGACATCGGGTTCAGCAGATCGTGCGCCACGCGCCCCGCGAACCCCTCCAGCTCTTCCTGCCGGCGCCGGACCATCGCCTCCTGACGCGACAGGGTCTTGAGGGCCAGCGCCGCCAGCGAGATCGCCAGCGCCACGCTGACGCCGTCGAGGCCGAACACCCACAGCGTCCGGGTCCGGCGCTCGCCCTCGATCATCTCCGCCACCTCGCGCACGCGCGCCGCGTTCAGCCGGATGTCATCCATGATCGCGTCCGCCTCGTCGTCGATCGCGTCGGGCAGCTCGTCCACCAGCAGCTTCCGCGCCGTGTCGTAGCGGCCGGCGGCGGTGGCTTCCATGATCTTGCCCGCCAGCACGTCGACGTCGGTCAGCTCCTTGTCGATGCGCTGCCACAACTCCTTTTCGTTGGAGAGGGCGGGCAGCGCGAAGTACTGCTGCAGGTTCTGCCGCAGCCGATCGCGCACGTCAGCCAGCGGCTGGGTGGGTGCCGGCTGTCCGGTCGACGCTTGCAGAACGTGGGTGTTCAACAGGCGCTGCAGATCGCGGAGCTCGGCGCGCGCCGCCGCGAGATAGCTGATGCTTGGAGATTCGTTGTTGGCGATCTCGGCGGTCAGGTCGTGCGTACGGCGCGCGCGGTATTCCGCGTATCCGCTGCCGCCCAGGAAGGCCGCCACCACGACCGCCAGGGTCACGATGACCACCCACTTCGAGGCGACCTGCGTATCAGCTGTTCGCTTCTGCTCCATCGCGCCCCCCAGCACAGACCCACCAGATTGGAGGTGGGTACATTAGCGCTTCATCAAACCGACGGCGGCGCCGCTTTTCTTCCCGGATCAGGTCCGGCGTGTACGCCGGCGCGATCGGATGAGGATGACGGCCAGCGCCGCCAGGCATCCGAATCCGAACAGGTCACCGATATAGCGGTACAGCCCCCCGCCGGGCAGCATCGCCAGATCGATCAGCAACGTCTTGGGGGTCGGCGCCGGCAGCTCGGCCGGATCGACCGATTCGGTCTGGTCGCGAACGCGGCCCGCGGCGTCGATGTGCGCGGAAACGCCCGTATTGACGGCGCGGACCATCTCGATGCGATGCTCGACCGAACGGAACACGGCGAGCGCGAGGTGCTGGTAGGGCTCGGCGGTGCGGCCGAACCAGGCGTCGTTGGTGATGTTGATGAACGCGTTCGGCCCCAGCTTCGCCACCCGGCGGGCAAACCCGGGGAGGATGTCCTCGTAGCAGATCAGCGGGCCCAGCCGGTAGTCGTGGCCGCCCACCTGTAGCGGGAAGGTGGCCGGGTCCTTGCCGCGGTTGAAGTTCGACGCCTCGGGGACGAGCTTCGTGAACCAGGGAATCGCGTCGTAAAACGGGATGTATTCGCCGAACAGCATCAGGAACACCTTGTCGTAGTTCCCGGTGACGTCGCCCGCGGCGTTCAACATCAGCGCCGTGTTCCAGGGATATTTGTCGCCCGGCCCGCGCGTCACGGCGCCGAACAACATCGGCGTCTCGAAGCCGCGCCGGACGCGGCGCCCGTCCTGGAGGGGGAAGTCGCGCACGAACGCGTCGACCCCGCGGCGCAGGGCGTACGGGTACGAAGATTCGGGCCACACGATCAGCTCGGCGCCCGCGTACGCGAGCGCCGCCGACTGCGCCTGGTGCGTCACCAGCAGGTGGGCGAACTCCTGGGGATCCCACTTCTCGAGGATGCCGACGTTCGCCTGCACGACGCCGGTCTTCACCTTGGGCGCGGCGGCGCGGCGGGCGTCGACCTGGTGGAGGCGGAAGCCGCCGTACGCCAGATCGAGGGCGATCAGCACGCCGACCACGGCGACGCCGCGGCCCGCGACCCGGATGCCCCGATCGCGCAGCCGCCAGGCATCGAGCAGCGCGCCGTTGAGCGCCACGATCAGCGCGGTGACGCCCAGCGGGCCGGTCAGGTCGGCGATCTGGATGACGATCGGCACGAAGGCCTGCGAGATCGCCAGGTAATACGGGAACATCTGGGGCATCCCGACCTCGATCGCGACCATCAGCAGCGGCGCCAGCAAGACCAGCGGCAGCTTCGTCCGCCGGTCGAAGCGCCGGACCGCCCACGAGAAGAGCGCGAACGAGAGGCCCTGGTAGCCGACCAGCAACCCGACGACCGGCACCGACTCGATCAGAGGCATGTGGCCGAAGCGTTCGAGCAGGCCGTTCATCCAGGAGAACGCCACCGCGTTGGCGGCTGTGCCCGTCAGCCAGCCGTAAAGGAAGGCGCGCTTGTGGGTGCTCGCGTCCAGCGCGACGAACATCTGCGGCACCAGCGCGACCCACATCAGTGGCCACAGGCCGAACGTCGGCACCGAAAGAAACAGCAGGACCGCCGACAGCAGTGACAGGCCGAAGCGGACGAGAACCGGGCGGCGCATCAAGGGCCCTTCATAGCGCGAAAACGGTCCGATCCGATCCGGTCCCCTCGCCCCGCGAAGCGGGGAGAGGGTTAGGGTGAGGGGTCTTCGGCTTCACCGCATGTCGTAGGCGAGCAGGCGAACCTCGAGCGCGCCGTTCCAGAGCTTGTGCGTGACGGCGGGCTTGCGCCGCACCTCGCGCGTCCACACCGGGCTGCCCGACAGCACCACGACGCGCCAGCCGGACAGGCGCTCGAACGCCCGCCCCATCGAGCGGTACAGCATGCCCAGCGAATCGGGCTTCAGCCGCTCGCCGTAGGGCGGATTGGTGACGACGGTGCCGGCTGGCGCGCGGGGCGTCAGCGCCGCGACGTCGGCGCGCTCGAACGTGATCACGTCGTCGACGCTCGCGGCCGCCGCGTTTTGTCGGGCCGCGGCGACGGCGTCCGCGGCGATGTCGGCGCAGACGATCGGCGGCAACTGCGTGTGCCGGGCGGCGATCGCCGCCTGCTCGGCCTCCGCGCGCATCTGTTGCCAGGCCGCCAGCGCCTCGGGCGGCAGCGTCGGCCAGCGCTCGAAGCCGAACCGGCGGCGCAGGCCGGGTGCGATCCCGCGCGCCGCCAGCGCGTGTTCGATCGCGAACGTGCCCGACCCCGCCATCGGGTCGACGAACGGCAGGTCGGCGCGCGCGCCCCCCAGCGCGAGCACGGCCGCGGCCAGCGTCTCCTTCAGCGGCGCCTCGACCATCGCCACCCGGTAGCCGCGCCGGTGCAGCGCCTCGCCCGCGAGATCCAGGAACAGCCCCGCCCGCCCCGCCGCGACATGGATGACGATGCCGACGTCGGGCGACTTCGTGTCGACGTTGGGCCGCGCGCCGTAGGCGTCGCGAAGCGAGTCGACCACGGCGTCCTTCACCTTGAGGGCGACGAAACCAGAGTGTGTCAGCGTCGGCGTGTCGCGGACGCTTCCGTGGACGGACAGCGTGCTCCGATCGGTCAGCCAGTCGCGCCAGCGGACCGCACGCGCGCCCGCGTACAGCGCCGGCCCATCGGGCGCGTCGAATTCGGCGAGCTTCATCAGCACGCGCACCGCGACGCGCGCGCGCAGGCAGACCGCCATCCCCATGGTGAGCGGCCCCTCGAACCAGACGCCCCCCTGATCGCCCTTCGCGCCCGCGATGCGCATCGCGGCGATCTCGCGGCGCAGCGCCCCCTCGGTGCCGCGGGCGCACGTGACGAAGAAACGGAACTTGTCGGGCAAGGCGCCCGATCAGTGCGACGAGACGCGGGCGGAGGCGTCCAGGCGGGCCTGGGCCCAGCCGCGGCGCTCGACCAGGTTCTGGTGGCGGCCGTCGAGCTCGCCGGTCCAGGCGGCCAGCTCCCGCTCGGCGGCCGCGAGATCCTTCTCGGCGCTGGCGCGATCGACGTCTTTGGCGGTGATCGCCTGATCGACGAGCACCAGCACGCGGTCGCGGCCGCCCGCGCGATCGTCGCCCTGCGGCAGCGGCGCAACCTGCAGGAACCCCTGCCCGATCGCGAGGACGCCCGAGCGATCCTTGCCCTTGTACCAGAGCACGCCCGGCTTCAGCGCCGACATCAGCGGCACGTGCCCGGGCAACACGCCGAACTCGCCCAGCTCGCCCGGCGCGGTGACCTCCTCGACGTCCATGTCGACGAGGGCGCCGCGGGGTGTGGTGACGGAGAGCCTCATCGCGGGATTACGAGGCTTCCTTGGCCATCTTCTCGGCCGTCGCGCGCATGTCGTCCAGCCCGCCCTGCATGTAGAAGGCGCGCTCCGGGATGTCGTCGCACTTGCCGTCGACGATCTCCTTGAAGCTGCGCACGGTGTCCTTGACCTCGACGTACTTGCCCGGCGTGCCGGTGAACGTCTCGGCGACGAAGAACGGCTGCGACAGGAACTTCTGGATCTTGCGCGCGCGCGTGACCGTCAGCTTGTCGTCCTCCGACAGCTCGTCCATCCCCAGGATCGCGATGATGTCGACCAGCTCCTTGTACTTCTGGAGGATCTTCTGCACCTGGCGCGCCACCTGGTAGTGCTCGGCGCCCACGACGTCGGGCGACAGAATCGTCGACGTCGAGTCGAGCGGATCGACGGCCGGGTAGATGCCCAGCTCGGAGATGCCGCGCGAAAGAACCGTCGTCGCGTCCAGGTGGGCGAACGCGGTCGCCGGCGCCGGGTCGGTCAGGTCGTCGGCGGGCACGTAGATCGCCTGCACCGAGGTGATCGACCCCTTGCTGGTCGACGTGATCCGCTCCTGAAGCTCGCCCATGTCGGTGGCAAGCGTCGGCTGGTAACCGACGGCGCTGGGGATGCGGCCGAGGAGCGCCGACACCTCCGAGCCCGCCTGCGTGAAGCGGAAGATGTTGTCGATGAACAGCAGCACGTCCTGCCCTTCCTCGTCGCGGAAGTGCTCGGCCACCGTCAGCGCCGACAGCGCGACGCGGGCGCGCGCGCCCGGCGGCTCGTTCATCTGGCCGTAGACCAGCGCGGTCTTCGAAAGAACGGTGCTCTTGTCGGACAGGAACGACTCCGACATCTCGTTGTAGAGATCGCGTCCCTCACGCGTCCGCTCGCCGACGCCGCCGAACACGGAGAACCCGCCGTGCTTCTTGGCGACGTTGTTGATCAGCTCCAGCATCGTGACCGTCTTGCCGACGCCGGCGCCGCCGAACAGGCCGATCTTGCCGCCCTTAAGGTACGGCTCGAGCAGGTCGATGACCTTGATGCCGGTCTCGAACATCTCGAGCTCGGTCGACTGGCTCTCGAGGTTCGGCGCCTGGCGGTGAATCGGCCAGCGTTCGGCG
>Ga0184628_10001758_pt1 | contig 10585 bp, 6 predicted proteins | sample PLM4_5_b1_FD_133149 | JGI IMG/M metagenome (GOLD analysis project Ga0184628, IMG submission 133149) | Groundwater sediment microbial communities from an aquifer in East River, Colorado, USA - PLM4_5_b1 | ecosystem: Environmental > Terrestrial > Soil > Riparian zone | place: USA: East River...
TCGTCCTTGAACAGCTCCCGCAGCGGCTCGACCAGCTTCATGCGCATCCGCTCGGGCAGCCCGCCGACGTTGTGGTGGCTCTTGATGAGCGCCGACTGGCCGACGATCGCCACCGATTCGATGACGTCCGGATAGAGCGTGCCCTGCGCCAGAAAGTCGACCTGTCCCAGCTTGCCGGCCTCGTGTTCGAACACGTCGATGAACGTGGCGCCGATGATCTTCCGCTTCTTTTCCGGGTCGGTGACCCCCGCCAGCCGCTCCAAGAACAGTTCCGACGCGTCGGCGAACACCAGCGGAAGGTGAAGCCGTTCGAATCGCTTGCGGACCTGGGCCGCTTCGTCGAGCCGGAGCACCCCGTTGTCGACGAAGATGCACGTCAGCTTCTCGCCGACCGCGCGGTGGATGATGAGCGCCGCCACCGTCGAGTCGACGCCGCCGCTCAGGGCGCAGACCACATGGCCGTCGCCGACCTGCGCGCGGACACGCGCCGTCGCCTCGTCCACGAACGACGCCATCGTCCAGTCGCCGGTGCAGCCGCAGATTCCATAGGCGAAGTTGCGGAGGATCTCGAGGCCATGGTCGGTATGGACGACTTCGGGGTGGAACAGCAGCGCGTAGAGCCGCCGCTCCGCGTCCGCCATCGCCGCCACGGGCGCATTGGCGCTGGTCGCCACGACCGAGAAGCCCGCCGGCGCCGCGGAGACGAAGTCCCCGTGGCTCGCCCAGACGCGAATTTCGCTGGGCACGTCCGCAAACAGCGGGACGGCGTCGGCCAGCGTCACCGTCGCGTGGCCGAACTCGCGCTGCGGTGCCGGCGCCACCTTGCCGCCGAGAGTGTGCGCCATCAACTGCATGCCGTAGCAGATGCCCAGGACCGGCGCCCCCACGGCGAAGATTGCCGGATCGCATCGCGGCGCGCCGGCATCCGAAACGCTCTTGGGTCCGCCCGACAGAATGATCCCGACCGGATTGCGCGACCGCAATCGCTCGGCCGGCGTGTCCGGCGCCCAGATCTCGGAGTAGACCGAGAGCTCGCGCAGGCGCCGAGCGATGAGCTGCGTGTACTGCGACCCGAAATCCAGAACGAGGATGGTTTGATGGCTCACGAAACGAGGCCGGGGTTGGAAGACTGACGCTATTATAGCGGTGTGCGAAGGCTGGGCACCACAATATGTTGTAGTGCACTTGCCCTGGCGACCGCCTCCCTGCAGCTGCTCGGCTCGACGGCAGCAAACACGATCCCGATCCTGCCCGCCCGCCAGCAGTGGACGATCGCGCTCAACAATGCGTTGACGATACAGCCCGGCTTCCACGAGCACCGCGGGTACTTTCCAATCGAAGGCAACCGGCTCGTCGCCTACGACCTCGCGGCGGGAACTCAGCTCTGGCTCGTCTCGAGCCAGCCGGTCTGGCCTCCGGTGGCGAGCGACGAACTGGTGTTCGTCGTACACCCCGACGCGATCGTCGCGCTTTCGGCGGCTGACGGCTCCGAAGCCTGGCGCTTGCCGATCGATGAACGCCTCGCCGTTCGGCCGGTTGCAAATGATCGGTGGCTGATCGCGGCGATGGTCACCGGAGCCACGCTGGCCATCCGGGTAGGCGACGGCACAATCGGCTGGCGCCTCGACGCGGGCGCCCGGATCAGCGCACCGCCCACCTTGACGCCGGATCGCATTTACCTGCCTCTCGAAGATCGCCGCGTGCTTGCGCTCCAGGCCGAGGACGGCGCCGTGCTCTGGGAGCGGCGTCTCGGCGGCCCGCCGACCGGAATCCTCGCCCTGGATGATCGCGTCTACGTCGGCGCGACCGACAACTTCCTGTACTGCCTCGGCTCACGGCGCGGCGACATCGACTGGCGCTGGCGGACCGGAGCGGATGTCATCGGCGCACCTGTCGTCGTGGACGATCGCCTGTACTTCGTCTCGCTCGACAACATCCTGCGCAGCCTCGACCGGAATGGCGGATCGCAGAAGTGGAAGCGCGCGCTGCCACTGAGGCCTCGCAGCACGCCGCTTCTGGCCGGCAGCACGCTCATCGTCGGTGGCCTGACGCCGTCGGTGCGAGGGTACGCGACCGCGACCGGCGCGCCGGCAGGAGAGCTGACGCTGCCGTCCGATCTTGCCGCGCTGCCTCATCTCTTCTGGAACGGAGGCGTTCCGGTGCTCGTCGCCGTGACGACCGACATCGCGAAAGGTGCGACCGTCATCGGATTCATTCCGGGGGCCGGCTTTCCAACGCCGTTCGCGGCGCTGCCAAACCCGCCGGTGGTTCCTGTCCTGACCTTCCCCTGACCTCGGGCTCTTCGCGCACCGCAGCCGCCAACCGTACGGCTGCCGCCTCGATTTGCGCCGGAGGCGGGGCGGAAAACGACAGCCGCGCCCTGTTGAGATGATGGGGCTCGACGTAGAAGGCACTGCCCGGAACGAACACGACGCCGTGGGCGATCGCCCGGGTCAGCAGCGCATCGGTGTCGATCCCGCCGCCGAATGACGCCCAGAGAAAGAACCCGCCCTTCGGTTCCGGCCAGGTGACGTGGCGGCCGAGCTCGCGGCGCAGCGCCTCCTCGAGCACGGTCCGCTTCCGCTGATAGGCGGCTCGAAGCCCGGACAACCGGCTTTCCAGCACGCCCTGCCGCCAGATCTCGTAGACGAATCGCTGATCGATCGAACTGGTGCAGAGATCGGCCGACTGCTTGGCGATTTCAAGACGGGCGACGAGCGCCGGCGCGGCCGTGATCCAGGCGACGCGAAACCCGGGCGCGACGGTCTTGGAGAAGCTGCTCAAGTACACGACCCGGCCTTCGCGGTCGTCCGCCTTGAGGGGGCGCGTCTCGCCTTCCTTCGCCACGTCGTCGAAGTACAGCGCGCCGTACGGATCGTCCTCGATGATCAGCACGTCGCGGGCCGACGCCCAGGCGAGCAATTCCGCCCGGCGCCCGAGCGTCATCAGGAGACCGCTCGGATTCTGGAAGTTCGGCACGACATAGACGAACGCGACTCGCCGCCCGGCGCCGCGCTCGCGGAGCACGACGCGGTCGAGGTCGGCGATGTCGATGCCGGCCGCGTCCTGCTGGACGCCGACCAGATGGCCCTGCGCGTTCCAGAAGGAGGTCATCGCGCCGGTGTAGGCCGGAAGCTCGACGAGCGCGGTGTCGCCGGCGTCGATGAACACGCGCGCGCACAGATCGAGCGCCTGCTGCGATCCGGTGGTGATGATGATCTCGTCCGGCGTGGCCGTGATGCCGCGGTGGTTTAGCAGTTCCGGCAGCGCGTCGATGAGGGGCTTGTAGCCGCGTGTCGCGCCGTACTGCAGGACCGTCGGGTCGGCGCCGCTCAGGATCGAGCGGGCGATGTCTCTGATCTCATCCCACGCAAACAGCGATGGATCCGGATAGCCCGGCGCGAGCGAGATAACGTCTCGCACCGCCAGCCCGACATCCCCCGCCTTGCGAATCGCGGACGCGTGCATCGCCCGCGCGGCATGGGACAGATGCCGTTCGAAATCCATTACCCCCACGCGCGGACCGGTCCGGCCCGCCGCTCGGCGGTGGCCGGGTCCTCGACCGCGACGTCGCCGCGCCGGTACAAGGTGATGTAAGCGCCAAGCGCGGTGAGCGCGATGTACTCGAAGAGCACGCCGCGCAGCAGCAGCGCGAACAACTGGAGCGGCACCACCACGAGCCCGACGAACGGGACGAAGGCGATCAACGCAACTCCCGACCAGGCGAGTGCCGAAGCCAGCGTCGCCGCGACCACCATCGCCAGAACGACCAGAAAGATCGTTCCCAGGTAACGGAATTCGGCGCGGATGAACCGGGCGACCGCGCGCACGGCGTCGCCGACGCCCGAGTTCTGCGAGACGATCGCGATCTGCACCAGCAGGTAACAGAAGTTCACCGCCGTGATCCAGACAACCAGGCCGACCACGGCCAGGGCGGCGACGAACGTCCAGATCACCACCAGCACGCCGCCGGTCGCGGTTCGGTAGCCAAAGACCAGAAAGGCGAGACAGGCGCCGACCGATGCCGCGTAGACGAGCATCAGGCCGAGGCCGAGGATCACGTAGCGCCGGAACAGCTGGCTGCACCCGGCCACGAACCGCTCCAGCGAAAACCGCGACGCGCGCTGGATCCCCTGGAGCGTGAGCGGCTGGCGTTCGATTGGACCGGCCGCTTCGTGCCCGGCGACGAGCACCGTGACCGTCCCGCCTTTGACCAGGAACGTAAAAATAGAGCCGCCGACGAGCACCAGGCCGAAAGCCGCGACGAACGCGGCGAGCGCGGCAGGCTCGGCGGTCAGCGCGTCGGCGATCCTCGCGAACATATCGCGGAGGCCGCCCTGGAGCAGCGCGGCGGCGTCGCCGCCAATGAATGCAGAAACGAGAACCGCCGCCCCGACGAGCGGCACGAGCAGCAACAGCTTGAAGGTGGTCTGCGCCGCGAACTGGATCACGATGACCGGCCAGTTGGCGGCGGCGAGAAGCGCGCCGCGCTTCAGGAGGTACTTCAGATCCACGCCGATTTCACTATAGCAGCTTCATGTGACGTGTATTCTGTGGAGACGCGTGGTCGTCAGGCCTCGAATCCGCAAGACCTATCTGCTGGTCGCCCTGGCGGGCATTGCCGCGGCGCTGCTCACCGCGGCCGGGGGCGTGCTGCTCGAGCGCCGCCGCTTCGGGTCGGACGACCGCGAGGCGATGGCGCGCATCGAGGCCGAGCTCGTTCAGCAGTTCAATCGCAGCGGCGCGGCCCTGGCCGCCATTGCCGCAAACCTCGCCAACCAGCGCGATCTGATTCGAAACGCCGGCGCCGACGAGGCCGCCGCGCGCGAGCTATTCGAAGCCGTGGAGGGCGCCGCTCCGAAGGGCGCCGCGGCGACGGGCATCAGCGTCTACAACACAGCCGGCGAGCCGCTCGCGTGGACCGGACGTGTCTCGGATCTGCCACCCGAACGAACGCAGGGGCCGGCGGCGTTGTTCGTCGCGCCGGATGCGCTCGGCTTGCGCCTCGTGCGGGTGCAGCCGGTGGTCGATCAGACCCGCGGCCAGGCGGCGGCCCGACTCGGCTCGGTGGTCGTGGAGCAGCTCCTGGGCGCCGACCGCGCCGCGCTGGCCGCGGGCGATACGTTCACGATGCCCGCGTCGATTGCGCCCGTCTCAGTCCGCGCGGCGATCGGCGATGCGCAGCGGCGATCCGACCATGCGTTCGTCATCCCGTCCGCGGACGGGCAGCTGCTCGTCGAAGCCGAAATCGCGCCGGGCGATCTGGCGTCCGCCCGCGCGCGCTGGCGAAGCCGGACTACCGGCTGGGTACTGGCCGTTCTCGGATTGACGCTGCTCGTGTGCACGGCGCCGTTGCTGGACGCCCGCCGCCGTGCGCGCGCCGGCGCCGCGATCGCCGCGGCCACCGCGGGACTCGTCGCCGTCCTGCTGGCTTCTCGATACGTGTTGCGGCTCGCGACCGTTCGCCTGGTCGAAGGCGACGTGGCCGGGCCGTTCGACCTGCTCCTGTGGGCGCTGCTCCTCGTCGCGATCGCGTGGCTCGGTCTCGATCTCATGGAGCGCCGGCGCGTCGCCGCGCCGCGCTTTCGCCTGCACCGGTCGACGCTCATCAGCCTGGCGCTGGCGTACTCGGCGGCCGGCGCGTTCGCCGCATCGCTCGTCTGGGCCTACGACCGCTTCCTGCAGAACATCGTCTCGCGAAGCTCGTTCGATCTGCTGCACTTCTCGCTGCACCCGTTCAACACGCCGCGCCTGGCGATCGGATTCGGGCTCGTTCTCCTCCACGCCGGGGTGTTCTGGGGTGCCGCGCTCATCCCGTACGTCGTTGGCGTGGTCTGGCGCCAGCGGCGCGGCCTGACGCGCCGGTTTGTTCTGGCCGGCAGCTGGCTCGCCGGCGCGGTCGCTGCCTCGATGACGGCCAGCCGAATCGCCGGACCGGTCCCGCTGCTGCCGCTCCTCCTCGCCCTCGGTGGGATCGGCGCGGGCGCCGTCGCGCTCGGCTGGCCCCGCGGGCAAGTCCGCCGCGCCTCGCAGGCGGCAAGAATGGTCGGGATCTTCGCCGCGCTGGTGGTGCCGTCGCTGGCGATGTACCCGACGCTGCTGGCGTTCACCACTGACGCCAAGGATCGTCTCGTCGCCGAACAGTACGGGCCGTCGGCGTTGCGGCTGCGGGACGACCTGCAGACGAGTCTCAATCGCGCCGGCGAGGAGATCGACGCGCTGCCCTCGTTGAGCGAGTTCCTGATCGAGCCGGCCGACGAAACCGCATCGACCGACGCGGCGTATCAGCTGTGGTCGAAAACCGACCTCGCGGCGGCGCGCGTCACCTCGGCCGTCGAGCTGTATCGGGCTGACGGCCGCCTGGTCAGCCGCTTCTTCCTCAACCTGCCCGAGTACGCGATCACGAACTTCCGCGCCTCGGGCTGCCGCTGGGACGTCATCGACGAGAGCTCGCCGATCGGATCGAGCGAGCGCCACGTCCTGCGCGCCAGCCGGGGAATCTGCCAGAACGGCCGTCAGCTCGGCACGGTGGCCGTGCGCGTCATGCTCGACTACCGCGTGCTGCCCTTCATCTCCGGACGCACGCCGTATCTCGACTCGTTCCGCATCCCCGAGCAGACGGCCGAAGGCGGCGCCGGACGGGATCTCGAGTTCGTCTGGTACGGATGGAGCCGGGCGCCGCTGTATGTGTCGGGCACCAGCGCCTGGCCGATTCCGGATCAGGTCTTCGAGCGCGCCGCCCGGTCGCGCGAACGGTTCTGGGCGGTCGTCGCGCACGACGACCGCCAGTTCCGCGTGCACTATCTCAACGATCGCAGCGGCATCTACGCGCTCGGCTATCCGCTGCTCACCACCCTCGACCACGTCGTCAATCTCGCCGAGCTCGTCACGCTCGGTTTCGTCCTGTACCTGCTGATGCTCGCCGGCGCGACCGTCTTCAATGCCCTCACGTCGCGCACCCCGGCCAGCGGACGCGCGCTGCTCCGCGAGATCCGGTCGAGTTTCTACCGCAAGCTCTTTCTCGCCTTCGTCCTCGTCGCCGTCCTGCCGGTGGTGATCCTCGCACTGGCGACGCGCGCCTACTTTGCCGCGCAGTTCACGACGGCGGTCGAAGAGGGCGCCGTGCGAACGGCCACCGTCGCGCAGCGCCTCGTCGAAGATTACGCGACGCTCCAGCAGCGCCAGACCAGCGCGATCCAGTTGCTCGACGACTCGGTGATGGTGATCGTCGGCCGGGCGATCGATCAGGCGGTCAACCTCTTCGACGAGGCCGACCTGCAGGCCACCAGCGAGCGCGACCTCTACGCGTCGCGCGTGTTGCCGACGCGCACGCCGGCCCGCGTCTACCGGGCGATCGTTCTCGACCGGATGCCCACCTACGTCGGAATCGAGGAGGTCGGCGGGTCGAGCTACCTGATCGCCGCGGCCCCGGTGCGCGCCGGCGGACGCGACGGCATCGTCACCGTGCCGCAAACGCTTCAGCGTCAGGAAAGCGAGCGGCAGACCGACGAGCTCGACCGGCGGGTCCTCACGGCGGCTGTCCTGTTCGTCCTGCTCGGGGCCGGGTTCGGCTACTGGATGGCCGAACGGATTGCCGACCCCGTGAACCGCCTGACACGGGCGACGCGCCGCATCGCGCGAGGCGATCTCGACGCGAGGATCGCGGCGACCTCGTCGGACGAGCTGCGGCGGCTCGTCGAGGACTTCAACCGCATGGCGGCCGACCTCAAGCAGCAGCGCTCCGAGCTCGAACGGACGCAACGTCTCGAGGCCTGGGCCGACATGGCGCGGCAGGTCGCTCACGACATCAAGAACCCGCTGACACCGATTCAGCTCTCCGCCGAGCACGCGCGGCGCGTCAACATCGACCGCGGCCGCCCGCTGTCGCCGGTGCTCGACGACTGCGTCAGCGCGATCCTCACGCAGGTGAAGCTGCTGCGGCAGATTTCGACGGAGTTCTCGAGCTTCGCCTCCTCGCCGACGCCGCGGCCGGAACCGACCGACGTGTCCGCGCTGATCGACGAGGTCGTGGAGCCCTACCGCACCGCGTTGACGGGACGGATCGCCGTCGACGTCAGCGACTCGGGCGCGCTACCTCAGATCCCCCTCGACCGCACGCTGTTCTCGCGGGCGCTGACCAACGTGATCGAGAACGCCATCCACGCGATGCCCGGCGGCGGACGGCTGACCATCGCCAGCGGCCGTGACTCGGTGAACGGCAGCGACTCGCTGGTCGTGTCGGTCAGCGACACGGGGGTCGGCATGGGGCCCGAAGACATCGCCCGGATCTTCGAGCCGTACTTCTCGACCAAGGCGACCGGCACCGGCCTCGGCCTGACCATCGCGAAACGAAACATCGACCTGAATGGAGGGACGATCGAGGTGGCGAGCGAGCGAGGTGTGGGGACGACGGTGAGGGTGAGGCTGCCTCTATGACCTGTGCCGTTCACGCTTCTCGGTTCACTGTTCTCTGTTCGTGTTCAGGTTCGGTTCGCGGTTCTGGGTTCGCGGTTCGGCGTTCGCGGTTCGGCGTTCGCGGTTCAGGGTTCGTCGTTCAGGGTTCGTCGTTCAGGGTTCGCGGTTCGGGCGTGACGCGATGCGGCGTTCACGGGCTTTTCTGGCGTTCTTCAGAGCCTCCGGCGATTGGAGATATTCCATCAGGCCGGTCACTTCTTCCAGGCTCACCTCGGCAAGCGCGTTCAGTTCTGACCGCATCTCCTCGGTCATGTAGCCGCTGTCGACCGCGTCGATGAGGTGGTTCTGCGACTCCATCACCGACGCCCGCGCCATGACGCAGTACCGGGCGAAATCAGGTGGACTGAACCTGCCGAATCCTTCGGCGATGTGCGCGGGCGGGCCCGCCACGGAATCTTCGAACTGCGGCCAACGGCGCCAACCGCGCAAGTGGGGATGTGAGGCTCTCAGGCGATAGACCGCCTTCTTGTACGCATCACAGGCCTGCCACGCCCGCAACTCCGTAAACCGACGCACGCCCATGCACGACACGAGTGCACCGACAATGCCGGCACGGTTTTCCAAGGATTTCGATGACGAGCGAGGAGATCAGTCAGAAACTGCAAGCCAGGCGGGCGACGATCGTTGCAGAACTTTCAACCCCGAACCCCGAACTCCGAACTCCGAACTCCGAACTGCGAACCCCGAACTTCGAACTTCGAACCGAACCTGAACACGAACCGAGAACTGAGAACCAAGAAGCGTGAACTGCAGGTTCCACTACCCTGCATCTCTCATTTCTTCCTTCCTCACCCCCTCCTCCGCCGGCTTTCCCTCCCGCCTTCGCAAGCGGTTGATCGCCATGCCGATGAAAGCCGACGCGAGATAGGTGTAGGCCATCGCCACGAGAACCGCCTGGGCGTGGGTAGCGATGAGCATGATCCCGACGGCGATCAGCAGCAACACCGTGTAGGGCCGGCGCATCTGCAAGTTGATTGTCTTGAAGCTGCGGAAACGGATCGTGCTCACCATCAGCAGCGCAGGCACGATGACCATCGGCAGCGCCAGCAGCGCCTGCTCGCGCTCGAACAGACCGGCGGGGTACGCGAAAACCGTCGCCGCCGGGATGGCGGCCGCGGCCGGGCTCGGCATTCCGACGAAGTAGCGCTTGTCGCCGCCGCTCGCGGACTGGATGTTGAACCGCGCCAGCCGCATGGCGGCGGCGGTGACGAACAGGAACCCGGTGGCCCACCCCAGGCGGCCGAGCGACGACAGACCCCACGCGAACGAGAGGATCGCCGGCGCCACGCCGAACGAGATGACGTCGGCGAGCGAATCGAATTCAACGCCGAAGTCGCTCGCCGTGCCGGTCAGCCGCGCGATGCGGCCGTCGAGCATGTCCAACACGATCGCGAAGCCGATGAAGGGCGCGGCCGTTTCGTACTCGCCGCGCATCGCGTAGACGATGCAGGCATAGCCGCAGAAGAGGTTGGCGACGGTGAACAGGCTCGGCAGCAGCGCGACGCCGCGCCTGAAGCGGCGCCGCGGCTGGTCGCCCGCCCGCCGGAGGAATCGGAGTCGTCCGTAATCTTCAGACGCCATCGCAGCGAAACGGCCGATTGGCCATAACGCTCAGTGTAGCACCGCGATGATCGTTTCACCGCCTCGCACAGCTTCGCCCACCTTGACGCGCAGCTCTGAGCCGATCGGCAGGAAGACGTCCATGCGCGAGCCGAACTTCATCACGCCGTAGCGGTCGCCGGCGCGGACCTCGGCACCGCTCTGGACGCGGCACACGACGCGGCGGGCGAGCACGCCGACAATCTGCCGCACGACGATCGAGCGGCCGCGATGATCGATCCATACTTCGCTCCGCTCGTTCGTGGCGGCGGCGTCGCGGTGGTAGGCCGGCAGGAATCTCCCCCGCTGAAAACTGACGCGGGTGACGCGCCCGGTTACCGGCATGCGATTGACGTGGACGTTCATCGGCGACAGGAAGATGCTGATCTGCAGCCACTCGCCCGGCGGCGTCGCCGCCGCCTCCGCCAGTCCGGCGACAAGCACCCGGCCGTCCGCCGGCGACACGACCGCATCGTCGGCGGCGGCAACCCGCCGTTCAGGATCACGAAAA
>Ga0184628_10001759_pt1 | contig 10581 bp, 11 predicted proteins | sample PLM4_5_b1_FD_133149 | JGI IMG/M metagenome (GOLD analysis project Ga0184628, IMG submission 133149) | Groundwater sediment microbial communities from an aquifer in East River, Colorado, USA - PLM4_5_b1 | ecosystem: Environmental > Terrestrial > Soil > Riparian zone | place: USA: East River...
CAACCGGAAAAAAGACGCGGGGCGCCGCGCAGGACAATTCTCGGAGGAAAAACATATGCCGCACAAGCTTGTTACTGCGGTCGCACTGGCGCTGTTCGCGTTCACCGGCGTCGCCGCTGCGCAGTCCGCACCGCCACCGTTCGCCACCCGAAAAATCGATGGCACGGACAATGTCTATCTGTTTCGCTACATGGGCCATCAATCCATGTTCATCGTCACGCCCAAGGGTGTGATCGCGACCGACCCCATCGGCCGTTATCGTCCCGAGGCGGTGACCGCCTATCTCGCCGAGATCAAGAAAGTCACCAACCAACCGGTGAAATATCTGATCTACAGCCACGCCCACTTCGATCACATCGCCGGCGGCAAACCGTTCAAGGATCAAGGCGCGATCGTCGTCGCGCATAAAAATGCCAAGGCGCATTTCGAGTGGGCGAAAAAGCAAGGCGCGCTCCTCGACTCGGTCGTGATGCCGGACGAAGTCGTGGACAACAAGAAATTGATCACGCTCGGCGGCACCACGCTCGAACTTATCTATGTCGGGCGCAACCATTCCGACAGTTCGCTGGTCATGCGGCTGCCGAAAGAGAAATTGATCTTCGTGGTCGATTTCATTCCGATCGAAGCCGTGGCATTCCGCGACATGCCGGACAACGTCTCGCCGGTCGAATATGAAGACTCGATCAAGAAGGTGATCGCGCTCGACTGGGACCGCATGATCCCTGGCCATCCGAACGCGGGCGGGCGTTTGGGCACCAAAAAGGACGCGCAGGATCACCTCAATTTCTTGCAAGAGCTGTCGGCGGAAGTAAAGAAAGTGGCACCCACGAAGTGCACCGACGCCGCGATGAAGGAAATCAAATTGCCGAAATACGAGAAGTGGGCAAACTACGAGCAACAGCTACCCAGTAACATCCAGCGTTATTGCTACTGGTGGACCCAGTCCTACTGAGGCCGACATTTGAGTCGAAGCAACTTGCTTGCGTGATAGCCGGGCCATCGCGAAGCGGCGTGGCTCGGCATCAAGCCGACGGATTATGGCGGCAAGGATGACACCGCCGCGATTTCGGAAGCGGTGAAGGCGTTGGGTTAAAGCCCGACAAATCCTTTGATCGCCGCCAGGAACTGCTCCGGCTGTTCCAGCGGCGGGCAGTGGCCGCAGCCGGGCAATTCGACATAACGCGCGCCCGCCACCTTGTCGGCGATCTGCTTGTTGAGCGCCGGCGGCGTCGCCTGGTCGAACTCGCCGCACACAACAAGCGTCGGCGTCTTGAGGCGATGCAGCAGCGGCATGAGGTCGGCCTCCTGCAAAATCTTGCAGGCGTGCTGGAACGCTTTGGGATCGATACCCATCAACACGCGCTTGCGCTCGTCGATCAGCTCCGGATGCGCCGCCAGATAGGCCGGCGAGAACACGCGCTTGGCGGCGATCTCGGCAATGGCGCCGAGGCCGCCTTCGGCGACTTTCGTCGCCATCACCTCGAACTGCTTGCGGCCCTCGTCCGGAAAACAGGCCGCGGCATCGCTCACCACCAGCTTGGAAATGCGTTCGGGATGGGCCAGCGCGAAGGCCAGCGCCACGGTGCCGCCGAAACCGTTGCCGATCAGCACGGCGTCCTTGGCGATGCCGAATTCGTCGAAGCCGTCCTCGATACAGGCGATGTAGGCGTCCATCAGCGCCAGCATGCACGGCTGCGAGCCGTGGAAGCCTGGCAAGTTGAGCAATGTGACTCGATGCTTGGCAGACAACGCCGGCAGCACCGGATCGAAGGCGAACCGGTCGGCCAAGAGCGAATGCAGCAGCACGATGTCGGCGCCTTCGCCGGTTCGCACCGCGGTCAACGCACCATGGCCGGCGGTCAGTTGTTCCATCGCCATCAAATCCTCCGTGGCGCATAGACGAACGGCTGCGCAACAGGCGGCGCAGCCGTAATAATCTTAGAACGCGGACGCGGCCCGCTCAGTTCCCTTCCCGCCAGATACCAAGCGCTTCCTGCGCCGGGCGGTCGGAGATCGAGAACAGCACCGCCTCCTGATCGGCACGGTGCGAATAAGACTTCCACGTCGGCACCACGAACACATCGCGCGGACCCCACTCGATGGTCTGCCCATCCACTTTGGTGGCGCCCTTGCCTTCCAGGCAGGCGAAAATGGTGCCGTCGGTCGAGCGGTAGCTCTCGCCCTTGAAGCCTTTGGGCAACAGCGCCAGATGCGCGCCCATGGTAGGCCCCGACCAGCCGCCGTTGAACGGGTTGGCATAGCGCAGGCGGTGCCCGTGACGCTTGTCGGCATCGCCGGTGTTCTTCATGCGATCCAAAATCGGCCGCACGCGCTCATAGGCGTAGTTGATGACCGGCGAGCGGATCGACGAGGTGTCGGTGCCGTCCGGCAGAACGCCGGAGCCAAAGCGCCAGAGCGAATCATTGTCGACGCGGGCGGTGTTCTGCACGGCCGAATCGAGATGCTCGGCGAATGCCGTCTCGAAGAAATTCACCGTCGGCACGTCGAGCACGTCGAGCCAGATCATCGGCTGCTTGGATTCGTTGCCGTGATCGTGCGCGGTCCAGTTCGGCGTCAAGACAAAGTCGCCGTATTTCATGACGGTCTTTTCGCCGTCGACCTGGGTATAGGCGCCGTCGCCGTCGAGGATAAGCCGAATGGCCGACGCCGTGTGGCGATGCGCGCTGGCGATCTCGCCCGGCAGGATCAGTTGCAGGCCGGCATAAAGCGAGTTGGTGATCTTGGACTGGCCGCGCAGCGCCGGATTTTCCAGCACCAGCACGCGCCGCTCGGCCTCCTCGGTGGTGAGCAGGCGGCCGGCCTCTTCGACCAGCGGCTTGACCTCGTCGAAGCGCCAGATCGCCGGCACGCATTGGGTGACCGGCTGCTTGGTGACGATGTATTTGAGCACCTCCCACAGCGGCGTCATGTCGCGCTGGGAAATACGCTCGTAGTAATCGGCGCGTTTCGGGTTCGAACTGCCGTCGTATTTCGCGGCCTTCTTGCTGACGTTCTTAGCGGCCGGGGCCGTAGCGGCTTCCATCGCTTCCTCCGTATTATTCGATCTCTTGAACCCTACAATAATGGCTGCCGGTGGCGAGCGACAGGGGCCGGAATGGCGTGCATATCAGCCATTGATGCGGCTGCGATCTACCGCAGCAACGGATGCCCAGCCAAAGGCAATTCCGCCACGTTTGCCGCCGGTATCGCACCATGCGAGAATGCCTACTTCTCCTGCGCCGGTGGCAAAAAGGTGGTTCAATTGGCCTCAAAGCGTCGGTTTCAGCTCATCCTTTTGAAGCCGTCGCACTATCACGACGACGGTTATGTTATCCGGTGGTGGCGGACGATGATCCCGTCGAACTCGCTCGCCGCGATCTACGGCTTGGCGCTCGACGCCGCGCGGCGCGAGGTGCTCGGCCCCGATGTCGAGATCGACATCGACGCCATCGACGAGCCGAATACCCGCGTCAACATCTCCAAGCTGATCCGGCGTTTTCGCAAGAACGGAAATTTCGGGCTGCTCGCGCTGGTCGGCGTGCAGTCGAACCAGTATCCGCGTGCCCTCGACATCGCGCGACTGTTCCGCGAAGCCGGCATCCAGGTGGCCATGGGCGGCTTCCACGTGTCCGGCTGCCTGGCGATGCTCGACGGTACGGCGATCGATCTCGAACGGGCGCGCGAGCTCGGCATCTCGCTGTTCGCGGGCGAGGCGGAAGGCCGTTTCGACGACTTCCTGCTCGATGCGGCCGAAAACCGGATGAAGCCGCTGTACAACTACATGAACGATCTGCCGGCGATCAACGACACGCCGCCGCCGTTCCTGCCGCGCAAGTTCGTGCGCCGAACGCTGGGCAACAATACGAGCTTCGACGCCGGACGCGGCTGCCCGTTCCAGTGCTCGTTCTGCACCATCATCAACGTGCAGGGCCGCAAGTCGCGCCACCGCTCGCCCGACAACGTCGAAACGATCGTGCGGCAGAACTGGGCGCAGAAGATCTACCGCTATTTCATCACCGACGACAATTTCGCCCGCAACAAGGACTGGGAGGCGATCTTCGACCGGCTGGCGAAATTGCGCGAGGTGGACCGCATTCCGCTCGGCCTGATGATCCAGGTCGATACGATGTGCCACAAGATTCCGCGCTTCATCGAGAAGGCCAAGCGCGCCGGCGTCACGCGCGTGTTCATCGGCCTGGAAAACATCAATCCGGATAACCTCGCCGCGGCAAAGAAAAAGCAGAACAAGATCGTCGAGTACCGCAAGATGCTGCTCGCCTGGAAGGAGCAGGGCATCCTGATCTTCGCCGGCTATATCGTCGGCTTCCCCGGCGACACGCCGGCCTCGGTCCGGCGCGACATCGACATCATCAAGCGCGAGCTGCCGCTCGACGTGCTCGAGCTCAACATTCTGACGCCGCTGCCCGGCTCCGAGGACCACAAGGTGCTGTGGACCAAGCAGATCGACATGGACCCCGACCTCAACAAATACGACCTCGAGCACGCGGTCACCGACCATCCGAAGATGACCCGGCAGGAGCTGCAGCAAATCTACGATGAGGCCTGGTCGCTCTACTTCACGCGCGACCACATCGAGACGCTGCTCCGCCGCGCGGCGCCCATGGGCGTGCCGCTGGGCAGCCTGGCCAAGGCGCTGATCCAGTTCTCCTGGCAGATGCAGCTCGAGAAGATCCACCCGCTGCAGAGCGGCCTGTTCCGCATAAAGCACCCGGACGAGCGCCGTCCGGGTCTGCCGCGGGAAAGCGCCTGGGTGCTTTACCTGCGCCACGCGCGCGATCTGTTCGTGCGCAATCTCGAGTTCGCACGCACGATCTGGTGGATCCAGGGCGTGCGGCGGAAGATCGAACGCGACCCGGAGCGCCGCAATTACCACGATCAGGCGCTCAGCCCGGTCGAGAGCGATGAGGAAGAGACGTTCGATTATCTGACCAAGACCGATGGCGCCAAGGCGGCGATCGAGCATTTCAAGAAGGTCGACGCGCTGACGCACAAAGTGCATGCGCCGGACCTGATACCCGCGGCACCGATTGTGCCAACCTCCGCGCTCTAATTATTGACCGCGCCACCGTCCACCACCAGTGACTGGCCGGTGACAAAATCGCTGTCGCTCGAAGCCAGAAATATCAGCGCGCCCAGCAGATCCTCCGGATAGGCGTCGCGCTTGAAGGCGCGGCTGTTGCGCACCGGGATGCGCTCCTCCTCGACGTGCGCGGAGTTTTCAAGGCCGGTGTCGCTCAGGATAAAGCCTGGCGTCAGCGAATTGACGGCGATGCCGTATTCACCGAGCTCGCGTGACAGCGAGCGGGTCAACGCGATGATCGCGCCCTTCGACGTGACATAAGGCAACATGCGCGGCACGCCCTTGTAGGACGAGCCCGAAGCGATGTTGATGATCTTGCCGCTACGCCGTTCCATCATGTGTGGCGCGACATGGCGGACCATCAGATAGGGCCCACGCACATTGATCGCCATGACCTTGTCCCAGGTTTCGGTATCCCACTCGTTGAAGTTTCGCGGCTTAAGCGTCGAATAGTACGCGGCGTTATTCACCAGCACGTCGATCTGACCGAAACGTTCGATGGTCTGTGCCACCAGATGCTTGACCGTCTTCTCGTCGCTGACGTCGAACTTGGCGCTTGCCACGCTATCGGCGCCATGGCGGCCGGCGATCTCCTCGGCGAGCGCTTTGCCGTCGGCGATGTCGGCGATCATGACGCGCGCGCCTTCGGCGGCGAGCGCCTGAGAATAATGCCGGCCGATGCCCTTGGCGCCGCCGGTGACGATTGCGGCTTTTCCCGCAAGTCTTCCCGATCCAAGGCTTACCATTGTGTCTCTCCCCGATGACGGGCAATTCAATATCAGCTATGAAGCGCAAAGCCGAGGGGGCAATGCATGCCGAAAGATAGTGCCGACCGCACCGCGATCCGCGCGCTGATCGAGAATTGGGTGATCTGGCGCGACGGCCGGATGTGGGATCAATTCCGTACCGTCTGGCACAAGGACGGTCGCATGTGGGCGACCTGGTTCCAGGGCACCTACGAGGAATTCATCAAGGTCAGCCAGGAAGGCTACGACCACGGCGTGCGCATCATGCACACGCTCGGCGGCATGTCGATCGACATCAAAGGCAGACGCGCAATCGCGCAAACCCGGATGGCGATCCAGCAGCGCGCAAAAGTCGAGGGCGTGCTTTGCGACGTGACCTGCTCGGGAAAATTCTACGACTTCCTGGAGAAGCGCAAAGGCAAATGGGGCCTGGTGTTGCGCCGCCTGGCCTACGAAAAGGATCGCATCGATCCGGTCACGCCCGGCGCCGCGCCTCGGCTTGACCAGAAGCTGTTGGCGACATTCCCCGAAGGCTATCGCCACCTCGCCTACCTGCAACACAAGATCGGCTACACCATCAAGGACAAATTGCCCGGCCTCGACGGGCCGGAGCTGGAGGCGCTGTACGCCAAGGGCGAGGCCTGGCTTAAAGGCAAGAAGCTGTGACAGCCAGCCGGGCGTTCCTGGCCTGACAAATATCAATCGCACCGGCGAAGGGTTGGCGTAGACGTACAGAAGTGCGAATTTGTTCGATAAAGTCGGGGATCAAACCATTCGGGGGGCGTGATGTCTTCACTGGCCAGCAACTTCAACCTGTTGAACGAATTCAACATCCTGCGCCTGATCTGCGGGCTGTTCATGATCCCGCATATCTATGGCAAGTTCTATGTACCGGCCGCGCTCGGCTTCTTCGTCGCCGCCGGGTTCAAGCCGCCCAAGTTCTGGATGTATCTGGCCGGTGCCATCGAGGTCGTGCTGGCGCTCGGTCTGATTTTCAACATTTACACCACCATCTGCGCCACGATCATGACCTTCCACCTTCTGGTCGCCGCGGTTGGCGTCTATAAGGTCACCGGCAAATGGCTATGGAATATCGGTGGCTCCGAGTTCTGCCTGTTCTGGGCGATCTGCTGCGCCGTCGTGGCGATGCACGCCTATTATGCCGGCGGCATCTGGAATTGAGATAAACCTGTCTCGTGTGAATTCCATTCGAAAGGAAGTCTAACCAATGGCTAGCGTTCTGTTTTCTCCGATCACGCTTCGCGGTCTCACGCTGCCGAACCGCGTCGTGGTGTCGCCGATGTGCCAGTACAATTCCAATAATGGCTCGGCCAATGACTGGCACCTGATGCATCTCGGCAATATGTCGCTCGGCGCCGCCGGCCTGGTGATGTGCGAGATGACCAACGTCAACCCGCAAGGCCGCATCTCGCCTAAATGCGCCGGCATGTGGTCGGACGAGAACGAAGCCGCGCTCAAGCGCGTGCATGATTTCTGCCGCCAATATGGCGTCGCCAAGCTTGGCGTGCAGCTCGCGCACGCCGGCCGCAAAGCGCCGACCACGCCACCAGCCGCCGGCGGCAAGCCTATCCTTGAAGGATCGGACGCCTGGACCCCGGAAGCGCCGTCGGCGATCCCCTACGACACCGGCTGGGCGGTGCCGCACGCCATGACCAAGGACGACATCAAGCGCTGCCTTAATGAATTCGCCGCGGCCACCAAGCGCGTCGAGCGTATCGGCTATGACGTGGTCGAGCTGCACGCCGCGCACGGCTATCTCGGCCATCAGTTCCTGTCGCCTCTGTCCAACAAGCGCACCGACGAATATGGCGGCTCGTTGGAAAACCGCATGCGCTTCGTCATCGAGATGTACGAGGCGGTGCGCGCGGCATGGCCGGACAACAAGCCGATCGGCGTGCGCGTGTCGGCCACCGACTGGGTCGACGGCGGCTGGACGCCGGAGGAAACCGTCGTGCTGGCCAAGGAACTCAAGAAGCGTGGCCTGGACTACATGGACGTCTCGAGCGGCGGGCTCTCGCCGCTGCAGAAGATTCCGCTGTCCGCCGGCTACCAGGTGCCGTTTGCCGAGAAGGTCAAGAAGGAGAGTGGCATCACCACCATGACGGTCGGCCTGATCTCGGGCTACCAGCAGGCCGAAGACATCGTCGCACAGGGCAAGGCAGATCTGGTCTGTCTCGCGCGCGCCGCGATCTGGGACCCGCGCTGGGCCTGGCACGCCGCCGAGGAACTCGGCGCCGAGACGCCTTACGCGCCCAAGACCATGGCCGGCCATCCGAAGCTGCGGCCGCAATTGTTCCCGAAGCGAGCGCAGCCGGCGAGTTAATCAAGCGAATTGCGCGAGGCCGTGGCCGACGGACCAATTCTCTTTCGCGGCGTCGAGAACGTTCACGAACACGTCCTCCGGCCGGATGCCGGGGCTCTCGCCGAGCAGCTCCGCGATCCGCCGGAACAGCGCTTTCTTTTGTTCCGCCGTGCGGGTGTTGAACACGGTGATTTGGATGTACACAACATCGGCGCTCCGGGCGACGCCGTACGCATCACCATAGCGGAAGTTTGCAGCGTCATGCTCCGTGATGGTCATGAATTGGTCGTCTTCGGGCACGTTCAGTGCTTCGCGCATCGCACGATACAGGCCGTCGAAGATCGCCTGCCGGTAGGCTTCCGACTTTCCGGCGCGCAGTGAGACGTGAAGAAGCGGCATCGCGGGTCCTCCGATTGACGACAAAACCATCCTTGACAGGGTGGTCAATCTTGACAATAGTGTCAAGAATAAACCGGTGGAGAGAGCCGAATGGTGGGTGCGCGTCAGTTTGACGAGCAAGAGGTGATCGCGATCGCACTTGATGTGTTCTGGCGGAAGGGTCTCCACGACGCGACCATGCAGGACCTTGCCACGGCGACGGGGGTCCAGCGCGGCAGTCTTTACAACGCCTATGGCGACAAGGAAGCGATTTTCCTGCGCGCCTTCGACCAATACACCGGGCAATTTCTGGAAATGGCCGCTAATGCGCTGGCTCAGGGCGACGCTGCGGCCAGGCTCCAAAATTTCTTCGACGTGATCATTGCGAATATGATAAGCGGTTCGCCTCCGCGGGGTTGCCTGACAACGCGCACCGCGCTCGATGTGGCTATTTCGAGCACAGCAGTGCGCCAGCGCGTGCAAAGTCTGCTCAGCCGACTTGAACAGCTCATCGGCAAAGCAATTAGCTCCGCTCCCAACAAGTTGCCAGCGATTGATGCAAATCGACTTGCTCGTGTCGTCGTAACCTTCACGAGAGGACTTGCTGTGATGGAACGCGCTGGATACAGCCGCAAGCAGCTTAAGGAAGCTGCAGCAACCTTCGTTGATGTCTTGTCTGGCGATATGTGACGGAGCGCTCCTCAGCATGAGGATCAAGGACTGGACTACACCTTCATGCGCTTGATGAACTTCGCGAAGGCCGCGAGCTGCAGCTTGATGGCGTCCTTTGTGGGTTCATCGGTCAGCTCGCCGGTCTTCTCGTCGATCTTCTTGGCGGCGTAATTGACGAACACTTCTGGCTTACCGAACATCTGCGCGTCGATCGCGGTCAGCGCCATGCGCAAGTGATATTGCATCCGCCCGCCGCCGAGCAGGCCAGGTGCGGCTGACTGCAAGGCGATCGGCTTGTCCTTGAAGCAAACCTCTTTTTCGCGCGAGGCCCAGTCGATGGCGTTCTTCAATCCGCCGGGGATCGACCAGTTGTATTCTGGCGATACAATGATGACGCCCTCGGCTTTGCGGATGGCGTCGCACCAGGCAAGCACGTCGGCGGGAAAGCCGGTCGCGGTCTGATCGTCGGCGTTGTAGATCGGAAATTTGCCGAACGAAGCCGCCGGCGTCAGCACCAATTCCGGCGGTGCCAGGCCGGGGAGCGCGCGCGCCACCGCAGCATTAAACGAACCCTTGCGCAGCGATCCGCAGATCACGAGTACCTTGAACTGGTCGGCCATTTCATTCCTCTTCACTTGTTATGGCGGCAACGCGCTGCCGCTATTTCTGCTCAATCCCGGCCTTCTCGCGCACCGACTTCCATTTGACGACCTCGTCCTCGATATGTTTGCCGAGCTCCGCCGGCGTCGAGAGATGCACCACGGCGCCGACCTTGGCGAGCTGGTCGCGGATCGCCGGCGTCTCGAGCACCTGCTTCAGCGCGGCATTGGTCTTGTCGATGATCGGCTGCGGCGTGCCGGCCGGAAAAAGCCAGCCGTACCAGCCGAACACGCCGTAGCCGGGCACGCCCGATTCCGCCACCGTGGGTGTATCGGGAATCGAGGGACAGCGCGTCGGCGTGCCGACGGCGAGCAGCTTCAATTGGCCGGCCTCAACCTGGCCGCGCACGGCATGCGCCAGCTCGACGCCGTAGTCGACCTGGCCCGACACCAATGCGGTCACCACGCCCGGCGTGTTGCTGTAGGGAATATGCTTGACGTCGATGCCGGCCATCTGCCGCATCAGTTCGCCGGAGAAGTTCTGCGTCGAGCCGGTACCGACGTCGGCGAAATTGAGCTTGCCCGGGTCCTTCTTGGCCAGCGCGATCAGTCCCTTGATGTCGTTGACCGGAAAGTCCTTGCGCGCGACGAAGACAAAGCACGAGTCGGCGACCCACGACACCGGCGCGAAATCCTTGACCGCGTCGTAGCGCATCGACTTGAGCATTGCCACCGCCACCGTGTGGGCGGGGCTGGTCATCA
>Ga0184628_10001760_pt1 | contig 10576 bp, 6 predicted proteins | sample PLM4_5_b1_FD_133149 | JGI IMG/M metagenome (GOLD analysis project Ga0184628, IMG submission 133149) | Groundwater sediment microbial communities from an aquifer in East River, Colorado, USA - PLM4_5_b1 | ecosystem: Environmental > Terrestrial > Soil > Riparian zone | place: USA: East River...
AGCAGGCGCAAACCGGGGGGAAGGAGATCGTGGACTATGCCTTCTGGAAAGGCATCGTTCTCGTCGCCATCATGCTGGCAGCCGCCCTCATTTCTTGCATCGATAATTTTTCGGGCTTTAACCTGCCAAATTGAGCCAGAATCGCCTGTGCGAGATACTACCGCGACCGGAAATCTCTATAAGACCGCGGGCTGGACTCTAACGGTTCTGTCGCTGGCAATTTTCATTGCTTACCTTTTCATTGGGAGGCATCCGGGCGGCTTCAGTTCCGAAATGCAAGATTACGCGATTGAGCAGCAGCGCCACTGATACTTACCGCACCACCATCGCCTGCAGCCCTTCACCCCGCTGTGATATTTCCGATAACCTGAACAGAGCTTAGAAGTCCTGCACGAAGACGAATACGAGAACCGCAAGCATCGCAACTATGACAATGATTTTCACGTACAGCCGTCTTCTTCGAAGGATATGGAAGTCGTTCTGTTGATCCTGCGGAATGTTGGAATCAAACTTTAAAACTTTCTTCTGCATTATTTCCGACGGTATTGCCATTAGACGTCCCCTGTTTCGATACTCGGTCGTTCAGTGTTCAGAGAACCAGCAGTCGAGATTTTTAAGTTTTTAACGGTCAGTATTGCTGCGCGGCTTCGATAATAAGTAACAATCGCGATTCTGCAGGTTGCCAACTCTTATTTTCGAGTAGGACTATGAGGAATTGAACTGTAACTGTTGGCAGGTACAAAATCACGATTGAATCAGCATAGAGGCCATCGTGTGCTGCCGGTACCGCGTGAGGATCAATGGACGGACGGCAATTAACTGAACGATATTCCAGTTTCCTCGAGCGATGATGTACGTCCAGGGTTGACGCCATACTTCCGAGCCGCGGGCTGCGCTGGCGCTTCGTCCATCCTATTTGGCGTGACTTTGCGAATCTCGCAGTCGAACGTCACTATACGAATACCAGACCCCATGATGCCGAACTGCGTCAGAACTTCAGGATGGCTTCATCTGAAGGATTTTCGGGAGCATCGTGTCGATGGCGTCGTGGATATCCTTAGCCGTTACGGGCAAGACGTCTCGGATCTGTTCGAGTGTTGACCGGGACGATGCAAAGTCTGTGTCCCGGGCACCAGTGGCCCAGTAGCGCCTGTATGCGATTTCGGCTTCATTCAGTCGAAGCGCCAGAATGTTGAGCATACCGAGATCCGCCCAGGCCCACCATTGATCGTGACGATCGCCGGCAACCTGTCTCGACACGATCGAGATGGCGTCCAGGATCCGTGTTTTCATGCTGCCGATGGACTCGTGCCGTTCTGTGAGGATCTGAAGTACCAGCTCGTTTACGAGATTATAAGAATCCGATATCCCGTAGCGAGCGTCCTGTTCAATTTCGCGGCCTCGTCGATAGCTGGACAGCGAATCCTTTAAATCTCCGGACCGGCGAAGCAATCCTCCACGTATCCCATAACAATTGGAAAGTTTCGCAGCGATGCGGTTTCGACGCTCGATCTCAAATGCCTCCAGGTCCGCCTTCCGCTGGTCGGTTTCCAATGCACCTTCCAATCCGATGATGCTCGGTGCCAGGGCTTGCTGAGCCTTGTCAAACTGTTCGAGTTGTCGAAACACCTTTACCTTCTCCAGAGTCAACGCTACTTCATCAAAAACGTCTGGGGTATCTATTCGAAGCTTGCCGGCGAATTCCGCAATGTTTTTGCCAAACTGCTTATCGCTTTCTTCGGCGGATTCCAGCAAGGTTCCTGCAACGCGGTACGCCAGCTCCAGGTACTCCTGCCTCAGCAGAGGATTTTCCAGAAGCTTTGCTTCACCATGACGATGTTGCAGATACAACAAGGCTGCGACAATGCACTCGCGCCCGTGCTTTTCAGCCCTTGTCGTCAACGCATGAGTATTGGGATAGATAAAGGGCGATCGGCCCTTTGAATCGCTCACGTGATACAGGCGCTCGGTTTCAGCCAGATATTTCGAAACGGAAGTCGCCACAGGCTCGTGTTCTGGATTGATGTACTGCCATACGCTCGTATAAATCGAGCCGGGCCGCAATCGTCCGCCGCTGCCCCATGGCGTATCAAGGTAACGGCGCTCGCGGATTTCCAAATGTGCTTTTAATATATTGATAAATGGATCGACCGGGTTCTCCGAAGTGTCCTCTCGACTGTATTCGTGCACGGCGAAGAGTTTCAGCAAATCACGCCACTGCCCTGACAGCTGCAAGTTGCCTTTAGACTGATTTTCGCTGGCGGTCGATTCGATAATGCAGACCGGATCGAGATCGCTCGACGCGAGCCGCACTCCAAGCTCGAAGAGGACGTTCGGTCTCGACTCGCTGAGATCTACAACGCAGAATTCAGTGCGGCGAATGGCGTCGAAAAGCGCATGTGAAACAAGTTGCGGGGAAGTCATATCGATGCTTCGAATGACTTTGGCGTCCGCTGACGCAGACGCCTGCGGAGCTGTCTCGTCATTCGCCCGCCGGTTTTGAATTGCGTACCCGAGGTATCTGGAAATGTTGGGCCACGCATTCTTCCTGTAGTCGTCGCTGTACGAACACAAGACAAGGCACTGGTCAAAGTACCGAAGCGATTGACGGTACTTTTCGTCCGGCCACAACTGTCGGATTGAATCGAACGAAGGCAAATCCAGATACTGTATTGGTGCGTCTTGCAGCTGCCTTAAACCTTCAGCAATGCGATCCTTGATTGATAGCTCCGGTTTCGCGGTTCCTGTCCCGAAAGGGAGGAGCTTGATGTCCTTGAAATAAAACGGAGACTCCCGGCCATCTTCCGACGGGGAATGCGAGGCAACGCAAACCGTAATTCCCCGCCGGACAACGGATCGTATGCCAAGCAGAAGCATTACGGCTGGCTCGTAGTTTGTCAGGTCGAAAATCGCAATTTCGCTGCGGCAGATGATTCGAATCGCTTCCTGTAAATCGCCGAGCGACGCAAGCGTCGCACCAGCCTCAACAAATCTTGGTGTCCACAGACGGCGATTACCGCCGGCTTCAAATATCTCTTTACCGAAGCCGGTTCTCATTGTGTTCGCGAGTTGCCTCAGCGGATGAGTCTTTGCGGCGCCTTGAGCGCTTTCGGCAAGAACGGCACACCACTGAATGTTCGAAACTGTGTTGGGAAACAGAGGTCGCCGCAGGGCGTCACTGTCGGCGCCTTCAGGAAAGAATCTGGGAATGGCTGCTTTATCGCCAAAGGTATCGCGAATTCGATATTCTGCCAGACTGCCGACCGTCTTTAGCGAAAGGCCGGACTCGGCTCCTTCGGAACCGAGCATCAAAACGTCCAGGATTGCGTTGCTGAAAGGCGTGCACTCTTCGTTTCGAGGCGCTCTGGAGAGCACCATCCCGGATGAGCACAGCATTTCAACGCGTTGTTCGCGCAGTGCGTGAATTGCGCTGCTGCTGACTGCAGGACCATAAAAGGCTTCCTGTGCCGCGGCCGCAAAACACGCATCGATCAGAAGATGCTGGTGAAGATGCGGCGCATTCTTTCGAATGATGGATGCCAGATCGCCGGCCTTGAGAGTGGTCGTCTCGAGCTGAGCGGGATTCGAACAGCGCACCAGGAGAGCGTACTCCCGTTGATCACCGGCGAAATCTCCGTGGCCCACGAAGTACAGGACGAGGTCGGAGGCGTTTGCCGCCGCTGGACTCCTTAGAAAACTGCCAATTTCCTCATAAATTCGGGACGTCGAGTGATCTCTGTCGAAGAGATCCAGGCGCTGCGCCGACGCGATAGCGAGACCCGCTGGATCCAGCAGGTATTTTTCAAAGCGCCGCTTCGATCGCAAAAATACTTCCGAATCGAGTTCGCTTGCGGCTGGCCACTGGCTTGCGCCCAGAAGAATAGCGACGATCCGCGTTGGGTCGACGGCTGTCAAAATACCTCAAACTGCCGCTGAACCGGACGAGCCGGACAGCAGCGGAGAAAGCTTTTGTGTCAGGTCCTGCGCCGACTTCACGCTCAAATGATCAACCTCGACGCTCTGGTCGCCAACCTTCATCACAATTTTTGAAGTGTTTCTTTGGCGCAACCAGTCGGCAAGCCCCTTCGCCAGCTCTATTCCAACCTTGGAGCCCATTAGAATAATGAGAATGGTTCCAATATCCTGAGCATCACGGTCCGTTCGCTTGCGCGAAAACTTCGTGCCGGGCGAATTCGCCGCGATGTATTCCTGCAACTCATCTCTAAGTGCGCCGGCCGTTTTTTCATCCACACCAGGAAAACTGATTTCCACATGCTGTTCTGCCACAATGCACCTCCATTGGTGTCGACAATATAGCGCGCCTCCTTCGACATTTTGAAACCAGATCCGCAAATCGGGCCCAAAACCGCGATATTCCGCGCGATCTGAATCTGGGGATCTTCTCGAACAAGGCCTAACGTCATCCCGGGACTTCGAATTAGTTTTGACGGTGAATCTCCGTGACCTGCAGTCGCAGATTGGTCTCATTCGTGGTAACGGTCACGGTCAGCGCTAAGGAAAATACAAAAACCTCTAAAACGGCGCACGGAAGTCGTGGATTATTGAATGGCACACTTTGAATAAGTCGTCTTGATTTTCAGCCTTTTTACGGCAGTTGTTATTTTGTGAACTGCTACACTGCGTGGCTGGGATCCTCATCGTTATATTGGAGCAGAATGAGCGAATCGCCGTACAGCAGCCGCGTGGATAATCGTGAGCATCCGCCGTCTCTTGCTGCGATTGTCTTGTGCTTTCAGTTGTACGTGTTGGTGGGTGCCTTCGTGTCATTTCTTGGATGGGCAGCCGACCTGCAACGTCTGACAGATTGGAACCGCAGCGGAATCTCTATTCAGCCCAATACCACAATTGCCGCGATGTCGGCGGCTCTGGCGCTCATCCTGTTGAGCCGGGGGTATCCCCGCGCCGCAACCGCCGCCGGTGCGCTGGTATTCATTATCGGCACAAGCGTGCTCTTTGAGCATTCTTCGGGCATCAATTTGGGCATCGATACGCTCCTGATGTTCGGACGAACATGGGGACGCGTGGGAGTGCTCATACCTGGACGCATGGGACCTCCGGGCGCGACCTCATGGGCCCTCATCGGCATTGCGTTGGTTCTAGCCGCACGACCAAAGGGTTATCGGAGTCGCAGGTTCGTTGCCGTGCTTGGTCTGATGACAGCGTCTCTTTCCAGCCTTTCATTGATCGGATATCTGTACGGCGCAAGCAGTCTTTATACGATCCCAACCTTGACGGTGATTGCGATGCAGACCGCGACGTTCATATTTTGCGTCTCGGCCGGATTGATCATGAGCGTACCGGAATACGGGCCAATGCGCCTGCTGAGCCAGCCCACTCCGGCCGGTATTCTTGCGCGCCGGATTGTGCCGATTCTCATTGCAGGGCCGATTCTGATTGGTTTCTTCCGCCTGGCTGGGGAACGCGCCGGCCTGTATGATGCGCCATTCGGATCCGCATTAAGGACGCTCTCCGAGATCACGCTGTTTCTTTTCATGCTCTGGAGGACAGCGCTTGCCATCGAACGGCACGCACAACAACGTCAGAAAGCTGATGACGCCTTGCAGGCCGGCGAAGAACGGCTCAAGAAAGCACGCGAGGAGGCCTTTGAACGGGAACATGCCGCGAGGGCAGAAGCAGAGCGGGCGGTGCGCCTTAAAGATGAGTTCTTGTCCACGGTGTCGCATGAGCTCCGCACACCACTCAACGCGATCCTGGGCTGGTCTCAACTTCTGAAAAAGGACCTCGACGATCCCGAAACAGTTCGGCAGGTGGCGGAGGTCATCGACCGAAACGGACGGTTGCAGGCCCAACTGATTTCGGACCTTCTGGACATGAGTCGTATTCTTTCCGGAAAGATGCGACTCGATATTCAAGCGATTGACCTTCCGACCACCATTGACGCCGCGATTGAATCCATATTGCCGACGGCAGATGTCAAGGGGGTCCGGATCCGTCGAATGATAACTCCGCTGCCTCACAAGGTTGGCGCAGATCCCGGCAGAATCCAGCAAATGTTATGGAATCTTCTGTCCAATGCCGTCAAGTTCACCCCGCCAGGGGGCAGTGTGGAGGTCGAGGTATCGTCGGTGAATACTCACGTCGAAATTCGTGTCCGGGACACCGGCCAGGGGATATCGGCCGAATTTATTCCATACATTTTTGATCGATTTCGCCAGGCGGACTCTTCGACAACGCGTTCCCACGGCGGACTTGGAATTGGTTTGGCACTGGTGAAGCAACTCGTGGAGCTTCATGGAGGTCAGGTACGAGCGGCGAGCGATGGGAAAGGACAAGGGGCAACGTTCACTATTGAATTGCCAGTGGCCAACTTGAACAGTGATTCATTACCGGATGTGCTTTCGCTCCCGAACTCAGAATGGTCTCGCCCGTCCTATCCGGTGCGCCTCACAGGAATCCGGGTGCTGGTTGTAGATGATGAGCCCGACGCGCTTGCCGTAGTGCGCCGCATTCTCGAAGACAGCGAAGCCGTAGTGGGATCTGCGCTATCCGCTGACGAAGCATTGACCCTGCTGGCAGCCCAGAACTTTGATGTTATCGTCAGCGATATTGGCATGCCCAACTGCGATGGTTACGAACTGCTCGCGGAGGTGCGAAGGCGCGGATTCCAAATACCTGCAATTGCCCTTACCGCATTCGCGAGGCCGGATGATCAACAACAATCTCGGGTATTGGGTTACCAGGCACACGTTTGCAAGCCATTGGATATTGGGGAACTCCTGTCGGCAATCGCTTCTCTAACAGGCCCAATGCGAGAGATAGCGCGATCGTTGCGTGGAACGGTTCCATAGCCATACGCCGTATTGAGAAAACCGCCGCCAACACCACCAACGCACTGATAGGAACTACCCCGACTTCTTGACTGCTTTCTTAAACCATTCCTTTGGGGATTCGCCCGGTTGTGCCTGCTTCTTTTTCTTACCGAGCTTCTCCTGGCTGGCGTTTTTGTCTTTCCTGGCCAATTTGCTCATGCGTTGGATTCTATCAATAATCAAGCAGATCAAATTGAAGAGTGCCGGACGATAGTGGCTCGCCTGCCGTCGAGCCACTGCCCTGCCTGCGAACTTCCACTTCACCCCTCCGATACGCCATCGTGACGTTCCGGGCCCGGAGCACCGGCTCCTCTCCAAACACTGCAACGGGCGGAGGTCGTTCACCGGTTTCGCTCATACTGCCGTCAGTCCGGAAGCAACGCGGTTCGAAAGCCAAGGTGGGTCCACTCCGCATGGGTTTCGACTTCGTGAACGTACGAAAAGTCGCCAGGCTCATTGGAGCCCATGGCGTAGCAGGTCGCGTTGCCGTGATCGTCGCGGTAGAAGCCCAGCTCCAGCGATTCTGTTTTGCTCCATTCCGGATGAAACACATTGCCGATCAGATTGAACACCACCGGAGGACAGAGCGTGAGCCGGTATCCGTTCGGCAGGAGGTTTCGGCTCCGCAAGTCCTGGTTGACGCGCTCCCCTAAATTCCTCAGCGAGGTGTAATTGTGAGCATAGCGTGTCCCGTGATCCAGATATTCCCGTAACGGATCGGCAGTCGAATCGAAACCGTATTGCGTTCCATAGGCCTGATTGTTTCCCGGCAGATACTTTGGTTTCAGAGTGGTCTCGACCGCAATAACTTGTCCCTGATGACGCGCGTGACCCGCTTCGAACATGTTCCGAATGCTTTTGGAATGGATACGGCCTGAACTGAAATTGGGAGACCGCCTGAGATACAGACGATCGTAGTAGGCTTCGTTCAATGGCATTGCCTCATTCGTCGGAATGATGTGCCACTCAAAATTGAGGCGGCCCAGGTGCTGCTCCATTTCCGTTGAAATCTCCGGCATTACCGCTTTGTCGTCAATCCACATCGTGTCCAGCGGCCGGCCAAAAAATGCGGCAAGCCGTTCGCTTTGCATCTCTATCCACTTTTGCATTGGATTCAAGCTCCTTACTGGACGGTGATGTTATGTATGGAAAATGTACGTGCTGTCGCTCGATCCAGATCTGCAATGGCCTTGCTCAGGTCGTTCTCGGCCTGCAACTGCAGGATCCGCGCTCGAACCATAGCCTGCTGGCGGTCCAGCACCAGAAATACCGTGGAAGTTCCGGATTGAAACTTGCGCTGTTCGCTCTCATATTGCTGCTCGGCAAAAGTGCGAGTGTCCACCGCGGCGCGCAAACGCAGCCTGGACGACTCCACGGACTGCATATTGCCGCGGACATCGGCCTGTATCAATTGCTCCAGATTGTCTCTTTGAATTTGAATTTTGCGCCCTTCCGCCAGCGACGAACCCAAATTGGCTTCGGCAGTCCGGTTTCGAAACGGCAATGATATGTTGACTCCGACTTGAGCTGTCGGGAAATTCCCGCTGAGCAGATTGCTCCATGACTGTCCAATGCCGCCTTGCAATAAAGTTGGAACTCCGCTCGTTCCAACCCCGGACGCCGACGGCAACGGCGGTAACCCACTCCCATTCGACAATTCATTCAGCCGTTGAATAATGGGATCGAATCCGGCCGTGAACGGATTGGGTCCCTGTACTACCGGATGTCCGCCCAGCCCGGCAGAAGTGAAACCGCCAACAAGATCGATCTGCGGCTTAGTCTGCTCGCGGTACAAACGCGTGTTCAGGCTGTTGATCTCCGATGAGATTTCCACCTGGGACATCTCCGGACGTGCAGCAATCGCATCCCGAATGGCATCTGCCAATTCGATGGTCGGAGCATTCAGATTCAGGGCCGTGACCGGCCGCAGCGAGCTGTTCCAGAGTGGGTCGTTGCGATTTGCCAGTATCAGCGTCTTCAAATTATTTTCAGCTCGTGTGACTTGTCCCTGTGCCGCGTAGACAGCCTGCTCAAACGTCGCAAGCTGAGTGCGTGCTTCAATGACATCGACGGGTGCGGACACACCCTGGTCCACCATGCGCTGATTGCTGTTCACCTGATCCCGGGCGAGTCCAACAGCGTCGACCTCAATCTTTAGAAATTCATTCGCGTAGACGAGGTCCGAATAGGCCTGAACTGTCTGCGTCACGCTGTCGGACAGGAGTTGCCTCAGCTGCTCGTAAGTGAGCGATTGATTTTTCCTGGATACCGCAAGATTCTGCCGCGCGGCATCGAATTTGAAATTGCGACCGAGCGGCTGGGTCACGTTGAACGAAATAGCTGCCGGATATTGAGGATTCAGAGTGGTGAAAGCGTTGTCACTGGTTTGCCTCGAAGACGAGAATGAAACCTGGTACGCAGTTCCGGCCCAGGGAAGCGCGCCAGCGACCTGAGGCTGAATTGTAACCCCTCGTTGATCGAGCGCTCCACTCGCGGATCCGCCGATAGTGGAACTCACCGGAGTAACCTGGCGATAGAGCGAACTTCTCAGGCCAAAAACCGGATCGAAAGCTCCCTTGGACGATGTCACGCCGAATGCGGAAATATCGCGTCCGATCCGCGACACGGCGATGGCGTTGTTGTTTACCAGAACCAAACGGATCGCCTCGTCAAGACTCATGGCGACTTCCCCCGTAATCCCGACGCGCGGCGGCAGAGTAAAGCTTTCGGTCTGCTGGGCATTTGCGGGAGTCGTTCCCGTACTCATCAAGAAAGCAAGAATACAGATTGCGAAACCAGAGAGCCCTACGCGTGATCCAATGCTCTTTGCAACCCGTCCGAGATGTCCGAAAAGGATCTGCTCGCGCCGCGCCATCCGGTGCCACACGGGGTGTTCGCCGAGATCCTCGAAGTAGGAGTAAAAGACGGGTACTGCGAGAAGCGTCAGCAACAGGCAAAGAGATTGTCCTCCGACAACCAGAACTCCAATCGATCGATTGGTGGCCGCACCCGGACCACTCGAAACGACAAGAGGAAGCATTCCGGCAACCAGCGCGATGGTTGTCATGAGAATCGGGCGCAGACGATCGCGATTCGCCTGAATGATGGCGTCATCGCGCGTCATGCCGGTGGCACGCAATCCGTTGGTGTGGTCAATTTGAAGAATGGCGTTCTTTTTCACGATGCCGAACAAGAGAAGCAACCCGAGACCGGAAAAGATATTGACGGTCTGTCCCATGACCAACAACGAAAGAATTCCGAACGGTATGGCCAGGGGAAGCGTCAGCAAGATGGTTACCGGATGGATGAAGGACTCAAATTGCGCCGCCAGCACCATGTACATGAAGATGAACGATAACGTTATGGCGAGCACGAAATAGTAAGCGGAGCGGCCCAGTTCTTTTGAAAGCCCTGCCAGTCCGGATGTGTAACCCGCCGCGAGGCCCATCTGTGCCACTGCCGTATCCATTGCCGCGATGATGGCGGCCTGCGAACCGCCCTGCGCGACATTGGATGAGATGGTGACCTGTCGCTGCCGGTTCATCCGTTCGATCGTGGCCGGCCCCGTACCTTCCTGGATGCTGACGACATTGTCCAGGGTAATCGGTCCATTCTTCGATGGAATGGTCAGTCGCTTCAGTCCTGACGCGCCGCTTCGAAAGTCTCCGGCCGCTTGCAGTCGAACATCAAACTGCTCCGTGCCGGCATTGAAGGTGGAGACCACC
>Ga0184628_10001761_pt1 | contig 10576 bp, 11 predicted proteins | sample PLM4_5_b1_FD_133149 | JGI IMG/M metagenome (GOLD analysis project Ga0184628, IMG submission 133149) | Groundwater sediment microbial communities from an aquifer in East River, Colorado, USA - PLM4_5_b1 | ecosystem: Environmental > Terrestrial > Soil > Riparian zone | place: USA: East River...
ATCGCCCAATGTCTGATGACTGGAGCCAAGCGACCGGGGCCTGACCGCGCCAGTTGCCTCAGTGCCACCAGGAACGGGCTGCCCGTCAGCCGGCCTAACCGTGATCTGGGTGGGTGCCCGATCGGCCTGTGGCGCGTCCTGCTGTTGTGGCGGCGATGCCGGAGCCGCATCGAACTGATCGAAGAAGTTTGCCCGCTTCGGCGAAGGTGCCGCCTGCTGCGGCGTAACCGGAGCCTGGTCGAACTGATCGAAGTAGTTAGCCATCAGCGCGTGACCCCGAGAATGCGCGCGGCACTACCGACACCGAATTTTTCGTCAAATTCCTCGCTAAGACGCGGATTTCCTCGCAAGGCTTGAACGTGAGCCTGAGTCGGAGCGTTGCCCTGTGGGGCCGGTGCATTACCCTGTGGGGATGGCGCGGTTACTGGCGCTGCAACGCCTCGCCCCGTCCCAGGGGGTTCTGCACCCGGCTGCCTGTAGAAGGTTCCACCACGCATCTCGGTAGCGCGGTCTTGATTGAATTTCAGCCGGGTTTCCGCCAGCCCCTGCGCTCGCGCCAGAATCTCCTCTCGGACGGCCTTTGGCTTTGAAGTCGAAGCTTGCAGTTCAAGCAAGACCTTGCGTTCGCCTTCAGTCGGAGCGCCGCCGAAGATTGATTTCAGTTGAGAAAGAGCCTGCCCGAGCACAAGGTTGTCATAATTTACGGTGTCTGCCGAAGATGACGGGCTCGCGATTCTATCCGGGACCATCCAATCGGGAAGATTATTGCCAGCAACCGCGCGCTCTCCCGCCAACCATCCCTGATGAACGTTTCCACTCTGATTGAGTGCCCGCGCCGCCCTCAAAGCTTCGATGGCGGAACGGTTCGACATAACCGCCTGGTCGGCCTCAAGGATGGCCTTCTTGTCCGTGGCGGTAAGCGGCTGTTGATCCTCACGGGGCAATCGACCAGTTAGAATAAAAGCGCGGTTTGTCTGACTGTCTGGATTCCCTCCTTGCGAGATGACAGCCTGCCGACGTTCCATGACTTGTGCTGGAATACTATCGGCCCTCCGCACAGCGGGGATAAGCGGCTGCGGCCCGTTTGCCCGAGGCGCAGGCGCTGCACCCGATGCCGCTGGTGGATCATTAAACCCGCCAGATGGCGCAGGCATTTGCGGAGCACCGCCTACAGGCTGCCCGTTGGGACCGAGCGCATAATAGCCCGTCTCTGCGCTGCCGATGATTTGCGGCTTGTTTGCGGTCTGCCGGGCAACGTCGAGCATCCCGCCCTGATAGGTGCGGTTCCACTCCTGCTGTGCTTGCGTGTTGGCAAGGTTCGCAAGCGACAATCCACCTTGCACGTCGCCGGCCTGAAACAGCTTCGTTGCCACGTCCGACACAGAAGCGCCTTGCCCAAGTTCGGCAAGCGTGCGCTCACGGTTTCCCGCAAGCTGTGCTTCCTTGTAATCCTTGCCAAGATTACCGAGCGTTACGAAGTCAATTGCGGGATTCTGCATTGCCTAACCAAACAGGTTCGAGAGCATTGTCGGAGATCGAGCCGGGGCCATCGGAGAGAGGCCGCCCCCATTCGGGTTCGGCTGCATTGTCATGGCACCACCACCCATCCCACCGAGCGGCGTCATGGCGAGTTTGGCGGCGTTCATTCCAAGGTTCCATAGATTGCTGGAACCTTGCATCTGCGCCGTGGCTTCGTCGCCGTAGGTCTTGGCGTATGCCGGTGATAGCCCTTGCGCCAGGCCGACCTGCTGCCCTGCCGCCCCCGTTGCGAGACCAGCCAGCGAAGTGCCCTCGCCCTGATCGACGCCAGCCATGCCAGTGCCATAACGCGATGCCAGATCGGCGAGCATAGATGCCCGTCCGCTTTCAATCCCCGCCTTACTAGTGCCGCCCTGCATGATCGCGCCGGCCGCGCCAGTGTTCGCACCAGCAACACCCGATGCCGCGCCTGACGTGGCTGCAAGTTCGGGATTGACTAGGCCGCCTAGACGATCCTGCCAGCCGCCGTAGGCGGTGCGAGCGCGATCCATGACGTAGTTCGATGCGTCGCGGTCAGTGTTGCCGCCAACGCCATTGCCGCCGGTCTGGGCATTGCGAATGCGCGCTAGAGCGTCGATGCCCTGGTCGGTCTCCCAATTGTAGCCAGCGCCCGCGTCAAAGGAACTGCGCGCCCGTGCGTTGCCCTCCGCTCCGTTGATACCCAAGGAGTCGAGATACAGGTCCGTGCCGGTGCCGTATTTCAGGCCCAGCGCAGACAACGGCTGATAGGCACCCGCCGCTTGATCGAAGCGACCTACCGCGCCTGCCGTGCCTTGGTCGATGTAGTTTATGGCAGCATTGCCGCCGCTATTGGCGTAATTGGTCGCATCGGCAAAGCCCTGACCCAGCGCATCCCGCGCACCCGCTGCACCTCCAGCAATCGCCGCATTGCCAGTGGCGAGCCCGCCAGCAATGTTGCTGTTGCCGGTCTGTAGGGTCTGGTCGAGGAAGCCGCGCGTTTGATTCGCAGCCGCCTTTGCCGGCGCTCCCGTGAAGGAGTCCGTTAGCGAACTGAGGAATGCCATTTTGCTGTGCTCTTTAGACGATCGTGCCGTTGTGATAGATGTGGTTGTTCGTGCCGCTCAGAGTGTGCGAGTCAACCGTGGTCCCGAAGAAGGCGTTACTGTTTGAGTTGGCGTCTGTGGTGATTAACGCAAAGTGGCCGCCGTGGATCGCCGAGTTGGATGTCCACACCAGTTGCGCTTCTCCTACAATGCCGTGCAACACCACATGCGTTGTCGGATTGCCTGCCGTGCCCTCAATGTGAGCGCCGAGCGTTCCGGGAAGATACAGATTGGTTCCGGTGCAAAGATTGACGCCGCCAAGCCTTACGCCCCACCCGGTGATGCTCTGCACCAACAGGCCGTCGAGTATGTGACGACGCGAGCCGAACGCAGCCGCGCCTAGAATGCCGTCGAGCCAAACCCCGCCGTGCCACTTGTTCGCTGTGAACGTGCTGAACACGAGATTACGCAGGATGGTTCGCTGTGGCGCGTCTGTTGAATCTGTCGCTACGCGACCGATAGCAACGCCAGACCCAGACGAGACACAAAACAGGTGGATGTTTTCAACGGTGCATTGATCAATACCGACCTCGATAAAAATGGTTCCGAAGGCCGGTGGGGCATACAACTGACAAAGCGCAGTGAACGACCCGCTTCCCGTCAGCCTGCAATTGTCTGGCAGCGCGTCAGGCTGCGAGTTAAACCCGCAGTAGCCCGCCGGTAGTATGAAGGTTGTAAATTCCCCACCAGCAGCAATGGCGGCATTCCAGCCTGGCGAGTTGTCCGTGTAGCTGGGATTGACCGCGCCTCCGATTAGATAATCCCCGACCATCCCGTAATCCTCCATGAAGATCACGGAAGAACGGGGAGGCCCTAACGCCGCGACATCAGTCTCCAGGGCGTCAATGCGGCTAAGCAGTGACGCGATACGCTCGGAATTGTTCTCATACCACTCACGGGTCATAAGGCCCGTTTTGAGGTCTACGACCGGGGCGTCGTGATGCGGCAGCGCCTTGATTGCGCGGGGCATTAGGCTGCCCTATCACTGGCAAATTCGCCATAGAATTTTTCAGCGGCAAGAAGCCTCGCTCGCTTTGCATCATTTTGATCGTCAAAAAGGCCAAGACTGACGTGTCGGCGCTGAGCGTCAACAATATACGCTCGCCACTTGCCGCGTTGACCATGCCAACACACGCCGGTAGCTCCGCTTTTGTTATTTCTTCTGACCCTGCTGTTTATGCAATTTTCTCTATTTGAAGCGGCCCTTAGATTGGACCACTTGTTGTTGCTCCGGTCGCCATCGATATGATCGATTTGATTGATCGGATCAGCACCAGTCATAAGCTTCCAAACAAGTCGGTGAGCAAGATAGCTCACCCCATGAAGGCTGATACACACATATCCGTTGGTTTTGACCGAGCCCGCCGGCTTGCCTATCATCGCTGCACATGACGGCACCTGAGTGCGCCACAGCAGGTCGCCAGTTTCTGAATTGTATGTAAGCCGCTCGCGGAGGCATGCCTGATCTGGCAATGCCTTTGCACGCACTGCCATTATGCGGCCCTTTGTTGAATTGCCATTTGCGCTCCGCAAAAACCAACGTGGACCGGATCGGACACCTGAATGCGAAACCGGACGCCCTGCCCTTCAAATTTCCCAACCCGAAGAACCGAGACGCGGTGTGTCGTGTTGCCCTGCGCGCCGAGCTTTCGCGTCACTGGATTACTCCAGGACGCGCCGCCATCAACCGAATGCGAGATGAGCACCGAGGGATCGGTCTGCACGGGGTCTTCACCCGCCGCCATTCCAACGCCCACGGTAAAGTCAAAGTCCGCTCTCATGCAGACGCCCCTGGCAGGGAACGTCGGCGGGACACCGGAATAAAGCTCCATCACCAATGGAGTTGAATTGCCTTCCCGGTGATAGTCCTGATCGACCTCATACAAGAGCCCATCGGAGCGCGAGCCAACAATCCACCGATCGAAGGCATGAATGGCGCGCGAGACTTGCCAGTCGTCTTGATTGTGGGTCTTTCGTTCAGTCCAATTCTGAGTGGTGAAGTTATATTCCCAGGTCCAAACGCCCGGATTGGTCAGCACCCACAGTGCATGCTTGCCATTCATATAGGCCGAGGCTTCCAGGTCGGCCCCTTCGCCGTCCCTGATCGCCTGCGCAACGTCGCGCGTCACGTCGTCATTAGAAACGGGGTCCGGCGTGTAGCCATTCAGCCGGCATATGGTCCCGTCATCAGCCGCCCATAGCAGTTCGCTTGACCAACCATCTTCCCAGCCCGCTATAGCGTGCGTGCCAGCAAGACCGCGTTTGATATAGGCGGTTTGTCGCTCCAGTGGGAAAGGTGAAGCGCCGACATCACGATACACGGCGGCCCCGTTGGGACCGAAGGCGAAGAACTCATCCCGGAAGGTCACACCGCGAAGCAGCCCGCCTAGGCTCTGCTCCGTGGTGTAGGCGTTGCTGGCGACCGTGACGGCATTCAAATCGGAGGCGAATATCCGTCCGTCACCGATCGTCCAGAGAAAATAGCCATGCAGGGACGACACGCTGTTAGGCTGCGGCAAGTCGGAATCGACAAACGCAGTCGGAGCCGAGCCCGTGAATAGATTGAAGCAGCCCGCCGTGGTGACACAGACATAATTGGCCGTGCCGGCGTTGTTCTTCGCAACCGTGATCGGGTCAGTCCCAGCCAAGGCCCCGAGATTGGCCGCGCTGAAAACACCACCAGATTCCGTCACAGCAAGGACGCGGGTATCAAGCGCAACAATCAGCGTGGAGCCTGCGACGATGCCACCACGGAGATGGTTATAAGTAGCAATGCTGAGGATTTGCCGCAGACCCGGCGACCGCCGCCAGATCACAGGAAACCGCGCGCCCTCGCCTGCCTTCTCAGCATAACAGTTGATAAGCCGCCCGCCGCTCTCCTGAGGTCTAATCCCAGGCGCTGAACTGACAGCGAACGGAATGGCTACCATCGACCGTTACGCCAGGACGACAGCGACATCGGAGCCCGCGAACGTGACGGGAGATCAGTGGTCAGAATGTCATCGGATGCCTGTTGCCGGCAGATGATAACGCGCAACCGGCTTTCAATCGCTTCCCGCTCCATGTCGGGCTTCTTCGGCGCACCGAATGCCGGGGCACTGGCATTGGCCAGAAGCTCGGCCAGCGTGGCCGTGAATTCGTCGGGGATTTCGTCCTCGTCGGGGATGTTCAGGTCGATGCGGACGGACAGCTCTGCGAACAGGCCATCCACGCGGCTATCAATCTTGTCCGAATCCTCGGCCTCTAGCGCCTGCCCAGCCCCGACCAGCAGCAATTCATCGGCCGCCATTGCCACCAGTTGCTCGCGGGTCTTGGACATCAGGCGGCCTCGGCCTTGGTCTGTGTTTGCAGGAAGTCTTCATAGCGAATGACGAAATCATGATGGCCAACGTGGCCGATCGGGTGATGGACGTTCGCCCACACCTCCCCGCCACAGCGCCGCCAGCGTTCGCAGAACGACAGGTCCTCGGAGAGCCGGCCCTTGCCGTCTTCCCGCTCGAGCCGATCGAAGGCGCGAATGAACTGTGTCGCCCCGTATTTCAGGAGAATCGGCGAAACCTGCTGCTTCTTCGGGTCGTCGGAAATGTCGGGAAACTTCCGCAGCATCTCGTCAATGGCAGATCGGGAAATCAGCAGAACACCGCCCCCGACGCCCTTGACTTTGAGATGGCCCTTTTCAACGTCGTCCATTGTCTCCTTGCCGGTGAGACACATGCCGACCGCGTTGCCTTCCATGTTGCGCTGGGAATAGAGAACTCCAGTCACGGGCTTGCCGAAACAGAGCATGTCCCAGACGAGATACGGCGAGAAATGCATATCGGCATCGACCATCAGCAGATGCGAGCATTCCTTGTGCAGGTCGTACCAGAGCGACAGAAACAGGTTTCGCGCGTCTGGAATGTCGGCGATGGCAAGCCATTTCAGGCGGGATGGAACGCCCTCGGTTGCAAGCAATTGTCCCAGGTCATAAAGCGATTGTGTGGTGTGCGCGGTATTCATTCCGCCGCCGGCTGGCAGCGCGATCATCAAGCCATTCGGTGTCATCAAGCCGCCTGTTTTTGAAGTTCAGCAACACGCCCGGCAAGGATGGCCTCGGCCTTGTCCTTGATCCGCACATAACCCGCATCAGGAGGCAATCGAGGCTCGCCCCGTGCCCGCTCAACTGTTTCAGCGTGAGCACGAACGCAATTATTGATATTGAACGATCTCGCTTCCGTAACCTGGAACCACATCAGCATCATTTTCTTCTGCCACTCGGGACACTGGAACTCGGGGTCCATGATGATTTTTCTAGCCAGCTCTCGCCGGTAGATCGTCGCCACGTCGAAATACAAAGTCCAGAATTCCAAATCACGAAGCCGGATCGACTTGCCGGGCTTTGACCCGCAATCCAAATGCACCGCAACGAACGTAAAGCGCCCGATCATGCGGGCGATGTCGTCTAGCTCGTGATCGATGAACCAGAACGGATATTCATGCGAGTAGAGATAGCCGATCTTCTCGGCCAGCCTTGCCGTGATCGCCTGAAGCCCAGGGAACGACTCGTTAATCATCGGCGTATAGACGCAGCCGATCCCGTCAGGATAAATCTGCGCTGCGTCGATCATCATCTGATCGAATCCGGGCGTCCTTAGCGCCCCGTGGTCCACACCAAGCAGGTACAGATCAGACGGACACTCGGTTAGAGCCCGGTCGTATTTCTCGCCCCTCGAATCCTCCCGAGGCTTGACCGAGACGACGATCCGCTTGTCGGTCGGTAGCTTGCTCAAGTGGTGCAGTGTTAGCGCGTCGTCGTCATCGACCTGAAGCATGAGCCGGCTGTCTGGCCGGACCATATTTGGCAGTGAGGTCTTGATCGTATCGAGCAGAAGGTGGGGCCGTGCTCTAGTCTGGACAATCCAGGTAAAATTCATTGATCCATCCAGAGGATACCAAACCCCATCAGGCTATCAGGGGCAACAATCTCGGCGTGGCGATGGCCGCGCTTGATCTCACGCCAGAACCGCGGGACTTCGACAGTGCGGCCGTCCCGTGAGCGAACATGCTCAGGAGCCGCAATGTCATGTATAACCACGATACGGGCACAGCCCGCATAGCGGCTAAAGTCATTCCAGACCGCTTCGTATGAGTGGTCGGCGTCGATCGTCACCGCGCCGAACGGCCCAGACCGATAGGCCCGCCTGTAAGCAAGCGGCGACTGGCAGTCATTCAAAATCACGTCAATGTCGTAGCCATCCCGTAGGAGCCTTTCGGCTGCTGCGAGAAGGATCGGCTTGGACTTCAGATCACCGAACGGCCCTCCAGGTAGATCGATCGCCATGCCGAAACTACCAACCGGCAAGGCCCGCATGATGGTATCGAAGCTGCCGCCGTACCGCGCGCCGATCTCTAGATAGGAGGTGATGCCCTCGGTTTGCAGCAGTTGCGCAAGCTCGTTTATCTCGGTTTCGTCTTGCAGTGGCTTTGCATAGTCCATGCTTGCCAGCATCAGGCTGCCATCTGTCTTTCAATGCGAAGGATCGGATCGGTGCGGAACTCGTCCGGTAACATCGGCTCAATGTGCTGGTAGCTGTCAGACACCGCATTGCGAAGTGTGGCCATGCGCTCGTCCATTTCAGCCTCGGACATCGGGTTGGGTGGCGTGTAGCCTTCCGGGAACGGTAGCCTTGTCGTTAGGCCGAAGAACCGCTCAAAGCCACGATGGCAATAGGTCATGATCCAGAACTTAGCGCAGAACTCACCTAGATTGGACCTGCCCTCGAACGCCTTGGGCTTGTCCTCAGACGAGATTTCCATATACGCCATGCCATCTTCAGGGCCGGGCATGTAAGGCTCGACATCTTCGGGGATCAGAAACGGCCACTGAGCGTCGATGGTGTTCGGCATTCGCATCGGCGCACGCATCAACTGGTCATGCGACAGATAGACAACCGAGATATGCGGACTGACAATCCGCAATTCCCTCTCACCCACCATGACCAGATAGAGGCTTGGCGGCCAATCATCCCGACCGTTCAAGAGATACGGCTGAGCTAAGACGTGCATACAATCGACCGAGAGCGCGGCGATTTGCTTAGCACTCAAAGGTCTGTGTAGAGCTGGACCGGCCTTCTCCAGGCTGGTGCAAAGCCCGCCCTGGACGATGGCTTGCTTGCCTTCCCGCCTCAGTCGATCGAGGTTGTCAAAGTAGCCGATGCCATAAACGTGGTCCGGCATCAGCATGTGATAGGAGTGCGCGCGGTACTTGGCCTGCTGCATTTGCAGATTATGCACGCCACCAATCAGCCAGTATTTATTCGCGCCATTGTCCGCAACCTGGTCGATGATCTTCTGCGGAATGACGTGGATTTCGTGATTGAACCCAGCCAGCCCGCGCTTGATAGCATCGACACCCGCCGCATCGGTGTGAACAACGATAACGGCACTTGACGGAATGGACAGCGACGGCACGCAGAACTTGAGAAACCTATCTACATAGGCACCCCACACCACGACGCCCATAAAGAGCCGCCAATGACCATCCGGCAGAACCGCACGGTCAAAGGCGGTTTTAATCTCAGCATGGACCCAGCTCTCGATAGCGGTAACGAAGCGAGGGAGGCCGGGATAAGCGTACTCCCCCGCTTTGCCGAGTCCTTCGGACATTAGGCGGTTGCCATCAATCCGGCGGTCTTGAGAGCCGCAAGGATGCTGTTCACTGCGGCAATCAATGCGATGGCTTGCGCCGTCGTGGTGAAGCCGAACGCCGTGGTCGCAACACCCGTGGTTACAACAGCAGCAACCGTTACGGCCTGCACGACAGGTGCAGCACCATAGAAGCTAACCAGGCTGGTTGCAGCCTTTCCGACAATGGTCCCATCGGGGCCACTGTCACCGACATATTGATAGGTAGGCATGTTCTGATCTCCTTATGGGGTGCCGGACAGGCGCACAGCCTGGCGAGCGTCCACCGTCTTGACGCCATAGAGAACGTCGAGACGCCAGTTGCTCACATCGTTGGTGCCGTCGAAGTAGGGGATGACACGAACCTGGAACCCCTTGTAGCTTCGCCGGCCGACATCGACCGCACCAGGCGGCTTGACCAGCGGGACCATTGCCAGAGCAAAGGCATTCTTACGGAACACCAGGTTCTGCGCGTAGTTCAGCGAGGCCGTACCGAGGACGGTGATGGTTGCCCCATCGAGAGCCGCCGCACTGACGGTCTGTTGTGCACCCGAGATGATGATCGGAGGCGAAATCACCAGACCCGACAGCGTGCCGTTGGCCGAGGCCGTGGCCGCAGTCCGCACAACGAACTGTTGCAGGTAGCTCTGCGTGGCCTTGGTGACAGGGTTGACGGCGAACACTGCGTCGATGGTGAACACGTCACCTTCAGTCAGGGTCGCCGATGCCTGCCAGCCGTCCGTATCCAGCGACATGGTTCCGCTGTCTTTTGTCGATGCCCAGGTCGTTGACTGGTTGACGTTGATAAGCGGCGTGGCGTTGGTGCGGGTGCCGTCAGTGTGTACCTGCACGTTCTGCGAGGCGTAGGTATCGACGTTACCGATCCTGCCGAGCATGGCATCACGGTAAGCGTCTTTGGCCGGCCCCTGCATATACAATGCAGTCTGCGAGCCGAGCATGGCCCACTCGTCGGTCGGAGACAGAACCGCATAGCGGTCGTCGGTGGGAACCCCCAACAGGTCAAGCCGCTCCGGCCCCTTCGCGAAGTCAGCGAAGGAATTGACGGTCTGGCCCGGCGTGCCGACCCAATTCCACACGTTCTTGTAGAGCGCGTGGACATCACGGTCGATCTGGTTGGCAAGCTGGATCATCGCGGGCTTGATAACCCGCTCCGACAGATCGCCAATGTTCAGGGTGAGTTCCTGAGACGTGAACTTGAAGTCCACGCCCTTGTACTTGTCCACCGTCATGGTGAACTTGCCTTCGACGGCATCCTGAATGACAGCCACGCGGCCATCACGCACGGTGAA
>Ga0184628_10001762_pt1 | contig 10574 bp, 6 predicted proteins | sample PLM4_5_b1_FD_133149 | JGI IMG/M metagenome (GOLD analysis project Ga0184628, IMG submission 133149) | Groundwater sediment microbial communities from an aquifer in East River, Colorado, USA - PLM4_5_b1 | ecosystem: Environmental > Terrestrial > Soil > Riparian zone | place: USA: East River...
CCCAAACAATGGGTGGCGCGCTGGACGAGAATCGAGCATCCATCACGGACCTCGCTGTTCGGCTATCTGCCGGAAACGTGGTGGCACGGGGATGCCAGATGATCTTGGGGCGCACCGATCCGACGGCCGGCAACCGCGCTACGCTTGACGAATTGTTCCGTCGCGCCGGCGTACGTAGCCCCGATACGGACGCGTTGATCGATCCGCCCAACCGCGAAAGCTTCACCGACGGCGCCCCGCGCCGGCTGAGCTATGCCGAGGCTGACCGGGCAATTTCGGCCTTTGTCACCCGGCTGCGCCGGCTTGGTTTGCAGACCGACACCGTGGTGGCGATGCAGTTGCCCCATACCGTGGAAAGCGTCATCACCCTGCTCGGCGTGCTGCGCGCCGGCATGATTGCGGTGCCGCTGCCCCTGTTGTGGCGCAAGCAGGACATGGTGGCGGCGCTCGGGCGGATCGGCGCCAAGGCCATCATCACGTCCTCGCGTATCGGATCGCTGGCCGGTGCCGAACTCGCCATGCATGTGGCCGCTGAGCTGTTTCCGATCCGCTATATCTGCGCCTTCGGAGATAAACTGCCCGATGGCGTGTTGCCGCTCGACGATTTGTTCCTTCCCGGGCAACCGGACATCGTGCCGCTGCCCGCACGGCCCGGCAATGCCGCCGCCCATGTCGCCGCCGTTACCTTCGAAGTGGGCGCCAATGGCGTCCGGGCCTTTGCGCGCAACCATAATGAGCTGATCGCCGGCGGGCTCGGCCCTTATTTGGAGAGCGGCGCGACGCTCGATGCCGGGCTCCTGTCGGCGATCCCGCTGGGCTCGTTTGCCGGCATCGCGCTCAGCCTGGTGCAATGGCTGCTCGGCGGCGGCACGCTTCGTCTTCACCACGCCTTCGATCCGGAGACGTTTGCCGCGCAATGCCGCACGCAAGATGGCGGTCGCATCGTGCTGCCCGGCCCTGCGCTTGCGCCACTTGCCGAGGCCGGCCACCTCGGCGGCACTGGCAAGACCATGGTCGCGCTGTGGCGATCGCCCGAACGGCTGGCAAGCAACCCGCATTGGGGCGGCGAAGCGACGCTGATGGACGTATCCAGTTTCGGCGAGGTCGGCCTCATCGCTGCGCGCCGCGGGCCGGACGGCATCCCGACGCCGATTCCCTGCGGCATGGTCGGCGCGCCACAGGGTACCGCCAGCGCGGTCACGGTGGCGGAGACGGCGCGCACGAATTCCGGCACGCTCGCTTTGCGCGGGACGATGGTGCCGACGCAGGCCTTTCCGCCCGGCGCCGAGCGCGGTGGCGAGCCACATCTGGCGGCGGATGAGAGCGGCTTTGTCGATACCGGATTCAGCTGCCGGCACGAGCGCGACAGCAACACGCTGACGATCGCCGGCCCGCCCGCCGGCATCACCAGCATCGGCGGCTACCGCTTCCGGCAAAACGAGGTCGATTGGCTGGTGGCGGCCGCCGATCTGGATGCGACCATCGTCGCCTTGCCCGACGCTTATCTCAATCAACGACTGGCCGGCAGCGCCCCCGATGGCGCGGCGACGGCGGCGGAACTGGACACGCGCGGTGCAAATCCATTGATTGGCGGGGCGTTTCGCCCGCGCAAGCCGGCAATTGCCGCATAATCTTGGTTTGTCGTTGACGAGGTATTAACAGCCGCCGCCTAGGGTCGCATGTCTTTGTAAACACGCGTGCGCCCTCATGTCGCTTCAAGGCCCGATGATCGTGGTCGCCGAGGATCCGGCGGCCGACTTGGTCGAAGCGCTCGGCGCCGCCGGCGCCTTCCCGATCGTCGAAGCCAAATGGGCCGATGCTCCGACCGCCTTCGTCGCGGTCAAGCCGGCCGCAGTGGTGATCGCCGAACCCGGTCCGCCGGCGAACGAAGCCGCTGCACGCATGCTCAGCCTGCAGATCGCGACCGTGGCCGGCCCGATCGTGCCGACCATCGCATTGGCCCACGGCAACATGGACGCCGCTATACCGATCGCGCTGACAGCCGACGCATCCTTGCCCGTTGCTCGGCTGATCGCGCGGCTGCAATCCGCCATGCGCGTGCGCACGCTGCATGCCACGGTATTGCGCCGCATTGAGCTGTTCTCGTCGCATGGCGGAAAATTGCCGATGCTGCCGGTTGGCGATGCGCTGGACGACGCGACCGTACTGATCGCCGGCCGCGGACCGCTTTATCCTACCCTCAGCGTCGCCATGGGTGAGCGCGTCAAGGTAATCGGCGCGCTCAGCGTGGAGAACGCCGCCAGGCAACTCAATGCGCGAGATATCGACGGCATCGTGGTCGGCGACGGTTTCTCCCCGCGCATGGTCGAGGCTTTCCTGACCGTGTTGGCGCAGGAGCCGCGCTTCCGCGACGTTCCGGTCGCGGTGATCGGCGAGGCGCCACCTGATTTCGCCGAGGTCCTGCCTAATATCGGCCACGTCGACGGCGATCCGGCCCGGCTGGTCACGCGCATGGTGCCGCTGGTGCGCATGCATGCCTTCGAGGCGCGGCTCCAACGCATGCTGAAGTCGCTCGATACCGACGGCATGTTCGATCCGGAAACCGGGCTGCTCACGCGCGACTCGTTCGCGCGCGATCTCGCCAACGCGGTAGCGGAATCGGCCGACCGCAGTCAGACGCTGTCGATTGCGCGCTACTCCTTCGACGGGGCGCTCGATGCGCGGGCCAGCCTCGACGGCGCCCGGCTGGTGACACGGCTGATCCGTAATATAGACTTCGCCTGCCGCGACGACGACGGCGCGATCCTGGTCGCCTTCCCGCAGACCGACCTGCGTAGCGCGCACGTGGTGGCACGCCGCATTACCGGCGATCTCAAGAACGGCATGTTCACGGCACACGACGAGATCACCGCCAACGTCACCCTGGCCACGCTGAAGCGCGGCGATACGCTCGACAGCCTGATGCAGCGCGTAATGGGCAGCCGGATGGTTGCCGCCGAGTGAGCGGATGTTTAGGCTGGTTCCCACAGGAGCCAGCCATGCCCAACAACCAACCGGTCCGCATCGACGTCGTCTCCGACGTGGTCTGCCCGTGGTGCTTCATCGGCAAGCATCGCCTCGAAGCAGCACTCAAGCTCAATCCCAACATCGCGGTCGAGGTGCACTGGCGGCCTTATTTTCTCAATGACTGGATTCCGCGCGGGGGCATTTCGCGCGAGGAATATTTGACCACCAAGTTCGGCTCGGTCGAGCGTTACGGGCCCATCGCCCAGCGCGTCACCGCAGCCGCGGCCGCGGAAGGCCTGACTTATGCCTCCGACAAGGTGAAGCGCCAGCCCAATACGCTCGACTGCCACCGGCTGATCCGCTGGGCCGATGAAAAGGGCAAAGCCGCCGAGATGAAGCAGAAGTTGATGGACTTTTATTTCACCCAAGGCGCCGATCTCACCGACCGCGAGACGCTGGTGAAAGCCGCTACCGACGTCGGGCTCGATGCCGACGCGGTGCGCATCGATTTGGCGGGGGACAAAGATGTCACCGCGGTGGAACAAGAAGCGCAGTCCGCCAAGGAAGCCGGCATCGAGGGCGTGCCGTGCTTCATCTTCGGCAACAAGTTCGCGGTCTCGGGCGCGCAGGCACCGGAATACCTCGCCGATGCCATCGAGCGCATGGCGAATGCCGAAGCCGCCGAATAGCACCGGACCGACAAGCCATGCAGATCACCGCCGCCGTGGTGCGCGAGCGTTCGGGCGCCTTCCAGATCGAACAGATCGATCTGTGCGATCCGCGCGCCAATGAACTGCTGGTCGAGGTGATCGCGTCCGGCATGTGTGCGACCGATATGCATGGCCGCGACGGCTACTATTCGATGCCATATCCGGCAGTGTTCGGGCACGAGGGCGCCGGTATCGTGCGTGCCATTGGCTCCGGCGTGACCCAATTCAGGACCGGCGACCACGTGGTGATGGCGTACCCGTGGTGCGGCGAATGTCCGAACTGCCGCACCCAGCGGCAAACCTATTGCGTGCACGCCGGCGATCTCAAACATGGCGGCACCCGCGCCGATGGCTCGACGCTGCACTCGAAAGACGGCAAGCCGGTCTACAGCGCGTTCTTCCAGCAGTCGTCGTTCGGCAACTATACCATTGCGAACGAACGCTTCGCGGTGAAGGTGCGCAATGACGTGCCGCTCGATCACGTCTGCGCACTCGCCTGCGGCGGCCAGACCGGCGCCGGCGCGATATTGAACGTGATGAAACCGAAACCGGGCGACAGTTTCGCCGTGTTCGGCGTCGGCGCGGTCGGTCTCTCGGGGCTGATGGCGGCCAAGGTCGCCGGCTGCGATCCGATCGTCGCAGTCGATGTGCACGAGCATCGTTTGAAACTGGCGCGTGAGCTCGGCGCCACGCACACGATCAATCACTCAGGCCGCACCGACATCGTCGCGGAAATCCGCAAGCTCACCGGATTGGGCGTGCGGTTCTCGCTGGAGACGTCGGCGCTGGCGCCGGTGTTCCGCGAAGCCGTCGATTGCCTGATGCCGGCCGGCACCTGCGTGCTGCTCGGCAGCGCGCGCGCCGGCACCGAGGTGTCGTTCGAAACGCCGTTCCTGCAGAACGGCCGCACGGTGCGCGGCGTGATCCAGGGCGACAGCGTGCCGAAAGAATTCATCCCGCAACTGACGGATTACATCGCCGCCGGCAAATTCCCGGTCGAGCGCATGATCACGTTTTACGATCTCGCCGACATCAACCGTGCCGCGGCGGAATCAAGCGCCGGCAAGACCATCAAGCCCGTGCTACGAATGCCGCACTAGCGCATGATCCCGAAAAGTGGGGACCGGTTTTCGGATAAGATCATGCGCAAAAAAATTAAGCCGCTTTCGCCTGCTCCGCGATGCTTACCAGCTTACGCAAGATCACGGCGGTGCCTTTCAAGCGATCGTCCGGCCGCTCCCAATCTTCGAAGAACACCAGTTGCTGATTTTTTGGGTCCTTGGGATCGGCGCGCATGCGAACGCCTGAGCCTTGTGCCTGGATAAAGGCGAATAGACCGTCCGGATTGCCGAAATTGTTGTCGCGGAACGACAACACCACGCCCTTGGGGCCGGCCTCGAGCTTCTCGACATTGGCGCGCCGGCTCAAGGTCTTGATCGCCACCACCTGCAACAGGTGATCGACCTCGCCCGGCAGCGGACCGAAGCGGTCGACCATCTCGGCCGCGAAGCCGTCGATCTCGCGCTCGTCCTCGATCTCCGCAAGCCGGCGGTACAGCGCGAGCCGCACCGACAGGTCGGCGACGTAATCCTCCGGAATCAGTAGCGCTGTACCAATGGTGATCTGTGGCGACCAACGGTCGGCGACCGGCGCACTGATGCCGGCCTTCAGGCTCAGCACCGCCTCTTCCAGCATCTGCTGGTAAAGCTCGAAGCCGACTTCCTTGATATGGCCGGACTGCTCGTCGCCGAGCAGATTGCCGGCGCCACGAATATCGAGATCGTGTGAGGCGATCTGGAAGCCGGCTCCTAACGTGTCGAGTGACTGCAGCACCTTTAGTCGCCGCTCGGCCTGCGGTGTAATCTTTTGCTGCACCGGCAGCGTGAGCAACGCATAGGCGCGCAGCTTCGAACGTCCTACCCGCCCGCGCAGTTGATAAAGTTGCGACAGACCAAAACGATCGGCGCGATGCACGATCAAAGTATTGGCGGTTGGAATATCGAGACCGGACTCGATAATGGTGGTCGAGAGCAGCACGTCGTATTTTCCGTCGTAGAACGCCGTCATGATGTCGTCGAGCACGGTCGGCGGCATCTGACCGTGTGCGACCGCGACGCGGACCTCCGGCACGTTCTTGTCGAGAAAGTTCTTGGCTCCTGCCAGATCCTCGATGCGCGGCGCCACATAGAACGCCTGGCCACCGCGATACTTCTCGCGCAGCAGCGCCTCGCGCACCACGATGGCGTCGAACGGCGACACGAAAGTGCGCACCGCCAGCCGGTCGACCGGCGGCGAGGCGATGATCGACAGATCGCGCACGCCGGTCAGCGCCAGCTGTAACGTGCGCGGGATCGGCGTCGCTGTGAGTGTCAGCACATGCACCTCGGCGCGCAGCGTCTTGAGCTTCTCCTTGTGCGTCACGCCGAAATGCTGCTCCTCGTCCACCACCACCAGGCCGAGGTCCTTGAACTTGATATTTCTGCCGAGGATCGCGTGGGTACCGATGACGATGTCGGCTCGGCCTTCCGCCAGATCGGCCTTCACCGCATTGAGTTGCGCGGTCGGCACCAGACGCGAGGCCTGCGCGACCGTCACCGGGAATCCGCGGAATCTTTCAGAGAAAGTCTTAAAGTGCTGGCGCGCCAAGAGCGTCGTCGGCACAACCACAGCGACCTGTTTGCCGTTGATGGCGGCGACGAAGGCCGCCCGCAGCGCCACTTCGGTCTTGCCAAAACCGACGTCGCCGCAGATCAGCCGGTCCATCGGCCGGCCGGAGGAAAGATCCTTGATGGTGGCATCGATGGCGGCGAGCTGGTCTTCGGTCTCCTCGTAAGGAAAACCGGCGCAGAACTCGTCGTATGCGCCGGGACCGACGCTGAGCCGCGCCGCGTCGCGCAATTGCCGCTCGGCCGCGATTTTGATCAATTCACCCGCGATCTCGCGGATGCGGCTCTTCATGCGCGCCTTGCGCGCCTGCCAGTTGCCGCCACCCAGCCGGTCCAATTCGACTTTGGTTTGCTCTGCGCCGTAGCGCGACAGCAGATCGATGTTTTCGACCGGCAGGAACAGTTTCGCCCCTTCAGCGTAGTGAATCTCCAGGCAATCATGCGGCGCACCAGCGGCTTCGATCGCCTGCAGCCCGATGAATCGTCCGATGCCATGATCGACATGCACGACCAGATCGCTGGAGGCGAGACTGGTGGCCTCGGCGATGAAATTGTCGGCGCGGCGCTGAGCCCGGCGCGGCCGTACCAGTCGATCACCGAGAATGTCCTGCTCGCTAACGATAGCCGCTTGGTCGGTCTCGAAACCAGACTCGATGCCGAGCACCGCCAACGCTACCACATGCTTCGGCAACGCAAGCGCCTGCGGCCAGGAGCCGACACTGGTGAGATTGTGCAGTTTGTGATCGGTGAGCACATGGCTCATGCGTTCGCGTGCACCCTCGCTCCACAACGCGATCGCCACCCGCTTGCCGGCGGCTTGCAGCGCGGTAACGTGCTTGCTCACTGCCTCGAATACATTCGCATTCGGTTCGGCGCGCTCGGCGGTAAAGTTATGCCCGCCGCGCGCGCCGACATCGATCACGTCGCGCTCCTCCGGCACCGCGAATGGCGTCAATTTCGCCAACGCCAAGGCGTCGAGCCGCTCCTTCCATTCCGTTTCGGCGAGATACAGGCGGTCCGCCAGCAGCGGCTTGTACGGCGGCGTGACGCCCCGCTTCAGCGCCTCATGGCGCGCGTCGAAATAGTCGTTGATCTGCGTGAAGCGCTCATGCGCGGCGTCCTGGTCCAGATGCTCCAACGCCAGCGGCGTGCCCGGCAGATAGTCGAAGAGTGCTTCGAGCTTGTCGTGGAACAGCGGCAGCCAGTGCTCCATACCGGGATGGCGCCGGCCTTCGCTCACCGCCTCGTACAGCAAGTCGTCGGGCGTCGTGGCGCCGAAGGCGGCGACATAGCCGGTACGGAAACGCCGGATGGTTTCAGTGATCAACTGGAATTCCGCCACCGGCACCAGATCGAGTGTGCCCAATTGGGTTTCGCTGCGCTGCGTCTGCGGATCGAAAGTTCGGATCGTCTCCAGCGCGTCGCCGAAGAAGTCGAACCGCACCGGCATGTCCATGCCGGGCGGAAACAAATCGAGGATGCCGCCGCGCACGGCGTATTCGCCCGGTTCGCGCACGGTCGAGGCACGGGTGAAGCCGTTGAGCTCCAGCCACTCGATCACGCCATGCATGCCGAGCACGTTACCGGGCGCCACCGATAGCGCATGGATGGCAACGAATTCGCGCGCCGGCACGCGCTGCAGCGCGGCGTTCACCGTCGTCAAAAGCACCGAAGGCTTGTCGCGGCCTTTCACGCGCGTTAGCCGTGACAGCGCCGTCATGCGCTGCGCCACCACGCTGGCATTCGGCGACACCCGGTCGTAGGGCAGGCAATCCCAGGCCGGGAATTCCATCACCAGAATATCGGGGCCAAAGAACGCCAGCGCGCGCGACAGCGCCGCCATGCGTTGGCCGTCGCGGCAGATCACGGCGAGCGAAATCGCCGGCGCATCGGCGCGCGCCGCAACGCTGCGCGCGAGATCGGCTAGCACCAGCCCTTCGGCGCCATCGGCGACCTGTGAAAGCGTCAGCGCCTTGCCGGGCCGCAGCAATTCGGCGGGAGATTTCGCCATCGCACTCACGTCAGATGTGGACCATCGTGATGGAAGTCGCGCAGGCGACCGAACAAGGCGGTGTCGAACTCGGGCGGCACCGGTTGCGACCCGTTCACCCAGGTGAAGATTTTCTGGTCGGGCACTTCGAGCCAGCGCTCGTATTCGTCGAGCTCTTGGTCGCTCAACGCCGCAATCTGGACGTCGGCAAAGCGGCCGAGCACCAGATCCATCTCGCGCATGCCGCGATGCCAGGAACGGAACAGCAGCCTGCGCCTGCGCGGATCCAGCCCTTGGCTCGAAATTCCGGTACCGGTCATTGCTTTTCTCCAACGCCAAAAACCCGGACGGGGCCGGGCGGGGTCTATATAGAGGACTTGCGCGGCCCTGTCAGCCGCTTGCTTTGCACAGCCCCCTCATTGCGTCCGCATGGCGCGCAAGCCAGCATGCCGCTTATGCGGCCGCTTGTGCTCAATCCCCTGTTCGCCTCGCTCACCAGCCTGCCCGGCGTCGGATCGAAGCTGGAACGGCTCTATGCCCGGCTGCTCGATCGCGAGGCGCCGCGCGTCATCGACCTGCTGCTGCATTTGCCGTCCGGCACCATCGACCGCCGGGCGCGGCCGAAGCTCAATGAGGTACAAGCCGGCCAGATCGTCACCGTGGCAGTCACGGTCGAAGAACACCGTGCGCCGCCGCCGCATCGCTCGCGTGCGCCCTACCGCATTCTCGCCAGCGACGATACCGGCGACATCACGCTGACCTTTTTCCATGCCCGCAAGGACTACCTGGAGAAGCTCTTGCCGATCGGTGAGATGCGTTACGTGTCCGGCACCGCCGAATTTTATGACGGCATGTTGCAGATGGTGCATCCCGACCGTGTGGTGGACGAGAAGGGCTTTGCCGATCTGCCGCTGGTCGAGCCGGTCTATCCGCTTACCGAGGGCCTAGCGCTCGGCAATGTGCGGCGCGCGATGGAGGGTGCGGTGACGCGCCTGCCCGCTCTGCCGGAATGGCAGGACGAAGCCTGGATCGCGCGTGAACGATTTCCGGCTTTTGCCGACGCGCTGCGTCATCTACACCGGCCGGCCGAGCCGCACGACATTCTGCCGGAGAGTCTGGCTTGGACGCGGCTCGCCTATGACGAATTGCTCGCCGGCCAACTGGCGTTGGCGCTGGTGCGCGCGCATATGCGAAAACAAGCCGGCCGCGGCTCAGCCAGCGAGGGCCGCCTGCGCGCGCGTATCCTGAAAGCCCTGCCCTATGCGTTGACTCATTCGCAGCAGCAGGCGGTCAACGACATCATCAACGACCTCGCGCTGCCACAACGCATGCTGCGGCTGCTGCAAGGCGATGTCGGCTCCGGCAAGACCGTGGTGGCGCTGGTCGCCGCCGCCGCCGTGATCGAGGCCGGACGACAGGCGGCGTTCATGGCGCCGACCGAACTGCTTGCCCGCCAGCACCTCAACACCATCGCGCCGCTGGCGGAAGCCGCCGGGTTGCGCGTGGCGATCCTGACCGGACGTGAACGCGGCCCAGCGCGCAAGGAAATCCTCGACCGGCTTACGCTCGGCGACATCGATCTGTTGATCGGCACCCACGCGCTGTTCCAGGAAGACGTCGCGTTCCACGATCTCGCGCTCGCGGTGGTCGACGAGCAGCACCGCTTCGGCGTGCACCAGCGGCTGGCGCTGGCGCAGAAAGGCGACGCGGTCGATGTGCTGGTGCTCACCGCCACGCCGATCCCGCGCACGCTGGTACTGACTTATTTCGGCGACATGGACATTTCCGAATTGCGCGAGAAGCCGGCCGGCCGCCAGCCGATCGACACCCGCACAATTCCACTGTCGCGCGTCGAGGAAGTCGAGGACGCCGTCGGCCGCGCGCTCGCCGATGGCAAACGCGCCTATTGGGTTTGTCCGCTGGTGGAGGATTCCGAGAAGATCGATCTTGCGGCCGCCGAGGCGCGCTTTGAAGAGTTGCAAAAGCGTTTCGGCAAAAAAGTCGATCTGGTGCATGGCCGCATGAAGGGCCCCGACAAGGACGCCGCCATGGAGCGCTTCGCCTCGGGCAAGACGCAGCTGCTGATCGCCACCACCGTGATCGAAGTCGGCGTCGACGTGCCGCAAGCCACCATCATGGTGATCGAGCACGCCGAACGCTTCGGCCTGGCGCAATTGCACCAGTTGCGCGGCCGCGTCGGGCGCGGATCGGGACATTCGACCTGTCTGCTGCTCTACAAGG
>Ga0184628_10001763_pt1 | contig 10571 bp, 13 predicted proteins | sample PLM4_5_b1_FD_133149 | JGI IMG/M metagenome (GOLD analysis project Ga0184628, IMG submission 133149) | Groundwater sediment microbial communities from an aquifer in East River, Colorado, USA - PLM4_5_b1 | ecosystem: Environmental > Terrestrial > Soil > Riparian zone | place: USA: East River...
CCGGCGCCTGCCCAAGCGCACAGCGATGGTGTTCTTCCATGCGCACAATCCCTGGGGCTTCGCGCACAAGGCGCGCGGCACCGAGGAGAACGTGGACCTGAACCGAAATTTCGTCGATCACGGCAAACCCTATCCCGCGAACCCGGGCTACGCCGAGGTGCATCCGATCGTCACGCCCGCGGAGTGGAACGACGCCAGCATCGCGGGCATTTTCCGCGGGCTGGACGCCTATCGCCAGAAGGTGGGGGAGAAGCCGTTCTCCACCGCGTTCAACGGCGGCCAGTATTCGCACGCCGACGGCATCTACTTCGGCGGGCAGCGCGAGCAGTGGGCCAACTACGCGTTCCGCGAGGCGGTGGCGAAGCACGTGGCGCACGCCAAGCACGCCGCGATCATCGATTTGCACACCGGCATCGGGCCGTGGATGGAGCACATCTACCTGTGTTTCCACAAGGAAGGGTCGCCCGCGCGCGAGCGGGCGCGGGCGTGGTGGGGCGAGCGTGCGGTGAACCTGGCGGGCGTGACGCACAAGGCGCTGGCCGATTACCAGGGCGTGCTGATCGACGCTTTCGCTGCAGCGATGCCCAAGGCGCAGGTCACCTCGATCGTGGTGGAGTTCGGCACCCTCAAGCGCGAAGAGGTGCAGCGCGCCAACATGGGCGGGCGCTGGCTGCGCTACCACGGGGCGAAGTACCCGGCGCTCGCGCGCAAGGTGCATGCCGAATTCTGCGAGGCGTTCTATCCGAGCGATCCGCAGTGGCGCGCCGCCGCGCTCGAGCAGTCGAGGGAGATCTTCGAGCGGGGGATCAAGGGGATCGGTAGCTAGCTACAGGTCCTTTTCGTAGCGGGCGCGCATCGCCTCGTTGCTCTCCGGCTCGCCTTGCGCGCCGATCTGGTCCTTCAGCATCTGTCCCATGGAGGGCAGCGCGCTGCGCTCCAGCTTCGCGCCTGCGTCCCAGAGCTTCGAGCGCATGAGCGCTTTGGCGCAATGCAGGTAGACCTCCTTTACTTCGACGGCGATCACCAGCGGCGGGCGCCGGCGCTCGTTCGTGCAGAGCGCGAGCAGCGCGTCGTCGGTGCGCAAGGTGGCCCCGCCGTTGATGCGCAGCGTCTCGTCCACCCCGGGGATCATGAAGAGCAGCCCCACGCCGGCCCGTCCGATCAGGTTCTGCAAGGAGTCGAGCCGGTTATTGCCGGGTGAGTCCGGGATGAGGACGGTCCGGTCGTCGAGGACTTTCACGAATCCCGGGTCGCCGCCGCGCGGCGAGGCGTCTACGCGGCCGTCCGCGTCGGTGCTGGCGATCACCAGGAACGGCGACAGGGAAACGAACCTGCGGCAGTGGTGGTCGAGCCGGTCGAGCTGCTTGCGCAGCGATTTCTCGCCGGGCTCGCGGTAGAGGGCTCTGAGTGCTTCGACGCTGTTGATTTCCGCCATGGGCTGCTCGCTATTTCGTCGGTGCGTCGGGGATGAGGCGCTTGCCCAAGCTTATTGCTTCGTCCTGCACATAGCCAATGCCGCGGTAGAAAGCGAGCGCCTCGGCGTTCGAGTTTCGCACCTGGATGTTCATCTTCGGACAGCCCAAGGCAAGTAGCCGCTCTTCGGCTTCCTGCATCAGCACGCGTCCGAAGCCCTGTCGCCGGTGCTTCGGCGCGACGGCTAGGTAGTTGACCCAGCCGCGGTGGCCTTCGTAGCCGGCCATGAGGGTCGCGATGACCTTCCCGTCGAGCTCTCCAACGAGGAAGAGCTCCGGCTGCACCGTCAACTTGCGCGTGATGTCCTTTCTGGGATCGTTCCAGGCGCGGGTGAGGCCGCACTCCCGCCACAAGGCGATCACCGCGCCTTCGTCGCTCGTCCTGAATGAGCGAATCAACACAGGGACTCGATGACGATCTTCAGCTTTTCCAGGTCGCCAGGTACATCTGAGGTGCTCATATCAACCAGAAGCGAGGCATCCTCACTTGTGTGCAACGGGCTTTGCGCTGAACAAGTAGTCTTTGAGCTCCTTGGAGAACACTGGATCCTTGCGCCGAATCCACTCCAGCACCATGGATGCGTGCTCCTTTTCCTCGTCTCGATTGTGCTCGAGGATTGCCTTGAGTTCCGCGTCCTTGCACGCGTCGGCGCGTTGGTTGTACCAATCAATGGCCTCCAGCTCTTCCATCAGGGACACGATCGCCCTGTGCATGTCGCGCGTTTCATCGCGCAGTTCCTCGATGGGCTCGTGATAACCGACACTGGACATTTCTTTCTCCTGTTATTGTGGAAGTCCTGCCAAAACTTTCTGACTCATACGATTCCCAGCTTGCGCAGTGCGTACACGAGCATGGTGCCCAATAGGGCGATGGATGCGGATATCACAAACCACCTTTCGCCCCGAGTTGGCGTCTGCGTCTGCCAGAAGACGCCGAACAGCCGCGCCGTGCGCTCTGAGCCGAGCGCGAACCCAGCCAGCGCAGCGAACGCAATGAACGCACCGAAAGCTGTCACGATGAAATCGTCGAAGAACAGAACCAGGTGTGCCGTACCCTCAAACTGGGTTTTTCCATGTCCGTCAATCAAGTGAAAAGCAGCACTTAGGACGGCGAAGAAGGCAGTGGCTATGGCTAGTAGGACGAACGTTATGGCCATTACGACGGCAGAGCCAAGAGCGGACGCCAAGCGATCCTTCAAGTCAGGTACTCGCGAGTGCGTCTCCATGTTGTTAGCCATCGTCGGTTCTCGAACGCATTGTTGGACGGCACCGCGACAAAGGGGCTGCCCATGACAGTGCTAATTGTGTCTGGACCGAAATGCCCACACGCACAAGCTGCCAGTAACCACTAGTGCAACCCAGGAAACCCACACTGGTATATCAACACTGCCGATATGCACCGGCCATTGATACAGCGCCCGCACAGCTTGAAGAACGGCTATCACACCGAAGAGAACACCTGAAACGACGACATACTTGCTGGGCATTTCGATTCTCCTATTCAGTTAGCGACGCCCAACGTTGAGCAAACCATCACTTCAGCTCGACCTCGACGAAGCGGAATTCGTAGGCGTTCGCGTTGATCACGTTGTGCGCGACACCCTTGGGGCGCGCGTACGACACGCCCGCCTGCAGCTCGACTTCGCGCACGCCTTCGGGCTCTTCCAGCCGCAGCCTGCCGGTGGTGAGCGGCACGATCACGTAGTCGTAGGCGTGGACGTGGTGGTCGGTATCGGCGCCTGGCGCGAAGCGCCATTCGGTGACGATGACGCGGCCGGTTTCCACCTGGAGATGCGCGGTGGCTTTCATGGCTTCGGCCTGAATTCCCGGAAGGTGGGCAAGCCGTCGCCGAACTTCACCCAGCGCAGGTCGTGGGAAAGCCATGAATGGTGCGTGGGCGCAAAGCGCTCCGGCTCGTCCAGGCTGCAAGTCGCAATGTCGATGGCGTCCGCGTGGCTGTCGTGGCGGTAGGTGAGCGGCGTGCCGCACTCGGGGCAAAACGTGCGCACTACCTGCGCGGAAGACTTGAATTCCTTCGGCCGTCCCTTGGTGAAACGAAAGCCGCTCCCCGGAAACGTCACCCAAGCCACCACCGGCGCCGCCGCAACCCTGCGGCAGGACTGGCAGTGACAGACCATGGTGTTCGAGCACTCGCCGCTCGCCGCGTAGCGAATCGCTCCGCAGAAGCAGCCGCCATTGACGGTGGTTGCAGCAGTGCCTGTCACGGCTGCTTCGCCACCAGCATGCGCTGGTACAACATGCCCCCGGCGTAGAAGGTCACCCCAAGTACCGCCAGGCTCACGATGCGCGCCACGGGCGGCGCGCCGCTCAGGTCATAGAGCAGCACCTTGGCCGCGGTCGCGCCGAACACCAGCAGCGAGGATTGACCGAGCGCGCGGTCGCGTTGCATCAGCGACAGCCCGAGGCAGCCAAGCGCCAGCACGCCCCAGGCGACGGACTGCACGATGCGCTGGTCGAGCAGATGCAGGGCGGCGGCCATGGCGCTGATGTGGCCGGCGTACAGCACCAGCACGGCGATGTTGCCGAGATTGCCTCGCGACAGCAGGTAGCCGACGTAGAGCAGTGCCGCGTAGGCAACTGCGAGCAGCGAGCGCGCCGGCACGCCCTGCACGTCCGTGTCGAAGATGACGCGCAGATAGTTCACGCCGAAGATCAGGCCCACCGCCACCCACAAGGGCCAGCTGCCGCCCACGCCGCCGCCGCGGCGCAGGCTTACCACGGCGAGCACCGGCACCAGCAAGAAAGCCACCCAGGGCGCCCAGTGCCTGGGCACCATCTCGATGTACCCGGCGTGGAACAGCACCAGCGCGAGGTAGGACCAGAGGATCAATTCGCCGCCGGGCAGCGGTCGTTGCAGCGCGACTCTGGCGCCGGCGTAGATGAGCGCGAGCAACGCAGCGCTGGCAACGGCGATCCACGGCGCATACGCGGGCAGATGCTTGTCCAACAAGCCGTACTGCAGGAAATAGAACAGCAGCAGCGGCGGCAGATGGGCAAAGGCGTCCCCTTTCTCGAGCGGCGCATCGTGCCGGATCGAGAATACCGCGGTGGCGATGCCGAAGATCGCGAACTGCACGGTCTGGAAGGAGAACGCCGCCACCCATTCGGGCGAAGCGCTCTGCCGCCAGATCAGGTCGAACCCCGGCAGCGCGAGGTACAGCGCCAGCAGGTAGATCAGCCGCCGGCCGTGCCAGATCGCGAACACGCTGAACACTGCGCTCCATGCGGAGAAATACACCACCAGGTCGGTGATCGAGCCGCGCAAGCCGGCAAGCAGGAACGGCGCGGAGTAGGAGCCCGCGACGGCGAACAGGGCGTACAGGTCGCTCTCGAACGCGCGGCACAGCCACAACGAGAGCGCGCAGATCGCCACCACGGCTGCGGCGGCGGCCTTGGCGCCGATGAACCCGTAGTACAGGTGCGCCCCGTACACCGACAGGAACAGGATCGCGACGCCCGCCGCGGGCAGCAGGCCGGCATACTGCCGGTCGATTCCACGCAATGCGAATCCGGCGACGATGAGGGCGAGCCCGGCGATGGCGGCCAGGGCGACCTGGCGCACCGGCGTGAGCCAGCCGCTGTCGACTCCGAGCCTGATCAGGTAGACCGCCGCAAGGACCAGGGCGATGCCGCCGCCCCAGCCGAGCACACTGGTGGCAAATGATGGGCCTGCTTCGCGGGCGGGAGCCGCCGGCGAAACTGCAGGTCTGGGCGGAGGCGGGCTTGCCGGCGCCGCTTGCGGCGGCATGGCAGGCGCGGGATGCGCGAAGCGTGCTTCGAGGCGCGCGAGGCGCGACTCGATTCCCGCAATCCGGCCTTCGAGGTCCCGGTCCATCAGTACGCGGCAAGGAACTCGGACAGCGCCTTGGTGAACTGCTCGGGCTGCTCCAGGTTCGACAGGTGCGCCGCCTGCCTGATCATCACCAGCTTCGAGCCCGGCGCGCTGCGCTGGATCTCCTCCGACATCGCCGGCGGCGTGCCGGGATCCAGGTCGCCGCAGAGGACGAGGATCGGGATCTTGATCTCCTTCAGCCGCGCCGAGAGGTTGATCTTCGGGATGGCATGGCAGCAGCCGACGTAGCCCGCGACCGGAGTGGCGGCGATGAGTCTGCGGATGGCTGCCACCGGTTCCGGATTGGACTTGCGGAAGGGCTCGGTGAACCAGCGCTGCAAGGTCGGCTCGACAAGGGGCGCCATGCCTTTGCCTTCGGCGATCCTGATGCGGTCCTGCCAGAGCGGCCAGGCCTCCGCGGGATAGCTGCTCGTGGTGTCGGCGAGCGTCAACGTCCTGAACACGCCCGGGTACTTCAGCGCGAAAGTCTGCCCGATCATGCCGCCCATCGAGAGGCCGCAGAAGTGCGGATTCTTCGCGCCGAGGTGCTTGAGCAGCGCCTGCAGATCGTCCGCCAGCAGCTCGAGCGTGTAGGCGCCTTCCGGCGCCTCGCTGCCGCCATGCCCGCGCGTGTCGTAGGCGAGGATGCGGTAGCGGCCCTTCAGCGCCGCGATCTGCGGGTCCCACATGCGCACGCTGCAGGCGAGCGAGTGCGACAGCACCAGCCAGGGTGCGCCCTCCCTGCCGTGCAGTTCGTAATTCGTTTCGATGCCGTTGACTTTGGTTTTCATGCTCTCCCCACGATCAGTGGAATCATCATTTCGTCGGCGCTGGCGCCGCCGTGGTGCCCGACATGGCGATGGCGCGGCTCCCCCGGCGTCCAGTCCTTGACGGTGGCGCGGCCGTTCATCACCAGCGCCACGTCGCCGATGCGCTCGGCGAAGCGCGGGTGCGCGTCGCCGCCGCCGAACCAGCCTTCCTCCGCCAGCTCGCGGCTGGGCCGCACCTGGGCCCGCTCCCCCAGCCAGTCGCTCGCGCGCTGCATGAACTCGCGTTCGCGGCCCTCCTGCACGTGGCAGAACGCGACGCGGCTCTCGCCGCACAGAGGATAGCGCAGGAGCCCCGCGAGGCCGGGCGCGTCCGTGAATTCGAGTGCGTCCTCGCCGACGCTGTCGACAAAGCCGTGGTCGGCGCTCGCCACCACCAGGGTTTCGGTGCCGGCGAGCCGGTCCATCAATTCGCCGAAGGCGGCGTCCACCGCCATGAAATGCGCGCGCGTTGGCACGCTCCCGTTGCCGAAGCGGTGCGACAGGGCGTCGAACTCCGGCCAGTAGGCGTAGATGAATTTGGGTTCCGACCCCGATTTCACGGCTGCGACGGTTTCCCCGACCATGCCCTCCAGCTTATCGTAGGCGCGCCGCTCGGCGCGGCCGCAGTGGTGCAGGCTGTAGGCCGAGTCGACGATCGGGCGGTGGGAAACGACGATGCCGCGGCGGCCGAGGCCGTCGAACAGCGAGCCGGCGCGATACACCGCTGCCGGCGGCACACCGAGCGCCGTCTTCTCGCCGCGCCGCTGAAACGGCAGCGGCGAGCCTACGCAGCCCGCTGCGCCGAACAGCGTCCACCAGCCGGTGAGCCCGTGCTCGAGGGGCGTCCAGCCGGTGAAGGAGGTGGTGATGGCGCTCGCGGTGGTGGAAGGAAACACCGAGGTGATCGCGCCGCGCCGGCGCGAGAGCAGCGCGCCGCCCGTGCCCTCGCGGCGCAGGTAGTTGTCGCCGAGGCCGTCGATGAGCAGCAGCAGGACGTTGCTCGCCTGCGCCAGTTCGGCCGCCGGCAGCGCGCGTAGCGGTGCGTGGCGCGGCGCGCCGCCGCAAGCCTCGACGATCGAGGCGATCAGGTTGGCGAAACCGCCGCCCGCGTAGTCCGGCCGCCGCATCGGCCGGATTCTAGCGGCTCAGTGCAGGTGGATGGAGTTGGTCAGCAGCGCCTCGTAGCCGCAGAGGAACTCGTCCACCGCTTCCTCGCCGGGGTCGCCGGAGCAAAGCCTCGCCATGTTGAGGCGGAAGCGCGCTGCCACCTGGCCTTCGAGGAAGCCGCTGCGCCGCCCCAGCTTGTCCACCAGTTCGATGCCCCCGCTGCCGGTAAACTCGGCCACGCAGTAGCTCTCGCTGTCGTAGAGGATGTTGAGCGCGCCCATGTGGGTTTGAACGCCTTGGCGGGCCGAAAGTTGACCCTGCCGCGTGATAAACTGCCTGCCCGTTCCGTGAGGTTTCGTCCATGCGGCTCGAAGTGCACGTCCACGCCGACATCCCCATCCTCGAAGGGGTCTCCCGCAAACAGATCGAGCAGGCCTTCGCGCCCTGGCTCGAGTACCTCGACGCCGACGCGCTCGCCGACGTGAAGAGCCTGGAGGCCGACGAGCCCGGGATCCGCTTCGACGAGAAGGAATTGCTGCTGCTCTTGTGCTGGACCGGCGAGATCGGCCGCAGTTTCCACGCCGCGCTGGAGTCCTCGCTCGACAACCTCGGGCCGTATTGCTACGAGGCCGTCGAGGTGGATGTCACCGTGTACCACGAGAACGGCGAGCAGGAAGCGAAGCTGCTGTTCGTCGGCCCCACCGCGCAGGCGATCCACGAGGCCCAGCGGCGCTGCATGGTGGAGGACGTCGCCGCGCTGCTCGAGCGGCAGTTCGACAAGGAGAAGAGCGTCGAGGTGACCGCGCTGGTGAACCAGCTCTTCGACCGCGACTGGAAGGAGAAAGCCGCCGCCGGCGGCGAGAAGAAGCCCGAGCGCGCCTTCGAATACGGCGCGCGGCCCAGCCGCAAGAACCTGCACTAGCCAGGTGGCCGGGCCCCGCTTCATCCAGGGCAGGTAGTGTCCGGTCCCAAGTACCCCGGCTTCGACACCCTCGCGCTGCACGCCGGGCAGTCGCCCGACCCGGCGACCGGCAGCCGTGCGGTGCCCATCTACCAGACGACGTCCTACGTTTTCCGGGACAGCGAGCACGCGGCGTCGCTGTTCAACATGGAGCGCGCGGGCCACGTCTATTCGCGCATCTCCAACCCGACGGTGGCGGTGCTGGAAGAGCGCGTCGCGGCGCTGGAGGGCGGCGTCGGCGCCATCGCCACGGCCTCGGGCCAGGCGGCGCTGCATCTCGCGGTGGCGACGCTGATGGACGCCGGCAGCCACATCGTCGCGTCGAACTCGCTCTACGGCGGCTCGCACAACCTGCTCGGCTACACGCTCAGGCGCTTCGGCATCGAGACCACGTTCGTGGCACCGGGCACGCCGGAGAAATTCGCGAAGGCGATCCGGCCGAACACCCGGCTGCTGTTCGGCGAAACGCTGGGCAACCCGGGCCTGGAGGTGCTCGACATCCCGGCCGTGTCGCGGGTGGCGCACGAGGCGGGGCTGCCGCTCCTGGTGGACGCCACCTTCACCACGCCCTGGCTGATGCAGCCATTCGCGCACGGCGCGGACCTGCTGTACCACTCGGCGACCAAGTTCCTCGGCGGCCACGGTGTCGCCATCGGCGGCGTGCTGGTGGACTCGGGCCGCTTCGACTGGGAGAAGAGCGGCAAATTCCCCCAGCTCACCGCGCCCTACGCGGGCTTCCACAACATGGATTTCGAGGAGGAGTCGGGCACGCGCGCGTTCCTGCTGCGCGCGAGGCGCGAAGGCCTGCGCGACTTCGGCGCCTGCATGGCGCCGATGACCGCGTTCCAGATCCTGCAGGGCATCGAGACGCTGCACCTGCGCATGCCCCGCCACGTGCAGAGCACGCGCACGGTGGTGCAGTTCCTCGCCTCGAATCCGGCCGTGGAAAAGGTTGTCTATCCTGAATTGCCGGGCCATCCGGACCACGCGCTCGCGCAGAAACTCCTGCCGAAAGGCTGCGGCGCGGTGTTCAGCTTCGAGCTCAAGGGCGGGCGCGAAGCCGGGAAGCGCTTCATCGAGGCGCTGCGCGTGTTCTCCCATCTCGCCAATGTCGGCGACGCCAAGTCTCTCGTCATCCATCCGGCCAGCACCACGCACTACCGCATGTCCGACGAGGACCTGAAGAAGGCCGGCATCGGCGCGGGCACGGTGCGACTGTCGATCGGGCTGGAGGACCCCGAGGATCTGCTGCAGGACCTCGGCCGTGCGCTGAAGGCGGCGCAGAGATGAATTTTGCAGTCGATGGCCGGCAGGCGTTCGCTTACACCGCGGCGCAGGCTCACGCGCCCGCCAAGCCCACGATCGTGTTCGTGCACGGCGCCGGTCTTGACCATTCGTTGTGGGGACTGCAGAGCCGCTATTTCGGCTACCACGGCTGCAACGTCCTTGCCGTGGACTTGCCGGGGCATGGCAGGTCGGAGGGGCCGCCGCTGGCGAGCATCGGCGCGATGGCCGACTGGATAGTGCGCATGCTCGATGCGCGGACGATCCGGCAAGCATCCATCGTCGGACACTCGATGGGCTCACTGGTCGCCCTCGAATGCGCGGCGCGCCAGCCCGCTCGCGTCGAGCGCATTGCACTGCTGGGCACCGGGTACCCGATGAAAGTGAGCGAGGCCTTCCTCGACGCGGCGAAAAGAAACGACCAGGCGGCCTACGACATGGAGACCATCTGGGGCCATGCGGCGCAGGCGCCGCTCGGCGGCAATCCCAATCCCGGCATGTGGATGTACGGCGACATGCTGGCGCGCCTCGCTCGCCTCGCGCCCGGCGTGCTGTACAACGACCTCAAGGCCTGCGATGCCTATGCGGGAGGCGCGGAAGCCGGAGCGAAAGTGAAATGTCCCGTGCTGTTCATCCTCGGCCGGCGCGACCAGATGACGCCGCCAAAGGCGGGACTTGCGTTCGCGCAGATGCTGCCGCAGGCGAGAATGGTGCAGCTCGCGTCCTCGGGCCATGCGCTGACGGCGGAGGCGCCCGATGCGACGCTCGATGCGCTCATCGAATTTTTTCGCGCGTAGGGTGGGCCAGCGGCCCACCGTACGCCAGGGGCCACCGTATGCCAGGTAGGGTGGGCCAGCGGCCCACCGTAGGCCAGGTAGGGTGGGCCAGCGGCCCACCGTACGCCAGGGCCCACCCTACGTGCCCCAGCGCGCGCGATACACGGCGGTGATGATCAGCACGCCGAATAGCGCGATGCCGCAGGCGATGACCGCGAAAATCGCGCCCAGCGGCCCGGCGAGCGCCACGACCATGGCGCCGCCCGCCACCACCAGCACCAGGCGCACGGTGCCCGCCAGCACCGGCAG
>Ga0184628_10001765_pt1 | contig 10560 bp, 10 predicted proteins | sample PLM4_5_b1_FD_133149 | JGI IMG/M metagenome (GOLD analysis project Ga0184628, IMG submission 133149) | Groundwater sediment microbial communities from an aquifer in East River, Colorado, USA - PLM4_5_b1 | ecosystem: Environmental > Terrestrial > Soil > Riparian zone | place: USA: East River...
CTGAAACATCTTAAACTTCCGGTGTAGGGCGTGCCATCCGGCCAGAAGGGTGGCCGAAGAGGTTTCCCTGCGAAATCGACGGAAGCGATGGTCGGATTGGCCGCAGCGGCTGCCGTGGCAAAACTGGTGGGGTTGTTGAGCGGATCCGCACTCTTGCCGACCCATGCGTCCCAGTAGCGGAAAATTCCCTGCCGCGCTTCATTGGTAAGCACGTGAGCATTGACTGTAGCGCGCAGCCAGGAGAGATTCTGGTCCCATAATGCAAAGAAGAACGTCTTGTTCTTTATAATGGGGCCTCCAAAGCTAACCGTGTACTCGTGATTGTTCCTCCAGTTCGGCGCCAGAGGAGACCACTGGCCGGTCCTTGGATCGACTTGCCTGTTGTTGTCCCAGGTGTTCGCATTTAGCGCCGTGTTCTGGACGTTCCACACCGCGGCGCCCGTGAATCTGTTGGTTCCCGATCGCGTCTGGATTTGAATCTGAGAGTTGCCTCGTCCCAGTTCCGCATCCACCGGTGACAGGATGAGCCGCATTTCTCCGACAAGATCCTGGTTGATGGTGGTCGGTGACATCACTCCAGTGCTGCCGCCATGCGGAATGGATACGCCGGCCGTGACATCGCCCGCGGCCGAGAATCGCGTATCGTTCGTGCTTATGCCGTCGCGCGTCACATTGACCGAATTCAAATCCAGACCGTTTACCGTACTCAACTGCGGTCCGAAAAGGCCGGGCCCCGATGAAGTACTGGCCCGGACGCCGGGCAGAACATTCAAAAGGTTGAGCACATTGTTTCCCACGTTCGGCAGGGCGCTGATTCTCGATTCACTCAAAACGTCACCAACGGACGCCGAGCTTGCGGCAATGGCGTTCAGCGGGTCCGCCGACACTTCGACGGTTGTTGCCGCCGAGGTCAATTGCAATTGGAAGTCCCGCCGGACCGCTATGGGTCCGAGATCGATGCCGGAGAACGTCGTCGTCTTAAACCCGGTCAGCGAGGCGGTGACGGTATACGAGCGTCCGGGCTGAAGGCTCGGAAACGAGTAAGCGCCGGACTCGTTGGTAAGCGTCGTCGTTAAGACGCCCGTGGCGGTGTTTGTAGATGAAACCGTGACACCCGGAAGCAGCGCTCCGCTTGGATCACTGACGATCCCGCCCAGTTGGGCATTCTGCGCAAATAAGGAAGTCGCGCTCAGCAGCGCAAAGATAATTGTCGCGGCAATAGATGTTCGCATTTAGGTTCCCCCCGGAACTGTTTGCAGACGTGAATTTGTCGTCTTTCTATACCAATGCATCGGAGGTTGTCAAAGACGAACTGAAATGGAGGCAGAATTTAAGACGGGATTCTGATTCTCAAAGTCAGGCGTCAGTATTTCGCGAATCCTTCTCCTGAAGGGAGAAGGTGGCCCGAAGGGCCGGATGAGGGGTAAAGAATTTCCTTTTCTGTATCCCTCACCCGCCGCTTCGCGGCACCCTCTCCCTTCGGGAGAGGGATTCGCCCGAAACATCTTTCCGTCCATCACTGCACTGGAATGAGAACGAGGAACTGGTGTCCATCTGGCATGAGATCGAACTGTCGCCGGTACTCGGCCTGGACGAAGCCCTTGATCGGAAGTGGTGTCGGTTCAACACTAGTCGCCGGGTCTTTGGTATTCACCGCGAGCTGAAACAATTCGCGAGCGCGGTCGAAGTAAAGAGACTGACCGTCTGGGGCCCACATCGGATGCGAGCCGCCGTTTCGTGTCAGTTGATAACGTTTGCCGCTGGACGGCAATGGCTCGAGCCAGACTTCGTAACGTCCGGTCTCGTTGGACGCATACGCCATCCAGCGGCCATCCGGCGAAACGTTGCTGCTGTGCTGCGCGGATCCCGGAAGATCGATCAACGGCGTGATCTTGTGTGTGGTCATATCGAACGCCGAGATGCCGTAGTCGCCGTTTCCGGTCAACGTGAGAAACCGCATCTGCGTTCCACCGGCCATCCATCCTTCAGCGCTTCTCGTATCGAGCAGATGTTCGGGATTTCCCGTACCGTCGGCACGCCGCCAGTACACGGCATCCGGCTTCTCGCCGGAGACGATGTATACGAGCCGCTCGCCGTCTGGAGTCCACATCGGCGCCCAGTTCATCGGTCCTGGAGTGGGAGCAAGCGGGCGTCGTCCGGCGAGATTGGAAAGTTCCGCTACCCACAACCGGGGCCCGTCCGGCCCAGTCATATCGCGCGTCTCGAAGGCAATACGCTTTCCGTCTGGCGACACGCGCGGGGCGTAGACTGCCTGCGGCAGCCGTCCCACTACTTTGGTAGTGCCGTCGAGATCGAACAGTGTCAGGTCGAATCCGCCCGGAGCCTGTCCACTCACGGTTAACCCGGCAAGAAGCCCGGCAAAAAGAAGGATCAGCGCGATGGAGAATAGTCGGATCTGCATTTCTTCACTCCAGTGTCCGTATTAACAAAACTACATACACGTCATTCACGGAATCGTCAAAGTAAACTGGCGCGTTGGCAAGTTTGTTTCCGGCACGGTACGACGCCTATACTGAACTGCATATGACGACAGATGAGTTACGCAGCTGTTTCCTAGAGTTCTTCCGTGAAAAAGAGCATGCCATTATTTCTTCAGCCTCGGTGATTCCCGAGAATGATCCGACCGTATTGTTCACCACCGCCGGCATGCATCCGCTTGTGCCTTACCTCATGGGTGAAAAGCATCCGGCGGGAAGGCGTCTCGCCAATGCGCAGAAGTGCGTCCGCACTGGCGACATTGACGAGGTGGGAGACAACCGTCATCTGACATTCTTTGAGATGCTCGGTAACTGGTCGCTGGGAGATTATTTCAAGAAGGAATCGATTCCCTGGTCTTTTGAATTCCTGACGAGTGCGCGTTGGCTGAACATCGATCCGCGCCGTATTTACGTCACGGTGTTCGAAGGCGACGCGGATGCGCCGCACGACGTAGAATCCACCGCGCTCTGGGAGGATGTCTTCAAGACGCGCGGAATCGATGCCAAAACCAACGAACGCATATTCGCCTACCCGAAGAGCAAGAACTGGTGGGGGCCGGCGGGTGCCGCTGGCCCGTGCGGTCCGGATACGGAGATCTTCTATGACACCGGCACGCCGCACGATGCGGCCTTTGGCGCCGTTTGCCATCCGAACTGCGATTGTGGCCGCTTCATCGAGATCTGGAACAACGTCTTCATCGAGTTCAGCAAGACGCCGGACGGGCGGTTCGAGCCACTCGCACAGCGCAACGTCGATACCGGCATGGGTCTCGAGCGCACGCTCGTGGCGCTAGGCGGCCTGCAGACCGTTTTTCAGATCGATACGTTCCAGGCGCTTTTGACGACGATTGGCGCGCTCTGCAACAAGACTTATGGCGACCGTGAGGAAGACGACCGGCTCATGAGGGTGCTTGCCGATCATGTCCGCACGGCGGCATTCATTCTCGGCGACCCGCACGCGGTCACGCCATCGAACGTCGATCAGGGCTATATCCTGCGCCGATTGATTCGCCGCGCGGTCCGCTACGGCCGGCAATTGGGGATCACGGGTTCGTTCACTGCGAAGATCGCGCAGGAAGTCGTGAGGCTTTTCGGCAATGCGTATCCCGAGCTCGAAAAGAACCTCGGCCGCATCGTCGGAGAACTCAATGCCGAAGAGGACAAGTTCTCGCGCACGCTTCAGAACGGCCTGCGTGAAGCCGAGCGTGTCCGCAGCGAAATCGGCAACACGGTGGAGATTCCGGGCGAAACAGCCTTCTACCTCTATGAGTCGTTCGGCTTCCCCAAGGAGCTGACCGAAGAAGTCCTTGGCCGGAAGGTGGACAACGCATCCTGGAACGCTGCCATGAAAGCCCATCAGGATCTCTCGCGCCAGGGCGCGGAGAAAAAATTCAAGGGCGGTCTGGGCGACCACTCGTGGATCTCGACGCGTTATCACACCGCCACGCATCTGCTGCACAAGGCGCTGCGCGACGTTCTGGGAACGCATGTCGAGCAGCGCGGTTCGAACATCACCACCGAGCGCATGCGCTTCGACTTCTCGCAGCCGCAGAAGATGACGGCGGAGCAAATCAAAAAAGTCGAAGACCTGGTGAACGAATCGATCGCCCGCGATCTTCCGGTTCATTACGAGGAGATGACAGTGGACGAAGCTAAGGCGCGTGGCGCGATCGGACTCTTCGAAGACCGATACGGCGACAAGATAAAGGTCTACAGCGTGGGCCAGTTCTCCAGCGAGATCTGCGGTGGTCCGCATGTCGGCCACACCGCGCAGATCGGCCGGTTCAGGATCGTGAAGGAAGAGGCCAGTTCAGCGGGCATCCGACGTATTAAGGCCATCGTCGAAGACGTTGGCCCGGAAGGCACACCGAAAGCCCCGGAATCCGAAGCGGCCGGGCCGAAGCGGTAGACACGTTGCGGCCCCGATCTGTTCCACGCTAAGTAGTGCCACCAGGTTCCACATGATCTTATTTGCCTGGCAAATCCGAACGATCGCCCCTCCTGGCCAGGAGGGGTGTCTGCGGCGAAGCCGCGGACGGGGTGGTGGTTCAAGATCCTGAAGAAGATTCACATGCACGATCCACTACAACCTTTGGACCTATCGAAATGCGAGATTGGTGTCAATACTGAGGTTGAACCACCACCCCGGCGCTTCGCGCCACCCCTCCTGGCCAGGAGGGGCGATTATGAGACAGGGATTACGTTGATGACCACGTGCCCGCGTTTGTGTCCCTGCTGCACATAAGTGTGGGCTTCCACTATTCGGTCCAACGGGTATTCGCGGTCGATGAAGGTGTGGAGTTCTCCCCCATCCACCAATGCGGCCAGGAATTGCAGTTCAGCTGTCGTGATCTTGCCGACTGGGCCAACATGCTTCAGCACGCTGAGGCACAGTCCGGCGGGTGCTGACAGTCTTCTAGCCAGAACCGCCGGCAGTTTTCCCACGGCATCGAAAACCACATCGAAGGTTTCTGTGCAGGTTTCAAGTTCGTTCCTCGTGTAATCGATGACCTTGCCGGCCCCCAGGGATCGCACCATAGCCAGATTCCCCGTGCTGCATACTCCCGTGACCTCGGCGCCGAAATACCTGGCCAACTGTACGGCGTACACGCCCACACTTCCCGACGCTCCATAAACCAGCACCTTCCGTCCAGGGCGGACATCCGCCCTCCTGAGCATACTCAAAGCCGTGAGTCCGCCCGTAGCAAGGCCGGCAGCCGCCTCGGCAAAACTCATGGCAGTCGGTTTGTGCACCACAAGGCCCTTTCGAATATCCCTGGCGTCCTCGGGCAGGCAGATGTATTCCGCATAGCCACCGAGGAGAAATACTGAAGAGGCCAGCACCGCATCGCCGGGCTTGAATCTGTGGACGGCCTTTCCGACAGCTTCCACCACACCTGAAAGTTCCATGCCCAGTATTTTTCGCTTCGGTTTCAGGATGCCCATATAGAGCCTGAAAGGAAGCTGCATCCAGAGAGGAACGTCGGCGCTGCGGACCCGGACGTCACCGATATGGCAGGTCGTGGCATGGATCCGGATCAGCACTTCGTTGTCGAGTGCTACGGGCTTCGGCACTTCCACCGGCTGTAAGACGTCCGGTGGACCGTATCTGGTGCAAATGATCGCCTTCAATCTCGTTTTCCTCGCTCGCTTAAAGAAATTTCATTTATTTTTGAATTCGGAAGTGGACTTGTCGATTATGCGAACTGCCAAACGACTAGTGGGTGAAGTGCCCAACATACTTACTTAAAGGAGAGCGAACATGCGATTCATGGTTTTTATGATCCCCGGAGTCTATCAGCCAGGCAGGACCATAGACCCGAACTTCGCGCCGCCCGCGGAAATGGTTGAGAAAATGATGAAGTTCAATGAAGAACTGACCAAAGCCGGCGCGCTGATCGCGCTGGACGGCTTGCAGCCACTGTCGAAAGGCGCGCGCGTCCGTTTTTCAGGCGGCAAGCCGACTGTGACCGACGGCCCGTTTGCCGAAGCGAAGGAAGTCGTGGGAGGCTATTGGATGCTCCAATTCAAATCGAAACAGGAAGCCATTGATTGGGTGAAAAAATGTCCGGCGCAAGACGACGACGTGATTGAAATTCGGCCCGTCTTTGAGATGACCGATTTTCCGGAGGATGTTCAGAAGGCCGCGGATAGCCCCACGGTGAAAGCCCAACTCAACAAGAAGAAGCGCTAAGGACCCTAAGGAGACGATATGAAATATCTTTGCTTTGGATATCTGGACGTCGAGAACTGGATGACAAAATCGGAAAACCAACGAAACGGGATGATCGACGCCTGCTTCGCCTATGACAACGTGCTGAAGAAAAACGGCAACTGGGCAGGTGGCGAGGGGATACAGGGACCGGATAGCGCGAAGACTTTGCGCTTTCAGAGCGGCAGAATCTCCGTCACGGATGGGCCCTACGCGGAGACGAAAGAACTCCTGGGAGGACTTCTGATTATCGAGGCCAGGAACACTAACCATGCGATTCAGCTCATTTCCGACCATCCTGGCGTGAAAATGGGAACCTGGGAAATTCGCCCGGTTCAAGACATCACGCCAATGATTCGCGAAAGCGAAAAGCGCCGTGCCGCAACGGCAAGCTAAAGTGGATAACAAGGCCGCATCAAAGAAACAGGAGCACACGAACATGAAGCCAAAGAACACGATCTGTCTCTGGTTCGACAAAGACGCGCATGCGGCGGCACTCTTCTACGCCGCCACCTTTCCAGATAGTAAAGTGACCGCTGTTCACAAAGCGCCCGGTGACTTCCCGGGCGGCAAGAAGGGCGATGAGCTGACGGTGGAGTTCACCGTTCTGGGCATACCCTGTCTCGGCCTCAACGGCGGCCCGGCGTTCAAGCAAAGCGAGGCTTTTTCCTTCCAGATCGCGACGGACAATCAGGAAGAGACGGACCGATACTGGAACGCGATCGTCGGCAATGGCGGAAAGGAAAGCGAATGCGGTTGGTGCAAGGACCGCTGGGGCCTCTCCTGGCAGATCACCCCGCGCACGTTAATGGATGCGATGTCGGCTGGTGGCGCTGAGGCAAAGCGTGCCTTCGACGCGATGATGACGATGAAGAAGATCGACGTCGCCAAAATCGATGCCGCACGGCGAGGCTGAATACGCCGCGCGCTTGGTAAATCTGACCAATCACCCCTCCTGGCCAGGAGGGGTGGACGCGACCGAAGGGAGCGGACGGGGTGGTGGCTCAGGTTCGACATGGAGAGTTCTTCGATCAAGAACAACCACCCCGGCGCTTCGCGCCACCCCTCCTGACCAGGAGGGGCGATTGCTCAGATCTCACAGATCGCAGCCCACGCCTCCTTATAGCGTAAACTGCACACAGGCGTATGACGGACCTGCTTGCGGCGCGAACGCAGATGGCGGTCTCGCTGGGCTTCCACATTGTCTTTGCGGCGGTCGGGGTCGCGATGCCATTCCTGATGGCCATCGCCCACTGGAAGTGGCTGCGCACCCGCCAGCCGGTCTATCTCGATCTTACGAAAGCGTGGTCGAAAGGCGTGGCGATCTTCTTTGCCACGGGCGCCGTTTCCGGAACCGTTCTTTCCTTCGAACTCGGACTGCTCTGGCCTGGCTTCATGAAGCATGCCGGCTCCATCATTGGGATGCCCTTCTCATGGGAAGGCACCGCCTTTTTTCTGGAAGCGATCGCGCTCGGTGTCTTCCTTTATGGATGGAATCGCGTTCCGCCATGGCTGCACTGGGGAAGCGGGCTTGTCGTCGGTATCAGCGGCGTCCTCTCGGGACTTTTCGTGATTTGCGCCAATGGCTGGATGAACGCGCCTTCCGGATTCGACTGGATCGACGGCCGCGCCGTCAACATCGATCCCTGGGCGGCCATGTTCAATCGGGCCGCGTGGAACCAGGGGCTGCATATGACCCTTGCTTCATTCTGTGCGACCGGTTTTGCAGTTGCCGGCGTTCACGCCATCGGACTGATCAAACGTCCCAATTCCCTTTTTCATCGCACCGCCTTTCGAATCGCGCTGTCCGTCGGCGCAATCGCCGCGATGCTTCAGCCGCTTCAAGGCGATCGTCTCGCGAAGCAGACTGCCGTGCTGCAACCGGCCAAGCTCGCGGCAATGGAATCTCTTTTTGAAACGGCTCAGCCCGCCCCGCTGCTGATCGGAGGAATTCCTTCCGAAGAGACGCAAACCATCCGTTTCGGATTCCATATTCCGAGGCTTCTCAGTTTTCTGGCGCACGGAAACTTCGACGCCGAGGTCCAGGGACTCGACCGCACAGAGAGGGAAAACTGGCCGCCGGTTCTCGTCATGCACCTTGCCTTCCAGGTGATGATCGCGATCGGTACATTCCTGGCAATCCTCGGCGGATTTTCGCTGTACGGGTTGTGGAGAAGGAACGCGACGCGGACCGCCCTGAATGAACGTCGGATGCTTCGGATTATTGCATTGTCCGGTCCTCTGGGATTCATTGCGCTTGAAGCCGGATGGACCGTCACCGAAACCGGACGGCAGCCATGGATCATCTACGGCGTGATGAAGACCGCGGACGCTGTCACGCCGATGCCCGGCCTGGTCTATCCGATGACGCTGTTCACAGGCGTCTACCTGTTCCTTTCCTTCGTGGTGACGTGGCTGATGGTGAGGCAGTTTCGAAATGTGGATTAAAGCGGCCGCACTTTTTCTTGGGGCTTCGATTCTTCTGTACTGCCTTCTGGCCGGCGCGGATTTCGGCGCGGGAATTCTGGAGTCCGTACTTGGAAAAGAGCTTCGGGCCGAGCAGCGCAAAGTCATCGACCGCGCGATCGGTCCGGTGTGGGAGGCCAATCACGTCTGGCTGATTCTTGCCGTTGTAATCTTGTTTGTGGCATTTCCCGGAGCCTATAGCGCGATGTCGATCACCTTTCACATTCCGCTGACGTTGATGCTCCTCGGCGTCATTCTTCGGGGATCGGCATTCACGTTCCGGCACTATGACGCGGTGCGGGACCGCTCTCAGGCCTGGTATTCCGCAATCTTTGTCCTGTCGAGCTTCATGACGCCTCTGATGCTGGGCATGGTTGCCGGCGGTATGCTGCTCGGCCTTGTCGGCCGCGTTGAAGACGGATTTCTCCAGGCATTCGTCCGTCCGTGGGCCAACCTGTTCTGCCTTGCGGTCGGCATATTCACGTGCGTGCTTTTCGCGTTCCTGGCGGCCGTGTATTTGATCGGAGAAACGTCGAACCCGGCGGTCCGGCAGATCTTCATCCGGCGCGCTCAGATTCTGAACGTGATGGCAATAGTGGCGGGAGGTCTGGTATTCGCGGCAGCGGAACGAAATGGCTTACCGCTGGCATCGCTCTTCATGGGCCATGCCCTGAGTTTGGGTTCCATGACAGTCGCAACATTGATTCTGATTCCGCTCTGGGCGGCAATTCGGAAAGGCGCGACATCCGCCGCCAGAGTTCTGGCCGCCATCCAGGTCGGACTCGTCCTGGCCGGATGGTTTCGCCTGCAGTTCCCTGTCATTCTCAATTCGCCCGAGGGCCCGCTTACAATTTATAGTGCGGCCGCTCCCGAATCGACGCTGCGCTACCTGCTTTACGCCCTTGTCGGAGGTTCCGTTCTTATTTTCCCTTCGCTTTTCTATCTGTTGCGAATCTTCAAGGTAGAAGAACGCCAGTAGTCAGAACGCGGTAGGAATTACGTGTTGACGCAACCATTCTGTAAAATCATCACGTTTGCACTGCCCTGCTGCAACGGCCAGAAATAACTTCTCCTGTTCATCCACGGAAGCTTCGATCTCGTAACCGTTGAGCACAAGAAACGATTCCAGCGCTGCGTGGCCGACTCGCTTGTTTCCATCCATAAAGGGGTGATTCATGATCAGAGAAAATCCCAAGGCGGATGCCTTATCGATAAGAGTGGGGTACAGTTCCTGGCCATCAAAAGTCATTCGAGGCTGCGCGACCGATGACTCCAGGCCATCCAGACTCCGAACCGGCGGTGCTTCGAGCTCGCCCATGATCCGCTGATGAAGTCCCAGGATCTCAGCGGTTGTGAGGTATCGCATCAGGCAAGGCGATCGTAGAGATCCTTGTTCTTCTTCAGGACGTAATCCGTAGCCTTCTGAAATGCTTCATCGGGTTTCGCTAGAAGCTCCTCAACGCTGATTCGAACCAGATCTTCCGGCTTCACGCCAAAGCGTTCACCAATTTCTCGAAGTTGCTGCGCGCGCTCATCTGAAAGGTTAATCGTAATCGTGTTCATCTTGAGTTGATTCTAACGTCAGACGTGCGTCGAAGCAGGAGAATTCTCCGACGAGATCGGAATTGATTGTCCTGCACAGACTCGTGCCTTCATTTCCCTTGTAGATTGGAACAGTACAGAGAACATCTAGGGAATATTCGCAGCCGAAACAGCGCAGAATCTGAATGCGTACGGGTGATCTTACTCGTCATATTTGCGGTCGGATCCGCGGAATTGCTCCGGTGGATACTTTCGTGCATTTGAAGCCATTTTCCCTTCGGCAATCGCTTCTAAATCAATCTCAGCCTTGTCTGCAAACCGAATAACAGAAAGCAGAATATC
>Ga0184628_10001767_pt1 | contig 10558 bp, 10 predicted proteins | sample PLM4_5_b1_FD_133149 | JGI IMG/M metagenome (GOLD analysis project Ga0184628, IMG submission 133149) | Groundwater sediment microbial communities from an aquifer in East River, Colorado, USA - PLM4_5_b1 | ecosystem: Environmental > Terrestrial > Soil > Riparian zone | place: USA: East River...
GCCTGGTAGCGCTGGAAGGACCGCGCCAACCGCTGTTCTTACCGGTCCCGATGCCGAGCACCAGGGAATATAGTGACGATACCGCTCGGGCGATCGATACTGAGGTTAAACAGATCCTCACTACCTGCCACGAGAAGGTAAGGGAAATCCTCGCAGCGCACCAACCGGCGTTGGAAGAATTAGCCCAACTGCTTTTAATGAAAGAAGTCGTCGAGCGGCCGGAGTTGCAAGCGATATTGAAAGTCGTGAGCATTGATCGGGCTAAGGACAGGAAAAAAAACCTCAGCGCGCCGGAAAGTGAAGGGGCTGAAGTTAGCAGAGACTAGTGCGATGCGTAGCGGGATGATTGCCAAACACCAATTTCCAATACGGGATCAATCGGCGATTACTAGATTTGCCAATCGACCAGCCAAGATTGAATCAAAAAATCACTAAGAGTCAGCGTGATCGGATGGTATGGGCTCTGCACATGTGACAGGTCATCATGAAGAACAAAATCATTTTACTGACCGGTTTCAGCTTAGCAGTCGTGTTGTGTGTCGCTCTTCCTCGTGCGCTTCTCGCGTACGACGAAATTGTCGTCAAAGACGGCGGGACAATTCGAGGCACCGTCAAGTTGGAAGGCAAGGTTCCGAAGCTGCCGCCCGTTCATATCACTAAAGCCAAGGAAGTCTGCAGGAATGTGCCCAACGAAACTCTTGTCGTCGGAGCTGGACAGGGGCTTCGCTATGCCGTTGTGACCTTAGAGGGGATTACCAAAGGCATAGCCATGGAAAAAGAGTCGGCTCACGAGATAGACAATTTAGGATGTCGTTTCGTTCCCCACGTATCGGCGGCAAGCATCGGGCAGTTTCTGCTGCTCAAGAATTCGGACCCGATCCTCCATACCGCTCATGCATTTTTCCTGCGCGATCAGCCGCAGTTTAATGTCGGGATGTACCCCGGAAGGACCAGCCGAAAGCCCCTGGTAACGCCCGGTTTGGTAAAAATTCTTTGTGAGGTTCATCCGTGGATGAGCGCTTACATCGTCGTTACAGATCATCCCTACCACTCAGTTACGGATGCCTACGGAGAGTATTTGATCAATGATATTCCCGCCGGAATCTACCGCCTGAAAATGTGGCACGAGCTGTTGGGAACGGAGGAGAAACAGATTGAAGTCAAAGCGGGCGCCACTCACAAGGTGGATTTCGCCCTAGTGCCAAAACCCGAGATTAAAAAATGAACAGCTTAATGTCGTGGTTGTTGGTCGGCGTGCTTATCGGTCTGCCTTCGGCTGCGCGCGCCGCGGATGCGAGTGGCTTTGGAATCGTCAAGGGGACGATTACTGTCGGCGGCAAACCGGCCCCTGATGCCGTGGTCTCGATCGAAGGTCTTGCCCAGGACCAGATAAAAACCCAGATGACGCACACCAAGCCGCAGAAAAAAATCATCGATCAACGCAACCTTAAGTTTATTCCCACGGTGGTAGCGATTATGGCCGGTGAGACTGTTGATTTTCCAAACAACGACAAGTCTTGGCACAACGTTTATTCCAAAGGCGGCGCGAACGATTTCGATCTCGGTCTGTACGCATCAGGCAAGACTCGAAGTAAGAAATTCGACAAGCCCGGCGTTGCGCGCATTTTGTGTAACGCCCACCCGAATATGGAAGCTTTCGTTATCGTGAAAGATCACCCGTTTTTTTCTACGACTGATAGCCGGGGCAACTACGAGATCAAAAACGTACCCTTGGGCAAGGTGCGTGTCGAGATTTGGTATCCCAATCTCGAGGTCAGAAGCGACAACATCGAGCTTGTCCGCGATGGCGAGGTCTTTGCGCTCAGCGTCGATCTCAAGGAAGCGTTAGTCGATGACACCCGCCGCTAGGGCGAATGACGCGCCTGAATGTTAGCCGGGCCGCAGGCGGTATGCCGATGTCAATGGGCCGGATTGAATGGAAAACGCATATGACATTGAGATTGAATTCCACAATTACGAAATTGACCGAGGCAAAATGGACGCGCTCGAGGTCGTTCCGAGAGTTTGATCGTGCTGCCGACTCTCGGAGTGAATCGGCAGCCGGTGGAATGCGCGCTGTGCGGCTGGCGCCAAAGGCCACCGCCGCCGAACAGCGACTACTCAGCCTGGTCTCCAGGGCCAAGACCAACAAAGCAATCGCCGCGCTTCTGGGTATAAGTCCGGCAACCGTCAAGCGTCATTTAGAAAAAATTCTCAGTAAGTTGGGATTACGTAATCGAGTCGAGGTGGCGATATATGGACTCGCTGCCGATAGCTGTCCGCATCATTCCACGTCGGGCTGTGCGCTACGTAAGTTCGAGCGCGATAGCGCGGTTAATCGATAATCGTGGGCCGATTGACCCATGGATTTCTTTTCCCGGCCGATGTTATAAGAATCAATAACCATCTCGAGCGGGAATTTTTAATCGGATTGAGGCAGTTCTTAAGCCGCGGATGTAACGGTTCTTGAGTTTATCGTAGAAAATGGCGAGGGGTGAAGGTGAAGAGATATAAGTTTATTTGGACGGGGCCGGCAGTTTTTCTTTTGGCGTTTGGTGCGCTGATCGGCAGCTGCGCCGTGCTTGGCGTTGCGCCTTATGAGATCACCGGACCGAGGCTTTTTGGTTTTCCGGGCGATTGGGAAAAGATCCCGGCTAGGACGGTCACGTTGTTCTACCCCGGCCAGGCTTCATGGCAATACTTGACGAGCGCGGCTCATCCGGGTGCCCCGGCGATAGAGACGGGCTGCGTCACCTGTCACGCGGGTCAAGAAAAAGCGCTCGGGGCCAAGTTGGTTCAAGCTGGCCCGCGCGAGAGCGATCCCATCGCCGGCAAGATTCCCGCCATTGACCTGACAGTTCGCGCCGCCTACGACACCGAGTTCGTTTACTTCCAGTTCCGCTGGCCGACTCAAGCACCCCATGCGATGCACACGCTGTGGCGCTATGACGGCAAGCAGTGGGTAGCGTGGGGCGGAGAGAAGCCCGAAGCGACCAAGAAGGGGATCCTTCCCAGCTATGAAGACCGGCTGGCGATTATATTGGATGAGCCGAATAATGTGCCCGCCTACGATGGCGCCGGCGCGACTTTTTCCCAGGTCGGATGTTGGATGACTTGTCACAATAGCATGCGCGCCATGCCCAACGACGTTCCCAGAAAGGCGATTGACCCACATCCATACTGGGTCGCCAAGGGCCGGCGGGTCGGCGACATCAGAAAATATTTGTTGATTACGCGGACCGCGCAAGATGATGCCGGCGCATGGGATAAACTAAAGCCGGCGGCGGATCTGGCTACACTCAAGTCCGCTGGAAAATTCCTCGAGCTCTGGCAATGGCGCGCCGCTCGCTCTAACTCTATCGGCTACGCCAGCGACGATTGGGTCATGGAATATCGCAATGGCGATGCCGGCCGCTCGCCGTTTTTTAATCCGCCGAAACCACAGTTCATGTACGACGAGAAGCTTGCGGGCTTCCGGGCCATTCCTGAGTCGCAACTCCAGACCCGCATGGGACAGCAGGCACTTGTCGAGAAGAAGAACGCGGTGGCGATTGACCCGAACGCGAAGTTTGCCGTGGGTGATCTATTGCCGCAGTATCTGTTACGCGAGCCCGACGGCAGTGCTGCGGATGTCCAGGCATTTGGGCGGTACGCCGACGGACATTGGGTCGTAGAACTGCGGCGCAAATTGAACACGGGGCAAGTTGACGACAAAGTTTTGAAATTGGGAACTGCCTATCCCATTGGCTTTGGTATCTTCGACGACACGGTGTCCAACCGGCGCCATTATGTGACGCTGCCCTTGACGTTGGGTCTTGGCGCGAAAGGCGATGTGACGGCGGTAAAAGTCGGGCCGTAACTACGCAAGAATTCTCCTTAGCGATTTTTTTGGATCGAGAATCGAGCTGTTGATTGTACGGGAGAGAGATCGATGACCAGAATTCATTGCTATGGAACCGTTATCGGGAGCTTTCTGCTTTGTCTGTTAGGCTGGACTATTGCAGATTCACAGGCGCAAAACAGTATTTTTCCCAAAGACTGTGTCGACTGCCATGGCTCGGAGCCGAAGTTTCCCGTGCGCGGCATTCGTAGCCAATATCAGACCTCCGGGCACCGGACGCTCGGCAATGCCAGCTACGCCAACGCCGATGATTGCCAAGGTTGCCACACCAACGAAGGCTTCATCCAGCGCGCCAAGACCGGTAAGGTTGATATTAAGAAATTTGTCGCCAATCCCTCTGAAATCGGCTGTTTCACCTGCCATGCGCCGCATGATAGCGGCAACTTCGCCCTGCGCATGACGACCAAAGTGACGCTCGCCAATGGCGCAACGTTCGACAAAGATAAAAGCAACCTATGCGCAAATTGCCACCGCGCCCGGCGCATGCCCAAGGACGAAGTCCGCGCCCGCAATATCCCCACTGATAGTTGGGGCGCGCACCATGGTCCCCAGGCTGACATGCTAGCGGGAACCAACGCTCATGAATTCACCGGAAAAAAATACGCAAGCTCAGTGCATACGGCTCTGCCGAACGCCAATTGCGTGACTTGTCACATGAGTCTGCCAAGCGGTCGCTATTCTCTAGCGCCATCAGTGGGCGGCCATAGTTTTCGCATCGCCGGCGAGGTTCATGAAGAACACAAAGTAAACACCGCCGGCTGCACGAACTCCGGCTGCCATGGTTCGATGGCTCAGGTTAAGGGCACGCACTATTTCGAAAAAGCCGCCGCGCAGGATTTCGATGGCGACGGCAAAGTGGAAATGGCGCAAGAAGAAGTCAAAGGCTTGTTGGAAAAATTCGTCAACGATAAAGGCAGCGGAATTTTCCAGACGATGAAGGAGCCGATGTACGACGCCAAGGGCAAGTTCGTCAATACCAAGACGCAATACCCGGTCGACGCCGTGGCCGCGCTCTACAACTACAAGTTCGTTCTCGAAGATCGCAGCCAGGGCGTGCACAACATGACCTATGCCGTGCAGATCCTGATGGACTCGCTGAAGGCGCTGGACAAAAACTTCGACGATTCCAAGCGTCCTTAGACGCCGAGGTCGACGCCTGCGCGGCAGTTGAAGTTTATACTGGGTTGAGCAAAGCATGCGCTCGCAAGCGTCGCGGCTTCAGTTATAAGATCTCTGCCGTGGCGGGTTCAGTGCAACAGCCGGTGCTGGCGTTTGCGCTTGAGCCAGGACCGATAAAGAAGTTGCGTCGTATTCGCTCATAAGTCCGGCCATTCTCCAACACCCAATCGAAAAACCATCCCGACAAAACCAGGTTGCGAAATCGCGTCTAAGCGGCGATTTACGACTTGGACCCCAATAGTTGTCCGCACGCGTAGAATTCCGCACGGGGGTTGCAAAAACATGCCTGCTAGAGGTGGAGACGCGGCGTGAACATGGGCCGATTGACCCATAGACGGGCGCGAAGTCTCAATGTTATAAGCCATTGGCAACCTAAAGTTCAGATCCTTTCTTCGGCGCGTTAAGTGGGGAAGTCATGGGGAGAAATTTTTTCTTGATGGTAGCCGGCTTACTGTTGCTTGGCCTTTCATCATTGGCGTTGTCAGCGGAGAAGGAGGCGCCCAAGTCAGGTCCCGCTACTTATGTCGGCAATGAAGTTTGCAGGGCCTGTCACGCTCCCGCCTTCGAAAAGTTTTCCCAGACGCAAATGGGCAAGAGTTTTCTCTTCAATGCGCGCAACGAGACTGAGACGCGGGCCTGCGAAAACTGTCACGGTCCCGGCAGCAATCACGTTGGCTGCCGGGGTTGGCCTACTATTGATTGTTTACTCAGTTGTGCTTACTTATCTCGGCTATACGATGAGTCCGACGAAGTAACCCGATGCGGGGTGACAATCTAACAGGCGAGCGCAGGCCGATCACCAGCCAGCAAAAAGAAACGGGTGATACATTTGAATTGTTTCGCGGTTGCGGCGTCGAATTTGCAGACGGTGTAATCCCGAACGGGTGCAAGCGCGACCGACGAGTCTTAATTGATGCAATAGGATAAGGACGTAATCATGAGGAATAAAATTGGTTTGATAATCATGGGGTTTTGGATGGCGGCTGGGCAGGTTTCGCCGGCCATGGCGGGTGAAGCTGACGGCGGCAAAGCGGTTTACGAAAAATCTTGCGCCGGGTGCCACGGTGCGGACGGCAAAGGTAATGAGAAGATGGCGAAAATACCAGGCTTCGAGAAAGGCCTTAATATCGTTGGCGCCGAAACCAAAAAGAAGTCTGACGAGCAATTGCTGAAACTAATCGCCGAAGGCGCAGGGAAAATGCCCGCTTCGAAGCTGACCAAAGAGGAGCAAAAGCAGTCCTTGGTTTATACGCGAACTTTGGCTAAATAACCGGCTTCTCACGACGAGTAGTCGTCACGCCCGGTGGGGACGACGCCGCGCGGCCTTAATGTCTGTCGGCGTTGACCTCATGCGGTGACCAGAGCGATGAGATAGATCGCTATGCCGGCCACGACGAGAATGCCGCCGACAATGATGAAAAGTAAAAAGCTCGTTGGATGAGCCCAGTTGAGCGATATCGCTTCAACCGCCAGACCGGCGATTAATAAGTAAGCTGCTGTCTTCAGTTTGCGCTGCAAGCGCGATGCGCTCTCTGTCATGCCCCCGGGCCTTTCCACTTTTTGCGTTTCTCGATGTTGGCCACGTCGTGAATCTTTGTGTGGCAGGTCAAGCAGGACATCTCGTTAGAGGTTAGCTGTTCCTTCATTTCTTTGTGCGGCGTGCTCTCTTCATAGGATCGCCCATTGGCATGGCAATGCAAGCATTCCCTGTTCTTGAACGGTTCGTAAAGCGCCAGTTTTGCCGGTGTGGGCTTCAAGTAATATACATAAATATGCTTCAAACCGCGCATCTTGGCATTGACGTCGCCGAATAGGGTGTAGTCGGTATGGCATGTGAAGCACGCGTGGTCTTTCGGGATACGGTTATTTTGGAAATGGGCAGCCGGAACATAGGTCGGGTCATCGATGTAAAGGCTCTGGCCGTGGGCCTCCATGACGTGGCAAGACAAGCAAAACTGCGTTGTCGTCGAGTTCTCTAAATGAATCGAGGTGCCCAAGACCGTCGCGACGATCGGCAGGATGAAGAAGGCAAGGAAGGCGACAATTTTGCCTCCTTGCGCTGCCGTGATGGAAGGCCGCAGCAGCAATAGGCCGATAATAATTATCGTCAAAACGATGACGGTAACGACTGCGTAGGTTGCCAAGGATGATTTCCTTCCGGGCGATGTCGATGCATCGGTTTACTGACGATTTATAGTCTATACCGAATGGTTAAGAAATTCTCAGTAAAAAATTGACCATAGGTTTTGTTTGACCAGCATTTTTGGCGATAAACTCACGCGATATGCTTGCTTAGATCTCGTCTCGGCGCGCCATACGGGCGAACTTGACGATCTCGAACCAGAAAGCGCTAAAGACTCCGGCGCCCAGACAAATGGCCAAATCACTGGCGGGCAAGCTGGCGAAACGGAAAACCTCGCGCAGATAAGGCACGTAGAGAACTGCGGCGAGAAACATGAGTCCGCCGCTGACGACCCACCAAAGAGCCCGGTTGGGTGTGCGCAACATGGCGAAAGCATACCGCGAGATAGAGCGGTTCGCGAAGATCAAGCCGAGCATGCCAAGCACTAAAGTGACGAAGCTCGCTGCGCGTGCCGCTGCTTCACTTTGGCCTTGGTAAAGCGCAAACCCCAGAACCGCCAATACGGCAAGCAAAACAATTGATCCTTGCAGCAGGCTGGAGCAGATCTTGCTCACGCTGAAGAGCGGCTCTTGCGGATCCCGCGGCGGCCGGTTCATGACATCCGATTCTTCCGGCTCGGCTTCAAAGGCGATCGAACAGGCGGGATCGATGATCAGTTCGAGAAAAACAATGTGCACCGGGGAGAGCATGACCGGCCAGTCGAGGATCAACGGCACCAGCGCCAGCCCCGCGATCGGCACATGGATGGAGAAAATAAACCCCAGGGCTTTCTGCAGATTATCAAAGATGCGCCGGCCCGAGCGAACGGCATCAACGATGGTGGCGAAGTCGTCGTCGAGTATCACGAGTGACGCTGCCTCGCGCGCCACGTCCGTGCCGCGCCCGCCCATGGCGATACCGATATGCGCGGCCTTTAGCGCCGGCGCGTCGTTGACGCCGTCGCCGGTCATCGCCACGATCTCGCCGTTGGCTTTGAACGCCTCCACCAATTTCAATTTTTGTTCGGGTAGTACCCGGGCGAAGACATGGGTGACGCCGATGCGGCGGCGCAGTTCGCCATCCGCCATTCGCGCGAGGTCGGCGCCAATGAGAATCTGCTTGCTCGAATCCAGGCCGATCTTACGCGCGATGGCCTGCGCAGTGGAGGGATAGTCGCCGGTAATCATGACGACTTTGATTCCGGCCTGATTACACGCCTTGATTGCGTCCGGAACCGCAGGTCGCACCGGATCGGATAGGCCGATAAGGCCGAGAAACTTGAAATCAAAATCATGCTGGCTGGCTGGCCAGCTGCTGCCGGTAAAAGCTCCGCGGGCAACACCCAGAACCCGCAGGCCGTCTGCAGCTATGCTATCGACCTGGGTCGCGAGCGCGGCGCGTTGTTCCGCATCAAAGTGACAAAGATCCGCCACCGCTTCCGGCGCGCCCTTGGTGGCAATGGCGTATTGTTCGCTGCTCGATGACTGCCAAACATGGGAGAGTGCCAGCAGATCCGGTGCGAGAGAGTACTCGTGCGCCAGGGTCCAATCTTTAAATCTCGCGCCGTCATCGAGATACCGGTCACCGACTTCCTTGAAAGCTTTTTCCATCGGGTCGAATGGATCGGTCTCGCTGGCGAGAACCGAGAAACGCACCAGCTCGTGAAACTTCTGAGGCAATGGTTTGTCCTGGGTCGTGTCCACCTCATAGAAATCCCCACCGGCAAACAGTTTGCCCACTGACATGCGGTTGAGGGTCAGCGTGCCGGTCTTGTCGACGCACAGAACCGTTGCCGAACCGAGAGTTTCGATGGCCGGCATGCGCCGGGTGAGAACCCGTTTCTGCGACATGCGCCAAGCGCCGAGGGCGAGAAAAATCGTGAGCACGACGGGAATTTCTTCAGGGAGCAGAGCCATGGCGAGAGCGATGCCGACCAGCAATCCTTGCATCCAGTTGCCCCGCGTCAATCCATAGAGAATCACCGCCAAGGCGCACAGGGAGAGCCCCACCGCGGCTAGATTACGGATCAGCCTGGCGGACTTCTTTTGCAGGAAAGTCTCGTCGGTTTCCAGCGTTTGCAGCGCCTTGCCGATTTTACCAATTTCGCTTCGCGCGCCGGTGGCATGAGCCCTGGCGACGCCGCGGCCCTGGACGAGCATCGTGCCGGAATAGACGAAGGGTAAATCATCGCCGCCGGGGCGAGCGATTTCCTGTTTGCCGTCCCACGCCGCCTTACGCACCGGCACAGATTCCCCGGTCAGTAAGGATTCGTCCACAGCGAGGTCGTTACAAGACAGGACGATGGCGTCAGCGGGAACGCGGTCGCCCTCGGTGAGCAGCAAAATATCGTCGGGAACGACCTCGCGCCCGGCGATGCGTTTCTGTTCGCCGTCGCGGATGACGAGCGCGCGCGGACTGGAAAAATCTCGCAGCGCCTCCAGCGCCCGCTCGGTTTTGCGCTCTTGAAATATCGTGATCGCCATGATGACCAAGATTGAAGCGGCGAGAATGAGCGCTTCCCGCAAGTCGCCGAGAGTCAAATAGATAATGCTGGCGGCGATGAGCAGCGAAAACATCGGCTCGCGCGCGACGCTGAGCGCGATGGCGAAGGTGCCGCGGCGGTTGGAGGAAGGAAGCTCGTTGTAACCGTGGAGCCGCAGTCGCTCCTCGACTTCTTGGGTCGAAAGTCCGCTGGGCGGGATGTCGTTAGACTGGCTATTCATCGTTGCACGCGCAGGGTGTGCGCCAATCCGGTTTAGGTCATTTCCCCGAACCAACCGCGCCGTTCCATCCACTTGGCCAGTTCCAATACCGGCACGATGCTAGCTGCTCCACCTAAGACGATGACCCAGTCCATCGGCGGTAAGCTAAATGTCGCGAAGGGTTGTTGGAGAATTGGCACGTAGTCCACTATAACCAGCAGCGCGATCTCCCATGCGATGGCCCGGTTCAACCACTTATTGGCCAACGGCCGAATCAACACCGAATGGCGCTCGGAACGAAAACTATAGGCTTTGAGAAATTGGATGAGCACGAGCGACACGAAGGTCATGGTCATGGCCTCAGTGACATCGATCCGTGCGGACAGGGCCCAGGTAAATATCCCCAGATTGATGATCGCCGACCAAAGACCGCCAACGACCATCAAGATGACTACCGGCCGGGTGAAGATGCCGCTGCGCGGGTCGCGCGGCGGCCGCTGCATCAGATCGCTCTCGGGCGGATCGACGGCAAGGGCCAATGCCGGAAGTCCGTCGGTGGCCAAGTTAACGTAGAGGATTTGTACGGCGCTGAGCGGCAGCGGCAGGCCGAGGAAGGTTGCGCCGATCATTAGGCCGATCTCGCCGATGTTGGAA
>Ga0184628_10001769_pt1 | contig 10553 bp, 11 predicted proteins | sample PLM4_5_b1_FD_133149 | JGI IMG/M metagenome (GOLD analysis project Ga0184628, IMG submission 133149) | Groundwater sediment microbial communities from an aquifer in East River, Colorado, USA - PLM4_5_b1 | ecosystem: Environmental > Terrestrial > Soil > Riparian zone | place: USA: East River...
ACCTTCTGCCGGGTCGGCACCCGGCGCATGCTGGACTTGCTCGATCGCCTTTGCGCCGGCAAAGGTCAGCGCAACGACCTCTCCGAACTGGAACGCCTCGCAAAACAGGTCGCCGCCGGCAGCCTCTGCGGATTGGGCAAAACCGCGCCCAATCCTGTGCTGTCGACCTTGCGCTATTTCCGTGAGGAGTACGAAGCCCACTTGCAGGGCCGCTGCCCGGCCGGCAAATGCACCGCCCTCATTAAATACCGCATCAAGGACAATTGCACGGGCTGCACCATTTGCGCCCAGCATTGCCCCGTGGACGCCATTCCGTTTGCACCCTACCAGCGCCACTCGATCGACCTCGACAAGTGCACGCGCTGCGACTCCTGCAAACAAGTATGCCCCGCGGGGGCAGTGGAGGTGGTGTGAAGAGAAACCCGAAAACCGAAATCCGAAAACCGAAAGAAATCCGAAATCCGAAGTCCGAACGGTATCCTGCTGGCGCTTCCGTAAGTAACCAGGTCATCGCTGCTTCAGGAGATGCCGACGAGGTGCCATTTCCGGAGGTCGGTACGCATTACTGGGGCAATGACGGGGACACCTTTAAAGAGGGAGCCCCTGCTTATGGCAGTGATCTTATGGAGCGGACGGCTGTTTTTGGGGAGAGAATTGTTCGTTTTGCCCGCAAGATCCCTCAAAACCCGGTCAACAACCGTTTGATCGATCAGCTTGTAGGTTCTGGAACTAGTGTTGGGGCCAACTACTGCGAAGCTGATGACGCTGTTTCCGGCAAGGAATACAAACTGCGCATTGGCACGTGCCGTAAGGAATCCAAAGAAGCGATGTTCTTTCTGCGCATGATCGCGACCGCGGAAGCAACCCTGGCAGGGGAAGCACGCATCCTCTGGCGAGAAGCCAAAGAACTAAACCTGATCTTCGGCGCCATCTGGAGAAAATAGATGCAACAAATTCCAGAAAACTCACGAATGCGGGGGCCTCTGATGGTCCTCCGGCACGTGCCTTCCCTCGGGATTCGGGATTCGGGATTCGGATTTCTTTCGGAGTTCGGAGTTCGGAATTCGGATTTCGACCTTCGAAGTGCGGTCCCGCGATTATGAAGTTTTCGATAACCATAGATGGTTCGCAGGTCGAAGTGTCGCCCGGCCAATCCGTCCTCTCCGCCGCCCGGTCCATCGGCCTGGACATCCCGACGCTCTGCTATCTGGAAAAATGCGGGCCGATGAACTCCTGCCTGGTTTGCCTGGTGCAGATCAATGGCAAGCTGGTGCCTTCCTGTGGCACACGAGTCGAGCCCGGAATGGTGATCCAGAGCGAGACTCAGGAGGTGCATGAGGCGCGTCGCACGGCTCTGGAATTGTTGTTCAGCGATCACGTAGGCGATTGCCTCTCGCCGTGCCACCGGCTTTGCCCCCTTGGCCTGAACATCCCGGTCATGCTCCGGCAGATTCACTCGGACCAGATCGACGAGGCGATTCTCACCATGCGCTCGGCCATCCCGCTCGGGGGTGTGCTGGGACGTCTCTGCCATCACCCTTGCGAGCAGGGCTGCCGGCGCGGCAATTGGGACAGCCCGGCCGCCATCCGCGACATGGAAAAGCACGTCAGCGATGTTGATCGCGGGCGGGTGGGCAATCCTGAGAAGCCTCCCTACACACCTGCTCGAATGGCCGCGTCCGGAAAGACGGTTGTCGTCGTCGGTGCCGGCCCCGCCGGCCTGGCCGCTTCCTGGTATTTGACTCGCCAGGGCCACGCTGTAACCCTGGTTGATCGCAACGCTAAAGCCGGCGGCACCCTGCGCCAGGTTCCCGCTGAGGCCTTGCCCTCCGATGTTTTGGACGCCGAAATCGATTTGCTGACCCGCTTCGGGGTGGATCTCAAACTCGGTGTCACTCTTGGGCAAGAGGTATCTCTTGAGGGGCTCTCGCGTTCCTTCGACGCGATCCTGCTGACATTGGGCGAACTCCAGCCGGGCCAGAGTGCTCCCACGGGCCTGCCAATGAGCGGGTCTCTGATAACCGCCGACCCTAACACTTGCCAGACGGCGGTGTCAGGAGTGTTCGCGGCAGGCTCCGCGGTGAAGCCCGCCAAACAACTCGTTCGTGCCATGGCGGATGGCCGCGCCGCGGCCGAATGCATCCACCGTTTCCTGAGTGGCCAGCCCGCTCGCCGGCCCGAAAAAGTTTTTTCCAGCGTCATGGGGCGCCTCAGCCCCGGCGAATTGCGGGACTTTCTTCGCACCACCAGCGAAGGCGCCCGCGTCAGCCCCTGCGACCGCTGCGCCGGTCACAGCCGCGTGGAAGCCATCGCCGAATCCGCGCGTTGCATGCACTGCGACTGCCGGTCATCCGGCAACTGTGTCTTGCAGCATTACGCGCAGGCCTACGGCGCCGATGCCAACCGCTTCCGCGCCGAGCGCCGGACGTTCGACCAGCAACTTCAGCCCGGCGGAGTGGTCTTTGAGCCCGGCAAATGCATCCTGTGCGGCATCTGCGTGAAACTGACCGAAATGGCCAGCGAACCGCTCGGACTGACGTTTATCGGACGCGGATTCGATGTCCGCGTCGCCACTCCCTTCAACCAGTCCATCCAGGACGGCCTCCAAAAAGTGGCCGAGGAGTGCGTAAAACACTGTCCCACCGGCGCGCTCACTTTCCTCGAAAAAACCAGCCCGCTTCAGCCCTCCGCTTCTGCCCAAAAATAAACTCGCCAGTGGCAGGCTCAGAGACCTGGATGACGCTCAGAAGCTCAAGCAAGGGATTTGAGCGCTGCGATCAATCTCCGGCAAATCACCAGTGGCACTAATTTATTCGCTTTAGCGCTCCTTGCACCCGCGTTAGCCAAACTGCCCATTCCGGCGCGTTCGAGCCGCCTTCTGCCACCACAGTCTCGGCGCCCGAAATCGTGGCGAGGAAGTTCGCCTGGGGCACCAGCGGAATAGCCGTCGCTCCGCTAATTACGAGGCCAATAATGAACACCAATGTAAGTGCTCGTATCCGGAACAAAATCTGGTCGCGGTTCATCAAGAGCCTTCGGTACGTCTCATCACGCGCCCCTCGGTTCCGCATGCTGCAGGTGAGTCAGCGCGTACAGCAGCAGGTAGGAGACGAATAGAAACGTGGCGAACAGGACCGGGAAGGCGAACGCTGTCGGATGCGTGAAAGGGTTCGCCACCCAGGTTCCAATGCCCTTCGCCAGGGCAACCGGTTGCGTCACCACGTCCCAACTGTTGAAACGCAGGAACCGGCCCAGGTAAATTCCAAAACCGCTCAGTCCGGCGACCGCGGCCACAAACACCCAGCTCAGGGCTGCGCCCCGGCTGCGGGCTACCAGCGACTGCATCAGAAACAGCGAGAGGAATCCCGATACCAGGCCAGTGAGGGCGCAAATCAACACCAGGGAGAGGTCCACCCAGAAATGCGACTGCAGGCTCGTGGCCAGGTGAATGATGTCGGTGAAGATGTAGGGAGCGTTTGGGAAGAACAGCAGCCATGCGCCGGACAGACCCAGGAGTCGCAGCCGGCGACGGGGGCGGGAATCATCCACGTCCGCCGCCAGCAGCGCAAACAGGAGCGGCAATAATGCGAGCAACAGATTCCAGGCCAGGAAAATGTATTTGGGCTCGCCGGTCCACAAGATGCGAGCCCCCACCAAACCCAGGCAGGTCATCGAGGCAAAGGTCAGCGCCGCCATCGGCACTGCTCGTTCCCGGCGATAAATCCACCCCAACCAACTGAGCATTCGTTGCTGCATAGATCTTTGATTCAAGCGCCCACTATATCGTTCGATTTGGATCGGAAATCAACGCCCAATCTCCCGCCTGATGCTTTCGTCGCTGGCGCGCCGGGGTTCATGCCGGGTTTTCTCCGCCCGTTAGCTGAACCGGACGCCGGCCCCACAGTTCGCGGAGCATCACGATCACCGGCGCCGCCATTAGCATCCACGCCACCAGGAAGAGCGTCCAATCGAATGAAACCGGGAGCAGTTCCCGGATGCGGTCGAGGCCTTCGCCGCGCACGCGCAGGGCATCCTCCAAGAAAACGTAGAGCGCCAGCACGATCCCGATGCCGTTCAGGAGCCACGCTTTCCATCCGGGAGCGCCGGCGATGGAAGCGTCCCCGGCCTGGCTGGCGAAGGTTCCCCACACGATCATCAGGACGGCGATCATCACCGGGGCCAGAACCGGTCCCCACCAGGGCAATGGGATCAGGAACAATACGTCCCAATCCAGCAGTGAATGCGGCCACCCGCACATCACTTTCAGGAACACGTAATAGAAGATGTCCCAAACCCCGAAGGCGATGGCGCTGTAACCGATTCGGCTTCGCCAATTGCGTCCCGCGAGGAATCCCACCGTCAGCAGCATCACCATCGTGGCCAGCTCCCGGATCAGTTCCGCCATTCCCAGCCCGCCCGCCACCGGCAACGGTGTCTCCTGGTAAGGCTCGATCCGGTTGATCATCGTTCGCAAATAGAACACCACGGCCGCCTCCACCCACGCCATGGCCGTGGCGTAAAGCGCTACGATTCCCCACGTCTTTGGATATTGCATAGTTTTTGGTCGGTGATCAGTTGAGGCTTTCCGTCGCGTTGTGCGCATGGGCTGCCAGCGCGTTCCGGTTTGCCGCGAGCTGACACAGCCAGGCCTCCACTCCATCGATAATATGGTCCGGCGTCGAAGTCCCGGCTGTGATGCCGACGGTTTCCGCATCGTAAAACCACTCGGGTTTCAAATCCTCAGCCGTCTGCACATGGTGAACCTGGCGGCAATGTTGTCCACAGGTCTTTACCAACTCATGCGTGTTGTTGCTCTGGGCGCCGCCAATGACCACGACGACATCCGACCGCTCCGCCATTTCGATTGCCGCGTTCTGCCGCTGCTTGGTTGGCTGGCATACCGTGTCGACGAATCGCACGTCCGCGGCCGGAAACCGGCGTCGCACCGCCCCCGCCAGGTGCCGCACCTTCTCGATCGGCTGCGTGGTCTGCGCCAGGATCCCAATCCGCGCATGCTCCCGCAGGCTCTCCACATCCGCCTCGCTGAGAATCACGTCGAAATCCTCGAGATCCTCGGTCATGCCGCGGACTTCGACGTGATCGCGCTTCCCCACAATAATCGGGTGATAACCCTCGCGGACGAGCTTTGACACTGCCCGGTGGGCAAGGCGCACCAGCGGACACGTCGCCTCTACCACATTCAATCCCTGCGACACCGCCTTCATGATCGCTTTTTCCGACGCGCCATGCGCCGTGATCATCACCATTTCCGTGGGCGCCTGGGTAACGTCCTGCACAATTTGAATGCCGCGCTGCTTCAAATCCCGCAGCACATTTTCATTATGCACCAGGTCACCCAGCACGGTCACCGGTTGAAGGTCGTTTTGAGAGAGGGCCAGGGCGATGGCGTCCCGCACGCCAAAGCACATGCCCAGATGTTCTGCACGAATGATTCTCATAAGTTTACTGCTGTTGATGTTTCGGTTTTACGTGGCGGGATTAATTTAGCTTTGTATCACAAAGTATCCGACCACGCGTCGCCTCGTTTGTTCAATATTTTTTCACTTCGGTTTAGTCTGCTGAAGAATGGCTTCCAATAGCCCGATGTAGTTGGCGAACGCCTTTCGGCCTTCGGGGGTCAGGGAGCAGGTGGTCAGGGGCCGGTTCTTCTGAAATGATTTTGACACCGCCACATATCCGGATTCCTGGAGGGTTCGAATGTGCGTGGTCAGGTTTCCGTCCGTCATGCTGAGCGTGTCGCGCAGTTCGGTAAACGAAAGCTCCGCCGTCGCCGCCAGCATCGACATGATCGCCAGCCGCCCCTTCTCGTGAATGACACGATCGAGTTGTAGAAAGGGTTCCGGGTTCACGTCTCGCTTCCGCGGTTCTCGGTAAAATACAGGTAAACGCCATAGGCGATGTGGAGCAGGCCAAAAAACCCGCCCATGATTCCATAACTGACCAGGGGCATTTTCGTTTCGCCAGGCGCTCCAATCAGGAACGAAGCGCAGCCCCCGGCGATAATCAACCAGCCGAACAATTGCATTCCGCGAGTCATGAAAAAGCCCGAGGCGTGCACCGCGCAGCCGTAGAGAATCACCCACAACAGGGGCAGGCAAACCAGGTAGATCCATCGCGGAGTCAGACCTGCGGCTGGGCCGGCGCCTGGCGAAGGCATTAGTTCCGATATCACGAACAGGGCTCCCAGCATGAAACCCGCGGCCAGCGGCGGGAGCATGGCGCGGGCGACCCGCCGGGTAGGGGGCGACCAGAACGGTTCGGCGTCTTTTAGTGCTTGTCGGCGAACCATGAAGAACGCTCCGCTGATGGCCAGCGCGCCGACTACATACCAATACAAAATGAAGGGGACCGGCTGGTCGATCCCCAGTTGCCACCCGGCGATGGCCGCGACCAGGCCGAGGGACCCAACGAAAATGGTTATGGGCGCCAGCGCCCGCCGGTAGAGGGCGGAACGCTCCATCAAGGTGCGAATGACCTGAAGATGCTCAGAGGCGGACGGCGTCTGCATGTGACACTTTGTAGCACAAAGCATATAGTTGTCAAGCCTTGCGGTTAGCCTCAGCTAGGGGTCGCGAGGGAGGAAGTTGCGATGGGGGATGTCGGCTTCCCAGGCGGTCTCGCCCAGTTTGGCGGCGCTGTAAACTTCGCGGGTGCTTTCGGTATTTTGTTCGTGCTCGTATTTGACGCGGGCAGGTGCTTCGAGGCGACGAGCGGTCGGGGCGGAAAAAGTTTTGGGTTACTATGGGTTACTATGGGGCTGCTGCTGCGGATGCTGGACAGTCCGCCGCCGTTCGAGACGCAAACGGCGGTTGCGGAGTTTGAACTTTACGTGCAGAGCGGGCGGTATGAGAGGCTCCTGCGGCAGCCTGAGAAGTTTGAGGAACAGGAGAAAGCACTGCTGGCGGAGCAGGAGCTTGGCCGGGCATGGGAGGAGATCAAGCGGCGGTTTGCGACGGAACAGTACCGGAACTCGCGCGGGGTGATCCGGCGGCGGATGGCGCAGGAGCGGAATTTTCGGGACGGGTGGGAGTTCGACTGGGCGGATGATCGGCGGCGGTTCGAGCTGTTTTTCGATGCGATGTGTTACCGGTGGAAGCTGTATGGGATGGAAGGGGACCGGCCCCTGCTGCTGAAGGTAAGCGTGAATCCCACGGCGCACGGGACGATGATCGTAATTCCACGTCATTGGAGCCTGGACCCGCACCGGGACCTGGACTGGACGTTCATTGGGAAGTTGCATCGGTCGCGGGGGACGAGGAAGCAAGGGCCGAAGCTGAGCGCGGCGAGGATGGAGCGGATGGAGGAGGCCAGGCTGGCGAAAGGCTTTTGGGAGGAAGCGAAGCGAAAGGGGTTGAGCGGGGAGGCCCGGTATAACTACGTGCGGGAGCAGATGGGGCGGGATGCGCGGATGGATCCGAAGTGGCTGAGGCGATTGCTGCGACAGAAAGGGGTTGCCGGACGGAAGTGAGAGGGGTGATTGGGGTCATGTGGTCTTCGTCGAATCGGTCCGAAATTGACCGAAATCGGTATGATCACACAGGCAGCCCTCCACCGAAACCCCGCTGGCCACATCCAACCAACGGGCGATCCTGCGGTGTCGAGAGGCCTCCGGGGAAGGCGCTAAACTGATACCCCCGTCGACGGGTATCGCACTCGGAGTTTTCGCGCCATCAGGTAAAGGTCATCATGTATAACTGATGCAATTTGTCAGCCTGTGAAAATACTGTGTTCTGACCCCGCTATGGTTGAGAAGGTGGACGAGCAATTCCTCGTATGGTCAGAACCCAACAGCGAACTGGCCCGCCTCTGTGCCATTTAATCCGCAAATAATTATGTCGCTGTGTTTAGGAGCGACTGTCATCCCTATAATGCCGTATCCTATGGGTTGACCCCTTTAAGTGTTGTCAACGTCCTTGGCCGTTGCGAACACCGCAGCCGTCACATCCGGGCCGCACGTGTTACCAGTCGCCATCGCCCCGGTTGGCGTCGTCCGAAATCCCGCCTGCGCAAAGAAGCCACCAAGAACAGATTGGCTCACGGACAAACTGCTGACAGATTCATGGCCACTCGGGTCGGTGTTCATCACCGGATCGGCGCCCGCATAATTATACCTGTGAAGGCTAATCGGTTCTCCTTCTCTCCCTTCATGAGTATCCATCGTCCAGAACCGGCCAGAGTCAGGCCTGTAATACCTCGCTCGCAGGACCTGGCTTCCCAAATCCTGGTCCCATTGCTCTCCGGAATAGAGGTACGCCGTCTGCGGAGCTGAGTTCGACGCGATCAAGGTTCCGTAAGCGTCATACGCGAACACATTGGTGACATTGGCGTTGGCATCTGTCAGGAATCGCGTGCTTCCGTGACCATCGTAACCGAAATAATACGCAGTTCCGCTCGCTTCACGCTGAGAAACCAAACCCAAACCATAATTGTAAATGCGACTCAGATTCGTCGTGCTGCCGCTCGCCGTCCACTCCTCCAGCACCTGCAGATAACCGCTCGGATTCTGGTCGTCCGTCACATAGAACGTCGTCGTGTTGCCTACCGTCTTCCAGACTCGTGCGCCATCGCCATTGTAAGCGATTATCACGGCGCCGTTATTGAAGTTCGTCAGCCGATTCTCAATATCGTAAGCGTAGCTGTTGCCCCCGCTATTCGAGGCGTTCGTAACCGAGAAGCTGTCCCAGCATTCAGTTCTCATTGCCATCCTGCGTGCTATGGTTGGCGTGTCGAGTTCATCTCGCGAGTTTCACGGCAATGACCGGTCGGATAGCGACCCCATCCGGGAATCAAGATTAAACTCAATTGTGCCTGGGGCCAAAATTCCGAGGCCGGGCAAGGTGGCTATGTCAGACCATTTCCTGCCGGAAAGCGAGTCTTTGAAAAATATGTACCAACTCGTGCCGATGACGCCTAGGTTCAGACCATGTTCTCGCATGAGCCTTTTAATCGCAGTGGCAGTGGTGGATTCGCGCACGACAGTCACAACCGCATCCCCGATCTCAGTGGGAACCTCAAACGCGTCCCCGATTTTCTCCCCGGGTAGTGTTAACAACCTCTCGCGTACGCCGACCAATACCTCGTTCCAGAGGTCATTGATGATATGCATTTCAATTTGCAGGGACTCCAATCGGGCCTGCGGCTTTTCGGAATGAAAGTCCTTCAAGCCTCGGTCAATTATCGCTAGACACTCCTTGATCGAGCACTTGCTGTCCGAGGATGCCCATATCTTCTCCTCGCTTCCGGCCAACAACACCTGCTGGACGATAGGATCTGAATCCCGTACCGCCATTATCCAGTGCGGATTGCGAGCATGGCGACAGAAAGACACCTCAATCCCATAGCCCGGCCAACGGTAGGCGACAGTCTCGGTCCGTTCAGGAGTCAATGGCACAATAGGCATGGCCGAGTGTTGCCAGTTCTTCACTTGTAAATCGCGCTTGGGGATGGTTCCGCACCCGGCGGTAGCCAACATGATCACACAAGCCAGTGCAAAATATTCGAGTTTCATGTGATTTTCCCTCCACTTACTTGGGCAATATCCAGACATCAACCTCTTCATCTTTCACTTGAGGATCCTTATAGCCCTTCCTGAGCACGCCGGTATGGCCGCTGCTTTTTGTAGAAAACACCGCGCACTGCCCTTCGGCAAGGTTCTTGTTGACCCATGCATCGATATTCTCCTGTTTTCCCTTGGCCGCGAGATGAGCATCCGGGATTTTCGACCAACCTGAAAAGAAGGTGTGCACAGATCCACACTGCGGATAGTAACGAAAACCATCCTTGTCATGTGTCAACGTGTTACCGCTTGCCGGTATTTTGAAGCCAGCGCGGTTGAGCGCCCAACTCATCCTCACTGCGCAAGAATTCCTTGGCACATCCGGCTTCCTAGGATCAGGAGGCTTGCGGCCCCAAATTCCAATGTTACCGCCGACAAACTTCCAAAATTGCGTAACGTCGGCAGGTTCTTTGGAATACTTATCGTAGCTGACGTTTTGATACTGATTCCAAAATACTGTGCTATTCGGGCGAGAAGCCACCTGTTGTGCTTTCTGCTGCAAGTGGCCTGCAACTGGATTGGAGATTTGCGCCAACATGCCGCCAATGTCCAAGGCCGCCAACATGCCCTCGATCTCATTGCCGCTCGGATCAACATTGTTGACCGGGTCGTCCTCGCACAGCGTGTAGCGATGGAGTGACAATGGCCGCTCCCCGTCGCCCTCCTTGCCGTCGCTCGTTAAAAATCGTCCCGTGCCCGGATTCGACACCCGCGCCCTCAGATAATAAACGCCCAGCTCGGGATCGAAGTGCTGGCCGGCGTAGAGATAAACCGTCTGCGGCGCTGTGTTGGACACAATCAGATTTCCGTAGGCGTCGAACGCAAAGGCGTTCACCACGTTTCCGCCAATGTCCGCCAGCACACGCGTCGAGCCGTTGCCATCGAAAACAAAATAGTTTGTGCTCACGCCCGGCTGCCGCTGGCTGATGAGTTGGAACCCGTAATTGAAAACACGGCTGAGATTGGTCATGCCGCC
>Ga0184628_10001771_pt1 | contig 10549 bp, 9 predicted proteins | sample PLM4_5_b1_FD_133149 | JGI IMG/M metagenome (GOLD analysis project Ga0184628, IMG submission 133149) | Groundwater sediment microbial communities from an aquifer in East River, Colorado, USA - PLM4_5_b1 | ecosystem: Environmental > Terrestrial > Soil > Riparian zone | place: USA: East River...
ATACAGGAAGCTCAACGCGCAATTGCGCTGCTCGTCGACCTGAAAGCGGAACTGGAACTGTCACGAGCCCGCGCTCTCGTTCAGTCATTTTCAAAAACGGACACACGTCGAGACTCGGCGGGACTTACACCACGCGAACTCGAAGTTCTGCGCCTGGTGGCCGGCGGGCTCAGCAATCAATCGATCGCGGAAAAACTGTTTGTGAGTGAACACACGGTGCATCGGCATCTCGCTAATATCTTTGGAAAACTCAGCGTGTCGTCTCGTGCCGCCGCAGTGGCTCTAGCCGCAAGGCGCGGAGTACTCGCCTAAAGCCGCCTACAATTCTTTGTGGCCCATTTGGGCCATTATTCGCGCGAATTCAAAATGACCCGCCCGGGGGATGCGTCGTGAAGTCAGAGTTCGTTAGCCTCAAATAGGTGAGGCGGCGCTGTTGCCGCTCATAATTAAGGAGGGAACATGAAGGCCATCGTCTCGGTGATCACAGCAGGAGCCATTTTGTTTTCCGGTGGGTTTGCCACACCGGTTACCGCACAGAAACCGCACGTTATCGCAGCCCTGAAGGAAGCCTCATGGGGCCCGGCACCGCCATTTCTACCGCCGGGCGCGGAGATCACGGTGCTTGCCGGCGATCCTACAAAGTCGACGGCATACTCCGTCCGGCTGAAGTTTCCCGCTAACTATGCCATTCCGGCGCACTCCCACCCCACCGATGAGAATGTCGTGGTGGTATCCGGCGAGGTTACATTCGGCATGGGAGAGAAGCTCGCTAAAGGCGCCGCGTCAAATAAGACGTTGCCGGTCGGAGGATTCGCCTTGATGCCGGCAGGCATGAATCACTTCGCATACACCACTCAGGAATCGACGATCGTGCTTTTCGGTCAAGGTCCCGTGGAATTCAAGTATGTGAATCCGGCGGACGATCCGCGCACTGGTAAGAAGTAGCGAAGTTGCCTCGAGTGCGAACCCGGTGCCTCACTATCCGGGATCGCACTCGAGGCAACTTCGACTAATAACACCGGCGGTTAAAAACCGGCCGGAGCCTGGCACGCGGTGCGGGAGATCCGGCTGAGCGTCCGCCGCACCAGCGGCTTCGCTCAAGTCGCCGTGTATTTACATTTACCGATCCCGCTCAATGCTCGGTAATTCGAGTTGGGATGCATCGGTGACGGAATAATTTGTCCGCGCTTTCGTCCGCGTCAGGCACTTGAAGCGAGAGGCGAGTTGTTCGGAATCTCAAAGTTCTCAGAACGATTGCCGACCTTGCCGGTAACGACAATCTGGTGACGAAAGACCTTTCCGAAGCAGCCCAGTACCGAGTCGCAATCGGTGGCGACAGGGCTCGCGGATGTCGAAACACTGCTGGGTGAAGATGGGGCCATTGGAGATCCGGCCGGCTAATGAAGAGGTCAATTCAACCAAACTCCGAATCCCACGCGGATGCTTCTCACGTGAAGTCTGCATCGCAACCTTTGTGTTGCGCACCCCGTCAATTGTTCTTATCCTTGCGGGATGAAAGACTGGGCTTCGGCATCATCTCTCGCGGTGGTAACGATTACAACAGCATTGCTACTGACAGTTTCTTCGGCAGCAGGTCAAGCACCCGGTGCACCGGCACAGGGACCCGGCGGAGCCCGTGGCGGCGCTGGAGCTGGGGCTGGCGCACGTGGTGCAGCGCCACCGGCGGGTCCGTTCACGCGAACTCCCGAAGGCAAGCCAGACTTGAACGGATACTGGGGCGGCTGCTGCAATCTCGGACTTCAGGATCTCGAAACCCAGCGCGGCGTCATCGTCGAACCGACGAACCTGAAGATTCCCTACAATGCCGAATATGCTGCAAAGGCTAAGGATCTGCGAGCCAACCACATGTACGACGAGCCCGGGCTGCATTGCAATCTGGAAGGTGTCCCATTCCAGATGTATACCCAGTTTGGATTCCAGATCGTTTCAAACCCCAGACTGACGTTGATCACCTGGGATTTCATGAATGCCAATCGCGTTGTCCCCATGGACGGCCGCCCCCATATACCGGAATCTCTGAAACTGTTCATGGGCGACCCAATTGGCCACTGGGAGGGAGATGTCCTGATCGTCGAGACTACGAACCTGAATGACCGCACGTGGCTGGATGCAGTGGGTCACCTTCACAGTGATGCGATGCATGTTGTCGAACGCTTCACCGCCATCGATGCAAACACCATTCGTTACGAAGCCACGCTCAACGATCCGAAAGCATTTACGCAGCCGTTGAAATTGACGGATACATTCCGGCGCAATCCAAAGGCGGGTTACGAACAGATGGAGTTCGCCTGCGAGGAAGGCGGCGACACCGATCTCCAGCATTACACCGAGGCTGCCGGAGCTCCTGCGAAAGCGAAGTAGCGGAGAGGCGGCATTGCCCGCCAGACGAACTATCCAACATCGGGGCGCGAAATGTCGGACTTCTCCAGAATATTGCCGATCCACGGGCGCGGCGCCGCTGGGAACCCGAGCAATCGTTTTGAACGAACGGAGTATGCAGTCTCGGAATGGGACGAGCCCGAGGACCCTTCGCGCGACACCGTCTTTCTCAAAGATGTCACCCGCTCCATCATTACCTACAACGACAGTCCCGACGTCGGTTTCGATGCGAGCATCAATCCCTATCGGGGATGCGAACACGGATGCATCTACTGCTTTGCACGGCCGAATCACGAGTATCTTGGGTTTTCCGCAGGCCTCGATTTCGAATCCCGGATTCTGGTAAAGGAAGATGCGCCCGAACTGCTGCGCAACGAACTGATGTCGCCGAAGTGGGAACCGCAACCGATCGCAATCAGCGGTGTCACCGATGCATTCCAGCCCATTGAGCGCAGGCTTGGCTTAACCCGACGGTGCCTGGAAGTGCTCGTCGAGTTCCTCAATCCTGTCGTGATCATCACCAAAAACGAACTGGTCACGCGCGACATCGATCTGTTATCGGCTCTGGCGCGACACGATGGCGCGGTTGTATATGTCTCCGTGACCACACTCGACGGGAACCTCGCCGGTGAGTTGGAGCCGCGCGCTTCGCATCCCGGTCGCCGTCTTGCCGCCATTGAATCGCTCGCGGCCGCCGGCATTCCAACCGGAGTCCTGGTGGCTCCCGTGATTCCGGGACTCACCGATCACGAAATGCCGGCCATCATCGCGGCGGCAGCCAAGGCGGGAGCTTTAACAGCCGGATACGTTCCACTTCGGTTGCCCTACGGAGTCGCGCCGCTGTTTGAAGAATGGCTCGGGCTCCACGCACCACTTCAGAAGGAAAAAATTCTTGGTCGCATTCGAGAACTGCGCGGCGGCAAACTCAATGACCCCAACTTCAAATCGCGCATGCGCGCCGAAGGACCTTACGCCGATCATATGCGCCGGCTTTTTGAAGTCTCGTGCAGGAAGTCCAGGATGAGTTCGGCAAAACCAAGACTCACTGCGGAATTCTTCCGACGCCCCGGACCGGCCCAACTGGGCCTCTTCTGATGTGATAAATTACGGCCCCTATGCCCCCGCAAAAGGAATCACGAACCCGATCGGCTTCACCGCCGGAAGTTATCGTCGACTTCATTTTTGAGAACGGGATGTTTTTTATTTCAATCGAAAACATCGGCGATCGGCCTGCGCTGAAAGTCACCACGACGTTCGATTGTAAAATCGTCGGTCTTCACGGAAGCCGTGAGATTTCAGCCCTGCCCCTGTTTCAGCTGATTGAGTTTTTGGCGCCGCACAAATCGATCCGAATACTGCTGGATTCAAGCTCCGCCTATTTCGGCCGAAATGAGCCTGCCCGGATTACTGCGAAGATCACGTACAGCGATTCCAGCCGCAAACATTACAAAGCGAAGATTACTGAATGCCAAAGGTCACGAGTCTCTTATCGAATCGCTCGAACTGGCCTTCGAGCGTCTGGAAATGGAATGAGTGAATGAGGGGACTGTCCCGTCTGTCCCCACATTTGGAGGCGGAAATGAAACCAGGAAGATCACTTTCTGTGAATCGTCGGGAATTTCTAAAGAGCGCATCCGTCATTGGACTGGGAGGCCTCACAGCGCCTGGCGCGCTGGAGGCATTTGCAGCACCCAAGTCTCTTGAACTTGCCGAGTGGAGTTATTTCTGGGTGGGAGTGGATCGCCAGCAACGCACTGGGACGGCGGATGTCATCGTCAACGGCAAGCAGATGTACGTGGAATATCAGATACCGGTACAGAAGAAGCATCCCTATCCCATTGTTCTGGTTCACGGCGGAGGCGGTCAGGGTACCGATTGGATGGGCACTCCGGATGGGCGCCGCGGATGGTCGACTTGCCTCGTCGAAGAAGGATACGCGGTTTACGTCGTGGACAGGCCGGGACACGGCCGCTCGCCTTTCCATCCGGATATCAGCGGGCCTTTCCCCCAACACGCCGCTCTGCTCGAAGATATTTCATCTCGCTTTACTCCAATGGCGGCAAAGGCGCCCAACGCCAGCACGTTTGTGAAACGCCACAATCAGTGGCCAGGAACCGGCGAGGTCGGAACCAGCGAACTGACGCAGCTGGTTGCGGCCGAAGGCGGATCGTACACCCCCAACGCCCATGCGCTTTGGCGCGACAACGGCGCGCTCCTGCTCGACAAGATCGGGCCGGCAATCATCATGACGCACTCCGCCGGCGGACCATTCGGCTGGCTTGTCGCAGAAGTACGGCCCAACCTCGTCAAAGGAATCATCGTGATCGAAGGCGGAGGCAGGCCATTTGAAGGCGACAACCAATGGGGACTGTCTGATGTACCCGTGGCATACGATCCTCCCGTAAAGGATCCTTCGGAACTGAAAACGAAGAAAGTGGAGTCGTTTGAAACCGGTGTTGCGCCACACCTGATCCAGCAGGAACCTGCCCGGAAGCTGAAAAATCTTCAGAAGATTCCGATGGTGCTGGTCACCGCCGAAGCATCATTCGCGTCGCCGGGAAATCCCGCAGCGCTGGAATACCTCAAACAGGCAGGTTGCGATGTAGTCGAGTTGCGGCTCGGCCGTGCGGGCATTCGAGGGAACGGCCACATGATGATGGTTGAAAAGAACAATCGTCAGGTACTGCAGCCCATCCTGAAATGGATCGACATGAATGTACTCCGGGCCCCAACGCCTTCGTCATTGCCCACTCGCAAGGTGGAAGCCGGCCCGCTGAAGCTCGCCGATCAAGGACTCTTCTGGGTCGGCGCCTCTCCGAAAAAAGTGGATTACGGAACGATCGTCGCCGGCCAGATGTTTGTTCAATACCTGATCCCGGCACAGGTGCGATTCTCCCATCCTGTCGTCCTCATTCACGGCGGCGGCGGTCAGATGACACACTACTTCGGCAGCGGAGACGGACGCGCCGGGTGGGCCCACTATTACTTGATGGCAGGCTACAAAGTCTACCTGGTCGACCGCGTCGGTCACGGCAGGTCTCCTTATCATCCGGACGCGCTCGGCCCAATCAGCGGAGTGTTCAACTACGCCAGCGTCACCCCCGATTTTCAGCGTGCTGCTCCAGACGTTCGACTGGGATCGGGCGATGTCGGAGACCCGTGGATTGATCAATTCCAGGCGGGTCAGAACTCCATTCCCAACGATATGGACCTTGCTCGCAATCTCGTCACAAAGGGCGGAGCCGAATTGCTGGATAAGATCGGACCGGCAATCCTTCAGACGCATTCTGCCGGCGGAGCTTTCGGTTGGTTGATCGCCAATGAGCGTCCGAAATTGACAAAGGCCGTGGTGTGCGTGGAAGGCGGCGGCGTACAGGGATTGAACGTCAGCATGGAAAATCTGAAGAGTTTCCCCAGTGTTCTCGTGACTGCGGAACTTTCCGGCCGTGCAACGCAGCCCAATCAGGCGGCAGCCGCGGTGGCGGTGTTGACGGCCGGTGGATGCCGGGCAACGGACCTGCAGTTGAAGGACAAGGGGATACTCGGCAATGGGCACTTCATGATGCTGGAGACGAACCGAAGGCAGGTCTTCGATGCGATTCGAGGATGGATTGAAGCGAACGTTAAGGGGTGAAAGAAACCGCGACGACTGGTGAGGGCTACAGCTATCGGACATGCAAGGAAGGAAGAATAAGAGAACGCTGCACAACTTACCTGGCCCGGCTTTTACTGATGGCCACCCTCTCCCTTCGGGAGAGGGATCACATCTCCAGTGGAATGCTCTAACCCGCATCGCGTTTCGATTCTGCTTCACGTATTTCGGTCTGTACGTTCTGGCCACGCAGATAGTCGGCAGTCTGCTTCTGATTCCCTATTTTCAGTTCCGAGGTCTGGGCCCGCTCTGGCCGATGCGCGAGATCACAATCTGGGTTGCCGCTCATGTTTTCCGCATCACCACGCCACTGACGTATACCGGCGACAGCATCGGCGAAACGTCTTTCTTCTGGGTGCAGATGTTCTGGATACTCGCCATCTCCATCGTCGCAACCGCACTCTGGACATTTGTCGACCGCGAGCGCAAACAGTACGCCACGCTTCACAAGTGGTTTCATCTTTTTATCCGTCTCGCGCTGGCATCGCAATTGTTTGAATACGGAATGACGAAGGTCATTCCCAATCAGTTTCGAACCCCACCGCTGGTCACACTGATTCAGCCGGTCGGCAATCTGTCACTGGAAGGTCTGCTGTGGGCCTCTGTCGGTGCCGCTCCTGCATACGAAATATTTCTCGGCTGCGCGGAAATTCTGGGTGGAGTTCTACTGATTCTCCCTCGCACTGCGATGCTCGGTGCGCTGATTTGCCTGGCAGACATGACGCAGGTCTTCATATTCAACATGACCTACGATATTGGCCTGAAGCAGATTTCCTTTCATCTCATCCTTCTCGCTCTATTCTTGCTGGCGGCCGACTTCACACGGCTGGTCAGTTTCCTTTTCACGAATCGCACTTTGAAGGCTTCCGCGCAGGCGAGCCGCACTGCATTGGGAGTGCAAATTGCGTTGGGCATCTATCTCATCGGCATGCAGACATTCATCAACTGGAGTTACTGGCACTCGGGAGGAGACGGAAGTCCCAGATCCGCTTTGTACGGAATCTGGAATGTGAAAGAACTCTCCGTCGACGGTCAGGTCCGCACGGCGGCACTTAATGACTACGACCGGCAGTGGCGCCGCGTCATCTTTGATTCGCCCGGCGTCGTTGCATTTCAGCGAATCGATGATTCCATTGCGCACTACGGTGCGTCCATCGACATCTACGCGAAATCCATTGCGATGACGAAAGGCGCCAGCAGGGCATGGAAATCCAGCTTCACGTTTCAACGCTCCGGATCGGATCAATTGATTCTCGACGGCGACATGGACGATCACCGGATTCACATGCAGCTTCAACTTGCGGACTTCGATACTTTTCCTCTGCTCAACAGCACGTTTCGCTGGGTGCGCCCAAGCCAGCAGTAACCGGCGCTACTGCCTGTCGTAGACGGTCGTGGTTTTGAGGGTCTGACCCTGGGCATTGCGGGTCGTCGTAGTGGATGTCAGCGTCTTCCCATCCGGCGCAATCACGATTCTTGCAGTCGCGGCTTTCGCACCGTCTGCTTTGACAACAACGTCGTAGGTGCGCTCATCGATTCTCGTATATGCATTGGTAAGAACGTCGTCGATGCCCTGAATCGGATAGTCCCTCCCGTCCAGTTTTCCCACCCACTCGATATGAGTGATTCCACCGCGAATCCCCACCATGTCGTAGGTTACCTTCAACCCCTCGCCCATGAGCTCTATCTTGCAGGTACTCCTCTTGTAGGGTGGCGGGCCCGGCTCATAGGTGGATCTCGCCAGGTTCAGTTTCCACGTCCCGGCAAGACTATCAGTCGAGGTTGGTGTCTGACTTTTGGTATCAAGACAGAACCCGATGACCAGCGCAAAAACGATGGCAACGTGTTGTATCGGGCGGGTGGATTCAACTAGACTCACTGCAATTCTTTAGCCTGGAGTACTACGTGGAAATCACAATCATCGTGAGCGGTATCGTGTTAGGCATCGCTCTTATTACCGGCGTCGCCATCTTCTTCGTCAATAAGTCCAATCCGCGGACCTAAAACGAATTCCCCAGGAACGGAAGCATCTCACCGTAGTAGAGGATTCCTACCCACAGGACGAGTCCAGCCGCGGCGGCAAATTTGGAAGAGACCGGCGCGTCGTCTCCTGCCCCAACTCTCCATGCCTTGTCGAACAGCAGGAAGTAGAGAACATTGATGCCGGCGAGCACCACGAGAATGATCTTCCGGTGGAACTCCACGTTGTTGACGTACTGCTGAGGCGATGCCAGAAAGAACATCATGCCAGTGAGCAGATTGATTCCGAATCCCAGAATTCCCAGCGGCAGCAATTGATAGACAGCGGCAAAGGAGACAACTTTTGCGAGACCCAACACTCTCAGATTGACGAACAGAACCGTGACGAACAGGAGACACAGCCCGACAAAATGCAGTGTTTCGCAGGCGGGCCAAAGCCACGTCTTACTGATGACATACGATCCGATGGCTCTCGCCATAGGGACCCGTTCCGCGGCTTTGGCTGTTGCGATATCCTCGGCCGATTGAATTTCCGGATGGCGGATGTTTCCGCCTTCGCTCGCAGCTACCGACATAAAACCGAATGTAATGATAGCCAGAAGCAATATTGCCGTGGCATTCCACGTTCCCAGCCTGGAGGTCCGGCGCATCTGCCACAAACCAATGAATGCGACGAAGCCCGTAATTTCCATGATGGAAAATGCCAGCAGTGCCCAGTCTTCGTGTCTCTGAATCAAAGTCAGTGACAAGTCCGGCGGGCATTTGATGACACCATTCACACGGTCACAAATCTTGTCCAAAGCGGCGGCACCACTGAGATATGTAGGTATGGCGATCACGGCAATCAGAAAAAGAATGACGAGGCTGGCGCGCTTTAGATCTTCGCTCCTGGAGAAGAGTCCAACAAGGAACAGAGCGAGGCCGATTCCAAAACCGATCGTCGGAAAGTGATTCAGCAGAAGGTGAAGATGGGCCAGATTCATATTTGATTCCTCGTACTCACATGCCGCTATTTATAGGTACTTGTCGAACCAACGTATGCCAACAAGCGTCCGGATGTGATTACCACGAGCCAGCAGAACAAGGAAGACCATGCGAGAAACCTGGCTTTGCCTGAAAAATTTCCGGATTCGATCAGTGGGTCGCGAAACACATGCTTTCGGATCATGCTGAGATTGACCAGCGAAAGAGCGATAAATGCCATCTTGACGTAGAAGTCCGGGTTCGTCAGCTTCATTGAAGCGTCGGCCATCAGGAGCATGGTTCCGGTAACGGCATTGAGCCAGAATCCAATCCAGAGTATGGGAATGAATTTTTCCAACGGAGCCAGACGCAGCGCGGGAGCCATCCCCAGTATCCGAAGATCAATTCCTGCGCTGACACCCACAATGAACGCCATACCGACGGTATGAATCAGAAGTATCACTGGAAACGACCATATGGAGGGGGATTCGCGCACCCAGGTCGAGAACGCGGTTTCCTCAATCATGTGTAAGTAGTCCATCACCTGGCGCTCGCTCCTGTCCTAAATGAGTTATGCAATGCAACTCCTTCTCCCCGAAAAGGGAAGAGGATCAATCGTATTTCCAAATTCTGTTAAGGGGGGCCTTTTCCAGCGTCCTTACTTAACGATGTCACAACCCGTCGGGCTGAACTTGGATCCGTTAGGTTCCTTCTTAAAAGTCGAACTCGTGGTGTGATTCCCCCCCGGATCCGTGATGATCGCAACAACGGTCAAGTAGTCCGCTCCAAAATCGGTATGCCGAGTGAAGTACTCGGTAAGCGAGGCATTTTCGGTATAGGCGGACCGGCTCGTCAGAAGATATCCGCCCGTCATGTTAGTGGTAACGACATTCAGACTGCCCCAGCGTGCGGCGGCTGGTGCGGCGCCACCTCCACCGCCTCCGCCGCGGCCACCACCGCCACGACCACCAGCACCGGCTTCCCAGGTGGCAATGGAATATCCCTGCAATGTCTTCTCACCGGCGGGAGCCTGAGTCACTCCGAAATGGAGCAGGCGAGTCTGCTTGCCGGCGTCCATGTCAATCTTCAGTGTATTGTCATCGGCCCATGTAATGTTCAAGCGTCCGGGAATACGCATACTGCCGGCCGCTCCATACACTCTGCAGGGATCGGATGACGCTGTTGCTGCAGGCGCACCACCACCTCGGCCTCCGGCTGCACCGCCAGGTGCTGCACCACCACGTCCACCGCCACCCCCACCTCGGGGTACACCCGAACGAGGTGAATCCGGGAACATCCGTTCAATGTAGTCTTCCGTTACCAGCGAAACCCAATAGCCGGTCACATCCACTGGCGCTGCGCCTCTGGCGCCTGGCGCAGCCGCAGCGCCAGCCGGCGCTCCACGACCTTGTCCCGCAGGAGCGGCCGCTGCCGGTCCGCCTGGAGCTTGAGGCGCACCGGGCACTGCGGGTGCAACTGCCGCTGGTGCAGCCCCCCTGCCTCCCTGAGCTCCGCCGCCTTGTGCAAGCATTCCAAGGGGAACTGCGACTATGA
>Ga0184628_10001773_pt1 | contig 10540 bp, 8 predicted proteins | sample PLM4_5_b1_FD_133149 | JGI IMG/M metagenome (GOLD analysis project Ga0184628, IMG submission 133149) | Groundwater sediment microbial communities from an aquifer in East River, Colorado, USA - PLM4_5_b1 | ecosystem: Environmental > Terrestrial > Soil > Riparian zone | place: USA: East River...
CGCGATGGGCGGCGGCACCTGCTACAACGGTGGTTGGCTGCCGCCAGGGATGAGAGCGCCGGGCAGCAGCACGCCTCCACCATCAACGCCACCCGTCACGCCACCACCGGCCCCGCCGCAGATCAACACCACCGGCTGTGCCACCTCGGATCCGTTTGCCGCGATGGGAGGCGGCACCTGCTACAACGGCGGATGGCTGCCACCGGGCATGCCGATTCCCTCCGGAGGTACCGTCTCATCTCCGCCGCCACCGGTTGTGACGCCGCCGCCGACGAACCTCGCCGTCGGCTGTGTGACGCCCGATCCGTTCGCCGCGATGGGGGGCGGAACCTGCGTGAACGGCGGGTGGCTGGCGCCCGGCATGAAGACTCCTGGCGGCAGCGCGTTGCAGGTGACTGTGACCGGCACCCTCCAGGTGCTCAACCGCGCGGAGGGACTCTGGCTCATCAAGGGGGACAACGGGACCGTCTACACCTCGCACTCAGTCATCCCGACCGACTTGTTGATCGACGGCGCCCGCGTGACGTTCGTGGGAGTGGTGCTGACGGCTGCCACGCCGGGTGCTGCCGCTGTCGTCGACATCGTGACGATCGAGGTGGTGGCGGGCGGGATTGCTGATCACTAATCGCTGATCCCTGATCACTGCCGTGGTGATCAGGGACTAGCGATCGGCGATTCGGGATCGTCTGAATTCAGAAACTGCCCGAGCGCCTGCTGCCAGGACGGCATCGCCACTCCCGCTGCAGCGAGCCTGGCGTTCGACATGGCGCAGAACCGTGGGCGCCGGGCCCGCAGGTTGGCCGTCGCCAGCGTGATCGGCTTTGCGCGCAACGGCATCCTCACAAGACTGGCGGCGTGTTGGGCGATCTGCTCCCAGGTCGCCATCCCGGTGTTTACGCAGTGATAGAGGCCGCCTGGAAGTTTGCGCTCGATCAACGCGCGCGTCGCCCGCGCGATGTCGGGCGTGTAGGTCGGTGACACCACGCGGTCGGTGAAGACACTCACCTCGGCACCGGCGCGAATCTGATCGACGATCGAGCCCAGGCTTCCCCGCCGTGATCCACCCGGACCGGGGGGGCCGAACAGACTCTCCACACGCAGCACATACGCCTTCTCGTACTCCAGCGCGAACATGTCGCCAAGCAACTTCGAGGCGGCGTAGACGCCTCGCGGGTTGGCCTTGTCACTCTCCTGGTACGGACGGTCGGTTTCGCCGTCGAATACAAAGTCCGAGCTGTAGTGAACCAGGACGGCGCCGATGGCCGCAGCCGATCGCGCCAGCGCAAGCGCGCCGAAGGCGTTCACTGCCAGGGCGGTCGCCGGGTCGTCCTCGGCCTGATCGACCTGGTTATACGCCGCGCAATTGACAATGACCTGCGGTGCTGCGCTCGCGATGGCACTCGCGATGGCGGCCTCATCGGTGACGTCCAGGGTCGCGTGATCGAACTGGAGGACCTCATGGTCGTTCTGGAACTCGCGGATCACGGCGGCTCCGAGCAGCCCGCGCGCGCCAGTCACAAGGACACGCATCACTGCGACAGCGCGGCTGCGAGTGCGGCGACGACGGCCTGCTGCTGCTCGGGCGTCAGCTCGCCGTAGATCGGCAGCGCGAGGCAGGTGTCTGCGACACGTTCGGCTTCGGGAAAGTCGCCGCGATCATGGCCAAGTGTCGCAAAGCAGTCCTGCAGGTGGAAAGGAACCGGGTAGTACACCTCGGTGCCAATACCATCTTCGGTCAGCAAAGCTCGGACGCGATCGCGATCCGGCACCAGGACGACATACTGATTGAAGATGTGGCTGCGATCCAGCAGCGCTCGCGGTAACGTGATCCGCGCGTCAAGTCCTGCGGCTGCAAACAACGCGTCATACCGCCGGGCATTGGCGACCCGCATCGCTGACCACCGGGGCAAGTGCGGCAGCTTGACCCGCAACACCGCGGCCTGGAGGGCATCGAGCCGGAAGTTGCCGCCGATCCGGCGATGGTAGTACTTGGGCTCGGCGCCGTGGTTCCTCAGGAGCATCAACTCGTGCGCCAGCGAGGGATCGTTGGTCGTGACCATCCCCCCGTCACCGAAGGCGCCCAGATTCTTGCTCGGGAAAAACGAGAAGCACCCGGCAGTGCCGATGGTTCCCGCGGGACGGCCCTTGTACTCGGCGCCAATCGCCTGACAGGCGTCCTCGATCACCGGGATGCCATGTGCCTGGGCGATTTCGACGATCGGATCCATGTCCGCTGTCTGCCCGTACAGGTGAACCGGCATGATCGCCCTGGTCTTCGTGGTGATCGCCGCGCGGACAGCTTCGGGGTCGACGTTGCACGTGACCGGGTCGATGTCGACCAGCTTCGGCGTTGCGCCGACCCGCGACACACAACCGGCCGTGGCGAAGAACGAGAACGTCGGCGTGATGACTTCATCGCCAGGGCCGATGCCAAGTGCCATCAGTGCGGCGAGGATCGCATCCGTCCCAGACGACATCGTCACTGCGTGCGCGACGCCGAGATGCGCAGCCAGTTCGCGCTCGAGTGCCTCGACCTCGGGGCCGAGAATGAAACGCTGACTGTCGCACACCCTGGTGATCGCCTCGAGGATCTCGTCACGCAGCGGCCGATACTGTGCGTCGAGATCGAGCAGAGGCACGGCGACGCGCGTCTTCATTTCGTCGTGATGGTGGGGGCGCCCCAGAGCGCGAGATCGTTGCGATCATCGTCACCCTTGCCCGGCTGGCTGTTGTTGGTGTTGAAGATGAGGCTGATCTCCTCGCCCGCATAGGGCGCCAGATCAACGACCACGGGGATCCAGCGTCGCTCGCCGGCGTTGACGTATGGATTGACATGCTGGATGAACAGCTGGTCGAAGCTGCGGCCGTCCGAGACGCCGACGTGAAACAGCACGCCGTCCCCTTCCTTCGTCCAGCTCTCCGGCTTCATGCCCACGTTGAGCCGGAGCCATGCATCGTCGGGCACTCGCAGCTTCCAGATGATCCGCGTTTCTGGAAGGGTGAAGATCGCCCTGTGCTTCACCCCATCGAGCTCGGCGTCGATGATCTCGAAGGTGCCGCCTGGCGGCCGCTTCTCGGCGGTCTGAAACTGCTCGATCAGATCAACTGCGGCTGTGCCGCCGCCACGCTTGAACAACCAGAACCCGGTGATGACCAGGGCCACCACCACGACCGCCGCCACTGCGGCGCGATTACCCTTCATGAACCCTCACTTCGGAAAGCAAATGTACCATCAGCCACGCCGCTCTTTGACCGCCGCGCGTGTCTCTCGCTCCGCCTCGCGGCGCTTGACCGTTTCGCGCTTGTCATGCGCCTGCTTGCCCTTCGCCAGCGCCAGCGACATCTTGACGTGGCCGTTCTTGAAATAGAGCCGCGTCGGCACCAGCGTCATTCCCTTCTCGACGGTCTTGCCGATCAACTTCTTGATCTCGCTCCGGTGCAGGAGCAGCTTTCGACGACGGGTCGGCTCGTGATCCGAGTATCCGCGATGGCTGTAAGCATTGATGTGGACGTTGTAGACCCACACCTGCCCCTCTTCGACGCGGGCGAAGCTGTCGCGGAGGTTGGCGCTGCCCTCGCGGATCGCCTTGACCTCGGTCCCGACCAACACGACACCGGCTTCGAACGACTCGACGATGTGGTAGTCGTGAAACGCCTTGCGGTTTTCTGCGATGTTCTTCTGCGCCTGTTCGCGCTCGGTTTTCATCGTGACCAGCGCTGGATATTGAAGCGGCCGGAGCGCATCACGCTCTGCAGACGCAGCGGTGCGAGGTGAATCGCCGGGGTCAGACTGCGGCTCACCAGGAGCACTTCGGCAACCTTCCCATCGATGAGGTTTGCCGCCAGCCGGCTTCCCTGCTCGGGCGTGTCCGCGAGAAACACAATCTTCCGATAGTACAGGGGCAGCAGCAATTGCGCAGTAAATTCCTCATCGGCGATGACGACGCGGGCGCTGGAATCTTTCGCCGTGAGGATCGGGAAGGCGTCGATACGGTTCCGCTGCTCGTAGGCTCGCGCCGTTCCGAAGACGTGAGAGACGATCGCCAGCGCCACCATCAACGCACCGGCGCGACCGATGGCTCGTTCCCATACCGCCTCGGACCGCATGTACGCCGCTATGCTCGCGATCGCCGTCACCGTGAGCAAGGGAAACAGGGGCAGCAACAACCTCGGGCCCAGTGACTTGCCCCCGGTGGTATCGACACCGGCAAAGGCCAGCACCAGAAAGGCAAGCGCGGTGAGGCCGATCGCCCAGTGCGTCCAACCTGTTCGCTTCCCCATCAGTGGTCCGGGCAATACGCTGAAGCAGAGGTACGGAGCGACGCGCTGAACACCAGCCAGGAATTTCGGCGCAGTGACGACTTCCCAGGTGTCGGCAAGTGCCAGCGCGACGACAGCTGCAAACCAGACGAGCAGTGGCACGGCGGTGCGCAGCTTCCAACGTGCCAGCAACGCGGCCGTCAGACCGCACAGATACACCACGATCCAGCCGTCACGGCCGTACCCCAGTAACCAGTACTGCACGACCGTCTCGTAGCGTTCACGCAGCGTGAAAGGAGCGAGGGCTGGCAGCTCAGGATTGGGGCCGCTCGCCACGTGAGCCGCGCTCTGCAGCACATGCACGGCGTGGCGAAGATGAGCGGCCAGGGGCCGTCCGAACACCACGACTTCGACGAACGCCCCAGCGGTGATCGGTATCACGACGCCGACGAGTGCAAGCCCGAGCGAGTGCAGCGTCCTGCTGCGCAACCACGTGACAAGGAACAGTCCGGGTAGAAGCAGGATCACTTCGTCGCGCAGCGTCGCGCCGGCGGCAACCAGCAGTGCCGCCAGCAATGGCGAGCCCCGCCGCTCGCCGAGCATTGCCACGGCAAACCCCGCCGTTGAGAACGCCACCGCGGGCGCATGTTCCCAACCGGTGACGGCATAGAACCACAGCGGACTACCGAGACCGAGCGCCAGGACGGCTGGCAGTTGCATGTCCGCGGGCGCCATGCGCCTGGTCGCGAAGAGAATGACCGCGGCGGCAAGCAGCGATGACACCACCATTCCGCGAAGGCCCGCCACGGCAGCCATGCCCCCTTGCAGCACAGCCGACATCGGCGAAAAGATCGTCTGCAGCGTCGGCCCGACGCGCATGACAAATGGCTCACGGATCGGGAAGAACTCGCGCTGAGGATCGAGAAACCCACCGGGGTACGGCAGGTCGAGCGACACGAATCGATTGGCAGCGAGCGCGCGCGCCTGGACGAACTTGACGCCAATGTCTCCGCTGTAGATGGCTTCAGGCACCAGCACCACGAGCCCGAAGATCGCGTAAGCGATCACGATCGCCACGACAGTTTTCATTCGCGCCCGGACCGCCGTCTCAAGGGGTGTGCACACGCCTGGCGAGCGCAGCCGCGAGCCTCACGGCTTCGACCATGCTGCCGGCGTCAGCGATGCCGCGGCCGGCGATGTCGAATGCCGTTCCGTGATCCACCGACGTCCGAACAATCGACAGGCCCAGGGTGACGTTGACCGCCTTGCCGAATGCCGCCATCTTGACCGGGATCAGTCCCTGGTCGTGGTAGCAGGCGATCACGGCGTCGAACTCGCCTCGCAGCGCCCGCAGGAAGATGGTGTCGGCAGGAAATGGGCCGCGCACGTCGATACCGTCTTCGACACACGCGGCAACGGCCGGACGTAACACCGCGTCGTCTTCGGCGCCGAGCAGCCCGTTTTCACCTGCGTGCGGGTTCAGTCCCGCGACAGCGATCCTTGGCGAAAGGTGTCCGAATCGCGGCAACTCGCGCGCGGTCAGGCGCACGGTATCTTCGATCAGTTCACGCGTGATCGTGCGTGGCACGTCGGCGAGCGGGATGTGAACGGTCGCGAGCACGACGCGCAGCGCGTCGGCGTAGAACATCATGACACCGCGCCTGGCACCAGTCAGATGTGCCAGCAGATCGGTGTGCCCCTTCCACGGAAGACCGGCCGCCGCAAACGCCTCCTTGTTGATCGGCGCGGTCGCGATCGCATGTACCCTGCCGTCGAGTGCGTCGGTGACAGCCGCAAGGATGGCGTCGTAGGCCGCCCGGCCCGCCGAAGCCGAGACGTGTCCACGCGTGAATGGCGCAAGGTCGGCCGCCGAATGCGGGCCGTAAATGATCGGTTCGCACACGGCGCAGACCGCCGGATCCGCAGCCGCCTTCAGCGCAATCTCGGGACCGATCCCCGCTGGATCTCCCGCCGTGATTGCGATCCTCGGTTTCATTTGCTGCAGGATCCGCAGCCGCCGCCTGACCCGCAGCCACCTCCGGACGAACAGCTGCCGCAGCCGGTCGGATTGTCGCAGCCGCCCTCTTCGGCACATCCGCCGTGCTTGACCCCCTTGCCGTTGGGGATCTCATAGCGAAGGCAGCACTTCAACCGGCCGCACATGCCCGACAACTTCGACGGGTTGAGGCTCAGGTTCTGCTGCTTGGCCATCTTGATCGACACCGGCTCGAACGACTGGAGCCAGGTGGTGCAGCAGAGTGGACGGCCGCAGGAGCCGTAACCGCCCAGCATGCGCGCTTCGTCGCGGACGCCGATCTGGCGCATTTCGATCCGCGCGCGGAAGTGTGTGGCCAGGTCGCGGACGAGCTCGCGGAAGTCCACTCGCCCCTCGGACGTGTAGTAGAAGATCAGCCGCGAGCCGTCGAACAACTGCTCCACCCGGGCGAGCTTCATGTCGAGGCCGCGCTCCCGGATCTTCAACAGGCAGATCCGTTGTGCTTCCTGCTCGCGATGCTGGTGCTTGAGGCGGGCGACGATGTCGTCCTTGCTGGCGCGACGGACGACTTTGGCCGCTTCCGTCACCGGCGCACGCTTGCCTGCCAATGGCGTGATCGTTCGTGTCACCGTGCCGAGCGCCGGTCCAGCGTCTGTCTGCACCACGACCTGTTCGCCAGGCGTGTAGGCGGCACCCTGCGGATCCTGGTCGAGTGCAAGTTCGGGAATCAGGAAGGAGTAGGTCCGTCCGACCGGTGTGAACTTGACGCTGACAAATGGACGCGGCGGCCCGGCAGTCATGAAGGCCTTCTTCTATATGAACCCACGCCCGACCTGCAGGTCAGGCGGTAACACTCAGATCTGTAACGCGAGCCAGTCGGCGACGATCTTCGGACTCGCGTTGCGATCCAGGGCGTTCATCGCCCGGTCGACGTGAGCAAACGCGCTGATCACGCGATCTCCATCATACGAGCGTAGCAAGCCCTGGAGGGATTTCTTCAAGTCGGCGTTCGCGAGCGATCGCTCATCCGCGTGGGACATCAGTGCCCCGAGGTCGCGAAGGATCGACGACAGCGCAAGGAGGGACTGCCCCAGGGCGACCCGGTCCGCTTTGCCCCGGCCGGCGCCCGGCAGTGCCAGCGCGCTCTGCATCCGCGCCGCCGGCGCATCGGTTGTCGCCACGGCCCGCAGCAGGTTCATTGCGGCGTCTCTCGCCTCGACGAACGCCTCGGTTCCCTCTTCCAGCGCGCGGCCAGGACTGCCATCGGACATCGCCGCGGCCGCGTGTGCGTCTTGTTCGCTGTAGGCGTGCTGCTTCATCAACACAGACGCCACATCGCCGGGTGCCAAACGTCCAAATCGGAGACGCTGACATCGCGAGCGTACCGTCTGGCTGAGCATCTCGGGAACCGAGGTGACGAGGATGAACATCGATGCCGGGGGCGGCTCCTCGAGCGTCTTGAGCAGTGAGTCCTGACTCGGTCCCGCCATCTGCTCCGCGCAATCGATCACCGTCACCCGACGGCGTCCTTCGAACGGACGGTAGGCTGCGGATGAAATGGCGTCCCGGATCTGCTCGACCTTGATCGATCCAGATTCTTCGGGAGCTACGAACTTGACGTCGGGATGGGTGCCGCGGGCGATGCGCCTGCAGGCGGAGCACACTCCACAGGCATCTTCGGTTTCCCCCGCTGCGTCGCGCATCGGCTCGCGTGCAAGACAGTTCACCTGCTGAGCGAGGGCCACTGCGGCCATGCGCTTGCCAACACCTTCAGGGCCGGCGAAAATCAGGCTCGGAGGCAGCGATCCGCGCACGGACGCGCGCGCCAGCAGTCCCAGGATCCGCTCGTGGCCGGTGATGTCACGAAAGGGCATCGAGGCCGGATCGTATCACTAACCCCCGCCGGGCTTTTTCTTCGGATCGTCCTTCTTCTTGTCGTCGTCTTTGCCTTTTCCGAAGACTTTCGACCAGAATCCGCGCTTCTTTTCCTTCTCCGGCTTCACCTCATGCGACTCATCACCGGATTTGGGTGCATTCGCAGATGGCGGTGTGGCTCCACTCGTGCTGGCGACCGGCGGTGACGGCAACCCCGCCTGATCGCCCGGGATCGGCTTCTGATCGTCGCCGGCGCCGAACACGCCGGCAAGCTTGTCGAAGAACGACGGCGACGGGTGCAGCGGACAGATGGTCTTCGGCTGCGTGCCTTTCAGGAAGTACTCCGTGTAGATCATCGAGCGGGTTTCGACCAGCCCTTCACCGGTGGCGACCTGCACGTTGGAACAGCCGTCGTTGGGAAGCTTGCCGGAGATGCGGCAGACGTTCACCGCGGTGATTTCCTTGGGCGGGCTGAACCACTCAGAGGCGTGACCCTTGGTCGCGGTCTTCATGAACCCCGCCCAGACCGGAACGGCGAGTCCCCCGCCGTAACCGTTGGCGATGATGGTCTGCGGCTGGTCGAAGCCGATCCACACACCTGTGACCACGCGAGGGGTGAAGCCGACGAACCACGCGTCCACGTAGTCGTTGGTCGTTCCGGTCTTGCCTGCGGCGGGAATCGTGAAGCCAACCTGGCGTGCTCGATACGCCGTCCCGTGATTGATGACGTCGGCGAGCATGCTCGACATCATGAACGCCGTCGCTTCGCTGACGGCCCGCTGCGACTTCTCTTCGTCCTTGAAAATGACTGCCCCTTCGCCGTCCTCGACGCGACGGATCAGGACCGGTTGCCGAACGATGCCGGCGTTGGCGAAAGCGCCATACGCAGCGGTCAGGGCGATCAGCGTGACATCACTGGTGCCAAGCGCGAGGGAGGGAACGCTGGGAGGGGTTCCGACATTGAGCTTCTGCGCCGAGCTCACCGCTGCCGGAATGCCGACGCCCTGCAGCAGCTGCACCGCGGCGCGATTGCTCGACGTCTTCAACGCCTGACGCAGTGTCATCGAGCTGGCCGTGCTGTGCTCGTCTTCAGGAGTCCATGCGCCCTGCAGCGTCTCGATCGGATCGTTGAGGCCGGTGATGACGGTTGCCGGTGAGTAACCGGCCTCGAGCGCGGCGGCAAAGACAAACGGCTTGAAGGCGGAGCCGGACTGGCGCTTCGCCTGCGTTGCGCGATTGAAGCGGCTCTCGTCGAAGTCGCGTCCGCCGACCAGCGCACGAACGTAGCCGTTGGTCGGATCCATCGAGACCAGGGCGCCCTGCAGGTAGCCGGGAGTCTGACCTTCCTTCAGCTCGCCTGAGGTTCCTCGCTTCTCGTGTTTGAAGCCGGGGCGTTTTTCAATGTCCGCCAATCCTTTTTCAACCAGAGTCTCGGCCGATTGCTGCAAGTCGGGATCAAGGGTGGTGTAAACGCGCAGCCCTCCCTGGTAGACCCGCTGCCAGCCGAAACGGTCCACCAGCTCACGGCGAACCTGCTCTTTGAAATAGAGCCCGAAGGTCTCGTGGATCTCGAGACCGTTGGTGAGTTTGACCTTGATCTTCTTCGCCTCGTTCGCCTTTGCCGCATCGATCGCTCCCGACGACACCATCGTCTGCAGCACGACGTTGCGCCGGGCGACCGCGCGATCCATGTTCACCGTGGGGGCGTAACTCGATGGTGACTGGATCAAGCCGGCAAGCAACGCCGCCTGATCGACCGTCAGTTCGGCTGCCGACTTGGCGAAATAGCCGCGCGATGCCGCCTCCACGCCGTAAAGACCTTCACCGAAGTAGACCTTGTTCAAGTAGAGCTCGAGGATCTCCTTCTTGTCGTAGACGGTCTCGATATAGGCAGCGAGGATGACCTCTTTGAGCTTTCGACGATACGTCTTGTCGCGGCTGAGGAAGCTTTGACGCGCGAGCTGCTGCGTAATGGTGCTGCCTCCTTCGGCGCGCCGGCCTTCCTGGAAATTCCGGACGATCGCCGCCGCGACCCGGATCGCATCGACGCCGCTGTGATCGAAGAAGCGCTGGTCCTCGACCGACACCACGGCTTTGATCAGGTTGGGTGACATGCGGTCGAGCGGGATCTCGATCCGCTGTTCCTTGAAAATCGTGAAAACCGGCTTGTCGTTGGCGTCCAGGATGGTCGTCGCCTGGGCCATGTCGCCCATCGCACGTACGCTTTCCCTGCTGGGGAGGCCGGCGGTGATGTCGTAGGCGAACCACGAGGCGTAGCCCGTCGTGAGAAAAACAATGACCGCCATGACGCACACCAGCCCCGTCAGGACTCGGGGCCGGCCGGTAATGAGGTTGTGGAGACGGCCGCGCAGGGGAGCGATCAGGCGCATGTCGGATGGATGAGCCGCA
>Ga0184628_10001774_pt1 | contig 10536 bp, 9 predicted proteins | sample PLM4_5_b1_FD_133149 | JGI IMG/M metagenome (GOLD analysis project Ga0184628, IMG submission 133149) | Groundwater sediment microbial communities from an aquifer in East River, Colorado, USA - PLM4_5_b1 | ecosystem: Environmental > Terrestrial > Soil > Riparian zone | place: USA: East River...
CGGCCGGCTTGACGGTTGCGATTAACCGGATCCCGGCGGCGAGTGGATTCCTTCTGGCGCTTATCCTTGCCGGCGTGAGCTGGCAGCAGGCGCACATGTATTCCAACATCTCGATGCTATGGAGGACGACCATTGAGCGAAATCCCGGCAGCTGGATGGCGCACACCAATCTTGGAGCAGAACTGGATGATCAGGGCCGGTCGGACGAAGCGATGGAGGAGTACAAGGCGGCGCTGCGGATAAATCCCCGGGAGACAATGGCGCGGAATAACCTGGGGATGAGTTTCGCGTTGATGGGGCGAGCGTCCAAAGCAATCGAGGAATGGGATGAAGTATTGCGAATCGATCCCAATCATGCGGAGGCTCACAACAACCTGGGAAATGCATTCGCACAGATGGGACGAATGCCGGAAGCGTTCCAGCACTGGGAGCAGTCGCTGCGAACCAAACCGGATTTTGCGGAGGCGCACTTTAACTTCGGTGTTGCTCTGATGACGGCAGGCCGGTTCGATGAAGCGGCCGTGCATTTCGAACAGGTGTTGCGATTGGAGCCGAACGACGCCGATGCGCGACGGGGGCTGGAGACTGCGAGGAAGGGAAGGGGGGGGATCAAATAAAAAGACAAAGCGATCGCCCCTCCTGGCCAGGAGGGGCGATCGCTCCGATTACATCCGCTGGGGGACCTGCATTCCCATCATGTCGAGCGCACGTTCCAGAACTTTCCGAACAATTTCCACAACGGAGAGATAAAACATCCGCCGCTCCGCATCCGTCTCCGACAGAATCCGATACTTGTGATAGAAGAGGTTGAACTGCTGCGCCAGCGTGAACGTGTATTTCGCAAGCGACGCCGGCTCCAGCGACGCAACCACCTGCGATGTGATTTCGTCCAGTCGCGACGAAGCATAAAGCAATTCCCAGATATCGTCAGACCCGGCCAGGTAGGCTTCAAGGCCCGGGCCAGCCACGAATTCCTGGATGCGCGAGGTTCCAATGTCGTGGCCGGCATCCGTCGCCTTCTTAGCAATGTTATTTGCCCGTACCGCGGCGTACTGAAGATATGGTCCGGTTTCCCCATCAAAGCTCAGGGCTTCCTTAAAGTCGAACGCGATGATCGCCGTGCGCGTGAACTTCAGTAGAAAATACCGCAACGCTCCAACCGCGATCTGCTGTGCGATGGCGTTCACTTCGCCGTCGGTGAGTTCCTCATTCCGCTGCCGGACTTCCTGCCGTGCGTCGCGTTCCAGCCGATCGAGAAGATCGTCGGCCTTGACGCCCTGGCCCTTTCGTCCGGACACTTCAATGTGCGGTCTCTTCCGGTCCTCGGCGGAAATCTCGATTCCCAGTTCGTCCGCACATGCCGGACTCAGCGCGACCACCTCGTAATGGAAGTGAATCGAGTTGCGCACCTGCTCTTCGTATCCGAGACCCAATAAACCCTGCCGCACGACATTCTGGAGATACGACTGACGAACGTCGATGACGTTGTACACCCGCAGTCCGTGTCCGAACTTCGGGTGAGAGGATTCACCGGCGCCAGACGTCGTCATCCAGAGTTTGCCGGAAGGCCCTTCCAGCGGCTGATAATGGAAGTCCTGATTCAGCAGCCCAAACTTCCAGAGCTGGTACGCGATGTCCTTTCCGACATACGTCACGGTTCCATTCGAACGCACGATGATCTTGTCGTCATCGTAGCCTTCCGTATCGATACGCATCACCCAGCAGCCGCTGTTCTTTCCCTCGGTCTCAAAGAAAATTGCATTCTTCTCCTTGAGCTGTTCGAATGCCCGGTCCCAGAATTTCAGGTGGAGGATATCGCTCTCGCGAGGGAGCAGATCGTAATGCACGCCGATGCGGCCCATCGTCGCCAGATGGCAACGGACGATCTTCATCGCCACCAGTTCGGCCATTTCCGAAGTCTCGTTGCCGCTTTCTTCGATCTCCTTCATGGTCCGGCCGCGAAGCTCGTGTTTGGGATCCTGGGATTCATAGAACGAACTGACTTTCGCGTAAAGATCCCAGCAGTAGTAATCGAATCGCACCGCCGGATCTTCGACCAGTGCTCTGACGTCGGCAACGGACTTCTTTTCCAGGTAACGAAAGCCCACGATAACATCGGCCACCTGCACGCCCGTATTGTCGATGTAGTTCTGAACCTCGACCTCCCGCCCGGCCGCTTTCAGAACGCGGATAAACGTGTCTCCAATCGTCGAATTGCGCAGATGCCCGATGTGCGCGGCCTTGTTGGGATTGATGTTCGTGTGCTCGACAATCGCCTTGCCTTCCGGGCCTCCGCCGGGAGCTGCTCGATTTCCGGCCAGCAATTCTTCAACGCTTTCCCGCATGGTGGCCGCGCGATCCAGATAGAAATTGATGTAGCCCGCGCCGGCAATCTGAATCTGGCGGACTCCGGCAATGCCGCCTGTGGCGGAGATCAGCTCTTCGGCAACCGCCTTCGGCGCCTTCTTCAGTCGTTTCGCGAGCTCGAAACAGACCGGACTGGCCAGTTCGCCCATCGCAATTTTAGGAGTCTGGTTGAGGATGATGTCGGGAGGTTCAATATTCCATAACGACTGAATTGAGGATCGAAGCTTCTCCTTGATACGCGCATGAACGTGCAGTTGCATAGCGGGAAATCTTACCATTTCCCGGCGTGGTAGTATTTCCGCGTATGAGGACGCTTTATTTCGATTGCTTCTCCGGCATCAGCGGTGACATGACGATCGGCGCACTGCTGGACCTGGGACTGGATCTGGAATATCTCAGAACGGAACTTCGCAAATTGCCCGTGGAGGGATACCACATCAAGTCCTCGCGTGTGGTTCGGGCCAACCTCAGCGCCATGAAGTTCGACGTGGATATCGCGGGCGATACCGGGCATACGCAACACGAACACGCACACCTGCATCCTCATGCCGGAGACCACCGAAAAGCGTCCGAGATCCTGGCGATGATCGGTTCGAGTGCAATTCCTGCAAACGCAAAACGGATGGCGACAGAGATATTCACGAAGTTGGCCATATCCGAAGGCAACGTCCATCACGTCTCACCGGAAGATGTGGAGTTTCATGAAGTGGGCGCGGTCGACTCGATCGTCGATACCGTCGGATCCGCAATCGGATTTGACGCTCTGGGTGTCGAGAGATTTGTCTGTTCTCCCATCAATGTTGGCGGCGGATTCATTCACTGCCAGCATGGCGTTTATCCCGTGCCGGTGCCCGCGACGGCCGATCTGCTCCGAGGCGCCTCGATTTATTCGAAGCATGTTTCCTCCGAGCTCGTGACGCCGACGGGTGCGGCCATTCTTGCGGCGATGGTGAATGATTTTCGCAACGTCGACGGATTCTCGATCGATCGAATCGGCTATGGTGCCGGAACAAAGCAGTTCCAGAATTTTCCAAATTGCCTCCGCCTGCTGATCGGAGAAGAGAAGCCGGGTGCAACCGCCAGTCTTCCTCAGTCTTCATCGGATGGCTTCGCGGACATCATGGTGATCGAAGCCAACATTGACGATATGACGCCGCAGAATTTCGCTTATGTCTCCGAACGCCTGCTCGAGGCTGGCGCGCTGGATGTGTGTACGATTCCCGTTCAGATGAAGAAGGGCCGCTCCGGATTTATCCTGCAGGTCCTTTCTCCTATGAATCGCTGCGATGCGCTTGCCTCGTTGATATTCCAGGAGACGACGAGCATTGGCCTTCGGCAGTATGTCGCCAAGCGATCCGCGCTGGAACGGAAGATGGTACCGGTCGAAACCCGATATGGCCGCGTGATGGTGAAGGTGTCGCTGCAGGATGGAAAAGTGATGAGCGCAACCCCGGAGTACGAAGACTGCGTTCGAATCGCCCGCGAGAAGAACGTTCCGCTGAAAGAAATACAGGTTCTGGCTGCCAAAGCCTATCTTGAGCTGAGCCAGTGACGGCGGGGAATTGAACATTGAAAAATTCCCCAAAGTCCCTATTTGCCTGATCCCAGCCAGGTGGTGACTCCCCTCCTGGAACAGGAGGGGACGGCGAGCTTGGCGAGCCGGGGAGGTAGACAAGTTCAAACAGAAAATTAGTATGGGATTTGACCTACCACCCCGGCCTTCGGCCACCCCTCCTGTGCCAGGAGGGGAGTCGGCTTGCGCACTTTCAAATTGACCCCCCAGCCACCCCCAGCCACAACTTCTGCCAATCTCCGGCTATACTAGGCGTTATGCCTAAACCGACTTTTTACATCACGACCCCGCTCTACTACGTGAATGCGCCGCCGCATTTCGGCGGAGCCTACACCACGCTCGTGGCAGACACGCTTGCTCGTTACAAGCGCATGATGGGTTTTGATGTGAAGCTGCTTTCGGGCACCGACGAGCACGGCCTGAAGATTGAGCGCTCCGCGAAGGCCCAGGGAATCGAGCCCCTCGCGCTGGCAGACGGTGTCGTGGCGCAGTACAAGAAACTCTGGAGCCAGCTGGGTATCCAATACGACGAATTTATTCGAACGACCGAGCCGCGTCACGATGCGGCCGTTTACGAACTTTACAATCGCTGCAAGGCAAACGGATTCATTTACAAGTCCGAGTATGCCGGCTGGTACTGCGTCGCTGACGAGGCCTATGCTCCCGAGACCGATCCGGGAAAACCCGCGGTCTGTCCGGATTGCGGGCGAACCACGGAGTGGATGGCTGAGGAGAGCTATTTCTTCAAGCTCTCGGCGTTTCAGGATCGATTGCTCGCTTTCTATGAATCCAATCCGGATTTCGTAAAGCCGAAGACGCGACTCAATGAAATCGTATCGTTCGTGAAGGGCGGACTGAAGGATCTTTCGATCAGTCGCGCGACGCTCAAGTGGGGGATTCCGCTTCCGGACGATCCGAAGCATGTGTTCTATGTGTGGTTCGATGCACTGACGGGATACATGAGCGGCGTTGATTTCAAGGCGAACGATGCGAAGTTTTCGAAATACTGGCCCGCCGATATTCATCTCGTCGGCAAGGACATTCTGCGCTTCCATGCCGTTTACTGGCCGGCATTCCTGCTTGCGGCGGAACTGCCAACGCCGAAAACGATATTTGCTCATGGCTGGTGGCTGGACAAGGATCTGAAGATGTCCAAATCGCGAGGCAATGTGCTGAATCCGTACCAGCTGGAAGCGATATTCGGTTCGGAGCTTCTGCGTTACTTTGTCCTGCGAGAAATGGTCTTCGGTCAGGACTGCAATTTCAGTTACGACGCCTTAATTCAGCGCGCCAACAGCGATCTGGCCAATGATCTGGGCAATCTTCTGAGCCGGACGATGGCCATGATTGCGAAGTATCGAAGCAATGTCATCCCTTCGCCTGGGGAAGCTCCAGGGGATGCCGATGTGCGCACGCTTGCGGGAAAGGTGATCGCGAACTGCATTGCGCAATTCGACGAATTCAATTTTTCGCGGATGCTGGAAAGCGTTTGGGAGCTGATTTCGCGCGTGAACAAATACATTGTCGGAAATGAACCCTGGGTGCTCGCCGAAAAGCCGGCTGAAGCACGACGGCTCGACAGCGTGTTGTTCCATTGTGCGGAGTCGCTGCGCGTCGTCGCGGCCCTGCTGGCGCCGGTCATGCCGAAGAGTTCTCAGACAATCTGGAATCAGCTGGGGTTGGACGGCAATATCTCGGACGTGAAACTGAACGAACTTCAGTGGTCCAATGATCTCGCGGGAAAAACTGTGCGTGGAGGCACGGCCTTGTTTCCCCGTGTGGATTCGAAGGAGATCTACAAGAAGCTCGAGTCTGCCGAAGCCGCAGCGCCTGTAGCGACTCCAACCGCCGAAACCGGATCCGGTGGATCCAACGGCGCTTCACCCCTGGCGCCCGCCATCACCATCGATGATTTCGTAAAGGTGGATCTTCGAGCCGGAACCGTCGTCGAAGCGGAACGCGTGAAAGGCGCCGACAAACTGCTTCGACTGATCGTCGATCTGGGATTTGAGAAGCGCCAGATTCTGGCCGGCATTGCGAAAGCCTACGAGCCGGAAAAGCTCGTTGGACGCAAGGTGGTGGTTGTCGCAAATCTCCTGCCGCGAAAGCTTCGTGGATTGGAGTCCAATGGCATGATTGTCGCGGCGTCGCTCGGTGACGGAGATCCGCCGATTCTCGCCGGCTTCAACGAAGAAACTCCAAACGGCGCACGGTTGAAATAATGCTCGTCGATTCTCACGCCCATCTGGACGACGCCCGATTCAACGACGACCGGCCAGGCATGATTCAACGCGCCTGGGATGCGGGCGTACGGCGTATTGTGACCATCGGAACCGGAAAAGGTCCCGACGACATGGGCTGCGGCATACCCATCGCGGAATCCTACGATTGGATTCACACCAGTCTCGGCATTCATCCGCACGATGCGGCGAAAGTGGAAGAACGGCACCTGGATCTCATGAAGACGCTGGCGGCACATCCGAGAGTTGTCGCGATCGGCGAAACCGGCCTGGACTATCACTACGACCATGCACCCCGCGAGACCCAGCGCGAAGTGTTCCGCCGCCAGTTGGAAATCGCATCATCGCTGGATCTGCCCGTGATCGTGCACACGCGCAATGCCGATGCCGACACCGAAGACTTGTTGAGGCGCTTTGCTCCGAAGCGGGGCGTTCTCCATTGCTTTACTTCCGGGGCGGCTCTTGCGGATGCCGCGCTGGAAATTGGATTCATGATTTCGTTCTCCGGCATTGCGACGTTTCCAAATGCGAAGGATTTGATCGACATCGTGAGAAAGGTTCCGCCGGACCGCATTCTCATCGAAACCGATTGTCCGTATCTTGCGCCTGTGCCGCATCGGGGGAAGCGGAATGAACCCGCATACGTCGCCGATACCGCGCGATTCATCGCGAAAACGCGCGATGTTGAAGTGGAACAACTGGAATCGGAGACGTATCGCAATTACACTCGCCTTTTTTCGCTGGAGGACAATTGACCCCTCAGGAAATTTACCAGCTTGTCGTTCCCGATCTTGTTCGTGTTGAAGAGGAACTACAGAGCTATACCCGCGGCTCCATCCAGCCCATAGCGGACATTGGAGAACACGTTCTCATGGCAGGCGGGAAACGGATCCGGCCGGCACTGCTGCTTCTGACGGCGAAGATGCTCGGCGAGGTTACCCCGTCGATGATCCGGCTCGCCGCAGTCGTGGAACTGATCCACAATGCGACCCTCGTGCACGACGATATCATCGACGGAGCGGATACGCGTCGCGGCCGACCCTCCGTGAATGCGCAGTGGGGGAACTCCATGACGGTGCTTGCCGGAGACTGGCTGTATATGCAGTCGTTCTACGTGGCGCTTGGAGAGCGCAATCTCGACATTCTCGGTACGCTCATTGAGATCACACAGCAGATGGTCGAAGGCGAAATGCTTCAGCTGACGCTTCTGGGAAAGGCGGATGCGGATTCGGATCAGCTTCTGGATGTTGTGAAACGGAAAACGGGTTACCTGTTTTCCGGCTGCATGAAGCTTCCCGCCATTGCTTCCGGTACGGATGCGGGCACCACCGCGTGTCTTGCGGAAATTGGAATGAGTCTCGGCATGGCATTTCAGTTGGTGGACGATATCCTGGACCTCACCGCAACCCAGAAGACGCTGGGTAAGCCGGTGGCGAGCGATCTGAAGGAAGGGAAGATGACGCTGCCGGTGTCGCTTGTCATGAGCGATGGACGTCCGGAAGAGGCATCCATGGTTCAGACCGTGATCTCCGAACGTGAATTTCGGTCCGTCAACAGCCGGGATATTTTGACTCTCGTGGAGAAGTATGACGGATTGGGAAGGACGCGGCGAATGGCCGAAGACTACGCGCGGGCTGCGACGACCGCACTTGGGAAGTTCCCGCCGTCGCCTTATCGTGATGCGATCATCGCGATTCCGGAGTTCATACTGAACCGCAACGCGTGACCGGGGAATCGGACAATTTCGAAAATGGACGATTCCAAAATTTCCAATCCAAAATTTAAAGTTTCAAATCCGAGCCGTCGGATTTAAAACTTTAAATTTTGGATTGGAAATTTTGGAATCGTGCGATTTCGCAATTCCCCGAACCCTACCCGCCGGCGCTGCCGTACGTCGCCCGAATATTACTCCGAATCTTTTCGACGGGGATTCCCTTCCTGTTCATCTCTTTCGCTTCGAGCGCGATCGTCTGGCAAAGATCGCAGATGTTCCCATGCGAGTCTGCAAAGCAATAAAGGTTGTTCTTGTGTCCAAGCTCCTTGCTCTCCAGGCAACCGCAGAAACACGGCAACTGCGCCAGGATTTCCGGTATCTCCTTCGCGGCCTGATAAGCGGCGCGCGACTTACCGGTGAACTGATCCGGCGACAGCGTGGCGATCAGCTTCAGCGGGCCTTTCACGGTTTCGTCGAATTTCGCGGCCGTACTGGCGTCTTTCGTCGGGGAATCCGCGGCGTCCCTGGTCGTCGGTCGGAATGTGATCCACACCAGGACGATCATGATTGCGGCGCCGCCCATAATCAGCCACAGGTTGTTCTTTCCGGACTTTGCTTTCGCGACTGTCTTTGGCTCCTTTGGCTCGTTGCTGCCCGTCTTAGCTCTCGATTTCTTTCCCATTGGGTTTCCTCGCAAACGACGAAATTACGGTTCTCAGCACGAAGAAAACTTCACCCTTCTGTTCATCTTCCAGAAGTGTTCCGTCTTCGAGTGGCTGGTTGAGTTCGGAGATCACGTACTGCACCAGGTAGGGTTCACTATCATCCGGCTCCAGGGTGTTTCTGCCTTCCTGGGCCTGCTCGATGCGTTCGATCCAGGATTCACTTTCATGGAAAGCCGATTCAATGCGCTCGGCCGAAACCTCCCCGAGATCGCCCGGGGAATCGCGTTCGGCGGCCTCTGCCGCCTTGAACACCATATAGGACAGGAACAGCGACAATTCCTGGATTTCCACGGTGCTTTCACTGGTGAGTTCAGCGACGAAGTCGCAGATACCGGGCTGCTTTTGAAAGAAGCGATCGAACTCACTCATCATCTGATCGTCGGTGTATGCGCCTACTTCCGAGCAGGCCCTCTCGACGATTTCATTCGTGATCATCCCGTCATTGTGGCACACGGCAAGCGGCATTGAAAACATGCGAATTGACGCGCTCATCCCCTTGCTATTCAAACCGCGCTGAAGATAGGATCAGCTGGCGAAAACCTGAATTCCGGGAGGAAAACGGCATGATCCTCGAGAAGTTTGCGATGCCCCGAAGCCTGTGTCTGGCGGTCATTCTGTTGATGGCGGCAAGTGTCGCGGAGGCGCATCATTCCTTTGCGATGTACGATCACACGCGGACGTTGACCCTGAAGGGGACAGTCACCAAGTTCCAGTGGACAAATCCGCACGCCTATCTTGAACTCGATGTCCGCGACGCCAAGGGCGTGGTCAAGCACTACACACTGGAGGGAACCAGCATCAATATGATGCAGCGGATCGGATGGCGGTCGAACATGATCAAATTTGGGGATTCCGTCAAAGCGGTGATGGCGCCAGCCACCAGCGGCGAGCCCGTTGGCCTGTTGCTGGAAGTGACGCTGCCGAACGGCGAAACCAAGCAGCTCGGCGTTCCGGCCGGCGATTCGTTCAAGCGAACCCCGGAGCAGGAGCAAAAGCCGTGACGTCCGCGAGAGCAATTCGAAACGCCGCCGGTATTTTCGTTGTCACGACATTCCTTCTGGGCCTTCAGGGTCTTCAGGGCTCGGCTTCGGCTCAGGCTCCGCAGTCAGTCGCGGGTATTCCCGACATCACCGGGTCGTGGGAGCGCGCACGGGATCCCTCGATACCCGCTGCATCGCAGCCGCCTTTGAAGCCGCAATACCTGAAGGAACAGCAGGCAAAAAACCAGGCGGCTCGAGAAGCGTCCGCGAAGGGAACGCCTTTGGCGGATCGCGCCACCATGTGTTTACCCGAAGGCATGCCTGCCATGATGGGCGCAACGTTCCCCATCGAGATTCTTCAAAGCAAGGGGCAGATCACCATTATTGAAGAAGCTTTCACTCAGGTTCGCCGAATCCTGCTCGACCAGCCGCAGAAGGCCGTCGCGGATGTGGAGCCGGGATTCTACGGACACTCCGTGGGACACTGGGAAGGCAGCACTCTGGTCGCGGAAACAGTCGGTGTTCGGGAGAATGTGGTTTATCAGAATGCACCGCATTCCGCGGACATGAGAATCAAGGAACGGATCTCACTCGGTGCAAATGGAATTCTGCGCGACGAAATCACGATTGAAGATCCTGCAACGCTGGAGAAGCCCTGGACGTTCACGTTCGGGTACAGGCGAATCCCCAACTATTCTTTGTTGGAGTACATCTGCGAGGACAACCGGGAATACGCCGGAGAGAACGGTCAACAGAAGATCAGAATCGACGCCCCGCCGAACCCGGGGAAATAAACTGGGAAAACGGGGAATTTGAAAGTGCACGATTCCTGAATTTCCAATCCGAAATTTAAAGTTTCAAATCCGATGTCGAGTCACCCATCGGATTTGAAACTTTAAATTTCGGATTGGAAATTCAGGAATCGTGCACTTTCAAA
>Ga0184628_10001777_pt1 | contig 10529 bp, 13 predicted proteins | sample PLM4_5_b1_FD_133149 | JGI IMG/M metagenome (GOLD analysis project Ga0184628, IMG submission 133149) | Groundwater sediment microbial communities from an aquifer in East River, Colorado, USA - PLM4_5_b1 | ecosystem: Environmental > Terrestrial > Soil > Riparian zone | place: USA: East River...
ACCTTTTAATTTCCAGGTTTCAGAATCCGCCTATGTTCCGCATATCGGCCACGCTGGCCTTTATGGCCGGCTTTGATCTCTTCCTGTTTGACGGCAAGTACACTCATGCTGCCGAATGGATGGCTCTTTCCATCCTCCAGCGTTTTTGAGTGTCCGAGGCCGCTCAGGCACCCCAGCCGCAATCGCCGGCGTGATACGACGCGTCTTATGGATGCGGACGTAGTTGTGTACTTCACGCGTGGCGCGACGGCACCTAGGCGATGTGCGGGCCTGCGCCAGACCCAATAAGTTCTTGGCATGCGCCAGACCCAATAAGTTCTTGGCAGATGAAGTGCTCGGGCCGCTAGGCGGCTTTCCTGGTCTTGCCGTTGATTGTCTCGACCGCGTGCGGGCCGGCCTCATGCATGGCCATCTGCAGCACGAAAGCCAAAGCATCCAGCCTGGCGTCGATGGCGAGTTTCGCCAGTTCTGCGCTGTGCGATGCGATGAATGAGCGGGTGTCATCTTGAGTGGCACGCATGACCGTCTCCTCCTCGGTTCCCCGAAATTAGATAGCGGGGTACCGACGCGATCAACGAGAAGATCGGCTGTGGTGCAATGGAACCGCTTATGTCGGTAATGCCCGCATAAAGACCGCGCGGCGATATGACTAAAATTTTCGCTAGGACCTGACTCAGTGGAAAGGCATTTTTGCAGATGTTCTCCGCGCCCAAGCTATTGCGAAGAAGTTTCTGCGTCCGTTCGGCTAAGGAACATATACTTGCCTGAACCGTTGTCCTTCGAACGCCGATTTGGAGTGCAACACCATGGGCAAATTGAGCGCCATTGCATTCATGGCCACGATCACGGCTCCGCTCCCCGCCATCGCCTATTCGCATGAGGATGCAATGGCCTGCACGCCGGATGCGATGCGGCTCTGCCAGGACGCTATCCCGGATGTAAGTCGCATAGCCCTCTGTCTTGCCCAAAACAAACGGCAACTCAGCCCGGCTTGTACAATCGTGTTCAATCGTCCACGGGCGGTAAATGCTGACCGCGAACGTCCAGAAAATATTCAAAAGACTAATTACTGATAGAGTTGATTCGGCGCATCGTCACCGGTCCCGCAGGCCGGCATTGGCGTATCCGGCAGCAGCATCCGCCAGATGTGTTTCAAATCGGCGTCGAGTTTGCAGGGGCGGTGTGGCACATCGCGTTGCAGCGATCCGCGAAGCGCAGGCCTATTTCTCGTTCTTCAACTTCCAGAGCTGAAAGCCGGCGCCGGCGATCGACTTCTCGATCACGTCGCGGCTGAGATTGTTCGGCGGCTTGGCACCCGGCTTGACCACGCCGACCGCGTGCCAGGGACGGAATTGCGCCGGCAAATTCTGGCCGCCCTGATCGGCCGAAAACGCGCGCAAGTCGCGGCTGGCTTCCGACTTGAAAATGTAGATGTTCATCGCTGATCTTTCCGCGGACGCCGATCCGCTCGTCGCATACCGCGAAATTGTCGCTCCCCGGACATATAGGCCGATTACCGCATGGTCACAAGGCGCGCAACGACCGTTAATGGGTGCGATTTCGCGCATTGCCGGGCGCGGCGGTATTGGAGGGCGGGGCGCGGAATCGGAAATTAATCCACAGCCGCCATATCGTTCGTCCGCCAAAGCGCGCATGGTGATGGCTGTAGACAGTTTGGGGATAAGTGGTCCGCGGCTTGAGTTAGATCAGCCTGTCCGGTCTGGCACTTGTTACGGATTGATCGACGAACGACAGAGACCTGCATGACAATCAACTTTCCCAACGCCAGCCGCTCCTACGACAGCAGGCGTGACGCCGTGCACTTCTGGGGTCACGATCAGTCGATGGAAACGTCGTTCTACATCAGCGCCGCCGCCTTGCAGCAACTCATGCCCGGAACCGGGCGCGACGAGACGGCGCTGCTGACGGCTTTCGACCGCAACTGTCCGCGCATCCGCGCGGCCGCCGCCAAGATCTATGGCAATGGGAAAAAAGGCGGCTCCTACGATCTTCACCCATCCCACTTCTGAGGCAAGATGACGATTCCCTTCACCCAGCATTTCGACGCCCGGCTGCCCGCGGTTGCCGCACCGGTGCGCATCACATCGTTCTACGACGCCCAGGTTTTCACCCGCCGCTGGGTGATCCGCGACAAGGACCCCAGCCTGAAGGTTCTGCTGCGCAAGCTGGAAAAGGCCAATAGCGCGGTGCTGATCGAGGAGGCGATGGGCAGCTTCAAGCAGGAACTGTCGCTGCGCGCTTTGTTGCCGGACCCGGTTGCCTGAGCGGCGGCGCGCACGGCGTTTGACGCCGATGCCGGCTAGCGTGCGCCCTGCCGGCGACGCCCGGCGATGGCCAGGATGACGACGTAAAGCAACAGTCCGCCGCCGAAGACCAGCATCCAGTTCTGGCCGGTCAGGCCGAACAATTTCCAATCTGCGATCAGCCAATCCAGCATGGCGTGGCGACATCCCGCATGGCGCGTTTACGCGTCAGTCTAGGGCGCGACGCCGGTTACGCTCCGTAAATTGCGAATAAAATGTGCGAGCCTGCGGCGAAAACTCCCGTAATTACGGCAGTTGTTTGGTTAGCAATCCCTTTATGGTTAGCGAATGCTAACGCGAACCCTCGTATTTCGACGATCAGTTTCACGGTCGAATAAATCCTGCCGCCTATAATTCAAGCATCGGTCAAACTAGCTCCCGAACGGCCAAGGCCGTGATTGAGCAGCAAGCCGTCGCCATATTCGGCGGAGGATGTCATGGACGAGAAACGCAAGACCGCACGTCAACGCACGCTGAAGGCGGGCAGCATCGCATTCAATCGCGCCGGCGGCATCGATTGCCGCGTGCGCAATTTGTCGCCGATTGGCGCCTGTCTCGAAGTCGAGAGCCAGGTCGGCATCCCGAACGACTTCACGCTGGTGATCGATATCGATCACGTGAAGCAGTCGTGCCATGTGATCTGGCGCAAGGCGACGCGCCTCGGCGTCACGTTCGGCGGCTGAGGCCGCCGTTTCCGGCGCAGCGCCTTTGGCGAATCGACCAAGGCGCGCACGCGAGCCCGAAAACGCTCGCGGGCGGCGCCTGCTCCAGCCTGGAATGTCGAAAGGCCGCCGAAACGGCTGGCCGGGTGGCCAAGCCCCTGAATTTGCACTGTTTCGGCAGGCTTTCGCCGCCAGCCGCACCGCGACATAGGCTGTGGCCCGCGGGCCACAGGCGGCAAAATTCTGAAGGATTTACCGTTAGTAAGCCGCCCATAACACCCGGACACATTGTGAGCCGCCCACAAAAGCGGCACGATATCCTCAGACAAGCGCAAAAGCGCTGGGTGACTTAGGGGGCTAACGTCATGTCGTGTCGTCGGGTGAATTCACTTTTGCTGGCTTGCTGTGGTGCCGGTGCGTTGCTCACCGCCACGCTCGATGCGAATGCCGGCGGTTTCGCGCTTCGCGAGCAGAGCGCCTTCGGCCAGGGATCGTCATTCGCGGGTGTCGCGGCCGGCGGATCGCTGTCCTCGATGTTCTGGAATCCGGCGACCATGACTCAGGTGCCGGGAATTCAGGTCGAAGCGGTCTTGAGCGGTATCGTGCCCTACGCCTCGCACTCGGTGAATGCGGCCAGCACCTTCGCCGCGTTTGGTAGTGCCGGCGATTCCGCTACCGACGCGCTGGTGCCGGCCGGTTACTTCTCCTACCAGATCAATCCGAAGCTCTGGCTGGGCATGTCGGTCAATTCGCCCTTCGGTCTGTCGGTGGGCTTTCCCGATAGATGGGCCGGCCGCTACTATGCCGAGTCGTCCAGCCTGAAGTCTTACAACGCGACACCGACCATCGCCTACCAGATCAATAACTGGATCAGCGTCGGCGCCGGCGTGCAGATTCAGTATGCCAAAGCTGACCTCTCGAGCGGTCTGCCAATCAATAATTTTGGCGTGATCACCGGCGGTGTAGGCAACCTGGCCACCATCAACGGCAGCGGCTGGGGCTACGGCTTCACCGCGGGCGTCACCCTGACGCCGACGCCAACCACCAGCATCGGCATTGGCTATCGTTCGGCGATCAACCAGAAGATCAACGGCACGCTGACGATGCCGCCCGGCGGTTTTGCTTTCGCTGCGCCGTCCTCGACCCCTGGCTCGGTCAACACCACGCTCAATCTGCCCGACATTGTCAGCGTCGGCCTCCGCCAGCGTTTGACCCAGCAGTGGATGTTGCTGGGCACGGTCGAGTGGTCGAACTGGAGCCGCATCGGCACGTCTAATGTGTATCAAGACAATGGCAACCCGGCACTTGTCGCCACCAAAGCTTTAAAAGTGCCGTTCGAATATAGCGACGGCTGGTTCTATTCGCTCGGCGCTGAGTACCAGTGGAACCCGCAGCTCGCGCTGCGCGCCGGCGTCGGCTTCGAGAAATCGCCGATCACCGATGCGGTCCGCACGCCGCGCCTGCCGGACAATGACCGCACGTGGTTATCGGTGGGTGCCAGCTACCAGGTGACCCCGAAGCTCGGTCTCGACTTCGCTTATTCGCATCTGTTCGTGAAGAGCACGCCGATCGACATCTCGGCAGCGTCCGGCAATCCGGGGTTCAACGGTGTGACCTACATCGGCGATGTCAGCGCGCATGTCGACATCGTGTCGGTGGCGTTGAAATATCGCTTTGACGATCCGCCGGCGCCGATCAAGCAGGGCTACTTCAAGGCGAAGTAAACGCTGCGACTTCAATACGCGGAAAGGCCGGCGGCAACGCCGGCCTTGTTCGTTTCAGGCGCGATCGGCGGCCGCGTCGGTTCCGCCGGAATCCTTCACGCCAAGACGGTCGGACAGCTCCCAGTCGATGCGATAGAGCTCGGCCAGCACGTTGCCGATGGCCTGCTGTCGGCTCTCCAACTGATGAATCAGGGCAATGCTTTGCAGCCGCCCGGCTTCGGCGGCTGCGAGCCGCGACTGTATGTTCATTGCAATGATGACCAGCTTGAGGTCGCGGAAACGAACTCCGGCTTGGCGTGCCTTCACGATCAGCGCAATGCGCTCGCAATCCGACCAGCTATAGACCCACTTGCGGCCGGCGCGCTCGCGACGGATCAATCCGCGCAACTCGTACAGCCGCAACGTGAGAGGAGAAACCTTGAACATCTGCGCCACGTCTCTGACCGACAGCGCAATTTCGTCGTTCGGCGTGGAACGATTGTCGATACCCACGCAGCCGACGACCGCCGCCCCGTCGGCGGCGATCTTGCCAATGCCATTCATCATCAATCTGCCTTTGCCTGAATTTACATCTGACCCAGACGGGCCTTTGCCGGAGGTGTGATCGGAAATACCGCCGCGCGGGAGAAATTTACTGTTAAGTGCGTGTAGTTTGCGGTTGAAATATAAGTAATTACAATGGCTTAGCCCGTTGAAGGGGCCGCTGCCATCGGCCGCTATTTTGTCGTGGTCAGCCCGGTCGCGACGAGATCGCGCAGCAGACGGTTCAGGATCTCCGGCGCGAAGATGTATTTGTCGAGTTCGCCACGCGGATTGTCGCGCCAGGCCGAGCGTATGGCGACCAGCTTGGCCCAGGTCGACCGCGCCTTGTCCATGTCGCCATTGGTTGCCGCCATCAGTGCACGGGCGAACAGCCCGTGAGTATAACTGTCCGTTGTCATTTCATCGGCTTCGTGGGTCGCTTCGGGCAGTTGTCCGCGCATGAAATGGCCGAGAAAAAAGTAGAAATGATGCCAGGACGGGCGTACGCCGCCGTCACCTGCTGCGCTTTGCAGCACCGTCATTCCCCGCTCGATCTCGCCATTGGTGATTAGCCGGCCGCCGTATTCCCCGACAATGATCTGGTCGTATTTGTTGAGCGCCACGGCCTTTTCGACGGCTGCGAATGCCGCCACGGTATCATGCCGGCTGAACAGCACGGTGCTGAGCACCTGCCAGGCGCGCGCGCTGTTGGGATTGAGTTCGATGCCGCGACGCGCCAATAGCAGCGCGCTGTCGAGCGTGCGTGGATCGTCGGCGCCCTTGCCAAATCCGTAGACGAATTCCCGATTATTGAGCGCGGCCAGGTAAGAGAAGCCGTCGCCGAAGCCTGGATCGCGCGCAGTCAGCCGCTCCAGGCATTCGCGCGCCCGCGCGCTTTCATCGGAAGTAAACGAGCGAAATGCATCGGACGTCAGCAGAAGGCAGCGATAGCGCGGATCGCCTTGGCTGCTGCCGAGATATTTTGTGCGCTCCCGCGATCGGATCAGACCGAACGGTTGCAACAATGCGGTGGCGACCTCGGCGGCGATCGAGTCTTCCTGCGCCACGCGGTCGCGCGCAACCGGAAGCCGGTCGAAGCTGCGCGTCCAGACGACGACGCCCTCATGAGCGTCGAGCAGGCTGAAACGCACATTGGTGGTGTCGTCGTCCAGATAATCGATGAAACCGCTCAACCGATAATCGGCCGTGCCGGCGGCCCCCGGCGGCTTGTCGGTGGCGATGTTGATGGCATCGAAGCGGGATGATGTGTCGCGCAGCTTTTCGAACAGATTGACGGCCGATGGCGCGCGCGGATCGGGCGTGCCGACGATCTGGAAATCTTGCACGACCAGCGTTGGCATGCCGTTGCCCGGACGCAGCGGCTGCGTGTCGGCAGGCCCGGCCGTTTGATCAGGCGCGCCGCTGCGCTGTGCGAATACGACCCAGGCCACGACCGCGGCAGCCACCATCACCAACAGTGCGCCGGCAAACCAGATGCCGCGACTTGCCGTTGGGCGCGGAACTGGAGCGGTATCTGGATTGTCGAGAATTTCGCGGCGATAGCCGAAAGTCGGCACATAGGAACCGCGCGGCAGGCCGATGATCACGGAATCGGTCAGGCCGGGGCCTGCGTAGTAACGCTCGAGCGCACGCCGCAGCCGGGTCGCCTCGACGCGCACGATCGGATCAAGTTGCGGATCGAACTTGATGTCGCGCCGAAGCACTTCAACGGCGATCGTATAGCCTTTGATGCGGTCGCTTTTGCCGTGCAATACGGCTTCGACAACAAAGCTCAGAAACGAGTTGAGCTGCGGCGACGTGCTGAACACGTCGCTGACGACGATACGCTCCAGCGCGGCGCGCACCTCGTCCGGTGTTGGCACGTCGGCGATCGGATCACGCTTCGACATGACTGTTTTGGCCGCGCCGCCGTCGAACAGCACCGGATGGCGGAATTGCCGTTGCTCCCGGGCTTGGCTGCGGGGCTGTCACCGAGCGGTCGTATAAGTGTAATCGAATAGCGGCCGGCTGGCGATCACATATCGCTCATCGCGGTATTGTGTGCCGGCGTCGCCTAGAACGCCGCCGGGAAGGTGCCGCCGTCGATCAGCAGGTTCTGCCCGGTGATGTAGCCGGCCTGCGCCGAGCACAAAAACGCGGCCGCCGCGCCGAACTCGGCCGGATCGCCGAAGCGCTTGGCCGGGATGGTGGCGATACGGTCGGCGGCGACCTGGGTGATGCTTTTGCCTCTTGCCTCGGCCGCCTTGCTGAGCGTGCCGCGTAAGCGATCGGTGTCGAAGGCGCCGGGCAGGATGTTGTTGATGGTGACGTTCTTGTCGGCCACCGTGCGTGCCACGCCGGCCAGAAACGCGGTCAGCCCGGCGCGCGCGCCCGACGACAAATCGAGGCCGGCGAGCGGCGCTTTTACCGCGGCAGAGGTGATGTTGATGATGCGGCCGAACTTGCGCTGCGTCATCGGGTCGATCACCTTCTGGATCAGCTCGACCGCCACGATCATGTTGGCGATGACACCGTCGATCATCTGCTGGCGCGACAGTTCGCGGAAATCGCGCAGCGGCGGGCCGGCATTGTTGTTGATCAGGATATCGGGCTGCGGGCAGGCGGCGAGCAGCGCCTTCTGGCCGTCCGCGGTGGCGACGTCGGCGACCACGGCGGTGATCTTGGCGCCGGTGATATTGATTAATTCAGTGGCGGTTGCGTTCAGCGTCTTGGCGTCGCGCCCGTTGATCACCACCTCGCAGCCAGCCTCGGCCAAAGCGCGCGCGCAGGCCTTGCCGAGCCCGCGGCTTGACGCGCATACGATGGCCTTGCGGCCGGCAATTCCGAGATCCATGGGGTTCCTCTTTCCGCGAAAGCGTTTTGTTGGGACGAGTGTTGGTGCAGGGCAGGGGAGGCGTCAAGGGTGCCGGTCTATGACGTGCCGTGCGGGCCAGTGTTACTCAACGCAGTTCCCATCACGTATGTGATGCAAGCCAGCAAAGTTGCGCGTGGCAAGGCGACTCGTGTCGCTGCATAGGCGCGGACCCACCGCGATATAAAAAGAGGCCGCCAATCGAGGCGGCCTCGGTCATTGCATTGATGCAACTATCTACTGCTTCACGCCTTCGACGGCTCAAATCCGGAATTTCGCATATTTGTTGCCGATCTTTCGGGCCTCGTTATAGGCGGGCGAGGTGTAGGCGGCCTTCGCCTTTTCCAGGCTTTCGAACTGTGAAATGGCCACGCGCTTCGTGGGCGGCGCGCCCTCGATCGACTCGGTCTTGCCGCCACGCGCGAGGAATTTGATGCCGCCGTCGGCCAGAGCCTTGCCGCCGAGCGGCAGGAACTCCTTCGAGTAACCGTCCGGATCGCTGACGTCGATTTCGACCACGACAAAACCGGGCGGCTTGGCCTGGGCATGCAGCGTCTGGATGGCGGCGGCGCCGATGGCGATGCCAGCCGCGGCGGACAGTGCAACGATATATCTTGTTTTCATGGAACGCGTCTCCCCTCGTTTTTGAATTCTTGCGTCATGGCAGCAATCGGGGCCGCCGACGGGTTGCTTGGTAGCGCACTTGCTCTGGCCTGTCCCGCGGCGCTAGCGTTGCGGTATGGGCGCCATCGACAAAATTGTTCCGTCCGCGGCCGACATCGAGGCGGCGGCCAAACGGCTGGCCGGCGTGGCGGTGCGCACGCCCTTGATCAATGCACCGGTGCTCGACGAGCGCTTGGGCGCGCGGGTATTCCTGAAGGCCGAGACGCTGCAGCGCACCGGCTCGTTCAAGTTCCGCGGCGCCTACAACAAGATTTCCTCAATCCCGACGGAACGGCGCGCCGCGGGCGTGGTGGCCTATTCGTCCGGCAATCATGCGCAAGGCGTGGCGGCGGCGGCGCGGTTGCTTGGCATGCGGGCGACCATTGTCATGCCAAGCGACGCGCCGAAGGCGAAGCGCCAGCGCACCGAAGCGCTCGGCGCCGAGGTCGTGCCCTATGATCGCAACTCGCAAGACCGCGCCGCGATCGCCAAGAAGATCGTCGCCGAACGCGGCGCCACTTTGGTGCCGCCCTACGACGATCCGCTGATCATCGCCGGGCAGGGCACCATCGGCCGCGAGATCGTCGAGGATCTCGGGCAGCTTTTGCTCGAGCCCGACATTGTGGTGGTCGGCGCCTCCGGCGGCGGGCTGGCGGCCGGCATTTCGCTCGGCGTCAAGGCGCGCGTGCCGTCCGCCAAGTTCTACACCGTCGAACCGGAAGGCTTCGACGACACGCTGCGCTCGTTTAAGAGCGGGCGGCGCGAGACCAACACCAAGATGAGCGGCACTATCTGCGATGCGCTGATGACCGCGACGCCGGGCGAATTGACCTTCCCCATCAACCGCGAACTGATCGGGCAGGGCCTCACTGCCAGCGACGCCGAGGTCGCCACCGCGGTGCGCTATGCCTTCGAGGAGTTGAAGCTGGTGGTGGAGCCGGGCGGCGCCATCGGGCTGGCGGCGCTGCTCGCCGGCAAGCTCGACGTCAAGGGCAAGATCGTCGTCGGCATCCTGTCCGGCGGCAATGTCGATGCGGAATTGTTCGCGACGTTGATTACGTAAACAGCGCGGTGCGCTCGTCCTCGCTCAGCGCCATGATCGCCATCAGCGCCGTGATCCGGTTGGCCGGCGGCGGCGGAGCCGGGGCGGCTACCGCTGCGGGCGCTTCGACGTCGATCGCCGCGGGCTCATCGATCGCGACGGCGGCGGGCTTGGGCGGCGCGAACGGCGCCGGCGTGTTGATCTCGACCGTCACATGCACGGGCGGCGCGCCGCCGAGGAAGGCCATCTCCGGCATGGCCACGGCGATGCGCAACTCGTCCGTTTGAGCGGGCGCCGGCCGCACCGGTTCGACCGCCACCGGTTCTTCGGGCGTCTGCACCAGCGCAATCGCGCGCTGCGGCGTGTTGACCGGCTTCGGGATCGGCAATTCCGGCTCCGCGGCCCGCGGCACCACGCTGAGCGGCGGACGCTCGGGTTCGCCGGCCAAGGCGGCCGCAATGTTGATCCCGGCCGGCAGTACGACGCTGGCCGGCTTTCCTTCGGACATGGCGTCGATGCGCTGCTCCATCAGGGCGAGCAGGCTCGTAAGCTTGGCCACCTTGGTCAGCGGGCCGGCGGCATCGATCTCGGGACGGGCGAGCCGGATGCCGATCAGCAGCATGCGCAAATCGTCGCGCAGCCGCTCCAGCGCCGTGCCGTCGGCGCGCAGGCGCGCCTCGACCCGCTCGATCGCGGCCAGCAGCATCTCGGTGTCGGCGT
>Ga0184628_10001778_pt1 | contig 10529 bp, 9 predicted proteins | sample PLM4_5_b1_FD_133149 | JGI IMG/M metagenome (GOLD analysis project Ga0184628, IMG submission 133149) | Groundwater sediment microbial communities from an aquifer in East River, Colorado, USA - PLM4_5_b1 | ecosystem: Environmental > Terrestrial > Soil > Riparian zone | place: USA: East River...
CATGACGCGCGAGGAAATCGGCAACTACCTCGGGCTGACCCTGGAGACGGTAAGCCGGATCATGTCGCGATTCCAGCGTGAGGGGCTCATTGCCACGCAGCAGCGCGAGGTCGAATTGAAGGAAGCCGGCCGCCTGAGGGAAATGGTGGGGCACTGGTAGCAGACAGCTGATGGCTGACAGCCGACAGCTTTCGTTCAGCGGCAGATCAGAACCGGGATGTCGGCGTGAGCCAGTACATTACTGGCAACACTGCCCAGCAACAGGCGCGAAAATCCGCGTCGGCCGTGGGAGGCCATGACGATCAGGTCGCAGTGCTTGCGCCGCGCCGCCTTGACGATTTCCAGGTACGGAAAAGCGCCTTCGACGGCAATGCATTCGCAAGGCACGCGGGCGGCTGCCGCCGCAGCCCTGACCGGAGCCAGGTAACGGCTGGCCAGCTGTTTCACGTGCGAGGCATGTTGCTTCGGTGAAATAAAGCCCGGAGGCACGTCCCTGTCGTAGGCATACATATTCGGCTCCCAGGCCGGTCCGACCCAGAGTCCCGTCACGCGCGCATTTTGTTCCTTCGCCAGGCGCACTGCGCGAGCCACCGCCCGGCGCGACATCGCCGAGCCGTCCGTGGGAACCAGGATTCTCTTGAACATTTAGGTCTCTAGCTATTAGCTATTAGCTGTTAGCCAAGAGCCAATGGCTGCTTCTCAACGGCACACCATCACGGGGATCGAGCTATGCGCCAGGACCTTGCTGGTTTCGCTGCCAAGTAGCAGACGCGAGAAGCCGCGCCGGCCATGGGATGCGATGGCGATAAGGTCGCAGTGATTCCTCCGTGCCGCCTTCACAATCTCCTCGTGCGGATGTTCGGCCATGACGTAGTAGCACCTCGACCGCACTCCGGCCGCGCTCGCGGCCTGCTTCACGGCCGCAAGGTAGCGGGCGGCTGTTTTCCTGACCGCGCGGGCGTGCTCCTCCGGCGACAGGATATCGGGAGGCATGTATTCGCCGTAAATCGGTAACCGCCACGGCGGCCCGACGTAGAAACCGATTACGCGCGCTTTCTGTTCCCTGGCGAGCCGGACGGCTCGCTTGATGGCCGTGCGCGCGGGCCGGGAGCCGTCCGTCGGCACGAGAATGTTCTTGAACATGGCCGGGTCTCCTGATTGTCGAAACTATCTGGCAACGCCTATCGGCAAACGACTACCGTGACTTTGGTGTGCGCCAGGACCTTGCTGGTCTCGCTGCCAAGCAGCAGCCGCGATAAGCCGCGCCGGCCATGCGACGCCATGTAGATGAGGTCGCATTTCTTCTGTTGCGCGGTACGCACGATTGCATCGTAAGGATAGCTGCTCGCCGCCTGGATGGTCTCGCACGGCACACCGGACGCTTTCGCGGCGCTCTCGAGCACCTTCAGGTGCTTGCGGGCGATATTCGCGGACCTGCTTGCATACTCCTGCTGCGATACGAAGTTTCTTACCGAGAATTCTTCGCGCACATCGGGCTCGTAAGGAGGCACGACGTGAAGTCCTGTCACACGCGCTTTCTGCTCCCTGGCGAATTGCACTGCCTGCTTGATAGCCCTGCGCGAGAGATCGGAGCCATCGGTCGGTACCAGTATGTTCTTGAACATGATTGATTTCCCTGTAACAAGTGTCGATTCCTATCCTAGTGATTCGGACCCGTCACGTATTGATCCAAATCAAGAATCGGGAACAGCGCGGCGATTACTGGTAGGCAACGCACTTTTCGCAGACCGTGCCGGTAACGTCCTTGCGCAGATGCGCGGCGCGAAGCGCCACGAACGGCGCCGAATTCCAGGCTTCCATGAACGGCTGCCGGTTGAGGTCGCCCATCGTCCAGTTTGCGGTGGCATCGAAGCAGCAAGCGGACAGTTTTCCTTCGGCCGTCACGTGACCCTCGGTGAACGCTGACCAGCACGGCAGCGGCTCGCGCAGGGCACCGATCCGGCCTTGGTTGCCGGCCGTGGGTCGGTAACCCAGTTGTTCCTCGCGCTGCGTGGCGAAAGCGCCCATGGAATAGAGCGGCAGCCAGTAGTGCTGGTCCACCCAGGGCCGCACGCGCTCGGCAAGCAGTTTTTCCATCTTTTCCTGCTGCTTGCCGTCGTAGCGGATCGAGGAGGCGTATAGCCCGGTTTTGTGGCCGCCGCGCTCGCGCACTTCCCAGGCCGATTGGATGTTTTCCAGGGCGCGCCGGAACAGCTTGCGCGAGACCCCCATGATCTTCTCGAACTGCCTTTCGTCTGCTGCGTTGACCGACCACTTCAACGAATCGAGGCCGGCTTTCATGCACTCCTCGACCGCTTCGGGAAAGGACATCGAAGCGTTGGAAGTGAGAAAGACGTAGGGCATTCCGATCTCGTGCTTGAGATGCCTGATGCAATCCACGAGCAGCCGCGGGTTCATGAACGACTCGCCGAGGTAGAAGAGCCCGATTTCCTCGACGCCGGCCTCCCGCATCTCGCGAGTTATGCGCTTGAACAGGCCAAAATCCATGTCCCACTTCGGCTGCACTTCGCGCGTGCGCAAGGCGCAAAAGCCGCAGCGGTAGTTGCAACGCGGCGAGACCTCGATCTTCACGCTCTTCGGAGCGGGCGGGGCGGGCTGGAGGTGATCGGCCGGAATCCGGGTGGTGTTATCGATGCGTTCGGTAATGCCTGGCACGGGACGGATACCTCGCGGGAAAGCCTCTTGCAAACATAAGCCAATGCCGCGCTCGCAGCTTGATATAGATCAAATGCGATGCCCGGGCTGTTCCCTATCATCGTGTCAAGGCGAAGCTTTCTTTCAAAAGGAGCGGTAAATGAGAACTATCGGAACGGCAGCATTGATTGCGGTGCTGGTCGCGGGCGTGAACGCCAATGCTCTGGCACAGGACACAACCTATCGGAAGGACATCAAGCCCTTGTTCGACACGAAGTGCGCGGGCTGCCACGGCGCCGCTTCACCCGCCCTTGCGGAATTCCTGGAAAACCAGAAGAAGTTCGAAGCGACGATGAAGGGTCCGCGCATGGACTCGTACGCCGACATGATCCAGTTGATCGGCTGGCCGGATACGGGAGCGGTGATGCGCCGCCTCGATGACGGCAAGAACGCGGGCGGCAAACCCGGCAATATGTACCAGTACCTCGGCGCGAGCGAAGAGGAACGGCAGAAGAATCTGCAGACTTTCAAGGCGTGGGTGGGCCCGGAAGGCTGGATACTGAAGCGCTGGAACGCGCGAGGCAATGTTCCCGCGATCACCAAGGAGGAACTGGACAAGATCCGGGTCAAGTACTGACCGCATGGATAAATAAAGCGATGAGCGCGATGCGCCTTTCCCTGTTCGCGCTGATTTCGGGCGTTGTGATTGCGTTTCCGGCCGCGGGTGTGGAGATGCCCAATCCGGAGCGCGGCCGCGCTCTCTACGAGAATCACTGCGTGGTATGTCATACCTCCAAGGTCCATCGCCGCTTTCCGCCAGCGGCGATCGACAGGGAAGCGCTGCGCTTCATCGTGAAGGTCTGGGTGGAAGAGCAGAAGCTGCGCTGGAGCACGGAGGACATCGAGGACGTGGTCCAGTATCTCGACCGGGCGCACTACCGGTTCGACAAGTAACGCCGCCGCCGTGAAGCTCACGTTCCTCGGCGCCGCGGGCGAGGTGACCGGCTCGTGCTACCTGGTCGAAACCGGCGAGACCAGCTTTCTCATTGATTGCGGCATGTTCCAGGGCGGCCGCGCGGCCGATTTCAAGAACCGGCGCTTCGGCTTCGATCCGCGGCGCATCGATTTCGTGCTGCTGTCGCACGCGCATCTCGACCATTCAGGATTGATACCTCGGCTCACGGCGGCCGGTTTCCGGGGCCCGATTTACGCGACGCGGCCGACGCGAGACCTGCTCGGCGTGTTGCTCCCCGACAGCGGTCATCTCCAGGAACGGGAGGCTGAGCGCGAGGGCGAGCGGCCGCTTTACACGGAAAAAGATGCAGTTAACAGCTTGAGACGCCTGCAGCCGGTCGAGTACGATTCGGAAACTCGGCCTCACCCGTCCGTGCGGTGCCGGTTCCGGGACGCCGGACACATTCTCGGATCCGCGATTCTCGAAATCTGGCTCGGCAGGACGAAACTGGTTTTCTCGGGCGATCTTGGCCAGCCCGGTCATCCCGTCGTCAGTGATCCGGCCCTGATCGAATCTGCCGACGTATTGTTGATTGAGTCCACTTACGGCGACCGCAATCACAAGTCCTACGTCCAGACGCTCGACGAGATCGCCTTTGCTCTCACCGACACGCTTTCGAGCCGCAAGGGCAACGTGGTGATCCCGGCCTTCGCAGTCGGCCGGACACAGGACATACTGCAGATCATCGGCGAGCTTCGGCAGCAGGGGCGCGTTCCTCGAATGGATTTGTACGTCGACTCGCCGATGGCGACGGCGGCCACCCGCATCACGCTCAAGTATGCCGAGCTGCCCGATCTCGGCAACGTGCATTTTACCGAGAGTCTCGAGGAATCCATGCGCATCAACTCCGTGCGGGCAGGCGCCGTCATCATCTCGGCGAGCGGCATGTGCGACGGCGGACGCATTAAGCATCACCTGCGCTACAACATTTCCCGCCCCGAATGCGCGATCGTGTTCGCAGGTTTCCAGGCGATGGGCACGCTCGGCCGGCGCATTGTGGACGGCGCAAAGACCGTGCGCATCTTCGGAGAGCCCCATCCCGTGCGCGCCAAGGTATTCACAATCAACGGGCTCTCCGCTCACGCCGACCAGGCTGCACTGCTCGACTGGCTTGGCCATTTCAAACGCGCGCCGCGGCAGACCTGGGTCGTGCACGGCGAACCACTCGCGGCGCGCGCATTGCGCGATAAAATTCGCAAGAAGGGTTGGACCGCTAACGTGGCGTCAGCGCGCCAGGCTATCGAGCTGGTGCCCGAAGGGAAGCCTTGACCACGGCGGCCCCGGCAGGCCTCAGCTCCGGGGAAGCGGCGCGCCGTCTTGCGACCGACGGACCCAACACGCTTCCAGGAGCTTCGCGGCGCGGCGCGTTCGCCATTGCGCTCGAAGTCGTTCGCGAACCCATGTTCCTGCTGCTTGTCGCGGGCGCCGTAATCTATTTCTTCCTGGGCGACGTGCACGAAGCGCTGGTCCTGCTCGCCTCGGTACTGGTGGTGATGACGATCACGGTCATGCAGGAGCGCAAGTCCGAGCGCGCACTCGAGGCGCTGCGAGACTTGTCCAGCCCGCGCGCGCTGGTGATCCGCGACGGCGCACCGCAGCGCGTGGCCGGGGCCGACGTGGCGCGAGAGGACCTGCTGATCCTGTCGGAAGGCGACCGGGTGCCGGCCGATGCCCGTCTCGTGGCGGTCAATGATCTGATGGTGGACGAATCGCTGCTCACCGGAGAGTCGATGCCGGTGGAGAAGGCGGTCGATGCGCACGTCTATTCCGGCACGCTCGTCGTGAAGGGGCAGGGGCGCGCGATCGTCACGGCAACCGGCGCCCGCACCGAATTCGGGCGGATCGGCCAATCGCTCGCCTCGCTCGACATCGAGAAAACGATGCTGCAGCGGGAAACCGCACGCATTGTGAAAATCGTCGCCATACTCGGGATTCTTCTGAGCCTGTTGCTCGCCATGTTTTATGTCGTAACGCGCGGAGACTGGCTGGCGGGCATACTGGCCGGCGTTACTCTGGCCATGGCGATCCTCCCGGAGGAATTCCCGGTGGTCCTCACCATATTCCTCGCACTCGGTGCGTGGCGCATCGGCCGCCACGAAGTGCTGACGCGCAGGATGCCAGCAATCGAGACCCTGGGTGCCGCCACGGTGCTTTGCGTGGACAAGACGGGCACGCTGACGGAGAACCGGATGGCAGTCGTAGATACGATAGCGCGGGGAGGGGATGCCGCGCGCGTGCTCGAGGCCGCTGCGCTGGCCTGCGAACTGGAGCCGTTCGATTCCATGGAGCGCGCGATCGTGGAGGCGGGGGGCGCGCGCGCGGAGACGCTGCGCCGCACCTGGGTGCTCGAGCACGACTATCCGCTTACGCCCGAGTTCCTTGCCGTCTGTCATGGTTGGCGCCTGCCTTCCGGAGAGCGCCGCGTCGTTATCAAGGGGGCGCCGGAAACAGTGCTGGCGTTGTGCGGCGTGGAAGGGGAGGCAAACCGCGCCGCAATGATTGAAGTCGAGCGCGCGAGCGGGCGCGGGCTGCGCCTGCTTGCCATCGGCGAGGTGACGTTGGACCGGCCGGGCTGGCTGAAAGACCCGCGGGACTACCGCTTCGAGTGGCTCGGATTCGTAGCGCTCGCCGACCCGCTGCGCCCGCAGGTGCCGGAGGCAATCGCGCAATGCCGCGAAGCCGGCGTGCGCGTGGTCATGATTACTGGTGATTATCCCGGGACGGCGCTGGCCATTGCGCGCCAGGCCGGCCTGTCGACGGAGGGCGGCGTGCTGACCGGGACGAAGGTCGCGGCGATGGACGCCGCCGCGCTGGCGCAAGCGGTGCGCAGCGTGAACGTGTTCGCGCGCATCCGGCCGGACCAGAAGCTGCGACTTGTCAACGCCTACAAGGCCGACGGCGAAGTGGTGGCCATGACGGGCGACGGGGTAAACGACGCGCCCGCGCTAAAGGCTGCCCACATCGGTGTGGCGATGGGCAGGCGTGGCACCGACGTCGCGCGCGAAGCCTCCGCACTGGTGCTGCTGCAGGACGATTTCCAGTCTATCGTCACGGCCATCCGCCTCGGGCGGCGCATCTACGAGAATATCCGCAACGCGATGCGCTACATCCTGGCGGTGCACGTGCCGATCGCGGGCATGTCGTTCCTGCCGCTCGTATTCGGCTGGCCGGTTTTCCTGTTCCCGGTGCACATCGTGTTCCTGGAGTTCGTGATCGACCCGGCTTGTTCCATCGTATTCGAGGCCGAAGATAGCGAGGACGGCGTCATGCGCCGTCCGCCCCGCGACCCGGCTGAACCGCTGTTCAACCTGAATATGCTTGGCGTGAGCCTGCTGCTCGGCGTATCCGTGCTGGCGACGGTTTTTGGCGCCTATTGGTGGGCCGGCCGGCAGGGGCTTGCAGACGCCGAATTGCGCTCATTCGGATTCGCGGCAATCGTCTTCGGCAATCTTGCGATGATCCACGCGACTCGATCGCGCGAACGCACGGTATTCGACAAAGCATTGCGCCCGAACGCAGCGCTGCGGTGGATAACCGCAGGCACACTGGGCGCGCTCGCACTGTCAGTCTATGCCCCACCGGTTGCAGATATCTTCCGGTTTGGCCCGCTGGCACCCGGCAATCTTGCGGCTGCCGCCCTTGCCGGTGTCGCGGGGGTCGCATGGTACGAGATTTACAAGCTCGCCAGGCCCCGGCATCGTGGCGCTCCCGCCGGCCTGTAAGCGGGTCTCACGGCGTTTCGCTTGATGTAGGTCAAACGCCGCGCCGGCCGCAGGTGCGATATTGCCGGCATCGGTCCCTGGAAAAAAGGGCCCGCGACACCCATGAATACCGCCAGCATTGAATTCGATCCCGAACTCATTCGCCGATTCGATCGGTCCGGCCCCCGCTATACCTCGTACCCTACCGCAGACCGTTTTGCCGGCGCGTTTGGCGAAGCGATCTACCGAACATGGGCGGCACGGCGCAATCTCGGAGGTGTGCAACGCCCGCTGGCCCTCTACGTGCACCTGCCGTTCTGCCGCGACATCTGCTACTACTGCGCGTGCAACAAGATCGTGACGCGTAACGCCGGAAAGGCCGCGCAGTATCTCGATTACCTGTACCGGGAAATAGAAATGCAGGCGGCGCTGCTTGGCGACGATCCCCGGGTAGCGCAAATGCACTGGGGCGGAGGAACGCCGACTTATTACGATGCCGGCCAAATGAGCTTGCTGTTCCAGCGCCTGGCCGGCCAGTTTGAATTCTCTCCCGGCGGCGAGTACTCGATCGAAATCGATCCGCGCACCGTGGACGCGCAGGTGATGCGCTCGCTGCGCGAGATCGGCTTCAATCGCGTCAGTTTCGGCGTTCAGGACTTCGATCCCCAGGTGCAAGTGGCGATACACCGACTCCAGGGCGAGGGGCAAACCCGCGCCGCCATCGACGGTGCGCGCGACGCCGGCTTCGACTCGGTCAATGTGGACCTCATCTACGGATTGCCCAGGCAGACGCTGGCGAGCCTTGAGAATACGCTGCACCGGATAACCGAGATACGGCCGAACCGCATTGCGCTGTATAACTACGCGCACATGCCGTCGTTAATCAAGTCGCAGCGGCGGATCCTGGAGAACGACATCCCGTCGGCGGACGTGAAGCTGAAGCTGCTGGAGCTGGCGATTCAACAGCTGGCGTCCGCCGGCTACGTGCATATCGGAATGGACCATTTTGCCTTGCCGGACGACGCGCTCGCGATCGCGCAGCGCCAGGGCCGCCTTAACCGGAATTTCCAGGGATATTCGACGAGCGTGGATGCCGACCTGGTCGGGCTGGGCGTGTCCGCGATCGGCGCCATAGGCCCGACCTACAGCCAGAACCACCGCGAGCTCGACAAGTACTACGAGTGCATCGACCGTGGGGCTCTCCCGATCATGCGCGGTATCGAACTCGGCGCCGACGACCTGGTGCGGCGCGCAGTGATTCAGGCATTGATGTGCCATTTCGCGGTCTCCAAGGAGGCGATCGAGGCGTCATACCTGGTCCCATTCGACCGTTACTTCGCTTCGGAACTCGGCAAGTTGCAGGAGTTCGAAAAACAGGGGATGCTGGACCTGGAGAAAGGGTGGATCTCGATCACCCCACGGGGGCGCTTCATGATACGCAGCATCTGCATGGTTTTTGACCGGTATCTGCAAGACGACGGGACTGGCGGGCGCTACTCACGCGTCATATGAGCACTGAAGCGACCGGGACTGCAGCCGATACTCTGGCCGCGGCCGTGCTGCCCTTTCTCCGGCGCCATCCGCCCTTCGACGAGATGGAAGAGGGGGCGCTGCGCTTCCTCGCCTCGCATCTCGCCGTAGGCTATTACCCCAGCGGCGCACGCATACTTGCGCCGGAGCATGGTGAGCCCCAGTCCTTCTACGTAATTCGAAACGGGCTGGTGCAACTTGCGCCCGCCGAAACTTACCACGTGCCCTCGGGGGTCGAGGTGACGCTTGGGCCGGGTGAGTGCTTTTCGGTCGGAGCGCTGCTGGAGCGGCGCCCGGTGGCTTCCGCGTATGTGGCCGCTGCGGATACCTTTTGCTACCAGTTGCCCGCTTCCGATTTTCGCGAATTGCTTCACCGCAGCCCGCGGTTCCAGGATTTTTCCACGCGCTATCTCGCCAGCTTGCTGCGCGAGTCGCGCCGCCTGCTGAAGATGCACCACGCGAGCCTTGCCACCGAGCAGCAGGCAATGGGCCGCACGCTGCGCGCGTTGTTGCGTCGTCCCGCAGTTACCTGTGCGACGAACGCGCCGATCGGGGAGGTATTGCGATCGATGTATGCGGCCAGAATCGGGTCCATCGTGATCGTCGCGGCCGACGGCGCCCCGGTGGGAATCTTTACGCGCCACGATGTCCTCGACCGCGTCACGCTGGCCGGCCGCGGCCTCGATGAGCCGATCAGTGCCGTCATGACTCCCTCGCCCCGGAGCCTGGGTGCCGACGCGAGCGCTTACGATGCCGCGCTCATGATCGCGGAGCATGGCATCAGGCACGTGCCCGTCATGGACGCCGGGAAGTTGATCGGCGTCGTCACCGAGCGTGATCTTTTTGCGCTGCAGCGTGTAAGCATTAGGTCCGTCTACCGCACGATTGCCGGCGCATCGCAGAAAGCGGATCTGCAGTTGGCGGCAGGTGATATTCGCAGCCTTGCCCGCAGCCTGATCGAGGAGGGTGCCGCGGCGGAGCCGTTGACGCCCATCATTTCGACCCTGAATGACGCGCTGACCCGCCGCATCATCGAATTGGAGAGCGCGCGGCATGCAATCGGCGACATCGCGTGGGGCTGGCTGGGATTCGGCAGCGAAGGCCGTTACGAGCAGACGATCAGCACCGACCAGGACAATGGAATCATCTTTCTTGCAGCCCCGGGCGAGTCGGCGGAAGCCATGAGGGAACGGCTCATTCCATTCGCGCGGGCGGTCAACCAGTTGCTCGACGCCTGCGGTTACCCCTTGTGCAAAGGCAACATCATGGCCGGTAATCCGCAATGGTGCCTGAGCGTCGACGAATGGCTGCAAAGCTTCGAAAGCTGGATACGCAATACCGACCCGCAGGCGTTGCTCAATGCCGCAATTTTCTTCGACTTCCGCCTGCTCTACGGGCGTGAGCAACTCGTGGAAACGCTGCGCGACGGGCTGCACGCGAGAACGGCGAAGACGCCGCGATTTCTCATGCAGATGGCACAGCAGGCGGTGTCCACGCCCCCGCCGTTGGGATTGTTGAGTGATTTCGTCACGGAGGAGTCGGTCGGCGGGGCAGGAATGCTGGACCTGAAAAAGTCGGGCGCGCGGCTATTTGTCGATGCGGCGAGGGTTATTGGCCTCGCCGCTGGC